>Ga0007854_10002758_pt1 | contig 10814 bp, 9 predicted proteins | sample CryBogCBH12Aug08_FD_60382 | JGI IMG/M metagenome (GOLD analysis project Ga0007854, IMG submission 60382) | Freshwater microbial communities from Crystal Bog, Wisconsin, USA - CBH12Aug08 | ecosystem: Environmental > Aquatic > Freshwater > Lake | place: Crystal Bog, Wisconsin, USA | collected... | reverse complement strand
CAGGTTGCAAGTGGTTGAAAATCAATATGAAACCTATCAGGCTAACTGTGTATTTCCTCTCTTAGGGGGTAATCGGAGGTTGGCAAAAAAACTCAAGTAGCTTCCTTGTCGGCCCCCGCGTTCAAGAGTGCGATAAGCACCTTCTGGTTCCCATAGGATGCGCCCAGTGCAGAGGAGTTTCTCCTCCGGGACCACAGGGATCAGGTGTTTGTCCCTCTGCCAGCAGCGATGTCACCGTTTCCTCGTTTCCGTCCTTGGCCGCCGCGAACAGAGCGCTGGCCTTTGCGGAGAGTTCACGCCTGACGGGGCTGGTTGGGGCATTTGAGTCGGGGTCGGGGGTGTTCATCGTCTGGCGATCGCCGGTGTTGGATTTGTGCTTTTGCTTGGACTCGCCGCACCCCGGCAGGCACAGCCAGACAGGCCAAGCCAACAACAGCAGGAAGCATGCGCGCCAGGGCAGTTTCATCTGACTGTTGGGAGTTGGTTTGTGAGAGGCAATTGGGAAGAACCGGACCCGAGGAAACCTGCCGTGGATGCGTGTATTCTCATGGAATGCCAGAGAGAATGACAGTAGGCTATCGCCCCATGGCGGCGGCAGTCAAGCAAATTTCTACAGCATTCCGGGCAGAAAGGTTGCCACTTTCACTAAAGACCTCACTGCCTTCCAGACCGCCCCACTTACCGCTCTCCTCGCCCTCACTTAGAAAGTTTTTCTGAGCCTTTCAGGACAAAGACTTCCTCGTTCTCCATAGGATACCGGTCTATCCACCAGTTACTTTTTCCTGAGTGGATGGCGTTCCCTTCAAGAGCGAGTCTGTTAATGCCAAAACAAAATCATTTAGCTCACAATCAATCGTGCCAAGCGCTGATGCATTCGCATCAAGCGCCTTACGACGTTTTTCGACGGCTGACTCTCCGTCCTGAAGTTGCTTCAACACCACTTGAACTTGGTCATGCACCGCTTGGATTTCCTTCTGCATTCCGGCATCAATATCATCCTGAAGCTTTTTTGTTAGGTCAAAACAACCGGTCGCCACTTTCTCTGCCGACTCCACTGAGCTCGATTGTATGTTTGTGATGAGATTTTCTGTCACGGTACTTTTGATTTTATCAGTCATGGCACCAACACGGAACAGCATCTGGACCGTGTCAGTTGCCAGCATCAATGGAATAATCACCAATGGGTTAAATCCAACCAAGGCAATCGCTAGCAGACCCACGCTGATGTTCAAACCAACACTAATAGCCATCTGTTTCATGCCCATTGTGCCTCCTACCACAGCCGAGCCTATTCCACCTGCCCAAAACCCGCCAGCAGCGGCGAGGATTCTTTCCCAAGGCTCCGGCTCCTTGATTCCGAGATCTGACGTTTTGAAGCCGGACAAATCAGTCTTAATTTCATCCACCAAAGCTAGGAATTCCTGCATGGAATGCGATACATCTGACGACATCTCCTCTATTTTCAGCTTGATAAGAGGTTCCAATTCCTTCGAGCGCCACTCATTATTGCGGGCTTCAATTTTTGATAGCAGCCAGGTAACAACCTCCTTAGTTAAGGCTTCTGCCTGTTTCTTGAAACCAGTGGGAAGCAGGCTATCCTCACTCTTTTTGTAGAGGCCGATAGCGTTTTTAGGCTGATACGATTCCGCGAGTTTCGGGAGTTCCCCGCAAATTTCACGATTATGAATGCTGGCAAGACGGCGGACATCATCCCTCAGATTGATGCGGTTGAGTTCTATTTTGCGAAGAATTTGAGTGCGTTTTCTTTGGGCATCCTCGAGTCGTGGTTTTGCATCCTCATACTGTTGCTGTACGGCACTGAGACTTTGATCCAACATAGACCGCTGTTGAGGGATTTCCCGATTCAACGCCGTCTTGATTATTCGACTCAGCTCCCTCGCAGGCTGGAAGAGTTTAATTCGTCCCCTGTCCTCGACTAGAAAACGTTCGAGCTTCTGCTCAAGCGGCAGAAGCCCGGAGTTCGCGACCTTGGCTTTATCACCATCCATCCTCCCCTCCAGCGCATTTAACGCTGATAGAAAGAAAAGGCCGTGTTCCCCGAAGGTTGTTTTAGGGGCCAGCTTCGTTCTGCCAAAACTAACTAACCTTTCACGATCCGCCGCTCGAATCTCATCAAACCGGTTGCAGACAAATAGCAATTCTTCATGCCCGGTAGCGATCAGAGTATTATCTATCACATCCATTTCAGATTGGCTGGCGAGGGCGTGGCATGAAATAACGAAGATTACCGCATCGACTGTCGTAAGATATTCTGAGGTTATTTTGGTTCTGGTATTGTGCTCGTTCAACCCAGGCGAATCGATAATTACTACCCCGTTCGAGCAAATCTTTAAGGGCCAGAATAACTCGACCTTTGAGTATGGAGACTCAGCAACGGATTCCGCCTGATCTTTAGATGGATCAGGAATTACTACGTAGGCTTCTAACTCCTCCACTGGAATTTGGAGTGGGGGCACGGCTTTGTCGGAGTATTTCCGAATGTGCTCATGCGCCCTTTCAGGCATTGCGGAGGGGAGTTGGGCAGGAATCGGGTTTAGAAAATGTAGCAATGCCCGCTTTTCTTCTCCCCATTTAATTTCATTGATCACTGCGGTGCATGGAGTGGCAAAAGCTGGCAGGATTTCCTCGCCGAGCAGGGCATTAATAAAAGTGCTTTTCCCCCGCTTAAATTCACCAAGAACCATTACCTTGAAGGAATCGGTGGCAATTCTCTCTTGGAGCAGTCGAATGGTATCCACCCAGCCTTGGATGGAAAGAGCCTCGATGTGCCTAAATGATTCTTGTAACATCCTGGCTACGTTTGCCTTATTGGCCTGAAAAGCTTCGTAGTTATTTGTGCTCATAAATCTATTGGTTAGTAAAAGATAAAGATTATTGAATGGTTTTTATAGCGGCTTCGATGCCTTCAATTTCAGCAATTGTCTGGTTTAATGCTTTGGCTGCGGCATCACCGTCGGGACCTTGCTTAACCGCGTATTCCGCCTCTTCAATCGCCTTGATTTGTGTTTCGAACCACAACGCCTCTCGCTTATACAGGCATTGAACTAAGCTGGAATAGTAGGCACATATCTGCGGTTTAAAATCGGTTAGCACTGTGATAAAGACGCCGTCCATAGCTTCATTTAGGGCTGTCCGAAGAGTGCCTTTTTGTTCGGCAATCTTACCTTTCATGACTTTTCCGAAGGCGAGGCCACTTAAAGCCGAACCGAGTAGTGCCCCCGCACGCAAGATCAATCCGCCAGGAAAAAACAGGCTTGCCGCCGTAAGGCCGGTGAAGCCAATTTGAATCATTCTTTGAGTTTTGCTCAGATCCTGAAGTTTACGATTTTCGCCACCAACTCCGAGTCCCTGGACATCGATTGGAATGGCAAAATCCTCGGCGACTTTAAATTGCAACTCCTGTTCGAACTGATCTGTCGCTTTCTTTGCCAAGTATTTTGCATGAGCATTCAGCCGTCTGATTACCTCGATGCTGATACTTTTATTTAATCCCGCCAGTTCTCTCCGAAGCAGAAAAGGCAGTTTTTCTTCCCACCAGTTGCGCAAGTCTGCGGAGCCCTCCGCTTGGAATGTTAGGTTTTCCACCAGCGTGGTCTTGCTTTTGTTGAGAGCCGTTTCAAGCCATTGCAAGCTGCGAAGCTCAAGTTGTTTGGATTCAATCCGGATCTCTTCCCAATCCAACCTGCGTCTTTTTACCAAGGCTTCGGCCTTCTGTTTTTGCTGTTTGCGAGCCTCAGCAGTGAGGTCTTTGACCTGTCGTTGAGCAGCTAGGAACCCCCGAGCAATCACAAGCATTGACGACAATTGGGCTAGTATCTGCTGATATTGCAGTTGAGTCCGGTCACTCCCGCGAGCCCATTCTCCGAGCTTGGCTATGATTTGTGCCGCGCCAATGACTTCCATGTTGTGGTCTGAAGGCGCAAACTCGGCTTCATTCGCGAGCCATAACTCCGCTTCTGGAGCCCACTCGGCCAACTTTGATTTTGTAAACTGAATCACACGCAGCCGGTCGGCCGCTTCTACTTGGTCGAGCCTCGCGAGTGCCACAGCAATTCGCGGGATTCGTTTAGAGCGGATATGCTCTTCTATAAAGGACCGCTCAGTAAGGCTAAGCGCCATAGTGGCATTCACAACCACCACCGCTGCTTCACAGTTGGCAATCGCATCGCCGACACTCACAGCTTGCGGTCCCATCAAGGCATTGACTCCAGGAGTGTCGATCAGTTCTATAGCGGAGTCCTGCAACATAGTATTTGGGATCGTGATATCGACCACGCCGCCAGGCGTTTCCACTTGGCACTTTGCCAAATGCTCCCATGTTTCTGGAGTTATTGGAAATGGCACCCTGGAACCATCAGGTTTGAGATAAAGTAAAGTGGGGGTCTCGCCAGCTCTGATGCGAGTCAGCATGGCGGTGGTTGGCATGTCCCCGATTGGAACTATGTCTGCCCGAAGGATATTATTAATTAACGTGCTTTTTCCACGCGAGAATTCACCGACCACCGCGACGGTAAAGGCAGATCGGGATAGCATGCCGTAGATTCGCCGCCATTGTGCAAGTAAACTTTCCTGCCCTGTCTTGCTAATAACTTCCCTGGCAGTTCGAAGCAGATCTGATACCTGTAGGAGTTCAATGGCAGTTGTGATACTCTCAGAGTTTTCAAACACCTGCGGTTCCTCTGATTCGGGCTGCTTCTTGACACCAGACGCAACCGCAGCGCCTAGGGCTTGCATTTCGGCCTTCCAAGGACAACGAGCTAATAGTTCGCTGTATAGCCTCTCCAAGGAGGGGGGTGGTGGAGTAATTGCACTGTCTTCTGCTATGGCTTTATCCATCTCCATGCAAAAGGCAGGGGTAGCAAGATGCTGTTGCTCGAAAGGCGAAGCCAAGCTTTTGAAAAATGAGGGAGTCTTTAGCACGCCAAGCAATTCTTGCGAGGGTAGGTGCCAACAGACCAAAGTCCAAGGCATTTGCGGCTTACCGGCGAGATCGGGACAACTCAGGAAGACAAACAGCAATGCCTCGCCGGGTCTCCCTGGAATTGAAGTGCAGGTTGGCTGCAACGGGATGGCCTCCAATGTAACCCATTCGCGTAAGACGGGTGCAGCATGGACGGTTCTCAACAGCTCCCAGATGCCATCGGCTGATTCTGCTTTGGGGCTTCGGTCTAATTGTTCAAGAATAGGGCGGATTTCAGGCTGCATATTGGGCTCCGTTAAGGTTAGTCATGACGGCGAAATTGGAGTAATCATTCCACGCATTGCGAAAATCATCTACCGGAATCCGAGAAGCCTTCCCGTCAGGGGTGCCCGTGTCATTCAGTACCACTTCCACTTTCCCCTTGTCGTTCAGCTCAAAGCCAGTGACCCATACTGCGTGCCCAAGCGGGGCTTGGTGGAGCGGGCTACCATCAGCACCGTGCTGGGGGTGCCATATCTCGTTTGCATTTAATCCAACAATTACCTTTTCGCCGTGGTTTACGGCATCATAGATTTCAGTGAAGGTGAAATTTGCATGTCTCTCTATTGGGACATGATACTCTTGCAGCAGGTTCCCCACATCTCGCATTGGAGTTCCTGATTGCGGGGAATACCACCCTTTCTCCTCGGCAATATGAGCCAAGTCAGCTTCGTTAAAATGGCGATCAGGAAAAATCGACTCTAAAACGCCAGTTTGTGCTGCAACTGCGCACGAATTGTCCCCCTCTTGCAGGTGATAATACTGGCCCTCCTGCTCAGGATTGCCACCAATGGTTACCAAATGCTCTGGAGATATTGCATGCCATATATCGTGGCAGAGGTCATGCCACCAATCGGCAAGCCCGCCGAGTTCGTGATCAGCGTGCGGGGTTAAGCTTTCACCAACTCCGGCATGCTCTCCTTCTATGCGGTGATGATCGGATTCGGAATCGAATCTGTCCGCTGGCGGGTGCTCGTCTGTAGTTACCGGGTGAAACTCCGAAAAATCGGATTCCAACTCCGAAGGATTATAAGCCAAATAGTCCTCCTCCGAACTGGTCTCATGGAAGACTGCTTCATTATGGTCAGGTTCCTGATGAAATGCATCTAAGGGAATCGTGTGAAATAGTTCAAACATAGGTGTCTCGGGTGGTTTATTAGAAGGAAAGTAAATGCCGTCTTACTTGCTCAATGTTTTGTCGGCGGAGCGTGAGTTCGTTCACGACTTCAGCCGTCCGGTTGGTGCGGGTTTGCAGTTCTGCTTCTTGTCGCTGATGTTCGGCAATCATTGCGGCCACTGTCTCGCTGTAACAATCCACGTATTGGTCGATCAATTCGCAGAGTCGCCCGCTTGCGGTCGAAGCCAGTTCCTGTTCGGCTTGTTTGGCAGGCTTATCAAAAGCGTCTATGGAGGAGTTGATTGTATTCTGGACCTCCCGTCCAATCGTAGTTTTCAATTCCGGCAGGTTGGGTCCAAATAGAAAATTCCAAAATTGCAAGATTGGATTGTCAGGCAAATGTTCGTCGACGCGTGTAAAAAAGTTTTGGAGAGTGGGGGGCGAATAGATTGCGGTTTCTGGCCCGAACGCAACTCCGCCTTGTTGTGCGCTGGTTTCGAGAGCTGTTAAATTCTTGTAAATCTTCGTAAATTCGCTTCCGATGTGCTGATTTTCGGCGGCTTCCAAAATACCTAACTGATTGCCTGTCCATTGCAAAGTGCCTTGGTACCAGACCACACACTCGCTTAGCCACGCATTGGTACGGGTGAGCGCCACGTTGCGTAACTGGTCTTTGTCCGTTGCGGAAGTAATTTCGTTTTGAATGCCTTGTAATACTTTTGCCCGATAAGTATCGCGGGCAGTGGCACAAGTTCGCTGCATGTCGCGAACTCCGATGTCAAATCGATTCATACTTTCTTGTTTTTGTTCATCGGCATATCGTTTCAAATCTCGGATTCGTGAGCGCTCAAGGTGCTCTTGCCTCCTTTTTAATTCGGCCTGCTTTTCCACCAGCATGTTTGAGAGCGTTGCCATGACTTCCGCCATATAACTGAGCAAGCTTTCCAATAAAATTTGGAATCGGTTCCGCTTTAGATGAGCTTGGATACCAGATTCAGTCTCTTCGAACTGCTTTATAAAAGCTTCCGCCTCTGCTTGAGTGAATTTACCCTCGGTGACATCGGTTAATGGAACTGATACAAGTTGGTCAATTACAAACCTGGGACTGGCTGCCAAGACGGTGACTTGTTCGAGGCTAAGCTCGCGTTTGAGAGTGCTGGTAACGAACGTAACTTGCCGATCACGTTCTTTCTCTCGCAGCAGGTCTAGCTTGGTGACCAGAAAGATGCAGCGATGTAGCCGATCAGCCATCGTGCCACGCAAAAAATCCAACAAACTTTGGGAACAAGGAGCATCTGCAGGAATGAGCACGAGCGCGGAATGGCAGATCTCCCTCACGGCTGTGCGCGTTACTTCCAAGTGCCTTGGGTTTTCGGCGTTCGTGCCTGGGGTATCGAGAATATGCAACCCGTCTCGCAAGGGCTGTAAGGGGTAACCGAGATTTACTTGCTGGATGTTGACGGCAACGGATTCAGTCGCGGTATACTTGCGCAGGAAATCATTTAGGGTGGCTTTGTTGTCGACTGGCTTGGGTTCATCTACTGGCAGGCGGGGTGGAATTACCGGCGGCGTTTCTTCCTTAAAAAGAGCTACCACATTTCGCCAAACTCTGGAAAACCAATTCTCAGTCAACCATATGGGCGGAGGGGGCGGCACAGGCGGTGGTATGGAAGCAGGTGCCCATCGGGTGGGGGTGGATTGATCCTTAAACAGCACCTCCGCAGTAATCTTTGATCTCCAATAAATATAAGTTACAGCACACGTCGTCGCTTGCTGGACCGACGTTTCCAGGAGATTGGATCGCAAGAGCGCATTAACCAAAGTCGTTTTGCCGCTCGAAAACTCACCGATGATCCCCAGCATCAAGCGTTGATCGTCTTTCTGATCCACGATTTGCTCGAATCTCGAAGCAATAGAAGTCTTCTGCCAGTTGTTCTCATTGATCACAGAGGCCAGAAATTCACAGTGACCGTCCAAGTCCACGAATTCCTGTAATGCCTCAAAGGAATCGAATTTGCCATTTGCGCCAACAACACCAGATTCGGCACTTTTTGTACCGCGAGTTCCTTTCGTCTTTTCGGCTACCCCCGTTCGATGTCCAATCTGCCTTATGTGGGACATTCAATCTTCTATTAAAATGATAAGAGCCTGAAGGGCTGGCTAGCGGGTTTGGTATTAGCGGTTGTGGTGGCGGAAGGGAAGGAAATTATTCCCTGCGGGCGCGATTTTCCCCCGCCCGCGCTCTTCGCCCGGCTCCGTCGGCGAGGAGCGCAGCGACGTGGTGCCGGAGCCGGGTGTGGGGACATGGTTCGCCAGGCCATTCCGGGCTAAATGGGGAGGCATGTGTTTGGAGAAAAGCTGTTCACAGGGTTCCACGGAGAGAATGGTCATAAAGGCAACAGCTCGTCGGAGCTGCGGGTACCTGGGAGTAACTTTCCGGCTGGGGCGGGGTTCGTTCGCCTATGGACGCCACAGAGCGGCGTATAGATAGCGGAACTGTGCATAGCGGACTATAACTGCTATGAAAGACGATACCTGAGTCAGGCGGCTTCAACCTCCGACTTGTATTTGAGCTGGTCGGTTCCACATTCAGTGGCGGGGATGTCGCAGCGTTTGCCGACATAGACTGGCTGATAGATCGAGCCGCTCTCGCGGAAGGGGTCGAGAAAACGCACCTCGACGACTTCGTCGGGTGCCGGAACCGCATGGCTTGGTGGAATGGTGACGTTGCCTGCCGGGACAAGATTGTCGGTATCGTTCAGTGTGAAGCTGTGGTGTATTGGCCTGCCGCCCTTTATCTGGTGGTAGACTTCAGCTGGAATTAGTTCTCTCAGGGAGGCATGCTTAGCACAGGCGGACACTGTCGGGATTTGCCCGGTTGGAGATTGTGCGGTATTCTGCCGACGGTTTGAGCGGATTCCAGACTCTGGAACGTATTCGCCCTTCTGGGACGGGCCTGCATATATCATTCAAACTGCTGATTATAAATGACTTATCGATTTTTATGTTATCGTCACCGAAAATGGTATCCGCACCCGTGTGGCTATTGGGGAAATTCGCGGCAAGCAGTGTCGTTGTTCCGTTCGCCAGATCGAGAACTACCGCCAGCGGATTTCTGGACCATTGTTAGACCGGATCGATATTCACGTGGAAGTGCCGATGGTGCATTTCCGCGATCTGACATCCAACACCGGTAGTGGTGAAAAATCCGCAACCATCCGCGAGCGCGTGGTGCGAGCGCGCCGCACGCAAGGCGAGCGTTTCCGCAGATCATCGTGCCTGACCAATGCCGCGATGAACCCGCGACAGGTGAAACAGCACTGCCGTATCGATGGAGAAGCCACCGGCTACCTTGAACACGCGATGGAGGAGTTGAATTTCTCGGCCCGAGCCCACGACCGCATCCTCAAGGTGGCCCGAACTCTCGCAGATCTGGCAGGTTCACCTAACATCCGCGCCACCGACGTGCTGGAGGCGATCCAATACCGGTCGTTGGATAGGAAGTTGTTTTCTTGAGCGACATAGTCAAGTAGGGCACTGGCCGCCTGCACCTGGTTTTCTCTATTCAACGAGCGAACCGCCCGTTCCGCCTCGGGGATCAGCGAAGCATTGTAGTCGGTGCTCGATTAGCGCCAGCAATAACGATTGCGCCTTTTATATCGAGATCAGCTGAACTTCAGCGCTTGTTGCACATCGCGCAGGCTGCGTATCATGGCGAGGCGTTTGCCGCTTTTCAAAACGATGATGTGTTCTCCTTTGAACATGGGTTGGATCTCCTTGATGTGCTCGAGGTTCACGATGGCGCTGCGGCTGATCCGTAGAAATTTTTCGGGGTCTAGCTGTGTTTCCAGCGCATTCAGGGTGTCACGCATAATATGAGCTTCCTTGCCGGTATGAACGGCGATGTAGTTGCCGGCGGATTCGATAGATTCAATCTCCAAGGTTTTCAATACGATGACCTTATCCTCTGTCTTCACCGCCATCTTTGTCAGATATTGGGTAGCGGAGGGAGTGGAGGATTGGCGCGCGGCAAGGAGATCGAGTAGTCCACGGGCGGCGGTGCTGGCCTGCTGGTTGACGAGGTGTTCGCGAGCGCGAGCGATGGCGGCTTTGAGGCGTTCGGGCTTGAAGGGTTTGAGCAGGTAGTCAAGCGCGTGCGCTTCAAAGGCGCGCACAGCGTGCTGGTCGTAGGCGGTGGTGAAAATCACCACTGGTAGCCGTTCACAGGGCAGCATTTCCAACAGCTGGAAGCCGTCCATCTCCGGCATTTGCACGTCGAGGAACAGCAGGTCCGGGGGATCCTTGTGGATGGCGGCGAGGGCGTCTTGGCCGTTGGCGCATTCGCCGATGAATTCCAGTCCAGGTTCGTCTGCGGCTAAGAGACGGATGCGCTGGCGGGCTAGCGGTTCATCGTCGACAATGATAGCGCGGATTTTCATGGGTGTCAGGCGACGGCTGAGGGTTGTTGAGTATGAAATGGGATAGTCAGCATGACCACACAGCCGATGGTGTCGTTATTGCTGATGGATAATTCATGATCACCAGGGTAAAGTTCGTCGAGTCGCGCACGGGTATTGGCAAGGCCGACGCCTTGGCCATTCACGGTTTGCAGCAGCCGATTGAGCCCGGGACCGGAGTCGCTGATGCTGATGCGCAAGGTCTCGCCTATGCGACTGACCCTGATGCGAACAACGCCGGGAGCACATAGTGGTTCGA
>Ga0007854_10002757_pt1 | contig 10820 bp, 4 predicted proteins | sample CryBogCBH12Aug08_FD_60382 | JGI IMG/M metagenome (GOLD analysis project Ga0007854, IMG submission 60382) | Freshwater microbial communities from Crystal Bog, Wisconsin, USA - CBH12Aug08 | ecosystem: Environmental > Aquatic > Freshwater > Lake | place: Crystal Bog, Wisconsin, USA | collected... | reverse complement strand
CTTGTTCCATTGAAATCGTCAAACAGAGATGTGAAAGTACTCGTGCCACTGGAAGGAGTCGTATAGATTCCGCTAGTGTACCAATAGATATAGACCTTCGTTGTGGAGGGACTGGCTGGAATACTCGGCACAGACACCCAGATTGTAGCAGAAGCGGTGGTTTGGGTTCCAGATTCAATGTAGAAAGGCAGCGCAGTCACCTGGTCACTTGCCCTGAAAAAGAGATTTGAATAATCACTATAGATGGCTGTTCCAAGATAGACTGAACTGCCCGTGTTTGTACCGGTCGACCTATATACAGTCACTGGAATCTGGTAGTTTGTCGCGGAGGCGGCCGTTGAACCAGTAATTGTAAAACCGATGTAATTTGTTGTAATAGGAGTACGTGCAGAAATTCCATACACGGAGATTCCTGTCGGCGGGCCTGAGGTGAAAGGAACGTGACCAAAAAAGGGCTTTTGTGAATAGACAATCGCCGTTGTACCTGGATGGCCTTGCGGTAGGGAACCTTGAAGGCCCCATTTCTGTGCGAGATAGGCTTCGATTTTTTGACGCTGGGGGCTCGATAGACTAACATTATAGTGAAGTATTTCATAGATATAGGCATTTGTATACCAAAAACCTGGAAGTGCTCCAATAGCTGTATTAACGCCTCCTGTGTTAACTGCTGAAGAGGTTAATCCTGAGGAAACTATAGTATCAAATAGAGTGCCATTACCATAAGAAACAATATTTCCAACTGTTCCACTACTTTGAACTTGAACCATACCTATAGTTAAAGAGTTTCTCATATTTGTTACTGGTGTTGAGTTAGAATACGCTATATAAGCAGCGCCATATGTATCTACTCCCAAAATATTAGATGAACCATTCAATGAAACACTCCATCCTTGTCCAGCACCATATGATGTTAAGTTCATAACAAGAAGTCCAGCATCATACGCAACAGTACCATTTGTATTTACATCTTTAAAAACAAAAAAAGTAGTTCTGCCTCCTGTTCCAGATTGTATCAATGACGCATTTGATAAATATTGACTTCCATTAAAATATAAACCAGGATAGGAACTATAAATATTATAAACGGGTTGAAGTGAACCTGTACCCTGTATCATATTATAGCCACCTGTAGATTTATCAACCCATGTAGATATACTGCTTCCATTTACAGGTGCTATACCATTGCCTGCTGGGTCAGCCCCATCAAGCCACAGAATACATCCGCCGATATCCGTAGGTTTGAATGGAGCCTGTTTAGTCATAAAGGCACGCCTCGATGCCATCTATTAGTAGGATGTATCCATTATTTGCGATAGTTTAATATCTATCCGCACCATTATTTAGATTTGGAGTTAAACAAAAGTTGAGTGTTGGGGTTTGTGTAACTCCAGAAAATACTATGACGCTATTTCCACTTAAATAAATATTTCCATTTGGAGCAAGTACGCCACATAAATAACCAATCGTAGTTGTTGTTAATACGCTCAATGTATTTGTTTTTGTATTTAAAACGCCAATATTTCCAGCACTTGATTGATATAAATATATATTTCCATCAGGCCCAAGAATACCACCATAATAGCCTGTACCTCCAGAAATTACATTTGCCGTTACAATATTTGTAGTTAAATCTAGAGTACCTATGCCTGTTGCATTAAGAGGAAATGCGTACACAACACCATTTCCTCCTAGGACCATAAAGCAATACTGTTGATTCGCACAAGTTCCAACTTCAGTAAATGTTTTTGCTACAGGGTCAATAACACCTACTACTTTTGTTCCAATACCAAGACAATATATTTTTCCATTAGGTGCCAGAAAGGGTTTACAGTATCGTATACTTGCTGAAATTGAAAAAGAGCTTAATGTATTTGCTCCAGGCGTAAAATAATAAATGTGTGAGGTATCAACATAAGGGGAACAATATATATTTCCATCAGGTGCTAAAACTCCACCAGTCACAGCTGCTGCGCCAGGATTTGCATTATAAGGATTGTTGGTATACACATTTGTATTTGTATTTATAGTCCCAATACCAATCGACTCGAAATTCACTAGATAAATAATACCATTAGATGCCAAGCCTCCGCCCTTGTAATTGTCTCCATATTGGGTGTAAGGTCCTACACCTGTGACAGTAGTTGAAGAATAAACACCACCATTTGCTGTAGGGGTAATGACTCCCATAGGATTATTTGTATTATCCATTAAATAAATCAGCCCATTTGGTGCTAAAAAGGACGCAACATAGAATCCCACTAATGTTCCTGTTATCGTTCCAAGAGTGGTATTCGCAGTCGCATTAGCATTTGCTGCTACTAACTGTTGTAAATACGGGAGCCAACTTGTGGTCCAAGTGTTAGAATCCACTTGGTAGAATGGATAATAGCCAGGTACGGTAGGGTGTGTCATTTGTTTCACTAAAGGAATACCTGCGACTTGTGAAGGTCTGCCAGGGGGACCATTGTAATAGGGATGCGTATTTATGAGATTTGCTTGTAATCCCCATTTCCATGCCAGATAGCCTTCGACTTGTTGACGTTGGGGGGTAGCGAGAGGGGTATTATAAATAATTATTTCGCCTAATTGGTATGCATATGAATCAGCTCGTGGACCTCCTATATATTGGTCATATGAACCACTGGGTAGAGTCTGTGTTGCCGCACTATAAACTGTTCCATTAAATGTAGCAGTACCAATTTGAGGATTATATGCAAAAATGTTAGGAGTATTATAAGTTGATGTTGTAACAGTATAATCTACTTCAACACTATTCTGCACAGATGCCATAAAATAAGAAGAAATATGATAAAAAGTTACACTTAAATTAGCAGGAGCAATATTACCAGTTCCATAACCAAGAAAACTTCCATTTGAAAAAAAGAAATAACCCGAATTCTGCGTTGTAATATTTCCTACACCCTGCGCAACAACAAATATGGTAATCGCTGAGCCAACAGAAAATGAAATTGTTCCACCTGAATTTTTAATAGAAAGCGCACTAAAAGCAGGAAAAAAAATACTATTGTTACCATTTATAAGATTTGTTGTTGATGTAACTGTTCCAGTATTACTAGATGCATAATAACCATTACCTGACTTGTCGTTCCATCTTGTTACAGTTGTTCCAGTTACTGTCAGACTTGATAAATCTGCTGCATCCAGCCAGAGTTGGCATGCGCCAGTACCACCGAGATTTATTGGCGATATGGTTGGATATGGAGTATTTGTCATTATCTTCGTGGGCACAGTAGCGATACCAGGATTTTTAATATAAAAACTCTGTGTAAGTCCTGGATGACCACTGGGTAGATTTGCCGTGAGACCCCATTTCTGGGCAAGATACCCTTCAATTTGCTTTACCACAGTTGTAGAAAGTACATTGTCATAAACAATAACTTCTGCTAAATCAAAACTAGGTGCTCCATTAAGACATGCTGCCACATTTAAAGTCATATAGGAAGTTGTTGTAAATGTATATGTAGTATTTGTCTGTAACGATAACCCTGAACCAAATGCATTGAGGAAATTTGTTCCTGTATTTCCTGTCGCCGCAGCAGAATATAGAAGAAGTGTATTCAATAATCCACTACTCGAAAAGCCATAATCGTGTTCAACAATGACATTTCCAGCACGATTTAATTGTGCATAATATCCAAGCCCACTATAATACGCAAATATAAATTGTATAGAATTTAAGACGGTACCATTAATGGGAGTATATATAGGATATCCAGAATATGGACTGAGATCTCCTACAGGACGCAATACACAAAATACAGTTCCTGTGGTGAAAGACTGATTAAAATTCGTTATATTTAAACTCTGGCCACTTGAAGATGTAAGTACATTTAGTCCATTTATTGTTTTTGTATAGGTTGGATATAAACCAGAAGAACCGATTGCGACATACGCATTTGATGATTTATCGTTCCATTGGCTAACATTTGAACCACTCAGTGTAAATGTTGTCGGATCTGCTGCATCTAGCCAAAGCTGACATCCGCCATAGGTCGTTGGAGAGGGAACGGGTCCATACGATATTTTCTGCATAAACGCCTTATTTGGCATCTCTACTGAGGTGGCGGAGGATAGTTTTGATACGGATGGCCCGCGGGTAAATTAGCCTGGAGGCCCCATTTCCATGCGAGATAGCCTTCGATTTGTTGACGCTGCTGGTCACTCGGTGTCGTACTGTAGACAATAACCTCGGCGACAGATGCGGTCAATGTAGTAAGAGAATCAGCACGCGTGCCGATATAAATTCCCGTAGCCGTATCGCCATAATAAACACCCGTCAAAGAACCAGAACTCGGATCAGAAGGTGTGGCAAAGTTAAAAGCATCGAGAAGACCAGTCGCAGCGGTCGCATTTGCATAATAGAGACTCGGTGTTGTTACATTTGTAAAATTGGATCCAGAAGTTGTATTATAGGATGAATATGCCGTGCCATTACCAACAGCACGAACAAAGTTTCCACTTGATATAATTGTATACAAATCAAGGGGTGCGGCAAGATTTCCTACAGTGCGTGTTACGAGTGTGTCGAAAGTACCTCCACCCGTTCTCTGGTAAATCATGAAAAAGGTGAACGAGGTGGGGAATGTTCCTGCGGCTGCAGCGGAACTCATATTCTGAGTCTGGGTGAAAAGAAGCGCAGGCCGATTATTAAATGCATTCGGCGAATATGTGATATTAGTACCATTGAACATAGTCGCATTGCGTGCATTTGTCGATTTATCAACCCAACTTGTGAGTGTTAAGGGACTCTTTTGCCTTGACCCATTTCCAAAGGGGTCCCAGGCGTCCAGCCAGAGCTGACAGCCCCCATAGTTCGTGGGTTTGAAGATAGATTTGGCGGATGATGTATTGGCGGGAGTTGTCGCAGGAAAAGGATTATAGTAAATATTATAGGAATAATACGGGTGAGTCGGTGGTAGATTTGCCTGTCGCCCCCATTTCCAGGCCAGATAGCCTTCAAGTTGTTGCCGCTGCGGTAAACTTGGAGTTGTCGAGTAGACAATAACTTCACCTAATGAACCATAGATTGGTCCATTTGGCACATCTCCTAAATTTGTATTATCAGCAAGTGCATACGCGCTAATTGAAAAATTTCCAGTGAATGCATTCGACAAGGGTGTGAGTCCGCCATTTGTGACTGAATACTGAAATGTTCCATCATACCACGCCTCCATAATCGTTGGTGTATCATAGCCGCTCAGAGTATTGCCCGTGTAGGTTCCATTTCGATACGGTCCAAAGGAGAGCCCACCTTGTCTCAATAAACCCATATAGGCACTATTGTTATAGTCATTTTGTCCTGATGCAGCCAGTGCAATGATACGCCCTGCATTTCCTACGCTTTGATTCGCCAGTGAAAACACGGAAAAAATCGCAAGATTGCTTCCAGAAATGGATGTACTTCCAAGAAAATACTGAGAATTTGTAAAAATGAAGGCGGGATATCCGCCTAGATTTGTTGTATTGTAAGTGACTCCACCCGCACTTGCTGTGCCGTTATTTCCGAGGCCAGATTTATCATTCCATATAGTGAGAGTTCCATTACCAGGCTGCGTGCCTGTGCCATAAGGGTCCTGCGCATCAAACCATAGCGCAAGCCCTTTAATCTGTGGGGGTGTGAAGGAGCGATTTTTATTATCATACGGTTTTGTTGTTGGGTCAATATTTACTATAGTTGGCGGAGGTGAAGTTATTTTTTGCCCCGTGGCTCCTGTAGCCATTCTACTGAGGAGGGGGCGGAAATAGTTTGAACGGATGATTCGCGGGCAAGGAACTGACAATTCCCCATTTCCACGCCAAGTAGCCCTCAACATGTGCCCGCTGCGCATCAGTTATTGATGAGTTATAAACCAAAATTTCATACATAGTTCCAACAAATGAGTTTGCGACATTATCTGCTATGGCTCCAATATACACTGGATTACTTGCCTGTGTACGAACTCCTGTAGGTGCTATCGCGGACACTTGTAAGCCACCATTTAAAAATACATTGATCTGACCCGTCGAACTGACACGGAGGAACTCGCAGATAAAAGGTGCGCCCGTATTAATTAAGGTTGGTGTTGTTGCCGTATAATCTGTTATACCTGTTAGTTCTCCTATTCCCGTTGCGAAGGCTCCATTAATAACAGAAGTTCCATAATCCAATCTTACTTCAGGAACCTCCGCATCATAGAGTCCATACCCAGCCCACCAATTTGGACCCGCTCCTCCAGATGATGTAGTCGTAAGAAGTATAAAAATAGACCAGTCCGTCTGAACAACAAGGGGGCAAGTAAGATAACTTGAGTTGCCGGCAAAAGTAACGCCACTTTTTTTATTTAAAAATGTTGCGTTATAGGTGATAGTTCCGCCTGAGCCACTCGTATTATTATTATTTCCCGATTTATCAAGCCACTGAGTTACCGTGGACCCCGATGTAATTACTGCCTTCGTATCGGCCGCATCAAACCACTCAACTAGACCCAATATCTGCGTCGGAAGCCACTTTGCGTTTTGAATCGGTCGCACAACTGGAATGGGTACACTCGCGGCAAGTCCGAATGAATACAGAGTCTTCTGATTATACGGATTTGAAGATGCAAGTAGAGCACCTGTTCCCCATTTTGCGGATAGATACGCCTCAACGGCCTGCCGTTGAACGGTTGTAATTGGATTACTATACATAATAATTTCATTAATAATGCTGTTTGTATAAACACTAGCTCCGCCCGTCCAGCGCGCTCCAATTATGAAGCCTGTACAGGTTCCTTGCGTATAACTAGCAACATTATTTGATGTATTTGTCCCATTCAGAAAACTCGCACCTTGGGTTCCTGCCATACTATCAAAATAGACACTCGTTTGAAGAAGTGTTGTATTTCCCATATCGGAATCATAAGCCCCACTATTCGCATAGAAGCGAAGACCATTTGTCGTTTCAATACTCATACCAGTTGTTGTCTGATAATCAGAGCCACTTGTGGGATTTGGAATAAAGCAGAAGATTCCAAGATAATTTGTATGGACCACTTCGGACATGACAATAAAAATGGCGCGTTGCGAAAGATTAATTGGACAGGATATATTGGAGAGATAGGCAGTTGTTCCGTTAAAATAGACACCACCTGGGCTAGAACTACCGAATCCAATCAGACCAGGACTTCCAGAAGCCGTTGCATGATATGCGTTGCCCGATTTGTCACGCCACTGACTCAGATTTGAACTCGAGGAGAAAGACATAGAACTCTGGTCGGCTCCGTCAAACCAGAGCACACAACCAGGCACCTGCGTGGGAAAGAAGGCTTGTGATTTTTTATCGGATGCTGGAATGTAAAAAGGATACAATGGATAGACAGGTGTCTCAGGATTCGCCGTTAGATATGGGTGTCCGTTTGATAAGGAGGCCTGAAGACCCCATTTCCATCCAAGATAGCCCTCAATGCTCTGACGCTGTGTGGTCGTTAGATTAGTAGTATAGACAATCATTTCATAAACATATCCTTGGTAGTATTCATTTGCTCCAGCAGTATAACGGCCAATTGTAAGAGCTGGAGATGTACCCGCAGTTAGCGTGGTTGACTCGGTTGCCTGCTGGGTGCCGTTTTTGTAGGTGTATTGTACAGTGGGCGCAATATTCGCCATCATAATACTGGCTGCGCCGGCAACAGAATTATCTAATAGACTCGTATCACCTGAACCAAGGCCGAAACTTGTTACATAGCCACGAGGTCCGCTTGCATAGTAGGGAAACACAACATAAGAAGAACCCGTTTGAAATCGGAAGAGACTCGCATTACCACCATACGTGCCGCCTGAGCCGTTTGAGCCGTTTGTGTAGGTCGGTGAATGGACAGCAATAAGGGAATGAGATGTGCCAGGGACTGTCGTGGCCGATTCAAACCACTGTGTGCCCGTAAAGAAGATACTAGGACGGCCTTGCGCATCCGTTGTATAGGTGGGGCCTGTTGTGGCTATGGCAGAATTACCCGAGCCTGATTTATCGGTCCATTGTGTCATAGGACTTCCTTGAATAGTTGTAGGGTCACTTGCGTCAAACCATGCGACGAGGCCGCTAATTTGCGGTGGTCTGAAGATAGGGAGTCGTTGTCCTTGGGCGTAGGACATCTATTAAGGGAGAGGAAGAGGAGGAATCAAGAAAAACGGATGTCCTGGCGGAAATTGAGACTTGAGTCCCCATTTCCAGGAGAGGTACCCCTGTATCTGTGAACGTTGTGTAGAATTTACTCCACCAGGATATACAAGAACTTCAGCAACATTGCCAATAAAATACCGACTGCTGAAACTTCCAGAGATTGAAATGCGTGAAGATGCTGCGCGTGTTGCAGTTGTCGTATCAATAATAACATATTGATTTAAGAATGAAGCATTTGCATTCGGTGCGCCATTTGTATAATAATTTCCATTTCCAATATCATCTGAATTGCCAAAATTTACAACAGAACCTGAGTAGCGAATTGAATAGTCGCCGCCATTATTATCTGGAAGAGCAAGAACCATTGGATAATTTGTAGCGGTACTTGTCAATTTACAAATTATAAAAAAAGCAGAGGAAGTGGTAATTGTAAATGTGAAACTTGATTGTAATAAAGCACCTGATTGAAAATTGACAATCTTTAAATTACCATCTGTTGTATACGTCGGCGAACCTGTTAGTGTAGTAACATTATTTGCACCTGGACTTTTATCAATCCACGTACTTATATTTGAACCAGAACTATATGTAAATGTGGATGGATCAGCCGCATCAAGCCACAATTGTAAACCACCAATCTGTGTAGGTAGAAACTTATTTGTCTGTACAGCACGGCGTATGGGTGCAGCAGGCATGATGGGTGCATTCACAAAGGTCAAATAGGAACCTGGGGCGTATATATTTTGGCTGCTAAGAGTTGCTGTTACATTCCATTTCTTTGCCAAATAGGCTTCCACTTGTTGACGCTGTGTTGCTGATACGGATGTATTAAAACAGAGAATTTCTGAAACATATCCTGTGTAAATAAATGAACCAATATCAGTACCAATTGTCGCGCCTGCGGTTCCAATGTTGAATGTGAATGTTTTTGTCGCAAACTGCGCACCATTTTGCCATCCTGTAAGGGTTGTTGTTGATTGTGATTCCAAACATGAAAAAATAACATTTGAACCAGTATTTGCTGCAGTAGTTCCACTTATTCCAACAACACCCGATTCATCTGCTTGAAGATTTCCACTCAATAAATAGAACTGTCGCAGAGAGGATCCAGAAGATCCTGCAGCAAAAAAAACGCCTGTTGCTGTCGTTGTTGTATTAATCACAAAAAACCAAGTAGAATCACTCGTACCATTTGGCAATAAAGAGGCATTTAGTGATAAGCCAGTTGATTGTGAGCCAGGAAAATAGATGCTATTTTGTGCATAGGTCATCGAGGATGATGAGGATGATGCATTATTTGCTGTAGATGATTTATCTTTCCATAACTGAACAACTTGACCTGCTGTTGTTACAGGTGTAGTTCCAGATGTATTTTGAAAAAGTGTTGCTAAATCTTGTCCATCCAGCCATAAAACACATCCTGGAATAAGACGCGGGTCAAACTCAGGAGAGAGTTTTGTATACTTGAGAAATGGATATGGGACAACTGGATAGATTGGTGGGTCTGGATTCACGGTCGCATAGGGGTGACTCGGATTGAGGGAACCCTGAAGACCCCACTTCCAGGCAAGATACCCCTCAATTTGCTGCTGCTGACTTGTACTGATGGTTCCAACATAGACAAGTATCTCTGCCACTTCTCCATTGATTTTATACCCGCTTCCAGTACTACTTGAACTTCCTATTGTAAATGTAGTACTTGTCTGACTTTGAGTAGATGTGGCAGCAGATCCAGAATACCCATTTACACTACAGAGCATAGCATTGCTCCTAATTGTGCCAGATTGGATAACATATTGATTGAAAGAAATCGATCCAGTATAATTATAATCGGATTCAGGGCCACCCCATTCAAACAGATTATATTTTCCATTACACCCTAATCCTAAGGCAGGAGTCGATGTTCCACCAAGAGACATAAGAATTCCAGAATTATTCGTATATTGAATCCACACTGCAAAATATGCTACGTCTCCTGCTCCAATACTACTTCCAAACGTTGTGGTGAGCATAGTTGTATTAAATACAACTGTTGGCAAATTTGCAATAGAATTTGCTTTATAAGTCGGCGTTCCACTGAAAGAGAATGTTTTTCCTGTTCCACTTTTATCTGACCACGAGGTCAAGTTTGTTCCTGAAAGTGTATATGAACTCGTATCAGCCGCATCAAGCCATATTTGACATCCTGAAATTAATGAGGGATTGAATGGAAGGGGGAGTTTTTGCCCAGATGCTGTAAAGGGTATATTGCTGCCCATCTATCTATTAAAATGTAAATATCTGGGGTTGTTGGACTCGGGTTCCACCAATGACAAACTGATTGAAGTAGAAGAGTGAGGAACTGACAAAGACATTATTTCCAACTGGAGCACTGCTGGGTGAGTTGAAGGTGATAGAACTTGTTATTAAATTGCCTGTCGACAAGGTCAAGAAACTACTGATCTGTGTCGAGAGATAACCTACTGTACCGAGACCTATGACTGTAGAGCCGAGTTGTAATTGGAGATAGGTTGTAGAGACTAAGTTGGCAAGATTGGCTGTCGAGACTAAGTTGACAAGATTGGCTGTCGAGACTAAGTTGGCAAGATTGGCTGTACTGACAAGGCCATATATTCCAAGATTTGTAACTGCTGCGGACAAGTATCCTACCGTACCTAAACCAATA
>Ga0007854_10002755_pt1 | contig 10832 bp, 10 predicted proteins | sample CryBogCBH12Aug08_FD_60382 | JGI IMG/M metagenome (GOLD analysis project Ga0007854, IMG submission 60382) | Freshwater microbial communities from Crystal Bog, Wisconsin, USA - CBH12Aug08 | ecosystem: Environmental > Aquatic > Freshwater > Lake | place: Crystal Bog, Wisconsin, USA | collected... | reverse complement strand
AAGCTGACCCATAAAAGATAAGGAAGGAAAAGCAGGCCGGCAAGCCAATATACACCCCAGAAGCTGATCGTGGTCAATATAATGAATATCCATAAAAAGATCACCTCTACCAAGGCTAAACCGGGATTTCGCAAACCAAAGAAGAGCATGGACCAGGCAGTATTTAAGGCCAGCTGAATAACATACAAAATCATCGGAGGATTGATCAGCTCTTGAGAGGATCTCTCGTAAACCATCCATCCGGCGACAGCCATCATCAAATAAAGGATGGTCCAGACAGGGGCAAAGACCGCGTTGGGAGGGTTCCAGGAGGGCTTTTTGATCCCGGGATACCATTCCTTAAGAGAAGTGGTATTAAAAACAGAACCTGTGGCAGCGGCTGAAAAACATATAGCTATAAAAACGATCAGATCCCGCATAGTATTTTTTCCTGATAATGCCCATCATGTAAAACATTTTGACTATTTACAAGCTCTTCCCGCCAGACTCATGTATCTTTCGGACAACAGCCGCGGCAACAGACCCCGGCACCATCTTGGATGCCGCTGCCAGTATCTTGTTGCTGAGCCCCGGAATAACGACTGTCTTTTTCTTCATAAATCCGCGATAGCCGATCTCCGCCACCTTTTTGGCGCTCATGCGCTGGGATTTAGGTATTTTCAAACGATCCGTGCCCGCCACCCTGCTGAATTCCGTCTCTGTCGGCCCTGGGCAAAGGCAGGTCACAGATACTCCGCTGCCCTTCAACTCATTGGCCAGAGCCTCTGAAAATGACAGAACATACGCTTTACTGGCAAAATAGGTCGCCATCAACGGCCCCGGCCCAAAAGCGGCTACGGAGGCAACATTCATGATCTTCCCCTGTTTGCGTCCAGCCATGCCCGCAGCAAAAAGAGATGTCAGATGCGTTAAAGCGCTTATGTTCAGGCTTAATAATTCCAATTCCCTGCGGATATCATGCCGAAGAAAGAAGCCATGGATACCGAATGCCGCATTATTGATAAGAAAATCCACCCTCACACCTTTTTGCTTAAGTTCCTCAAAGATCTCATCAGGAGCCCCGGGCAGGGAAAGATCCTTGGCGATGACATTGACCTGGACCTCATACTTCTCTCTGATCTGCTGCGCGATCTGATTAAGTTCTTTTTCACGACGAGCAACCAGCACCAGATCATGCCCGTCCCGGGCAAAGCAAAGGGCCAGTTCATACCCTATTCCGCTGGAAGCTCCCGTGATCAAGGCAACGCTTTTGGTCTGATCTTTCTTATTTGCCGCCATAAATCCCTCCTGATCTTTGAACTAATTGCTGATCCGTTTATACATCGCCAGCGCGCGGTCTGTTTCCAATTTATGATCAAGCATCGGCAACGGATAATGGACGGCTTCAGCCCGCTGCCTGTTTTGCCATTGATGAATATCCTCAGCAGATAACGGTCTTAATTCCGGGACCCATTCCTTAATGTACCTTGCCTGCGGATCAAACTTTTTTTGCTGGGCCCACGGATTAAAGATACGAAAATAAGGTTGTGCGTCGCAGCCGGTGGAAGCGGCCCACTGCCAGTTACCATTATTGACCAGCGGATCATAATCTACAAGCTTTTGAGCAAAATATTTTTCTCCGCAGCGCCAGTCTATATGCAGATCCTTGACTAAGAACGATGCCGTGATCATCCGCACACGGTTATGCATTGATCCTGTCTGATTAAGCTCTCTCATGCCCGCATCGACAATAGGAAAACCCGTCCTTCCGTCACACCAGCGTTGAAACCTTTCCTTGCCTTCTTCCCAGACAATTCGGTCATAACGGGCATGAAAGGACTGCCCTAGCACCTTGGGAAAATAATACCCGATCTGCGTAAAAAAGTCACGCCAGTACAATTCCCGCAGAAGCGTATGGTCAAATCCCAACTGTTTTCTGACGGCATAATACGTTTCGCGTATGGAACAGGTGCCGAATTTATGATGAGCGGAAAGCCCGGTGCCGGCCCGCAGAGAGGGGAAATCCCGCTCCCGGTCATAATGCTTAAAAAGAGAAAGATCTTTGAGGATCTTTAATGCGGCCCGACGGCCCAAAAGACATCCGTCATTAATCTTTATACTAGCGCTTAAAGAACGGAAAAGCTCCCTGTTCTGTGATCTGATGGGAAGCCTATAGTAGTTCTTGAATTTATTGACAACAGGCTCAGGGACTTCAAAGCTGCGGGCTTTGCGCCAATACGGCGTAAATATCACATAGGGGCTCCCGTCATCTTTTTTGACGGTTCCGGGAGCATTTAACAGAGCATCATGGAAGGAAAAAAATGAGATGCCGTTCTTTTGACAGGCCTTTAACAGCTCCGCATCACGTTTACGGCTAAAAGGCGTATAGTCCTCGTTCACATAAACGGCGTCGATCTTCTCGGACTTGATCAGGCCTTCAACAACTTCGTGGGCGACTCCCTGAAAAATATAAAGCAGGGCATTTTGGGCCTTTAACTGTTCCTCCAAATCCATGAGCGATCCGGCCATAAAGTTGATCGCCGGAAGGCTTCTGTAAGGCTGCGGCCCCGTTTGCCGGGGGTCAAAAATAAAACAGGGGATGACAAGCTCTGACGCCTTGAGCGCCGCGATCAGAGCTGTATTATCAGCCAGCCTTAAATCTCTTCTGAAAATAAATAATGCTCTGCCGTGTACTTTCATGAATGATGCTCCGCGACATCGGCGATCTTTCTGATCATGCCTCCGAAGATATATTCATGAACAGGGATCAGCGCATACCAGTAAAGAAGGCCTGCAAGGCCTTTAGGTTGAAATTGCGCTTGCTGCGTAAGTTCACAGCTGTTCTCATCTGTCTGGCGGATCTTAAAATCCAAAGAAGCGAAGCCCGGCAGTTTCATTTCTGCGGACAGAGACAGCTGCTCATTCTCTGAAACACGGGTGACCCTCCAAAAGTCAAGAGCATCTCCGACGAGTATTTCTTCAGAATTTCTTCTCCCCCGCCCCAAACCTACCCCTCCCACCAGACGGTCTATAAACCCCCTCAGAACCCAAAGCCAGGTCCCGTGATACCATCCGGTCTCGCCTCCGATGCGCGAAACGACACTCCAGACCTTTTCCTTGGGCGCTTTGATGATCCTTTGCCTGCGGTCTTCAAGAACAGTCCCTCCGGCCCATGAGGGGTCTCCTGTCTGGGCCAGAGAATAGTCGGTCACCTGGCCGGCATCCACCCAGGAGCTTTGAACATCATTATTATTGATCCGCAGCAGCGCCAGCGTAATGGCTTGTCTGCAGTCCAGAATATCCTGAGGGATCATTCTTCTGATCCTGTCATCTTGACAAACCACAGGATTGCGCAGCCCCTCAGTCAAAGGCCGCGCAATGTACCCCGGAACAGGAGTGACCAGATGGATCCACAGGGAGCTGAGCCTCGGCGTCAAAAACGGGACCGGTAGGATCAACCGCTTGCGTAACCCCGCTTCCTCAGCGTAGATCCTCATCAACTCCAGATAGGAGACGATCTCTTTACCTCCGATATCAAAGGTCTTTCCCGCTGTTTCCCTGTTTTCTATACATCCGATGAGATATTCCAGGACGTTCCTGATGGCGATGGGCTGATTAGGCGTATTGACCCATCGGGGAGTGATCATGACCGGAAGCCTCTCAACCAAATACCTGAGTATTTCAAAAGAGGCGCTGCCCGACCCGATGATCATGGCCGCCCTTAAGACCGTGACGGGAACCTCGCCGGACTTAAGGATCTCTGCGACTTCGTGACGGGACCTTAAATGTTTGCTTAGATCAGGATCGTCTTCACCCAGGCCGCCCAGATAAATGATACGCTTGACATTGCAGCGCTTGGCAGCCCATACCATATTATTAGCTGCAGTCCTGTCCGCACTTTCAAAATCACGGCTTAAAGGATTCATCGAGTGGACAAAATAAAAAACAATATCCGCATCTTTAAGGGCGCGGAATAACGATTGCGGATCCTGGACATCAACCTCAGCGAGCTCAACATGAGGATGCCTCGCCCAGAATCTGCTCTTAAGTTTATCTTGAGAGCGTCCGCAGGCCTTGACGCAATAGCCCTCTTCGAGCAATTTAGGGACAAGCCTTCCGCCCACATAGCCGGTCGCCCCTAAAACAACGATTTTTTGATCCCTGATCTTCTGTTCCATGATTATCGCCCTGACTTAGGATTTCTGGGCCAATCTTCCAAAACATAATCGGGCTTAAACAGCGGCTCAAAGCCCGACGGCTTATCCCAGGCAAAGCTGATCACATCCCAGACACCGGAACCTGCTCTTTTAATACCTTCCACCACCCCCCAGACGCTGCCGGAATAGATCCAGACAAGGATATGCGGAGTTTTCTGAGCGCCTGTGATCCAATAGGCACGGGCCTGCTTGGGGATCTCAACCGGAGCAGTGATGATGTTCACAATGCCCCTGTAGAGTTTATGCCCCGGGCCTTGACTGGCCCAAACTGAAGACACTGACAAAAAACTTATGACCATATAAACAATTGCTGTTTTTCTCATATCTGCCCCTGTCTATTATTTTATACCCGCCCTAATGCCCCAGTCCACGGATATATAATTCCCCACCAAAATACCGCCCTGGTCAAGGATCGGATTCCATATGATCTTGAAATCCTTACGGCTGATCTGCCAGTCGCCTTTGATATCAAGGATCTTCTGTTGCGGATCTGCCCCCTCCAGGATCCTGGCGTGAAAAGGAAAACTCACCTGTCTTTTGACTCCATGCAGTTCCAAACTGCCTTTGACCGTATAATCCAAACCGTTCTTGACGATCTCATCACTGGTAAAAATGACGCGGGGATGCTTCCCCGTGTCTAACAATTGCCGGGACCGTACGATCTTATCGCACCATTGACAATCCGAGGCAATGCTTGCGGCATCGATCTCAAGATAAACAGACCGGATCGTATGCGCCGCTTCATCGACAGCGACTTTTCCCCGGAACGAACTAAACTGCGCGTTATAACGGCCGATCACCGAATACTTGATAGAGCCTTTAATGCTGGTTTCTTTAGGCCCAAATGTGACAAGTCCTGCCCCAAAGGATAAGTCAGCGCCCAATCCGAAAAAGACCATAAGAACTAAAGATATAAATTTAATTTTTGGCATCGTTTAAGGACAGATCATAACGGTTATATTTAATTTTCCATGCCGGCAGATTTTGACGGATACGACTTGCCAGGTCTGCCGGCAGATAGGAAGCGATAAAAAGCAAAACTTCCCCTTCATCCTTCCCAAAGTCTTTTCTCGACCAGTTAAAGAGCGGCGACAAATAGGCCGTCATAGTAGCTTTATCAAAACTGTTCTCCCTGGGATCGTTAATAAACCGTCTCGTCTGGTCCTCAAGCTGAGTATCAAGCCTTGCCCCTTCATAAGCTTCGCTGCGCGAAGGAGCACAGCCTACCGCCCCGCAGGCAATGGCAAACTGGATGCGGGGATCTTTGAAGGTCGGACGCAGGATCTCATGGTCGACCTGCCTTAACGTGTACGCTTTGTGCCCAACCATCACAAAGGGCTTGTCCCAAACAGACTTTTTCAGGACCACAGAAATGATCAGCCCTCCGAAATTAAGATCATTGACGCTTTTGATGGGGTATTTAGAGCAAATGGCTTTCAAAGAATACGCATTGTAGGCATTGAGCCAGAACGCAAAGCGGTTCTTTTCATCGGTGATCAACTGAGGATCAATGTCATTTAACTGCCCGGTGTAAAGGTTAAGATCACCGTCCCTGCAAAGGTTCGTAAAATCAATCTTCCCTTGAGACACATGCCTGGACAACACTCCCGAAAACAAGACCTGATTACCGTCAGCAGAAGCACTTTTCTCCAATGGAAGCACAAGAACAGCGGCTAAACACAAAATTAATATGTCTTTTCTGTTGCGGATCATATGGTTTCCTTCTGAACGGGCCGTTTTAACCCCAGCACCTGTTCTTTTAAATGAATGTCAAAAGGCCGATTGCCAATCCATACAGAAAAAAGGGCTTTGGCAAACTTATAGCCCTTGATCACACCCACTAATCGGCCGTTATGGGCAAACTCAGTTCCAACATCCGGAATATAGGTCAAAGAAAATCTGTCGCCAGGCTTTAAATCAACAAAATATTTGCCCATTTGACGGATCTCTTCTTTAAGGCCTTCCAGATCAGCCTTGCTGACATTGTTCTTCATGATATCAAGAGTAAAATTATTAAGCTTTTGTCCGGGGATGCTGACGAAATATTCAACCTCGATCCTCTTAGGATAATTCCCTAACAGATCAGGATCAATACCCTGTTCCTTATAAAATCCTGCCGCAAACGCTTTAAAAAAAAGAACACTTTTAAGGCCGGTGCCCTGAAGGGACATATGAATGCCCCGATCCAGATAATTTTCATTAAACAAAACCCCGGAAATCGTAGCGGCAGAAGCCTGAAAAGAAATCAATAAAAAAAACAAAAAGACGGTTAGTTTAAGAGGACTTCCTGCTGACTGGATAATAGCGTTGATCATTTTTCCCTCTCCTTTCTTGCTCCTGTTCTTAGGATAGCAGAAAGACAGAGACGGTCAACGCCACTTTAACACCTACATATCATGTATATATTAATACATGATTTACAAACTCAAATTATTAGGCCTCGAGAACACCAGCTGTGCCACGCTGATATTGCGGGTACTGAAAGCGGCTTCGCAATAGGATAAATAATAGTTCCACTTGCGAATAAAGGCCCTGTCAAAGCCAAGGCTTTGCACCTGATCGGCCTTTTGATTAAAATTATTGCGCCAGACACCCAGGGTTCGGACATAGTGAGGAGTTATATCTTCAAAATGATGCAAATTCAAATCCCCTGTCTGATTGACCGCCTTTAGGATAACCGCCATAGAAGGCAAAAGGCTTCCCGGGAATATATGCTTTTGGATCCAGTCCATATTCTTTCTAAAAGATTCATACCGGTTGTCCGGAGACATGATCATTTGCAAAGCCAAAAGACCGTCTTTTTTTAACAGGCGATGGCATTGCGCGAAATAAGACGCATAATACTCGTGACCCACCGCTTCGATCATTTCTATGGATACGATCTTGTCAAACCGGCCTTCAATGTGGCGGTAGTCCTTAAGCTCAACCGTGATCCTGTCCCCCAGCTTTTCCTCCGCGATGCGGCTGGCGACATATTGATACTGCTGCTCAGAGATGGTCACGGTCGTGACCCTGCAGCCAAAATTCTTGACCGCATAAACCGCAAAGCCGCCCCATCCGCTGCCGATCTCAAGAACATGGTCGGTTTTCTTAAGATGCAGCTTCCGGCACAATTCTTCATATTTTTGATACTGTGCTTCCTGCAGAGACTGGCCCGTATTTTTGAAATAGGCCGAAGAATACGTCAAGGAAGGGTCAAGAAAAAGCCGGTAAAATTCATTTCCCAGATCGTAATGCGCGCCGATGTTCTTCCGGCTTCCGACAAGCGAATTCCTTCTGAAGAAAGAGATCATATTATTCAACACCTTCAGGATATTCACGGGGGTGCGCTTATGGCGATCAGACATCAGGGTCGGATGCGTCTCGACATTGGTGATCATCCATGCGATGACCTTGGTGATATCGTCGGTCTCCCAATCGCCGTCCACATAGGATTCCCCGAAGCCGACATCGCCGAACAGGACACATTTCTTAAAAAAAACATTATCGACGATCCTGATCTGAGCCTGCACGCCGCCTAGACCGTTGCCGTAGATCAAAGCATCGGTATCCGGCAACACCATGACCAGCCTCCCCAAATGCATAGGACGAAATACATGGTCAATGATGCCCTGGTAAAAATTTAATCTTTTATGAAAAACACGTTCTTCAGGAAGCTTGACAGCCTTTGCTCCAAACACGATAAACCTCCTTCTGTAAATGAGGATTGCTTGTTTTCTCGAAAAAAGGAACTTTTTTCAACCAAAGGAGAAGCGCGTGAAAGTGGATCAGAAAAATGACCTTAAAAGTCACAAAGGGATATTTTACGGTAAGCCAAAATAAACGGCCATTCGTTATTTTCTGTGACTGCCCGGACATAACGGTGTAAAGGAATTTCCCGTTCTCGTCTGAATCGTCGATCTTCATATCCAGCTTATCATCCGGAATACGGAGTTTAAAATCCATCGGGATATCCATGCCGATAAAAGGTGAAATATAATAATACTTTTTCTGCTGACTGACAAAACAGCCGTCTTTAAAATCCCCGGGGCCCAACAGGAACGGCTTGATCTCGCCGAAGGTATTGCCCACTTCGGCCACCGCGCAAACCGGCCTGTCCTTGCGATCAAAACAAAAATAAAACGCGACCGGATTAAAAATATAGCCAAAGGTGCGCACATTCGTCAGAAGCATGATCCTGCCTTCTTTAAAATCCACACCCTTCTGGGCCAGAAACTTGAATACCTTTTCCTTAATAGTTTTACCGTCGCTGTCAAAATGGTCTTCATCCCAAAAACTATACACATTCGCCCTATTACGGCTGAAAAAGGAGCACTTGCGCGCAAGGGTGTCCATTTCATCAAGATCAAGATAGAACATGAATATCTTATGCATAAACTGATGTCGTTTAGGCCGTATGCGGCAATGCATAATACTCGTCTCGTAAAGGCACGAATTCAACTCCATATCGGCTCTCCCGTAATGGCACGCGCCGCCTCTAAGCCGGATGTCAATCCATCCTCATGAAAACCATACTTAAAATAAGCCCCGCAAAAATAAATCCCCCCACCCCCATTCAATCCCGGGAGTTGAATCTGGGCCTTGATCGCTTCCGGATTATAGACGGGATGCGTATATTCTGACTTCCATATGATCTTTGACTCTGCGATACCCCCGATGTCGTTGATCGAAATGAAATAATTCTTCTTCTTTGAAACATGCTGCAGGTTATTCATCCAGTAGATCGTAGCCGGAGGCTTATTCCGGCTGATCCTGTAGTTCCAGGAAGACCACGCTAATTTCGTTTTAGGCATTACAGAATCATCCGTATGCAAGGCGACAGGATTTTTATGATATTGGAATTTACTTAAAAGCTCTCTTTCCTTAGGAGTTGCATCCCCCAGCATTTTTAAGGATTCATCGGCGTGAGCAGCCAGGATCACCTGATCGAACTCTCTTGTTTCTCTATTGCTGTCTGTGACCAGCACCTTAGCGCCCCGCCTTCTGACCTCTGTAACCGGGTTGCCTAAAAGAACCTTACCTTTGAACAGTTTAAGGATTTTCTCTCTATAGCTTTGACTGCCGTCCACAACCGTGCGCCACTGATAATGGCCTCGTAAGCCCAAAAAGCCGTGATTCTTGAAGAACCGGACTAAGGTTACCGCAGGAAATTCAAGCATCAGATCCGGAGGCGTTGACCATACGGCAGAGCTGATCGGAACCAAAAATTTATGAAAGAAATCGTCACTATATGACTTTTCTTTCACATAATCTGCCAGCGAATAGGACAAATACCTGTCATTGTCTAATATTTCTAAGGATTCTTTGTTAAAACGGTCCATTTCGAGCAGCATTTTCCAGTGTGAAAAGCTGAAAAAATTCTTTCTTTGAGCAAAGAGCCCGTTGAGCCCGGTGCCGCAATACTCCAAGCCGCTCTCCAGATGCTGAACGCTAAAAGACATATCCGTCGGCTTTGTTTTGACATCAAGCTCTTTGAAAAGCCTGGTCAAATGCGGATAAGTAATCTCGTTATAGACCATGAACCCGCTGTCGATGTAAATATCCTGACCGTCTTCCTTGACCTTAAGGGTATGCGTATGGCCGCCGGGATAATCGTTCTTTTCATAAAAGGTAATATCGTATTTTTCCTTTAAGAAATACGCTGCCCCCATGCCGGCAATGCCGGTTCCGACGATCGCGATCGACGCCATCAGACGCCCGCCTTTCTGAACCTGTAATGGCTGACGATCCATTCTGTTCCGTTTTTGTACCCCCACAGCTCGGCGCAGGACATAAAAAAGACCCTCCAATAGACCCACCATTGAACGGCATTGTCCTCTCCGTAGGTCGCTTTCAGCAAAGGCATGATCTTTTCTTTATTCTTATCCATGTTCTTAAGCCATTCTTCGGAAGTTTTTTGATAATGAACGCCGCTCACCTGCCAGTCTTCCTCGATCTTAAAATGATCCTGAAAGCGCAGCAGCAGATCGTGCGAAGGCATAATGCCGCCGGTAAAAAAATATTTAGCGATCCAGTCCGCCTCGTCCTTTTCCTGATAAAGATACGCAAATTCCCGATGCGTAAAGATGTGAACAAATAGCTTACCCTCCGCCTTAAGAAAGCCGGCTATCTTCCCGAGCAATTTCTGATAATTACGCATATGTTCGAACATTTCCACCGAAACGACCCTGTCAAACTTCTCTTCGATGGTAAAATCATTCATGTCCGCTGTTATGATCTTGACATTGTTTAGCCCTCTGGCCCTGGCTTCCTTTAAAATATGCTCCCGCTGGGTCACTGAATTGGAAACCCCGGTGATCAGTGCTTGGGGAAACTTTTTAGCCATGAACAGGGTCAAGGACCCCCAGCCGCAGCCTAGCTCAAGGATATTCATCCCATCGGACAGCTGGGCCCTTTCCACCGTCAGATTCAGCATATCCTCCTCAGAGGTGTCCAGATCACGCACCCCCTCTTTCCAAAAACCGCTGCTGTACTTCATATGTTTACCCATGACCATCTGAAAGAATTCCGTCGGAAGCTCATAATGCTGCTGATTCGCCTCCTTTGTATTCACGGCAATAGGGGAGGCCTTCAGGAATTCGATCAGTTTCGTCTTAGGGCTTTTTCCGTCTTGCTCCTTAAGCAGCTCTTCTTCCC
>Ga0007854_10002753_pt1 | contig 10834 bp, 8 predicted proteins | sample CryBogCBH12Aug08_FD_60382 | JGI IMG/M metagenome (GOLD analysis project Ga0007854, IMG submission 60382) | Freshwater microbial communities from Crystal Bog, Wisconsin, USA - CBH12Aug08 | ecosystem: Environmental > Aquatic > Freshwater > Lake | place: Crystal Bog, Wisconsin, USA | collected... | reverse complement strand
CCGTTAACAATCTTGTCCATTTCGCCCTGCATTTTCTCCATTCGAGCCCGCATCTGCTGAGGATCCGGACGCTCACCGTCTTCGGGTGGTGCCATATCTTCTTGCATCTTTTCGCGGAAACGATCCATGGCGTCTCGAATCTGTTCACGTTGATCTTCAGTAATCTTCAGATCCTTGCTGACATCGGGTCGGTTGACGAGTTGTGCGTTGTGTGGAACACCACCGCCTGGGCCACCCATCATCGGTCCGCCGAATCCTGGACCTCGACCTTGTCCCTGACCACCTTGAGGTGGAGGAGGAGGGGCGTCCTGACCTTGTGCTTGTCCTGCGGTGCAAACGAAGAGAGTTGCAATTCCTGCGACTGCTGCGCTGGTGGCAAATGCTTTGCGGAATGCCTGGGTCCATGTTCTTCGGTTCATCTTGTTTCTCCTTTTCCATTGGGCTGCAAGTTCTTGCTTGCTGACGATGCATAGTTTCCGACCGAAAAATGAAGAACCTATGAAGGCACGAAAATCTTCAAAAAATCTTCTTGAGACTGGGAAACGACATGAATGACCCTCGAATGCTAGGTAGCTTTGGGTCTGTCACCTTCATGGATTATTCATCTTTAGGCACCATTCTGTGTGCGTACGGGATACTGTGGAGAAAGCGAATCATGAAGATCTTGCTCGTTGAAGATGAACGTCCCTTAGCCACTGCGGTTGTGCGGGTACTTACTGATGTAGGTTGGCATTTAACTTGGCAACCTGACGGTATCAAGGGTTACGAGGCTGCGCGGAATGAGGAATTTGACCTGATCATCCTTGATGTGATGCTTCCGGGCAAAAACGGATGGGACATTTTGGCAGACCTAAGAATGGCTCGAAAGAACGTGCCCATTATGATGCTCACCGCATTGGAAGAGACGGACGACAAAGTAAAGGGGCTCGAATTGGGTGCTGATGACTACTTGCCCAAACCTTTTGAAGTACCTGAGCTGATTGCTCGCGTTAAAGCTTTGCTTCGACGAGATAAGGTGAACAAGAGCATCGTGATCCGAATTGATGATCTGGAGATCGATCGGAAAAGTCGGCACGTTTCGCGGGGTGGTAAATCCATAACTCTAACGAGGAGAGAATACGATCTTCTGGAAGCACTAGCCACCAATGAAGGCAGAGTGTTGAGTCGAGAAACCATTCAGGAAAGGGTTTGGACTGATGAAGAAAGCTACTCTAACACGGTAGACGTATTCATTGGGACTTTGCGGAAGAAGATTGATGCCCCATTCGAACGGAAGCTGATCCATACCGTTCACGGCTTTGGTTATGTTCTCAAAGTTGAGGATCCTGTAGCGAAATGAGAATCTATCCCACCAGCATGCGAGGCAAATTGACGCTGATTGCAGTGTCAATCATGGGATTGCTGTTTGTCGTGTTGGGGGGGATTGTACAGATAGTTGGGAGAGCTGAGATCATGGGGGGCGTGGATGCCGAGCTCCAGAAGCGGGCGAATGAGATCATCCAAGTCCACAACTCAATGAGAAACGAAGGTCCACCACCTCCAAGGCCCGAAGACCAAAGAGGCCCAGACCAAGGTGAAAATCGCCACCCAGATGACCAACAAGGACCTGGAGATAGACGAGGCGAAGATGGTCAGCAAGGACCGGGCCCTAATAACGATCGTAGGGGTAGGGGGCCAGGTAATAGGTTTGGAGGATTTCAAAGAGCGGTTGCCAGGATAGGGGATCCACTTCTCAATATTGGACCGCGCTTTATCTTGATCTCGAATGGACCATTCTTCGCGCCACCCGATATGATGGTGCCTTATGACGCCAGTGTGATAAGGCAGGCCGACCGACAAGGCATCGTGTATTCAACTGTAATGCTTGGTAACGAAAAGGTTCGAGTGATTACCAAACGGTCAGTGGATGAACATGGGGTGAGGTGGTTAGTCCAGTTCCCGTATCCGCTGGGGGATATTGACAAAGCAATTAAGAAGCTTAATCAAACGTTGGTCTTACTCCTACCACTAGGACTTCTTTTAACGGCCGGAGCATGTCTTCTGCTGATGAATCGGATCATGAAGCCGATACGAGAAATCAGTCAGACCTCTGATTCCTTCACCGCAGATAACATGTCGGGTCGTCTTACTGTTCCAGGCGGAGATGAATTTGGACAGTTGGCCAATACGATCAATGGAATGCTTGATCGCGTCGAGTCCGCATTTTCATCCCAGCGAATCGCATTGGAAAAGGTCGAATCCGTTCTGAAACAGCAGCGACGGTTTACCGCTGATGCATCCCACGAACTGAAAACACCACTTGCAGTTATTAAGGCCAATACTGGATTGATGATCCACAGTATGAAATTGGACGAGGATGCCACACAGACAGTTGAAGCGATTGACCTTGCGGCAACTCGGATGAATCGACTCGTTCAGGATCTCATGGTCCTTTCGCGGACTGAGGCTGGTCAATCCAAAATCAAGCCATCTCCTGTTCACCTGGGAGAAATAGTGGCGAGTGCTGTTCGCAGCGTGAATCGTCCCAATGCTCCCACAATCGAATTGATAGGGGCAAGGGAAGATCTCATTGTTACTGGTCTGGTTGCCGATTTGGAAAGGGTGTTCGTAAATTTGGTCGACAATGCCTGTCGCCATACTGCCCCAGATGGCAAAGTTCGAGTTGAGATTCGACAATTAGTCGACAGAATTTCGGTTGAGGTCACAGATACTGGCGAAGGAATTGCTCCTGAGCATTTGGAACATATCTTCGACCGTTTCTATCGTGTCGATTCATCTCGGTCATCCGAATCAGGTGGTACTGGGTTGGGTCTTGCGATATGCAAGAGCATAGTGGAAGCTCATCACGGATCTATTACCGTGGCAAGTGAGCTGAAGAAAGGAACAACGTTCATTGTAACGTTACCCCTCGACCCAACTAGTTGATTCGACCGCGAATCACCATAACTGAGCGGGCGGGAATGGTGTATGTCTGTCCTGGTGCTCCCTGACTGACAATTGCGGTGATAGGTCCGTCTGGTGACGCGTATCCATTGGCACCGTTGACGTTCCACACATAGTTGGATTTGCTCAATGAGTATCTTGAGGTCAGGCCGGTAAACCCGTGGTTTGCCGAATCAGAAAAGTTGACCGTAAATGTGTGGTCTACATTGTCTATATTTGCCAGAAGAACGGAATAAAGTCCATCTGGGCGGGCTAAGCCGTAAGCATAAACAGCCGGGTTGCCAGAAGAATCTTTGACAGTGGAGGTCGTTGGAAAGAGCGAATGAGTGCCTGATCCGGGCTGGCACCAGATTTGATCCATCAGGACATTGGAGAAGTATTGGGATGTATAACCGGTTACTTGGTCATTGGCGTCAGCAGTAAACATTCCGATGAGTCCCCAAGCCGTGCCATCAGTCGCAAGTTGCACTGGATATTCCTGATAGTAAAAGGATGCAGCGCCTCCTTGACTCATGAACTCACCCATGAACAAGACATGCCACAACGCTGCCTCTAGGTCAACCGTTGATTCGCTTGCCCCCGCGTCGAAATTGTATTCCGTAACATAGACCGGAATAGTTTTAGGGAGCGAGGCATTCCAGAACTCGTTCAGTAATGACTTAACGAGACCGGGTTCTTGGGGTAGGAGGCTCCAGTCTGCTGCTTCAACCCAGAACGGATAGTGTTCAGTAGACACGAAAGCTAGTTGACTGAGCGCGCCGTGGTTGGAAAGGTAAGCGATGAACCTACCGACCCAGTCGGTGTTACCTGTACCATCTGGCCATGTTTGGACCCCAGAGTTTGACAAAACCGGCCCACCGAGTTTTGCGTTTGGGTACTTTGCGTGAATCGCATTTGCCCACTGAATGAAGAAAGCTCCGTAATCTTCCGGAGTCATAAACTGACCATCGGGTTCTTCACCCAACTCGTAGCCGACAATTGGGAAGCCTTTTTGAACCGTGTAGCTGACCTCAGCAAGGGCATTTTCTGGTGTGCTGTAAACCATTGCAACAGGCACCAAGGCAGGCAGGCTCTGAGTGATGGGGCTGGCAAAGAAGTAATCCATCCCGATTTGCTCGGTCTCGGGATTCTGCCCTTTACTGCTATGCCAAGGGTCGGTGGACGAAACATAAGTCAATGTCTGAGACTGACTGGCTGTATGGTTCACATAGTCAGTGAATGCTCCTCCATTTCCAGACTTTCCTATTCCAACTTCGTAGATGGCGTACCCCATCTTATTCCTGGGGTCGCTCGAACCATGGGTGTCAAATGTGTTGGATGACTGCGTCATTAAGATCCGAACATACCGGGCAGAAATCGTGCTCGCAGATACTTTGATCGTGGCCGTTCCACCAGCTCCGCTGGTCACTGTTCCGTTGGAAAAAGTGGTCCATTGACCGTCGATGGGATCGTAGACAGCATCGGCTCCAGTCCAATATTGAATGGTGTAGGCGATTGCGTAGGGATTGGCCCATTGAATCTTAACAGTGTCAATGCTCTTGGAAGCTCCCAAATCCACGATAACCCATTGAGGGTGAAGTGCGTCAGATTCATTTGTATAGGCGGAAGTAAGGTATGGGTTACTCTTCCAGTAGGTCGATGCATTCCCATCTGTCAACCGTGAATAGTCTTGGTTGTCTCCAGGATCAATCGTCATTCCCCGGTGGCTGAGTAAGAACCCATAGCTGTCGGTAATTGTTCCAGATGGTGAACTGCTCCCCACAAAGTAGCCTTGGCTGTTTGAGGTATCGCTCCAAGTACCCGTTGGATTCCAGTGCCAATCTTGAACATTCAACTCGGTGTAGAGCCTATAAGACTGTGATCCGGTGCCGGCACTCAGCATCGTGTTAATGTTGGATTGTGTGTAGATGGTGGGTATACCATCTACGCCGATGGCATCGGTGGCGGCTCCCAAAGCAAAATTGGGAGCGAACTTGTTAAGTGCGTGGCCAGAGGTGATATCGACTGTGATCGCTCCCGTTGGCGATGAAGAGGTTGGTTTGGAAATCGGAGCATGCCAAGGCTTCTTAAATGTTTGGTGACGATGGCGGTAATGAACTTGACCTTGGCTGCTTGTTGCACACGAAATGACGGCAAGGGAAACAAAGCAGACTAAATGGGATTGCAACTTGGCCATGGTATGCGTTTCTAAAGTATGTCCTCTGGATAACAAGTGAGCCGAGCAAAGGACCCAGACTTGTAGACTTATCTCTGAACTTATAGGTTCGGGCGAAACTGATTTTAAGGGAATCTGATATCGTAGGAATAAGTGGATCAACAGTTCACAGTAATTGTGCTGGCTGCAGGCGGATCGCAGAGGTTGGGACGCCCCAAGCAACTGCTGCCCTATTTGGGAAGAACCCTCATCGAGCATGCAGCACGAACAGCGTTGGCTTCGGGAGCGGCCGAAGTCTTGGTTGTCGTCGGGGCACACGCGGACTTGGTGCGAGAAAAACTGGCCAACTTGCCCGTTCGTATCGTGGTCAATCGAGACTGGCAATCTGGAATGGCCAGTTCCATTCGACTGGGAGTAGGCGCCGTACATCCATCCAGCGCCTGCGCCGTTATGGTGCTATGCGATCAACCCAGGATCACGCCGTTCTTGATTCGGGACTTGGCATTGCGGCAATTCGAATCAGACGCTCCGATCGTTGCGGCCGAATACGACGGAATTGTTGGTGTCCCTTGCGCATTTAGCCGCGAGCTCTTTCCGAGATTGAAAGATCTCTCGGGCGAAGCCGGAGCGCGCGAGATCATTCGTTGTTCTGGCTATACCGTGGAGCGTGTCCCTTTCAGCGGTGGCAACATCGATGTCGACACCCTGGAAGATTATCGGCAATTGGTGCCCGATGCTGTTATTGGGGAACCGGAAAGCGGCAGTGAACAACCTTCAGTCGCCCGAGCACCACCACGCTCCTAGAAATCATTGATCATCGAGTGCCCATTCTGTGGCCTCAAAGAATGAATTGACAGGAGGACATATGGTCCCAATCTACCGTCGAGGGCTCCGAAGCCAATCGGCATTCACTCTCATCGAATTACTCGTCGTCATCGCGATCATCGCCATTTTGGCTGCGATCCTATTCCCCGTATTTGCTCAAGCAAAGGAAGCTGCCAAGAAGACAGCATGTATATCCAATATGCATCAGCTGGGACTTGCGGTTGCCATCTATCTGACTGACTCAGACGATGTTAATCCGCGCTACCGGTTCTGCCCGGATCGGATTGGCGACGAGCTTTGTACGAACCTAACCAATCCAACCTCATTTACCGGGCCCAATGAAATCTGGTGGGCACCCTATGACAATTCAGTCGCACCAGATTCGACCGGCCCCTATCCCAACTTCAAAGCAGGACTAACAGCTCCCTATGTGAAGAATCTTCAGATATTCAAGGATCCCACTGAACCCGATTGGCAAGTTGGGTACGCAATGAGCTACATCACAGAAGGGCCAATGGGTAAGGCGGCTTCCTCCATTTCTAACCCATCGGTGATGTTTGTATGGGACCATCGTCGAACTCCTGGCTGTGCCGATACTCGTGCTGGACACACAGGCCCGCCTTGGAACCCATTCCCGCCAAGTTTAGACACGGTTCACACTCACTATCCAACGCGACACAGTTTGGGATTTGTCAATTTGAGGTCTGATACCAGTGCCAAGTGGCGATTGCCTGCGAGCCTAACGGATGCAGATTTCAATGCCGACCCGACACAATGAGGCACTAGAATAATTAGTCTTTTCTTACCGTCACAATTCGATGTACCTCAGTTGTGACGGTTTGGAATAAGCTTAATGGAACGACCGTATACGCGTTGCCCACGGGCGCAAAGCGGTGCCCATTTTAAGTTGGGCAAGCGGCAAAGGAAAAACACAATGAAATTGAAAACAATTCTTGTCATGGTGGGCGTTGCCGTTCTTTCGGCAGCTTCATTCGGTCAAGGTTTTCGCGGCGGCATGATGGGTGGCCCTGGTGGTGGTAACCCGACCATGATGCTGATGCGCGATGACGTCAAGAACGACCTCAAGTTGACGGATGATCAGAAATCCAAGCTTCAGGAAATTCAGGACAGCACTCGTCAGCAAATGATGGACCTGTTCCAAGGCGGCGGCGGACCTGGCGGAGATCGCGAGGCAATGCGCAAGGCCATGGAGCCGATCATGAAAAAGGCTACGGATGAGATCAACAAGGTTCTAACTGCCGATCAGCAGAAGCGACTGAAGGAGATCTGGATCCAAGTCAACGGTAACGGTGTGGTAATGAACGCGGACATGCAGAAGGAACTCGGCATTACCGCAGAGCAGAAGACCAAGCTGGACGATCTAAACAAGCGACAGCAGGCTGCCAACCAAGCCGTATTCCAAAAGATGCGCGATGGAGAAATTCAGCGCGAAGACATGCCAGAGATCATGAAGAAGAATCAGAAGGTTATGAACGACGAAATCGAGAAGATTCTGACTCAAGAGCAAAAGGACAAGATCAAGACACTAGGTGGTTCCACCAAGTTTGTCGCTGATCCTCCTCCAGGCGGATTCTAAGCTAAATCAATTCAAAGAAAGGGGCAGGTTGTAAACAACCTGCCCCTTTTTTTGTTCGTGAATACTAAACCCTATCGTAGCCAGTGCTTGGTGGTTAGGGCAGCCAGAGCAGCGTCGTTAACGCCATTCTCATTGGTTGTGGCAGTAACGAAAACTCCGTTGAGGGTAACACCCTTGACCTGCCACTTGTCGTCTCGGTTGACGTCCTTGAATATGTGAGCGTCTGCGATCAAGTGGGTTAGCTTCTCTGGAGTGACGCCAGGTACGGCTGGTGTTTCGTACATTCGCACGTTGCCACCTTTCTTGCATCCGTAACACATGAACAGGACCTGCTGTTCTTTCTTGATTACTCCGCCGAATCCCTTGGGGAGAGTCGCCACATAGGCAAGAGTGGAGTTGAATTTCGTGTGGTCCAGTGTTTGGAACGGAAATGCGACGGTCTTTGGGATGTTTGGAAAGGTCACGAACGTTGGTGTAATGCCGGATCCATGACCTCGGCCTCTGGCACCAGGACCACGACCGGGAGGGGGCATTTGAGCCAACGAGGAACCAGCAACGGCTGCCAAAGCAAGCAACGCGCCTGTTCTCAGGAGCATTGGCGAAGCAATAGTAAGTCGAGTTCGCAACATACTTCTAGTATAGAGCTTTCACGCGACACAATAGTTATATGTGGTTGCTAATTGGATTGGCTCATCATCAGACCAAACCTGAAGATCTTGCTCTCAATCGCTTGAACTCCGTGATCTCTAGCTCGGTGAAGGTGAAGCCAGGAACCTATGTTCTTGGTGACTTTACTGGGAAAGGAGCCCTTCAGATCGACGCAGACGACGTGGTGGTGGACTTTCAAGGGGCAACGCTTCAATCTCCGGCCGCTTTAACGGGGCGGATGGAGACGTTCAATGGAATCGGAATCTCTGTGAATGGTCACAAGAATGTGACGATTCGCCGAGCACACATCCACGGATTTCAATACAACATCAAGGCCCTCAGCGCGGAAGGGATCCGTATTGAGGATTGTGAACTCGGACAATCGCGATCCCAGAAACTCTCCGAGAAGGGATCTCCGATTTCGACATGGTTGGACCTACGTGGTTTCGAAACGTGGCGAACATACGGAGCAGGCTTGTGGTTGGAAAATTGCCAAAAGCCGATCGTCAAAGGGGTACGCGCGACCGAGAGTCAGAACGGACTGATCATGGTTCGATCCCAATTTGGGAAAATCTCAGGTTGTGATTTCTCCTTCAATTCGGGATGGGGGATTGCGCTCTGTCGATCCAGTGACAACATTATCGCTTGGAATCATGCTGATTTTGTGAACCGACCATGGGCAGGTGGATGGGGCGGTGACTCAGCAGGAATGGTCGCAACCACTCAAAGCCATCGGAACATTTGGGCATTTAATTCTTTCACACACAGTGGAGATGGATTCTTCCTGACAGCCAAGGAATATGGATTCGATTCCAAGAATGTATTCGTAACAAACGGCGGAAGTTCAGGAAATTGGGTCCTGCGAAACGATGGATCTTGGTCTACAGCCAACGCCTTTGAATCCACTTTCTCAACCAAGAACGTTTTCTATCGGAATCAAGCCAACGATTCCAACTACGGATTTTGGCTGGGTTATTCAAAGGGGAGTATCGTGGACGGCAATGAGGTGAAGGGAAGTCATCAAGATGGAATTGCCACCGAACAAGGGTCCGGAAATGTCTATGTTGCCAACGTTGTGGAAGATACGGGCGTCACTGCAATTCACCTATGGAGTGGGGATGATCCAAGACTTAAGCAAGTCCCGTCGTCCGATAACTATGTTCTGAGGAACAGGGTGGTTAAAGCCAAAGCGGGCCTTGAACTTAAGAATTCCATTAAGACAACTGTGCAGGACAATGCTTTCCTCGATGCCCCAGTGCCAAAAGAAATTGTTCAGACTCATGGCTTGGGAAAAGACGATTTGGTGGTGCCACGCAAGGATGAGGTGATGGCACTCAAGCCAAAGGGGTATCGCATGTATCGAACACTGGACCTTCCTAAAGGATGGGACTGGCTGTCAGCAGGTGACTATGGAATGCGCGACTACCGAAAAATGCTGGTGCCTTGGACGATGAAGGATCAATGCACCCTTCGCCTCTATGTTCGTCCAGCCCTGGTTCAAAAGGTTGACCTCCCAAACTGGATGGAGGTTTTTATTCAGGGTAACCAACCGAACGAGTGGTTGGTCTCGCCGAAAGCAGGATCCGACAAGATTGGCGAAACAAGGCACTTTCATTTTCCTGTGATCGGCAAGAATGGAACCCAAGAGTGGGTCACAGGCGATGTTCAGGACTTGTGGTGGGATATCAAGTGGTTCGCTTGGTTCGATAGAAGCCATGACGCCTATCGTGACCACGCCAAATGGGAAGCGTTATTTGGCGGAAAGCCACTGAAAGAGGAAGTCTTGCCTGACCTTCCCGTTATCACCGGATATCAAGCTCCCGAGCCTGGATTACCATCTGATCACTATGCGCTAAGGGCAACGACTGATATTCAATTGGATGCAGGGCGGTATCGATTTAGGACAGTTTCCGATGATGGAATTCAGGTCTTTGTCGATGGAAAAACCGTCGTAAGTAATTGGACTCACCATGGCGCGACTGACGATCAAGGAGCGATTCGCTTGTCTAAAGGCATTCACCATATCGAAGTTCGGTATTGCCAAGAGGATGGTGGCGCCGCATTGAGTGTCCATTGGTCTCGAATAGGAGACTGAGCCGGAACGGTTGAAAAACGGGAAGGAAGGTGTGACGCTCAAGGTGTCGCGAGAAGTACCTAATGTGACGCATGGTGCCGCACTTCTAGCCAAGTAGTTAGACTCGTCAGCTTAACGTGTCGGAAGGGGCAGAAAGCCAGATTGCCCATTTACTGCCATGCGGACATTGAAAACGTGGGCTTAGCCAAGACAAAGGCGCATAAATCAAAAAGGGTCGCTTCATCAAGAAGCGACCCTTTTGACCATAAGGTCATGGATTACGGACGAATCGTTACGTGTGTGGAAACGACCACGTTGTTTGGATCCGTTGCTGTAATCTTCGCTTCGCCCTTCTGAGTAACGGCCGAAGTGGTGATGGAGAAGGTAACCGCCGCTGCTCCAGCAGGAATGGTTACCGTTGCAGGAACTTGAACGTAGGTCTGGTTGCTTGCCAAAGTGATTGTCCATCCACCGGCAGGGGCAAGACCGTTCAGGGCAATCGCACCGGTAAGGGTTGTTCCACCGTTGGCGTTGCCAGGTGAGACCATGATCCCGTAGATCTTCAGAACGTATACGCTCAGCATTCCTTTAA
>Ga0007854_10002751_pt1 | contig 10842 bp, 10 predicted proteins | sample CryBogCBH12Aug08_FD_60382 | JGI IMG/M metagenome (GOLD analysis project Ga0007854, IMG submission 60382) | Freshwater microbial communities from Crystal Bog, Wisconsin, USA - CBH12Aug08 | ecosystem: Environmental > Aquatic > Freshwater > Lake | place: Crystal Bog, Wisconsin, USA | collected... | reverse complement strand
GGCATTGATGGTGTAGGTGCCCCCGGAGGGACAGACCGGGAAGACCCCGCTCTTAAAATAAGCGGCCAAATCCTCGGTGGTGGGGGTGGCGTTGGCATCCGCATTCTTGTCGATCGCCCACTGTTGCTTGGCCGCGTCAATCAACCGCAGGTTTTCGAGACAGGTTTCCTGGTCGGCCCGCTGCTTGTCCGCCTGCATCTCCTGGAGGTGCTCCTGCTGCATCTGCAACGCGGTCCGCGCCGTGGTCAGATGTTGCGCCGTCTGCTCGGAATCCTGTTTAAGCTGCTGGAGTTCCGCTTGTTGGGCCGTCAGCTTCCGCTGCAAGGCGGCGCATTTGTCGTTCAAAATCTCGTTCAAGCGCCGCAACCGCGCCATCTCGGTGGATTGAGCCGAGGAATTGCTCCCCTTCAGGGCCGCCAAATCCCCCTGCACCCGGTCCAGTTCGCCCTGGACGGAGGTCAGGTTGTTCTGCGCCAATTCACGCTCGTGATTGGCGCGGAAGAGGAAGACCTCCGAAACGATCATCAACACCAGGCACAGCCCGGGGAACCAGTGTTTTAAGCTCATGGCGCGATAGGGTGCCCCAGTCTTTCCCCTTCCTCCCGCCCCGTCAAACACAATCGCCGTCCGGGCCCGGAATAACCGCGGCCCGGTGCGCCGGCCGCTCAGACGTTGAACTTGAACAGCAACACATCCCCGTCTTTCACCACGTATTCCTTGCCTTCCATCCGGTAAAGTCCCTTTTCACGGGCCGCCGCGACGGAACCGCACTTCACCAGGTCTTCATAGGCAACCGTTTCCGCCTTGATGAAGCCCCGCTCGAAATCCGAATGGATGACCCCCGCCGCCTGCGGCGCGGTGTCCCCCGCGTGAATCGTCCAGGCGCGCACCTCTTTTTCGCCCGCCGTGAAATAGGTCCGCAAGCCCAGCAGATGATACGTCGCCCGGATGAGCCCGCCCACGCCGGATTCGGCCACGCCCAGTTCTTTCAGAAACTCCCGCGCCTCGGCGTCCGAGAGGTCGATCAGGTCGCTCTCGATCTGTGCACTGATGACCACCGCCTCGCAGGCGAGGTGGGTCTTCACATATTCACGCACCTTCAGCACGTAAGGATTTTGGTCGGCCCCGGCCAGGTCCGATTCCTTCACGTTGCAGGCGAAAATGGTCGGCTTGTCGGTCAGCAGCCAGAACAGCCGCGAAATCGCCTTTTCCTCGGGCGTCAACGTCAGGCTCAATGCCGGTTTGCCCGCGTCCAAGTGCGGCTCCAGCTTCGCCAGGATCGCGTCCTCGGCCACGGCGGTTTTGTCGCCCCGCTTGGCATCTTTCGCCACGCTGCCCCGGCGTTTCTTGACCGCATCCAGATCGCACAACACCAGCTCCGTCGTGATGGTTTCGATGTCGCGCACCGGGTCCACGGAGCCGGCGACGTGATGGATGTCCGCGTCTTCAAAGCAGCGGACGACCTGGACGATGGCGTCCACCTCGCGGATATGGGCCAGAAATTTGTTCCCCAGTCCTTCGCCGGCGCTCGCCCCGGCCACCAGCCCGGCGATATCGACAAATTCAATGGCCGCCGGGATGGTCACCTGCGTTTTGGCGATGCCCTTGAGCACCTCCAGACGGGCGTCCGGCACGGTCACGATGCCCACATTCGGGTCGATCGTGCAGAACGGGTAGTTCGCCGCCTCCGCCTTGCGGGTGCGGGTGACCGCGTTGAAAAGGGTGGATTTGCCCACGTTGGGCAGGCCTACGATTCCGGCTTTAAGCATAAATGGGAGTCAGTAAAACGGTTCAGGGTTGGTGCGGGTGTTTTGCCAGGTGCCAGACAATCAGGCCCCCGTCATAAAGAGCCGTCAGCAGCAGGCAAAGTCCGGAGATGTGTTGCATCCGCAACAGGGTTTTCTCGCTGAATTTCCCGTGGCTCCGGGACACTTGGCGGCTCAGGAACAGGAACCACAACGTGGTGGCCATGATCACCCCCGCCACACAGGCGACTTTGGCCGGCAAGGTGTCCGCCACCCAGTCCTGATTGCACCCGAACGCGCGGTTGCTCATCAAGTAGGCCGAAAGCACCACCCACGCCACCGGCACGCCCAGATTGGCCGCCACCCGCAGGAAACCCGTCGCAAAAGCTGAATGCGGCCGGAACTTCTGTTCCATCCGCGCCTCGATGCGCTCGCTGGTCGCGTCCAGTTTGTTCGGCACTTTCACCGACTTCGCCAGCATGAACCGGGTGCCCAAAACCAGCAGGAACACGAAGCTCATTAACTGCATCGCCGACCGCACGACCCCGTGGTCGTAGAACTCCGACAGACCCGTGAAGGACAGCAGGCAATAGATGGCGTCCATCGCCGTCGCCCCCAAACCGATGAGAAACGCCCAGGCGAACCCCCGCCGCGCCCCCTCGTTGATGATGGTCAGATTGATCGGCCCCACCGGAATCGAGGCGAAAATCAACGCGACCACAAAGCCCGCCAGCCCGGCGAGCAACTCTGGATTCAGTTCCCCCATGTCAATGCGTCGCCTCCTCCTCGTCCTCTTCGTCCTCGATGTCCCGCCGCGTGTTGCGCGGCAGGAACGGCCGGACGAATCCATAGAGCAGATACAGCGTGAAAACCACCGGCGCCAGCACCGGGAGCACCTTGTCCCACAGGATCAGGAAGAATCCCACGCACAGCACGATCACCAGCATCTTTAAAAACGTCCGCTTCGCCCGGAAATCCAGCGACTTGAAACTCGGATACTTCACCTCGCTCACCATCATCGCCGACAGGAACAGCAGCAGGGCCGGCAGCGCAAACCGCAGCCGGTTCACCGGGAAACCCTTCTCGTCCCACCACAACAGCAACAGGGTCAGCGAAGCCACCAGCCCCGCCGCCGCCGGGATGGGGAACCCCAAAAACTCCTTCCCGCCCCCCCCGCTGCCCATCGCCGCCAGACAGTTGAAACGCGCCAGCCGGAACGCCCCGCAGATAAGATAGACCGACGCGATGAACCAGCCGATTTGCGGTTGTTGCACAAACACATCCCGCAGCACGATGCGGTGCACCAGAAACGCCGGCGCCACCCCGAACGACACGATGTCCGCCAGCGAATCAAATTCCCGCCCGAACGGGCTCTCATGCCCGCCCATCCGCGCCACCCGCCCGTCCAGCAGGTCGAAGATGCAGGCCAGCAAAATCAAAAACAGGGCCCCGTAGATCACTTTCGCGAAATTCGGCGAATCCGGGTCCGCCTCCACAATTTTCGTCATCGCCAGAAACCCGCAAAACAGATTCCCCGCCGTCATCAAGTTGGGCAGAAAATAGATTTTCAACCGGTCGCTCTCGGCGGGCGGCGGCGGCGGGGATTTTTTTTCCGGGGTGTCGGTCATGGCATTGCTCTGGTTGGGTGGGCTTACTCCAGCACGGCCAGCACCGTTTGGCCGCCGATGACATGGTCGCCCAGTTCCACCTTGATCTTGGCTTCCCGGGGCAGATACACATCCACCCGCGAGCCGAACTGGATGAGGCTGATGCGGTCGCCCTGTTCCACGGGGTCGTGCCGCGCCACCCACGGCAGGATGCGCCGCGCAATCAGCCCGGCAATCAGGCGCACCCCCACTTTGGTCCCTGCGGGGTCGATGCCTTCAATGCCCAGCAGCACGTTTTCATTGAATTTTGCGCTGTCCGTGCGCAGCGCGTTCAGATATTGGCCGGGCGAATGTTTGAAATAGGCGACCACCCCGGTCACCGGGGCGTTCTGCACATGCACGTCGAACACCGAGAGGAATATCGAGATGCGCCGGCATTCGCCTCCCATGAAGTCCGGCTCGGTCGTGAAATCAATCACGTCCACCTTGCCGTGTCCGGGAGCGATCACCAGGCCCCGGCCCGGCGGGGGCGTCGGATCCGGGTCCCGAAAAAAATACACAGTGAACCCCGCAAAGAGCCCCCAGAGCAGCAACAAGCCCCCGGTCAGCGCCAGCAGCAAACCCGCCACTTTGGCCGCCAGCCATGCCACGGCGAGCAGTAACAGCAGGCCGCCCAGCGACCAACCGATCATTTTCAATGCCGCCGCCGCGGCTTTTCCCGAGTGTTTCACCCCCGCACAATAATTTTTTTCGCGCCCGCTTGCAATTCACCTTTTTGCAGGCAACTTGTCGGGGTCGCCCCAAGGCGGCCAAACCAACACAACCAAATCATCAATCCATAGGAAAATCATGTCCCTCCATCAGCCCGATCTCACGCAGTTCCCTCCGCGCAGCCCCCGCGTCCGCCTCGGCGGCTACGTCATCCTCCCCCGCATGCTCGACAAAGGCCGCGCCACCCTCGCCGGCAAGCCGGGCGAATATCACTTCAACTGCCCGCTCGATCAGCGCTTCCTCGAATTCGTCGGCATCGACGTCGAGGCCCTCAAGCCGCAACTGCACCTGAGCGACACCGAAGTCCTCGCCTGGATCACGGCGAACGCCAAGCACCCGCGCACCGGCGCCGAAATCGCCTCCTGGTCCGCCTGGCAGGAACTGCGCTCCCCCGACAATCCCGAGGGCCGCGGCTACTACAACGAGATCCACAAGGCCGTTGCCCCCAACCGCACCGACATCGCGACCTGGTTCGACCTCCTGGACGCGGATGATTTCGCGACCTTCGGCGGCAAGGCCTGAGCGGTTTCTGGATAAATCAAAGGCGCGCAACTCACGTTGCGCGCCTTTTTTTGAACCCGAAAACCGTCTCTTATTCCGCCGCCGCCGGCGGTTCCACCGGGGTTGCTGCCGCCGGGGCTTCCGTGCGCCAGGCGTCGATTTTTTCGATCCGCGAACGGCGCTTGCTGCCGTGCAACTCGAATTCCACTTCGTCGCCCACCTTGCGGTTCAGCAAAGCCTGCGCCACGGGGGTCAGATAGCTGATGACGCCCTTTTCCGGATCCGAATCCCAGGCGCCAAGAATGGTGAACGTCTCCACGTTGCCCGTTTGCAGGTCCGTCACCTTCGCCACGGTGCCCGGGGCGACCGTCTCCGGACTCACGTTGAGGAAATCCATGCCGCGCGCGCGGGTCAACTGTGCCTCGAGCTCGTCCTTGCGGCGCAGCAGCACCTTCTGCATTTCCTTGGCCGCCTTGTATTCGTGGTTTTCGCGAAGATCGCCGTAGCTGCGCGCGATGGCGATTTCCTTGGAATTGGCCGGAATCTGCTTCTGCACCAAATCCTGATATTCCAAACGCCGCCGCTCCAGGCTCTCCCAGGAGACCAGCAAACCGGAGTCCTGTTTGGTCTGCTCACCGGTGATGAGCGACTGCACCGCCGGATGCGCCTTGACCAGGCGCGCCAGCAGCGAGCGCTTGTCCATGTCGTCGAACACCGGCGACAATTGCAGCGCCCGGGTCAAGTCCTTGATGATTTCGATGTCCGCCGAGGCCGTCAATTCGCCGAGCAGTTCCTGATCTTCCAGGATAAAATCCCGCAGGCGGTTCGAACGTTTCTCGTTGAATTGGTCGCGCTCCATCGCGCTCAACATCGCGCGGAACACTTCCGGGCCCAGGATGTCCACAAAATCCTCGTTCCGCTCCCGGCCGAACCACAAGAGCAACTCGCTCGTCGCCGTGTGCTGGTTGATCAGGCGGCCCAAGGTTTCCTTGAGCAGTTCGAGCTTGCCGCTTTGGATGAGCACACTGGCGATTTCCTTGGCCAGTTTGGCCGAGACGTAGTTCACCGCGCCGCGCAGCACTTCATGCCAATGCTCCGGATTGGACTCCTGATAAGATTCCAGGGCGCGATGATGTTTGGCCGCCGGGAGACTTTCCAGCAACGGACCCAGCTTCAGGCCCTCCAGCGACCAGATCGCCGCCGCCGTCACTTCGTCCGCCACCGGGGCCGTGCCGGCCGCCGCCCGCAATTCGTCGCGGGCGAAAATGGCTTCCAACGCCAGGGCGGTCTGGTTCTTCTGGTGCGATGCGATCTCCGGGTTGAGCACGGCGATCACTTCGTTCGCCGTCCCCGCCTTGTCCTGCAAGTCGGGCATCGCCTTGAAAATTTCCGCCACCACGGCGATGTGCGCCTTCAAACCTTTCGCCGCCCGGAACTCGGTCAGCAAGCGGTCCTGCAGCGATGTCTCCTGGGCCTGATACACCACCGGGTCGGTCTTTTTGGCCGGCACCACGAAATGGCCGTTCTTCTTCATCTCCCGCCGGGCGGTGTCCCACCACTTCTTCCAGTCGTCCGAAATCACATCCGGCACCAGCACCTGCTGGATCTGGTCCGCCGTGGCCTTGCCGCCAAAACTGTTCAGGACCAGTTTGATGAGGTCGATGTGATGCGCCGCCAGATGCCGGACTGCGTTCAGGTCCGCCGCCTTGCGGGCCAGGATGTGGTCTTTGGGCACCGGCTTCAGCGTCTCCGCCGCGAACGAGAGGTCCATGGGATGTCCCGGCTTGCCCGGAAAATCAATCGTGAACCGCGCGAACACGGTGTCCACCGATTTGATTCGGCCAAACCCCCAGCTCCGGTGGCTGCAACAACCGGCTTCCACCAATTGCGTCAACGCCGCCACATGCCGGCCTTCCACTTTTCCCGCCGCCGCCAATTTTTCGAATTCTTCTCTCATAAATTGATTTTAAACTAGCGTCCGCTCTTCGGAATCCCTTTATTAAAGTTGTTGAACGGCCAAAATCCAAGACAAATTGCAGCGCGGGTGCTTTCCCAGCGCCTCGGTTCCGGCGAATTTACCGAGAATCTCCTCGAAGTCGCCCTCGCCACCGCCCGGCTTTCCCCGCCCGATCGGGGCCTCTGTCACGAGCTCGTTTGCGGCGTGGTCCGGTGGGAAGCCACCCTCGACTGTCTCATCGCCCGCAAAGCCAGCCGCCCCCGGCCCCGCCTCTCCCTCCAGAATTTGCTCCGGCTCGGCCTCTATCAGATTTTTTGGCTCGACCGCATCCCGCCCCATGCCGCCGTGCACGAAACCGTCGAACTGGCCAAACATTCCGGTTTTGCCGCCCAAGCGGGTTTTGTCAACGCCGTCCTCCGCGCCTACCTCCGCGAAGCGCCCGAAATCCGCAAAATCCTCGCCGACCTCAAAACTTCCAACCCCGCCCTCGGCTATTCCCATCCCGATTGGCTCGTCGCCAAGTGGAACCGCCAATTCGGCCCCGAGGCCACCCGGTCCCTCCTCGAGTGGAATAATGTTCCCCCCGTCACCTTCGCCCGCCTGAACACCCTCAAAGGGTCCGCCGAACAACTCCTCGCCCATTGGCAGGCCGAGCAAGTCCAAGCCCGGCCCGTGACCCCCGACTGGGCTCCCGCCGGACTCTGCTTCCAGCTCGAATCCCATCCCCCCCTCGCCACCCTGCCCAGTTTTCGCGAAGGCTGGTTCTATCTGCAGGACCCCTCCACGCTCCTCGCCCCCGTCCAACTCGAGGCCCAACCCGGCGAAACCATCCTCGACCTTTGCGCCGCCCCCGGAGGCAAAACCACTTTCCTCGCCCAGCGCATGAACAATACCGGCCGCATCGTGGCCCAAGACATCGACCCCGACCGCATGAAGCTTATCCGCGAAAACTGCCGCCGCCTCGGAGTCACCATGGTTCAGACTGCCCTGCCGGGTGTCCAAAATCCCCTTGCCCCTCTCCCGCCCACCTTTGACCGCATCCTCGTTGATGCTCCCTGCTCCAACACCGGCGTCCTCCGCCGCCGGGTGGACCTTCGCTGGCGCCTTCAACCCGCCGAACTCGACCGCCTCCGCGACACCCAGTCCACCTTGCTCCAACAAGCCGCCGACCGTTTGCGCCCCGGCGGCACCCTGGTTTATAGCACATGCAGCCTGGAACCAGAGGAAAACACCGAAGTTGTCCGGGGTTTTCTTGATAAAAACGAGGCGTTTTCCATCAAAAACGAACGCCAAATCATGCCGTGTAACGATAACTTTGATGGCGCGTACGTGGCTGTACTGCAATCCCGGTCTTGATTTGTGCCCAGGGGGGTGAACGGCGCTTTTTAGTTTTTCGCCGGAAGGAACATCTGCAAAAACGCGCGGACTTTGGTCGAAAATTGGGACAGGTTGACCTCTTCTTGGTTGAGCAACGAATTGAATCCCTCGCGGGACGAATCTTTTTCCAGCTCCAGATTGCGGAACGCCATGGACCAGTTCGGAAACTCCCGGGCGGGGACCGATTCACGGAAAAACATTTTTATCTGCCGGTGCCGCGGATCCCGTTGAATCTTCGCGAAAAGGTCATCGACCACCGCCGTTTCACCCTCCAATACTTGCAGGAAATTGCCATCTTTATACAGCAGCAAACCCGTGATGCCCGCCTTCAGGTTTTTCTGTCGGTGACCTTCCAGCATGTTTTCCAACTCTTCGGGGGAAAACAACTTAACCGCCGAGCTCATGTAAATTAGTCGCATCATGGTTCGCTTGGCCGGTTCTCCCGTAACCGGGAGCCGGACCGGGTCAATCCACTTTCTGAAGTCTCCAACATAAGCCAAGACGAACCTCAACTCAAGCTGCGGTTGGATTTTCCTTGGCGGTGAACGCCAGTCCCGGCAAGGATTGCCCGTCCGCCTCCGCCCGCAAAAGCAGTTGATTCCCCCGGAGAATTCACGTAAATATTTACCATGAAGATTTTCAAATGTTTCGCCTTGGTCGCCGTGGCCGCCCTGTGTGCCGGACTGCTCAGTTCCTGCGCCTGCAGCAAGTGCGGAAAATCGGCCAAATCCGGCAAATCCTGCGCCCTGTGTGACCAGGCCGGATGCTCTGCCGAATGCAAGGCCGAGTGCGCCGTCTCCACCAACGGTTGCTGTCCCAAATGCACCGAAATGGCCGCCGAAGCCAAGCTCGTCAAGGAAGCCAAAAAATCAGGCAAGGGAAAGCATAAGCCCTCCGCCGAAGCGGCGCCTGCGCCGACGCCCGCCCCCGCTCCTGCTCCCGCCGTTTTGACCAAAGACCAGCAGCTCGCTGTTTTGCTCGCCAAATACGAGACCAACTCCATCTCGCCCCTCGAATACCACACCCAGCGCGCCGCCCTCATGGCGCAGCCCTGAACCGGTTGCCTTTTTTCCACCCGCCGGTGTTCCGGCGGGTTTTTTATTTCCCGCCGCCCGGCATTTGCTAAACTCCGCCCAATGCATCAGTTTCGTTTTTCCGGCAATCAGTTGTTCTGCGAAGACGTGTCCGTCGCGGACCTCGTCCACAAGCACGGCACTCCGCTCTATATCTATTCCCAAGGCACCATCACGGATCATTTCCGCAAATTGGACGACGCCCTGGCCCCGCTCGACCACCTCATCTGCTTCGCCATGAAGGCGAACTCCAATCTCTCCGTCATGCGCACCCTCGCCAACGCCGGAAGCGGATTCGACGTCGTCAGCGCCGGGGAACTCCAGCGCGTCATCGCCGCCGGCGGCGACCCCCGCCAGTGCGTTTTCGCCGGCGTCGGCAAGACCGTCGCCGAAATCGAATTCGCCCTGCGCCGCGGCATCTACGCCTTCAATGTCGAAAGTGAACCCGAGATCCAGCGCATCAACACCGTCGCCGCCCGGTTGAAGAAAATCGCGCCCATCGCCGTCCGCATCAACCCCAATGTGGAGGCCGACACCCACGCCAAAATCACCACCGGCACCTACGAGAACAAATTCGGCATCGCCTTCGAAGCCGTCGAAGGTGTCTACGCCCGCGCCGCCAAATTAAAAAACCTCCGGTTGCGCGGCGTCCAGATGCACATCGGCTCCCAGCTCACCTCCGTCAAACCCTTCGAGCAGGCCGTGAACAAAGTCCTGCCGCTGGTCAAAAAACTCAAGGCCAGGCACAACCTCGAATCCTTCAGCCCGGGCGGCGGCATCGGCATCATCTACAATCCCGCCCTCGCCAGCGGCGACCCCGCCTGGTGGCGCACCGCTGCGGCGCGGGACATCCTCACGCCCGCCACCTACGCCGAACGCCTCGTCCCCCTCCTCGCCTCGTTGGGCATGAAGATCCTCATCGAGCCCGGCCGCTTCATCGTCGGCAATGCCGGCATTCTGGTCACCCGCGTCGAATACGTCAAACGCACCGGCCGCAAAAACTTTGTCATCGTCGACGCCGCCATGAACGACCTCATCCGGCCCGCCTTTTACGACGCCTACCATGAAATCATCCCGCTGGTCAAAAAAGCCGGCGCCACCGTCGTCTCCGATGTCGTTGGCGGCATCTGTGAATCCGGCGATTATTTTTGCAAAGACCGCCCGCTCCCACGGGTGGGCGAGGGGGATTATCTGGCTTTGTTGAGCGCCGGCGCGTATGGTTCCGTCATGGGCAGCACTTACAACTCACGGCCGCTCGCGGCAGAAGTCCTCGTCCATGGCCGCCGGGCCGCCCTCGCGCGCCGGCGTCAGCCGGTCGCCGACATCTGGGCCGACGAGGCGGTTGCGCCCTGGCTGAAAAAGTGAAATGAAGCCGGCCCAGGATGAGTGAAGGATATTCCATCTCGGCGTACTGGTCCGACGGCATGGACGAGCCCGGCCTCGCCGCCTGGGCCCGCCGGCTGCGGGCCCGCCTCGGCGCCCCCGAGGTCACCCTCGGCTTGGTTTTCCTTTCCCCCCGGTTTTTTCCCCACGCCGCCCAAGTCCTCGAAGTCCTCCGGGTGCACGCCTGCATTCCCCTCCTGGCCGGTTGTTCGGGCGCCAGCCTGATCGCCGGCGGCGAAGAGATCGAATCGGCGACCGGTTTGGTACTCACCCTGTTCCACCTGCCCGGGGCCCGGCTCCAGGCCGTCCGGTTCACCCAGGATCAGGTCGTCGCCGCCCGCGATCCCGGATATTGGCCGCTGGAGACCGGCGTCACCCCCGACCAGGTCAACGGATGGCTGGCCTTCATCGATCCCTTCCACCTCGAC
>Ga0007854_10002746_pt1 | contig 10851 bp, 4 predicted proteins | sample CryBogCBH12Aug08_FD_60382 | JGI IMG/M metagenome (GOLD analysis project Ga0007854, IMG submission 60382) | Freshwater microbial communities from Crystal Bog, Wisconsin, USA - CBH12Aug08 | ecosystem: Environmental > Aquatic > Freshwater > Lake | place: Crystal Bog, Wisconsin, USA | collected... | reverse complement strand
GACTCAAGCTGGATGTTCCGAGCGATGGATTATCTATTGGCGGTGTCGCTTTACGGAGCGGCGCGCGGATTGACCTGTGGGAAAGCAAGTCTGGCAACGTCGTGGATTTTTCTAATCCCGACCACACCCCGGATTTTTCCGGCGATGAAGTCATTGACCCGGAAAAAATTCTCGACCTCACAACCAATCTCGATACCGAAGGCAAACTGAACTGGGATGCGCCGCTGGGTCATTGGACTATTTTGCGGCTTGGCCATACGCCGACTGGCGCGAAGACGAAACATGGTCGCCCCGAAAATCTAGGACTCGAATGTGACAAGTTGAGCGCAGCGGCGACCGCTGTGCAGTTTTCCAATTACGTCGGAGTGATTTTGCGCGAGGTTCGCAAAGTGCCGGGCGCGAAACTTGCAGGCATCAACATTGACAGCGCGGAACATGGTTCGCAGAACTGGACGGGTGATTTTGAGGCGCAATTTGCCAAGCGGCGCGGCTATTCGCTGCGAAAATATTTACCGGCGATGATGGGCTATGTGGTCGGCAACCGCGAGCAGTCGGATAAAATCCTGTTTGATGTGCGGCGCACGATTGCCGACCTGATGAGCGATGAGTATTTCGGCACATTTCAAAAACTGTGTCACGCCGAAGGAATGACTTCGATGGCCGAGGCGCCCGGCATCGCGACGTGTCTGCCGAGCGACAATATCCAGGCCAAAGGCCGTGCGGATATTCCGATGGGCGAATTTTGGATGAGTCAGCCTGACGGAACAATTGATTGCAAAGAAACGGCGATGGCCGCACACGTTTACGGCTATCCCGTCGCTGCTGCCGAAGCGTTCACCGGCAGTCGCGCGGATGCTTATCCGGGCATGATGAAACCTTTCGCCGACGCGGCGCTGGCGCTGGGCATCAACCGGTTTGTTGTGCTCGCGTATGTGCATCAGCCGTGGGACGACCGTTTGCCCGGCGTCACGCAGGATCGTTTCTATGTGCCTTATCAGCGGCACAACACTTGGTGGGAGGACAGCAAGGATTTCTGGATTTCATTGGCACGTTCGTCGCAAGTCATGCGACAAGGTCACGCAGTTGCTGATATTCTTTATCATCTCGGAAACGACACGCCGCTCAAAGTTGCCACGGCACGGCTGCGCCCTGTGCCGCCGGCCGGCTACGATTATGATGTCTGCGGGGACGAAGTGCTGATCAATCGTGCAAGCGTGAAGGACGGCTGCATTGTCCTGCCAGACGGCATGAGCTACCGGCTCCTAATTTTGGCGGGCGGGGATAAAATGACGCTTGCTGCAGCCCAAAAACTTCGCGAATTGGTAAAGGCTGGAGCCAATGTCCTCGGCCCGGTGAAGCCTGCTGGCTCGCCTTCACTGTCTGATGGAGAAAATGGTGACGCGGAATTGAAAAAAATTGCTGATGAACTGTGGGGCAAAAAACCATTGTCAACAAAAGGTGAAAAGCCAACCGGTGCGGGCCGGATGTTCTGGGGCAGGACGCCGGCGGAAGTTCTTGCTGCTCTGGCGACGCCGCGCGATTGGGAAATTGTCGGTGGTGACACGACAACGAATTTTCTTTGCGCGCACCGGCGGACGGCGGATGCGGATGTCTATTTTGTCGTCAACCATCAGGCGCGGGCTGAAAAAATCAAAGTTGAGTTCCGGGTTGCTGGGAAAATCGCCGAGCGCTGGGATGCGGATGCTGGAATGATTTATCAAATTTCCGGCTACCGCGAAGCCAATGGGCGCACCGAAGTCTCGCTCGCACTAGAGCCGAATGCATCCACGTTTGTCGTCTTTCGCAAGGATGGGGCTTCGGTGCCGTCGCGTCCGGCGGTGAGAGCGAATTTGATCGGCGATTTGCCGGTGCGTATAAAATTGACCGGACCGTGGAATGTCCGCTTCACGCCCGGCTGGGGTGCACCGGTGCAAGTCGCCTTCACCAATTTGATTTCCTGGACCGAGCATGCCGATGCCGGTGTGCGCAACTATTCCGGCGCGGCAATTTACGCAAAGGAGTTTTATTCTCCAGCCCTGCGTCCAGATGAACGGATGGTGCTTAGTCTCGGCAGAGTTTCGGTGCTGGCGGACGTGAAATTAAACGGCCGCGATCTGGGCACTGTTTGGAAAGAGCCGTATGCGCTCGATATCACGGAGGCATTGCGGGCTGGGAAAAACGCATTGGAAATCCGGGTCGAAAATCTCTGGGTCAACCGGCTCATCGCAGATTCTGCACTGCCACCGGAAAAGCGTCTGACTTGGGTGACGTGGAATCCATACCAACCTGGAGATGCCTTGCTTCCTTCCGGTCTGTTGGGGCCGGTGACAATTTCAACTGAAAATAAATCCAAATGAACTGCCGGCATTTTATTCTCGCCTTGGTTTTTGCCATTTTGATTGGTGGGGCGGTAGCCAATGCCAATCAACCCGTCACCGTTGTTTCGTCCGCCGCCAACGATCAGTTGCTTTATTTCACCTCAACGAGTTTGCTCGCGGATGATCAGCGCGTCATTTTTTTAAGCGACCGTAGCGGGCAGCCGAACATCTGGCTGCGCGATTTACGCACAGGGCAGGACAGGCAGCTCACGTTTAACACCGAAGGTTTTCTCAAGTCCTACGTTTATTTTGACGGCCTACCATATCGCGGTTTGGGTCGCGCGAGCGTGAGCGTGGATGCGGAGCGCGGCGTGATTTATTTCATCCAAGGGCGGAAAATATGCGCGGTGGACACGAACGGCGTTCAGCGGGTGCTCGCCGAGTATCCGGCAAATCAAATGACCGCGTTCACGCACGTTTCCGCAGACGGCACGCGGCTGTGTGTGCCGACAATTGGCGCGCGGGCGCTCGATGGAGATAAAATTCTCAAAGGTAAGCCGGGCTACGACATTGATGCGCGGGTGCAAAAGGAACATCTAGTTTCGTATCTGCGTGTTTATGACACGGCTACGGGTAAAGAAATCATCTGCGAGCCGGTAACGAACGCGTGGATCACGCACGTCCAGTTTTCGCCGCGCGATAATCATTTGATTCTCTATAACCATGAGTGGTGCGCTGATTCTGGCATCCGCAGGATGTGGCTGTGGGATGGCAAACGGCACATCCGTTTGCGCACCGAAGGTGACGGTCGCGACCGCAACGACTGGACTTGTCATGAGATGTGGGAACGCGACGGCTCGGCGATTATCTATCACGGCAGTTACACGAACGGCCCGACTTACATCGGACGTGTGAAGCCGGACGGCAGCGGCACGGTGGAAATTGCTTTGCCAAAAAACTGGGATCGCTACGGTCATTTTACCGTCGGTCATCCCGGCGAATTGGTGACCGACGGCTGCTATGTCGTGCCAAGTGACCCAAAACGATTTGGCGGAAATTGGATCAGTGTATTGCGCGTGGACTGGGCGAAGAAAAAATATGATTGGCAACCGCTGTGCGCACACGGTTCGAGCTGGACCTCGCAAGACTCGCATCCGCATCCGATTTTCGACCACGCCGCCGACGCGGTATTTTTTACCTCCGATGCACAGGGCAGACGCACGATTTGCCGGGTGGAGGTTTTGCCTTCAAAGTAATTAGCCTCACGATATTTTTGAAACCGGCGAGAAACCGAGGCGTCCAAATGGACAATCCGAGTTCACCTCATGCCGATTTTTTGTCGGTTTATTAAGCTGCCTGACGCATTTATATTCGAACACATGAAAATTCATCCCTTCGCCAAGCTGCTGGTCGTCATTTATCTTGGGGCCACGATGCGCCTTCCAGCTGCGGATCTGGAAAATCTATTCCGGCAACCGCCGCCCGAGGCGCGGCCGTGGGTCTATTGGTTTTGGATGGGCAGCACCATCACGTCCAACGGTATCAGCGACGATCTACAGGCGTTGCGTGACACGGGGTTTGGCGGCAGCGTGATGTGTAGCATGTCGGACATCTGCACACCGTGGCCCGCGCCGATTGCCAATCCGCCGACGCCGGACATTGTCACCTTCAATGACAAGTGGTGGCAACTCGTGCGGCACGCGGCGCAGGAATCCCAACGGCTCGGCCTGGAATTTGGTCTGGGCAATTGCGCCGGTTACGAAACGTGTGGCGGGCTGTGGGTCACGCCGGAATTGTCGTTGCAGGAAGTCGTCTGGTCGGAAACAAAATTTTCCGGGCCGGGAAAATTTTCCGGCGAAGTTCCGAAACCCAGTCCCGACATCCACGCGCATCAGCCGTTTCCGGTTTACCTCGGCAACACCGGGAAGCTGGGTTTGCCCGAAGTGCCGGCGCGTAAAACTTATTTTCGCGACATCGCCGTGCTGGCCGTGCCGGCCAAGGGAAATATTGCGACGAATCAAGTTTTTGATTTGTCGGACCAACTTACGCCGGATGGAAAACTGGATTGGGACGCGCCGGCGGGCAACTGGGTGATTTATCGTTTCGGTCACACCACAATGGGTTCCATGCTCCAGCCCTGCCAGTGGGAAGCCATCGGTTTGCAAAGCGACATGATGAGCCGCGCGGCGATGGAATTTAACATGGATCATATCATCGGTGACATCCAGAAACACGCCGGTGATCTGGTCGGACGCGGATTGAATTTTGTTTGGTTCGACAGCTACGAGGCCGGCACGCCGACGTGGACGCCGAAAATGCGCGCGGAATTTCAGACGCGGCGCGGCTACGACCTCACGAAATTTCTTCCGGCGCTGGCCAAGCGAACGGTCGGCAACGCGACGGAAACTAAAAAGTTCAACGATGATTTCAAACGCACCGTCCAAGACCTTTACCGGGATGTGTATTTTTCCGTGATTCCAGAAAAATTGCACGCCGCCGGCTTGAAATATTGTAACGAACCTTACACCGGCCCGTGGGAAATTCCCGAAGTCATCACCAACCTCGACAACGTCGTGGCGGAATTCTGGGTGCGCGACGGCAAATATAATCCTTCGGCCGTGCCTACGGTCGTTTCCGCTGCGCGGCAGCACGGTATAAATCAAATCAGCGCCGAGGCATTTACCGCTGCACCCAAGGACAGTCAGTGGGACGAGACGCCGGCAAAATTAAAACCGATTGGCGACGCGGCGTTTTGCGACGGCGTGAACCGGTTTGTCCTGCATCGTTACGTTCACCAGCCGTATGGCGACAAATACAAGCCGGGCTTTGCGATGGGTCAGTGGGGTACGCATTTCGACCGCACGCAGACGTGGTGGGAGCCGGCCAAGGCGATGGTAAAATACTGGCAGCGCTGCGACGCCGTTTTGCAGTGGGGCAAAATTGCGACGAATGATTTCAGCGTGCAATCAGCGGACGCCGGACTGGCTTTGCGTTCCATTCATCGCACCGACGGCGCGGCGGATGTCTATTTCGTCGCGAATCTCGCGTGGACTAATGGGGCGGCGAACTGCGTGTTCGGCGTGGCTGGCAAGCAGCCGGAATTGTGGAATCCCAACACTGGCGAACTGCGTGACTTGCCTGAATTTCAAACCGTCGGTGGTAAAACCATCGTGCCGCTGCAATTCGCGCCAACGGAAAGCTGGTTTGTGGTTTTTCGCAAACCGATTTCCAGCGCGGAAAAATTTGCCAGCGCCAATAACTTTCCGGCTTTGAAAGATGTTGGTGAAGTGGCCGGCGCGTGGTTGGTGCAGTTTGATCCGAAATGGGGCGGGCCGGAAAAGCCGGTGGAATTCGCGACGCTGGAAAATTGGACGAACCGCGCCGAAACGGGCATCAAGTATTTTAGCGGCACAGCGGTCTATGAGAAAAACTTCAATTTGCCCGCCGCCAAAGTAACAACCAAAAACTCAAAACTGTATTTAGACCTCGGCACGGTGCGCGACATCGTCAGCGTGAGCTTGAACGGGCGCGATCTGGGTGTCATCTGGGCCGCCCCGTGGCGCGTGGATATTTCATCGGCCGTGAAAGCCAAAAACAACAAGCTGCAAATCAAGGTCACAAACTGTTGGGCCAACCGCCAGATTGGCGACGAGCAATTGCCGATGGATTGCGAATTTCGCAAGGGCGACCGTGGTTTTGGCGGGCCATTGGCGGCATTTCCCGACTGGTTGGTGAAAGGCCAGCCGCGTCCAGCGTCCGGCAGGTTCACTTTTGCGACATGGAATTATTTCAACAAAAATTCACCGCTGGAAAGTTCCGGTTTGCTTGGGCCGGTCAGATTGTTGCAGTCGCAAGTGGATTAACGCAGCGGGCGGAATACGACATTCATCGCATGGCGGAACGCCAGTGTTTGTGGCATTTTACGAAACATCCCTGCCGGTAAGATTTGGCGGGGTGTAACTATTTGATAACAACCATGAAAAAACTGAATCGTATAACACTGGCTCTATCTTTATCGGCTTCCATCGCTTGGCTGACCACCGGCTGTCATTCCGAAAAAACTTCCACCTGCTGCCAGCCGACTGACGCGCCAGCGGTTGCGGCCACGGCTCCCGCCGCACCGGCCGCAGCGGTGCCGGTTGCCGACCAGCCGGTGGAACGGAAAATTGTCCGCATCAAGGCGGGGGTTTCTGCGCCGGTAACAGATTCCGCCGGTAACGTTTGGCTGGCCGACCAAGGCTTTGAGGGCGGCGACACGGCCGAGCGGCCCGATGTGGAAATCACCGGCACCAAGGATCAGGTCATCTACCGCGCGGAGCATTACTCGATGGATTCTTTTTCCTGGCCGCTGGCCAATGGCAAATATCAGGTGAAGCTGCATTTCGCCGAGACTTATGACGGCATCACCGGGCCGGGCGAGCGCGTGTTTTCGTTCACTGTGCAGGGTCAGGAGTTCAAGGATTTCGACGTGTGGAAAAAGGCCGGCGGCCCGCTCAGGGCTTACGTTGAAACCGTGGATGTCGAAGTCACGAATGGTAAGCTCCTGATCAAGTTCACCAGCAACATTGAGAATCCGGAGATCAACGGCATCGAGATCATCCCCGTTGGCTGACGCGCGGATTGCTGAAAGGAAAAATTTGGCCCGCCACGGTAACATCAAGTCTCGCCGTGGCGGGCCGGTTTGTTTGGTAGTCCTGATCGGACTGCTGGTGGCGGGCCGGCTGCCGGCACAACTCGTCACCAACGTCATTGACCGCTTCGACACGAACAGTTATCCGGGTGGAACCATCACCAACAAATGGTCGAACTGGTTTGGCAACGCATTCCAGTCGCTTTCCTTCGACCCGGCGAGCGACGCGAACACGAACGCCAGTTCCGGATCGCTAAAAATCGTGGCGAATTTTCCGGTGACCACCGACCAGTTTGAAGTCTGGAACGGCATCAGCGGTTTCAGCCCGGCCATCAACGGTTTTCAATTTACGAATTTTCAGTGCGACGTCCGTTTCGCTGCCGGCTCGGCGACGAACAGTAGCGGCAATTTTGGCAGCGTGCAATTTGGCGTGCCCACGCCCAGCTACGGTCAGGATTATTTCACCGGCGGCAATTCCATTCCGGCGAGCAACACCAACTGGGTGCATATCAGCATCGCGCTAAATCCCAACACCGACACCAATCTGCAAAGCATGATCGGTCTGCTGATTCATATCTGGGGTGCGGGACTGGTCGGCCCCAGCACATTGTGGGTGGACAACCTCCAGTTTGTCGGCAGCGCCAGCACGGGCACGGCGACGATCAATTACACGAACACCCAGCAGCGTATAGATGGCTTCGGCGCATCGTCGGCGTGGTATTTCAGCTCACTTTCCACTTCGGATGCCGATCTACTTTTTTCCACCAACACCGGCATGGGGCTTTCATTTTTGCGCACGCGCATCGCGCCTGGCGGCATCATTGACGACTCGGAAGGCACCATCGCGCAGCAGGCGACGGCGCGCGGCGCGCGGGTCTGGAGCACGCCGTGGACGCCGGCGGCCGGCTTCAAAATCACGAATAGTTGGAATCGCACCGGTAATTCCAACGCCAACAATGGCGGCTGGTTTTCCAACAACGTGGCGAATTGTCAGGGCTATGCTAGCCAACTGGCGAACTATGTCAGCACGATGAAAAACACCTACGGCGTCAGCCTTTATGGTGTGTCTGTCCAAAACGAACCGGATGAAAACGTGAATTACGAATCCTGCCAGTGGACGTCGCAGTCAATCCACGACTTTGTGCCCTACCTCTCCGCCGCGTTGACGGCCAGCAATGTGGCTTCAACCCAGATCATCCTGCCCGAGGACGCAAACTGGAAATGGAATCTGGCCACCAACACGATGGCGGACAACACAACGTCCAATCTCGTCGGCGTGCTGGCCGCGCACAACTATGGGTCTTCCGCTTCGCCCGTCACCCAATTTGGCACGCCCTGTCCGAAGACATTGTGGGAGACGGAGCACTACATTGACACGGATGACAGCATCACCAACGCACTCGTCGTGGCGCAGGAAATTCATTCCTTCCTGACCGTCGCGCAGGCGAATGCATATCATTATTGGTGGCTAACCGGCAGCGGCACCGGTTCCATCGCCGATAACACCGCCAATCCGGCGAAGCGGCTTTTTGCCATGGGCAATTACAGCAAATTCATCCGGCCAAATTTTTATCGTGTCGCCGTCACCAACACCGCCACGGCGCTCGTCAGTGCCTACAAAGACCCCGCGTCGTCGAACTTCGTCATCGTCGCCGCAAATAATTCCGCGTTTCCGGTGAACCAAATTTTCACGCTGACTAATTTTCCCGTCATCGGCCCGCTGCGGCAATGGGTCACTTCGGCCACCGAGCCGCTGTCCAATCACGGCGGGGCCATCACCCTGACCAACGGCATATTTGCCACCGTGCTGCCGGCTTGGACCGTGAGCACTTTTGTTTATCAGCAGCCGGTTACCAATCCTCCGAGCATCGTGCAACAACCTTCAAATCAAATCGCGCTGCCGGGGGACACCATTTCTTTCAGCGTGCAGGCGATCGGCGGCACTGCGCCACTTTATTATCAATGGCTGTTCAACGGAACCAACCTCGTCGGTGCCACGAATGCCAGCATGGCGGTGGTCGGTGCGTCCTTGACCAACGCGGGATTTTACTCGGTCATCGTCACCAATTACGCCGGTAGCGTGACCAGCAGCGTGGCCAGCTTGAATCTCATCACCATCACTTGGAACACGGCGGTCACCATTTCCACCAACGCTGCGGATGTTGCCACCAACGGCACTTTCCTTTATGCCTACAATAATTCCGGCAGTTCCGCCACGGTCAACAACGTGACGTTCACCGGCGTCAACAGTGCCACCGTCTGGGGAACCAACGTGACGTTGGGCGGATGGGATGCCACCTCCACTTCCTCATACAATGGTGGAACCAGCACGCCGTGGAATAGTCTGCCTTCCGGTTACAAAACCGCGCTGCAAGGCGGCGTCTATAATAATAGCGGCAACACCGCTTCGGTGACGTTGAACAATCTCACCATCGGCCATCAGTATCAGGTCCAGGTCTGGGTAAATGACAGCCGGTCCGGCAGCACGACCAATCGCACCGAGACGCTGCCCGGCGTTTCCGGCAGCACGGTGACGCTGGCCTACAACAGCACTTACGCCGGCGGCGGCGTCGGCCAATACACCCTCGGAACTTTCACGGCGACGGCCACGAATCAGATTTTCACAATGGATGGAAATTCCTCGACCCAGCTCAACGCCTTACAAGTTCGCGATGTCACGCCTGCAGCGGTCATTGTTGCGCCCGCCGTGACCAATATAATCTACGGCAACAGTGTCCTGCTGACGGCCAATGCAAACGGTGCCGCGCCGTTTGCCTACAAATGGTATGACAATCACACCAACGCGATTGCGTGGGGCACCAATACGAGCCTGACCTTGACCAACCCGTCCGTAGCCGCGAGCGGCAACTATTTTGTGGTGGTGCAAAATGCGGTCAACTTGGCTACCAATTTCGCCGCGCTCACCGTCACCAAGGCTGCGCTCACCGTCACGGCGAACAACACCAATCGCGCTTACGGCGCAGCTAATCCGGCGTTCACCGCGAGCTACGCCGGCTTCGTGAATGGCGACACGCTGGCCATGTTGTCCGGTGCGCCGAGCCTGACCACGCCCGCCACCAGCGGCAGTCTGCCCGGCAGCTACGTCATCATCGCCACCAATGGCACGCTCGCGGCGACGAACTACAATTTCACCTTCGTCAACGGCACGTTGGTCGTTGCCAGCGCCAGTTACCCGACCAATTTCAGCCTGACGGTCAACGGCGCGTCGTTCATCTTGAGCTGGCCCGCGACGCACCTCGGCTGGACGTTGCAGGCGCAGACGAATTCGCTCGCCGCTGGTCTTGGCACCAACTGGGTAGATCTGCCGGCCACCGTCGCGACGAATAATTTCAGCGCGCCGCTGAATCCCGCGAACAACTCGGTGTTCTACCGGCTGCGGCGTTGAACGGTAAGTTCATCGGACCGCGCGATCCCGCAAAGCTGCTTTATTCCGCATCAACTCTGGACAATAATTAACCCATGCGTTTCCCAAATATTTTAAATCACCGGGCGCTTATATTTCTCTTCACGTTGTTGGCACCCGCACTGATGCCGGCGGCGGAACTGCGCGTCGCGGAAAATTTCCAGCCCGGAGATTTCCCGCTCGTCTTCGGAAAACACGCGGCGGCGGTGTGCGTGGATGATAATGATTTCACCGTGGCAAAAATTGCCGCGACCAATTTTATCGCCGATGTCGAACGCGTGACCGGGAACAAGCCGGAATTGCTTTCCGCTCCCGCCAAGGCCGACGCCATCGTCCTCATCGGCACGCTCGGTCACAGCCGCTTGATTGACCAGTTGGTCGCCGACGGAAAAATCAGCGCTACCGCCATTCGCGGTCAGTGGGAATCTTTTTTTATCGCCACCGTCGCCGATCCGCTGCCCGGCGTGAAGTCTGCGCTC
>Ga0007854_10002744_pt1 | contig 10853 bp, 9 predicted proteins | sample CryBogCBH12Aug08_FD_60382 | JGI IMG/M metagenome (GOLD analysis project Ga0007854, IMG submission 60382) | Freshwater microbial communities from Crystal Bog, Wisconsin, USA - CBH12Aug08 | ecosystem: Environmental > Aquatic > Freshwater > Lake | place: Crystal Bog, Wisconsin, USA | collected... | reverse complement strand
AACAAGATTGACCAGATCGCCGGCGGCATCCCGCCGATTATGCGCGAGAAGTATCCGCATGCGGTTTCCATTTCTGCGAAAACGGGCGAGGGGATCGAGCCGCTGCTGGCGGAACTCGGCACGCAGCTCCGGCCCATTCGTGAATTTTTGGATCTGCGAGTGCCGCAGGAAAAGGCCGCCGTCATTGCGCGGATTCACGCCGTCGGGCAGGTGGTGGAGAGCCGTTACAGCGGCAAGAATGCGCGGTTCAAGGTCCGCATCCCGCCGCATCTGCTGGAGGAATTCGCGCCGTTCGTGGTGGAATAAAAAAGGGTCGCGCGAAGCGGGTGAAGGATATTTTCAGCTTATCTAGCTGTTAGGCGGCATCATCTGTGATAAGCACTTCCGTGGCTCTCATCTCCATAGCACAAATTGTGCTCGTCAATAAAAGTGATCTTGCTACGACTTGTCTTGCCAACTTGCGGCTTCTCGTCTGTGCCACTGGCTATGCTGTTGGTGATGGTGGTAATCAAGAAACCATCTGTAATTTCCCATGCCCCATCGCTTGCCCACGTCAGCGTCGCCTTGGTGGAAACATACGAATTGGTGAAGTGAAAGCTGCCGCCTGCAAAAAACGTCATGCTACCAGATGGCGGCACAGGCCAAGTGCCAGCAATCTGCTGCCGTAACTTGGCGTCGCGACCGCCACAACCTGCGACAAGCAAGACCAACGCAAAGATAAATGTGTGAATACGCATAACGCTCAATGCCGTCTAACAGTTGATGGACGATTGGGTTTGCAGTCTGTCCGAGTTCATGGATTCAAGGTTGTGCCGGGGGCAAAAGGTTGTCGAGCCGGATTTTCATTTTCGCGCCTCCGAAAACTCGTTGCCGATAATTTTTTTCGCAAAATCAAATCTGCGGCTTGCTTCGCGGCGGACATCGGCGTTAAAGTTTGCCCGAACTTCAACAAAGGAAAAAATATGTCACAAACGGGCCGCCAGTCTCTCAACATCAGCAAAGTCCTCTGCGTCATCATGGGTGGCGGGCAGGGAACGCGGCTGTTTCCGCTCACGAAGGATCGCGCCAAGCCGGCCGTGCCGCTCGCCGGCAAATACCGCATCGTGGACATCCCGATCTCGAACTGCATCAATTCGCGCTTCCGCCGCATCTACATTTTGACGCAGTTCAATTCCACGTCGCTGCACAGCCACATTTCGCGGACGTATAAATTCGACCAGTTCACCGCCGGGTTCGTGGAGATTCTCGCGGCGCAGCAGACGTTCACGAATAATTCCTGGTATGAAGGCACGGCGGACGCGGTGCGGAAAAATCTGGTTCACTTCCTGAACCACGATTTCGACTACCTGCTGATTCTGAGCGGCGACCAGTTGTATCGGATGGATTTTCAAGAGGTCATCGAACAGCATCACGACACGGGCGCGGACATCACCATCGCCACGTTGCCGGTCGGGCGGGCGGAGGCGAAATCGCTCGGCATCCTCCAGATTGACGGCGAAAAACGCATCACGCGGTTCGTGGAAAAACCGAAGGAGGACGCGTTGCTGGATTCGCTCAAGCTGCCGCCGGAGATGAACTCGCAATTCGGCATCGCGGGCGGACACGAATCATTTCTGGCCTCGATGGGCATCTATGTTTTCAACCGCAACGTCATCACCGACCTGCTGGACAATCCGTTGTCCGATTTCGGCAAGCACATCATCCCGCACGCCATCAACACGCATCGAGTTTTCTCCTTTGTCCATCAGGGTTATTGGGAGGACATCGGGACGATCCGTTCGTTTTTTGAGGCGAACCTCGACCTCGTCAGCGAGCTGCCGCGCTTCAATTTCTTTGACATGAGTGCGCCGATTTTTTCACGTCCGCGCTATCTGCCCGGCTCGAAAATCAACGGTGCGCAGATTGACCACGCCGTGATTTCCGACGGCTGCATCATCAACCGCGCCCGCATCAACCAGAGCATCGTCGGCCTGCGCACCATCATCGGTGACGCGACGGAACTCAACCGCGTGGTCATCCTCGGCAGTGACTTTTATGAATCGGCGGAATCGGTGGAACGCCACGAACGTGAAGGTGTGCCGCGTGTGGGCATCGGCGCGCACTGCAAGATCGAGAATGCCATCATTGACAAGAATGCGCGCATTGGGAACAACGTCACCATTTCGCCCGCCGGCAAAGCGGAAAATGTGGATCACGAGCAATACTTCATCCGCGACGGCATTGTCATCATCCCAAAGGACGCGGTGATTCCGCATGGCACGGTGATTTGAAGTTTAATCCAGCGTCTGCCGGTAGCGTTTCACCGCCACCGCCAGCGCCACAGCCACGAACAGTGCAATCGGCCACAGATCCGGCACGCATTCGGCAATACCGTTTCCCTTGAGCAGAATGCCGCGCACGATGCGCAGGAAATGCGTGAGCGGCAGGCATTCGCCGAGGTCCTGCGCCCAGCCGGGCATCCCGCGAAACGGAAACATGTAGCCCGACAGCAGCAGCGACGGCAGGAAAAAGAAAAACGCCATCTGCACCGCCTGCAACTGGTTTTTGGCGACGGTCGAAAACGTAATGCCCACCGCCAGATTTGCCACGATGAACAAAAACGTCAGCGCCACCAGCAGCGGCACACTGCCGATGAACGGCACGTTGAACAAAAATTTTGCCGCCAACAGCACCAGCGCCATCTGCACATAGCCGACCATGATGTAAGGAATAATTTTGCCGATGATCACTTCACCTGGATGCACCGGTGTCGAGAGCAGGTTTTCCATCGTGCCGCGCTCACGTTCGCGCGTGATGGCGAGGCCGGTGATGATGATCATCGTCATCGTCAGCATCACGCCAATGAGGCCGGGGACGATGTTGTATTGGCTGATGCTTTCGGGATTGTAATGCTGATGCGAGACGAGGTTGAACGGCGGCGCGGACGCGCGCAACGGCGTCAGCGGCCCGGTGAGGTCGCGGTTGATGACGGTGGTGGCAAGCTGGCTCACCGCCGCCTGTGCGAAACCGACGGCGGACGGATCAGTCGCATCGGCTTCGAGCAGCAAATCCGGTTTTTCACCGCGCAACAATTTCCGCGAAAAATCCACCGGCACCGTCACGGCGAATTGCACTTCACCCTCCGCGAGCATTTTCTGGATTTCCGCCGCGCTGTGCGCCTCGCGCGTGAGGTCGAAGTAGCTGCTGTTGCGCAGCGCCCAGACGATGGTGCGCGAGAAAGTGCTGTTGTCCGCCGCATAAACCGCCGTGGGCAGATGCTTGGGATTGGAGTTGATGGCGTAGCCGAAGAGGATGAGCTGCACCATCGGGATGCCGACCATCATGCCAAACGTCAGCCGGTCGCGCCGCATCTGGATGAACTCCTTCAGCACGACCGCCCAAAGCCGCCGCCAGTTGAACGCGTAGCGGCTCATGAAAAGTTGTCCTTCGCCGTTTCCATCAGGCTGATGAACACGTCTTCCAGGCCCGAATCAATTTTCGTCCAACGCTGCGCCTCGGTCATGAACGGCGCGACGGACGCGCGCAATTTTTCCGCGTCGCGCCCGCTGACGTGCAGCGTGGTGCCAAAGGCGACGACCTGTTCCACGCCCGGCAGGCCGCGGATTTTGTCCGCCAGCGCCGGCAGATTTTCGCCGGACACTTCCCACGTCGTCAGCCCGGCGGCCTTCACGACTTCAGCCACGGTGCCGTGCGCGAGCAAATTGCCGTAGGCGATGTAGCCGAGCCGATGGCAGCGCGACGCCTCGTCCATGTAATGCGTGGTGATGAGAAACGTCAGCCCGGCGGCGGCGAGCTTGTGAATTTCCTCCCAAAAATCGCGCCGCGCTTTCGGGTCCACACCGGCGGTCGGCTCGTCGAGCAGGAGCAGTTGCGGTTCGTGAATCAGGCACGCCGCGAGCGCGAGGCGCTGCTTCCAGCCGCCGGAAAGCGTGCCGGCCAGTTGCGTGCGCCGCTCGGTCATGCCGAGGCGCTCCAGGCTTTTTTGGACGGCGGCCGGGCGCTGCGGCATTTCGTAAAGCCGCGCGATGAAATCCAGATTTTCCTCGATGGTCAAATCCTCGTAGAAAGAAAATTTCTGCGTCATGTAGCCGACGCGTTTTTTGATCTCGGCGGATTCGCGGCGGAAATCCAGGCCCAGACAGCTCCCTTCGCCGGCGTCCGGCTTAAGCAAGCCGCAGAGCATCCGCAGAAAGGTGGTCTTGCCGCTGCCGTTGGGGCCGAGGAAGCCGTAGATTTCGCCGGGCCGCACCTGCATGGCGATGTCATTGACGACGGTGCGCGTGCCGAATTTCTTCGTCACGCCGCGCACGTCAATGGCGAAGGTTTCCATGGTCAGACGCTGCGCTGTTCCGGCGGCCAGATTATTTTGTGCTGCTGGATTTGAAACCGCACCGGCAGCGCGTCGGCGATGATCTGCTCGGCAAGTTCCTTGCGCGAGATTGGCGTGAGGCCGGCGGGAACTTTTTTAAGAGCTTTGTTTTGCTGCGCCGGCGGAAGCGGGTGCACCCACGAAAACAGCAGCGGGCATTTCACTGCCAAATCGTGCGTGGTGATTTGCGATTTCGCCCACTCGTAATCTTCCCGCGTGCCGATGACGAACTTGATTTCGTCGGTGGCTTTCAGGTGCGCGAGGTTGGAAAGAAGATTCCGTTCCATCTCGCCGCTGGACGGACATTTCAAATCCATGATGCGCCGAACCCTTGAATCTATTGGTAAAACGTCATGTGCGCCGCTTGTTTCAATCAGCACGGTGAAGCCGTCGTCGCAGAGTTGCTTCATCAGCGGCAGGGAATTTTTCTGGAGCAGCGGCTCGCCGCCGGTCAGCTCGACTAAAGGAAGTTTTGAGTTTTGAGTTTTGAGTTTTGGGTTAGAAAACGGCGCGGCCAGTTTGTGAACCTTCTCCAAAATTTCCACGAGTGTCTTTTTCTTTCCCTCGGTGAAGGCGTAGGCGGTGTCGCAGTAGGAGCAGCGGAGGTCGCAGGCGGTGAGCCGGATGAAAACGCACGGCAGACCGGCGAAGGTGCTTTCACCTTGCAGGCTCAAATAGATTTCGTTGACGACGAGGGTGCCGGTCACAGCCGCAGTCTAGCCGGATGCGCCAAAAAGGAAATGTCATTGCGCGATGTGATTGGCTTTTTGACGCGACGTGAATTATTTTCCCGCGCGACTTTCGATTTTGATGAGCCGGTTGATGCGCCAGTTTGTTTTGCTCGCGGCTGTGCCGTCGGCATTTTTTGTGTCGTCGGCGCAGGCGCAGTTTCTTGACCAGATTGGGCTGACAACCTTGCGGGCGTTGACGACGAACCTGAACGGCGCGGGCGTGATTGTGGGGCAGGCCGAGGCTTCGGCGCCGGCGTTTGAGGTGAATCCCAGCATTGTCGGGCAACCGATCAATTTGTTTACATGGATTGCTGGCAACTCGCCTTATACCAATCCACCAAGCCAGAGCAGCACATTCACTAATTCAATCGGCACGGAACTTCCTCATGCGGACAACGTGGGCAATGACTTTTACGGCATTCCCAATGGCGTGGCGACGAACGTGGCGCACATCAACAATTATGACGCCGACACATTTGCGAATTATTACATCAATTATGACAAGCCTATCACCGAACACATTGTGAACCAGAGTTTCACCTTTGGTTCCGTGAATGCTGGCGTGGATCAGATTTATGACGACTATGCCGCGCAACACAACGTGCTGTTTTTGACCGGAGCCGAACGAAATGGTTATCCTGTTGCATCGCCAGCGACGTGCTACAACGGCATCGGCGTGGGAGTGTTTAACAACGGCGGGTCGTCCTACGGCCCGACCCCGGACGGACGCAGCAAGCCGGACATCACGGCGTTTGGCCTTCAAGATTCGGTGACGAGCTATTCCACACCGCAGGTTTCCGGCGCGGCGGCGTTGCTGCTGCAAGCCGGTTTGCGCGGTGACGGCGGAGTTAACATCGGCGTGGCCACCGACATCCGCACGCTCAAGGCGCTTCTCTTGAATGGCGCGGTGAAACCCGCAGACTGGACAAATTCACCGTCCGTCCCGCTGCACTACCGCTATGGTGCGGGCGTGTTGAATGTTTTTAATTCCTACGAGCAGTTGGCTGGCGGCAAGCAAAGTTCCAGCGCGACAAATCTTGTGGCCAGCGGCGCGGCGCATCCGCCGGTGACACCGGGAAATTTTATTTCTGCCGGCAGCGGCTGGGATTTTTCAAGCATCACCAGTGATGCGGTCAATGATGCGGTGAAACATTATTTCTTCAATGTTTCCGATGGCATGGCCACGCTCACGCTGGTCTGGAACCGGCAGTTTGGCCAGACGGCCATCAACGACCTCGACCTGTTTCTCTACGATTGTGCCACCAGTAATCTTGTCGCGTGCAGCACCAGTCGTGTGGATAACGTGGAGCATATCTTCGTGCCGAAACTGCCGGCGGGGCAATACGATTTGCAGGTTTTGAAAAACGGTGGCGCAAGCGTCGTTAGCGACACGGAAACTTACGCGCTGGCGTTTGCCTTTGTGCCAAAAACTTTGACCCTCGTTTCTGTCGGAACCAGCGCCGTGCTGACGTGGCCGGCTTATCCGGCGGGATTTCGCGTGGAAGCGGCGACGAATCTGACTGCGCCAGTGTGGAGCACCAACAATCTTCCAATCACCACGCTTACGAACAGCACGAACACTTTGCAGTTGCCGCTGACGAATGCGCTGCAATTTTTCCGCCTGCGCCAGCCGAATTTTTAAGCTGGCCGAGCGCAAAATGTTTTCCGATACGGTAGCTGCCGGCGATGGCCGCCGTGATGAAATTTTTTCCGATCTCCACCGCATGCGGCAAATCGTGGCCGAGCGCGAGTGCGGCGCAGATGGCGGCGGAATAAGTGCAGCCGGTGCCGTGCGTGGAAACGCCGCGCACGAATGGCGCGGAGAGCAGCAGCTCGGTCTGGCCGTCGAAGAAAACATCAATGGCCATGCGGGAATTTTTCAGGTGGCCGCCTTTCAGCAAAACGGCGCAACCGTAGCGCAAATGGATTTTTCGCGCGGCTTCACGCATTTGTTCCGGCGAGCGAATATGTTGTTCCGCCAAAATTTCCGCCTCGTCCAAATTGGGCGTGACGAGCGCAGCGAGCGGTAGGAGTTTTTCCTTCAACACTTTTTCTGCCGCCGGTTGCAGCAGCCGCGCGCCGCTGGTGGAAACCATCACGGGATCTACGATCAGTTTTAAGTTTTTAGTTTTTAGTTTTGAGTTGCCGAAAAATTTAGCGACGACGGAAATGTTTTCTGCCGAGAACAACATTCCGGTTTTTACCGCCACCGGCGACAGTTCTTCAAGCACAGCTTCAATTTGCTGGTGCAGCATTTTGGGCGAGCAAGATTCGACGGCCAGAACGCGGCGCGGATTTTGCGCGGTGAGGCAGGCGATGGCGCTCGCGCCGTGGACGCCGAGTGCGGTGAACGTTTTCAAGTCGGCTTGGATGCCCGCGCCGCCGCCGCTGTCGGAACCGGCGATGGTGAGCGCGACAGGCACTAATTTTAGAATTGCCATCGAAAGCTCTAGATATTGAGTTACTTGCTGTTTTGAAACTGCCGAATTTCGTTATCAGCAGCCTTGATTTGTTCTATAGACATTGCTGTTGCACAGTTGATCAACTCTTTTTCCGCATCTGTGACCCCTTGCAACTGTGCCAGTTTGAACCATTTGTAGGCTTCAACATTGTCCATTTTTACCCCTTGGCCTTCGTGATATATTTTTCCAAGAGCCAACTGCGCCAGACCATGCCCTTGCTTCGCTGCTCGAGAATACCAAAGATTTGCCTCGCCCAAATCCTGCGGATAGACCAACCCTTTTTGATAAAATTGAGCCAGATTGTATTGTGCTTGAGCGTGACCCTGTTCCGCTGCCTTGTGAAACCATTGGGCAGATTCGTTAAATTGCTGCGCGTTATAAAAAACCAGACCGCAATTGTTTTGAGCCTCAACTTGTCCTTGTTGAGCCGCAAGTTGAAACCATTTGAGTGCCTCGTTGATGTTTTGTTTTACTCCCAGCCCCTGTAGATACAAAACGCCAAGACTGTTTTGGGCGAGCGCATTTCCTTGCTCGCCAGCCTTGCGAAACCATTGTGCTGCCTCCACACAATTTTTCCTTAAATTAAAGCAAATCATGCCGATGCTGTTTTGAGCCAGAATATGCCCCTTTTCTCCGGCGCGTTGATACCAAATAGAATAATTAAATCAGGAAATGATGTGCTGTCTGGTTTTTGAGAGAGGGTGGCGGCGTATTTTTCTGTCATTCTTGCGACCTCGCTGTTTGGAATCACCAGAGTCCATCCCCATTGTTTTGGCATTCGATTCAGCATAGCCAATGCCTCTGTGGAGTAATCGTCATCTATGGAAAATTTATGATCGGAGGCGAAGTGATATTTGTTATGTCCTAAAGAATAACAGTTGATGTAGTATAATTGGATGAAAGTTCCAAACTTTTGGGGCGGGATGCCAAGGATTTTTCCAAGTTCGCAAAGCCGATTCTCAATTTCATTATCGCTCAAAGTGGATAGGAATGGATCCGGGTTGTAAGCTTGTTTTCCGTGAAATGTTGTGAGGAGAACATTTATGTCAAAATCAAACGTCGCAAAGGTTTGCGCTTGGCGGATTACAGAGTTGTTGGAAAACACATCTTCCAACACCCGCAAATTTGGCCGATACTGATTGCCCATTGCTCCCCACGGTTCCGTATCCGAACTTGATCGGCGAGGGGTTCCTTCGTAACTAATCGTCTCAAATGGTTTTTCCATGGCCAAAAGAGCCTGCACCACGAGAAGTGCCGCCAAAAAAACCGCGCCCCGCGTTTTGGGTGCTTCCGCAAAATTGTGCATGGTGGTTTTAAATTGATATGGCAAAGCCAGCTTGCATATCAGGAAGAGCAAAACCACGATGGCGTAGCTGTAATAAACCGGCACATTAAAGAGGTAGTGATAAATCTGCGTGCCTTTGCCGAACAATAATATTTGAACCGGCTGCGCGAAGAATGCGGACACCAGCAAGGCAACAAAAAACAGAGCAACATCTTTTTCCACCACCCCGCTGCCGCAGCTCCGCCAAGCGCCTCCGGTTTCAATTGAGACTTTTACCTGACGGCGCCTGCCCTTGACCTCCGGCTCGACGGAGCGCGAACGAACTACACAAAGAACCACGTAAGCCAAGATGCAAATGATTGCCACGCGTAATATCGAAGCATAGCCGGGCAACCACATAATGTGGGAACGCGGATATTGAGCCAGTCCGTAGCGACGGGGAATATCCTGATTCTCATGCAGACGCTGAAGCGCAAAAATCCAGCTTGTCGTCAGAGCACCAATGCCACCGCCAATAAAAAATTGCCATGGAGCTTTCCCGCGATTTCGAAAAACCACCCAAATCACCATGCCAGCCAGCAACAATGACAGTGAGAACGTGGAATAAAAGTCACCTTGTAACAACAATCCTAACAGCACTCCAATGGCTAGTCCGTCTTTCCATCTTGGTTGTCTTTCTTTGCGCCACAGCCGGATGAGGAAATAGAAAAGCAAAACTAAAATAATTTCCATCACCATCGGTCGGGGGACTCGCTTCTCGTAAATCGACAAGTTCAGCAAACCTGGAAAGCCGTTTTCAAACACTTGAACTCCGAAGGTGCCAAGCAACTGATTGAGTGCCTCGCTAACTTTCAAAAATGCCAACTGCACGCCGTTTGTTGCCAACCCCGAACCAAGTATGAGGCTGGATAGCACGCCTATTCCACAGGCGCGAAAAAACAACATGACGCAGATGAAATACAACCAACTAACCAGAATGTCGGCTACTACGAAGCCGGCTTTTCCAAACAGGGCGCAGGCCATTGCGTGTGGCAGCAATCCGACAAAGGGACACGAGGACAGTCCGCGGCCATAATTCAAGGCATCGGTCGAATCGCCAAAGTTGAAGTGGCTTAACGCGTTGATAATTGGGTAGTATCCCGTGTCGCCGCTGGGACGATACAGAATTGCTTCTGTGAGAGAATGAGTTGGTAAAATGATTAGTGAACCGATCCAATAGGATGCCGCCACCAAGATGACAGTAAAGTGGAACCACCAGTGCCACTTCTGCTTCGGAAGCATCAGGGATCGAATTTCGGAAAAGAAAAATGAGTTGTTCATTTCAATGTAATTTACCAGCCGGTTAAAAATAGGATAACCGCCCCTATTTCAAGTATGTTCCGAAGTGAAGAAACCTGCTGTGGACATATTCGTCAAGTTTATTACCCCCCCAATACTGGCCATGCTGCGTATGCTCTCCAATTGTTGCACGCTGTTTCCGAATTCTCCCCGGCTCCAAACCGCTGACTTGAAATCTTGAACTTACTCAATCACTTTAATTGCATGGACAAAGACAAAGTCGCCGAGATTTTGGTGGAGATCGGAACGCTGCTCGAATTGAAGGGTGAAAACCCGTTCAAGACGCGGGCCTATGCCAACGGCGCGCGTGTTATCGAAGGTTTGAATGAGCCGCTGGCCACGCTCGTTGCTGAAAAACGGCTCGGCGAAATCAAGGGCATCGGCGAGGCTCTGGAACAAAAAATCACCGAGTTGGTCGAGACGGGAAAACTTAAATACTACGACGATTTGAAAGCTTCGATTCCGCCGGGGCTGTTGGAAATGCTGGAGATTTCCGGCCTCGGCCCTAAGAAAATTCAGGCGCTGAACAAAAAGCTCGACATTGATTCCATTGAAAAACTGGAGGCCGCATGCAAGGCCGGCAAGGTCGCGGAGTTGGACGGGTTTGGCGAAAAAACGCAGGCGAACATTTTGGAAGGCATCGCGCTGAAGCGGACTTACGCGAGCAA
>Ga0007854_10002743_pt1 | contig 10856 bp, 9 predicted proteins | sample CryBogCBH12Aug08_FD_60382 | JGI IMG/M metagenome (GOLD analysis project Ga0007854, IMG submission 60382) | Freshwater microbial communities from Crystal Bog, Wisconsin, USA - CBH12Aug08 | ecosystem: Environmental > Aquatic > Freshwater > Lake | place: Crystal Bog, Wisconsin, USA | collected... | reverse complement strand
GATCCAGATTGGTCTTTTTACGATCAGGAATCAACCAAACAAGGGTATGCCGAGTATCTGAGCCCCAGTCCGTACATCGCCTTCGGTGATGAGGTGATGAGCATTGCTCAGGGGGTTCGCTCGAACACCAACGATGCCGTCTTCGACTTCGTCAGCAAACTCTCGAAGTGGATTCACGACAATCTGGATTACGATCCAGTAGCTACCCACGTACACTCCAAGCTGGATGAGATTCTGCAGTTGAAAGCTGGTGTCTGTCAGGACTTTGCCCACCTGATGATTGCATGCTGCCGCATGATGGGGATTCCCAGCCGCTATGTCAGTGGCTACCTATATTGTGGCCACGAGGAAGTCCTACGGGGTGACCATGCTACCCACGCTTGGGTTGATTGTTTGATGCCAGACGGTCGGTGGCTGGCATTGGACCCAACAAACGAATTGTTGGCCAACGACCGCTACATCCGTATCCATACCGGTCGAGATTACAGTGAAGTGACCCCAACCAGAGGCGTCTATGTTGGATTGCCAGCCAGTGAACTCACGGTTTCGGTCCGAGTCGATATGGTCAACCTTTCGGCCACAATCTCCTAAATATCCGATAGACTCTTCTCGTGACGCGTCGTGAATTGCTTTCTGGAGCAACTCTCAGTTTCTTGGGAGTATGTTCTTCTCCCTTATGGGCTAAGTCGTTTGCGCGGTTCCAAGAAGAATACAAGCGGTTTGAAGGACAGGAAATCCTACAACGGATCGTCAACAAAGCAACCAGTGAGAGTTGGTCCTCGCTTCCGATAGGAGAGCTAATGGGAAAAGTTGCCATAGAGCTGAGCGGTACTCCCTGTGTTGGATTCACTTTGGAACTCTCCAAGGACTTGGAATACTGCGTGGTGAATCTAAAGGGATTGGATTGTGTCACCTTCTTTGAAGACACTTTGGGGATCGCTCGGATGCTCAAGAAAGGGCGTACCCATCCGGATGACCTCCTCAGTGAGGTTCGTTTCACCCGATACAGAGGAGGTAATCAGGGCTCCTTTCCTTCCCGGCTGCATTATACGACCGACTGGTTTGTGGACAACCAAGAGAAGGGCGTCGTGAAAATCCTCACCCCAGACCTACCTGGAGCAGAGCCATTCGCACAAAAGGTCGGCATCATGACCCAGCACCCCGAGAATTACCGCCAGCTTGCCACACATCCCCAGTGGGTCTCAGAAATCCGGTTGATAGAGGATGAGATCAACACCCGGAACCTGAAATATCTGCCGATGGACAAGATTGAAGCTGCTGAGCCGCTCCTCAAGACAGGAGACATTATCGGTGTTTGTACTTCTCAGGAAGGGATCGACATCGCCCACACCGGCATGGTGATTCGTGACGAAGACGGAGTCGCCCACTTCATGGATGCGTCCTCCGCAAGATCAAGGATGCGAGTCACTGTCGAGCAAGAGATCAGCAAATGCTTTACATGGTCGAACAAGCTGACCGGAATCATGGTCGCACGGCCTTTGGAACTCACGCACTAGACTCCTAGCCTTCCCGAACCCACTTCCAAGCAGAAGGCAATGCTACCAGTACGACCAATGCCTTCATTGCTTCAGGTAACAGGAATGGAACGACACCCGCCAATAGAGCCCCTTTCGCACCAATACTTGTAGAGAGCCAAGCTGCTCCGATTCCAAGTGTCACGACACTGCCGATTATCATTGCAGCACCTGTTCGAAGTGGGGTCTTGGTCCAATTCCTTTCTGCCAACCATCCCAGGACGGCCGCGACCAATGCGAACGAGACGATATAGCCACCCGTCGCCCCCATGATTGGTGGAAGTCCAAACTTTCCTTGGGCAAAGACCGGAATCCCAATAGCGCCAAGGCCAACATACAAAAGTTGACTCAGCATCCCTTTGCGTGAACCGAGCGTTAATCCGCAGAGCATGACTGACAAGGTTTGGAGCGTAAACGGGACTGGCTGCCAAGGGATCGTGATCTGCGCTCCCAGCGTTGTGAATAGGGCTCCACCTGTAATCAGCATGGCGTCACGAAGGACACCAGTGCCCGGAATGATGGCGTCAAAGATTGCCGGCTTGGTGAGGGATGGTGAACTCATCCCCTTATTAGTACCTGGAAGACTTACTCTTTCGCTTGCTCAGCCTGCTTCTTGACATGCCGTCGGTGGCCAATTACTTCGATCGTAAGTGGGATGAGAGAGAGCAACAGCATGCCGAGTGCGGCAAGACCAAAATTGTCCCGAACTGATGGGATGCCACCGAAAAGATAGCCCGCCATCGTACAGATTCCCACCCAAAGCAGAGCAGCCACAAAGCTGAACATCGTGAACAGCCGATGTTCCATCGTGCCCATTCCCGCCACGAATGGGGCAGTCGTCCGAATGATCGGAATGAATCGGGCGAAGATGACTGTTGATGGTCCCCGGCGTTCGAAATACTCGTGGGTCTTGTCCAAATTGGATCGTTTGAAAATCTTTGAATGTTCGTTCTTAAACAGTTTTGCCCCGAAGTACTTGCCCATGTGGTAGTTCACTTGGTCTCCAGTCAACGCAGCTGAAATCAGAATGAGGAGAGACAGGGGGAGGCTCAGTGATCCCTTTGCGGCAAACAATCCGATCGCAAAAAGGAGGGTGTCTCCTGGTAGGAACGGGGTAACGACCAATCCTGTTTCTGCAAAGATGATCAGGAAGAATATGAGATAAGCCCAAACCCCGTACTGGTCAAGGATGTGCGAGATGTTTTTATCCAGATGAAGAACGAAGTGAAGGAGTTTGGACATAGCCTCAGGCTGACAAGGTACCCGACGATGGTTCACTAGCGGGTCTGATTTTCTTCCGACCGACCGACACCTTCAGGTTCTGTATCGGAAAAGGGAACGTTAAGCTGTTCTGTTCGGTTCCAGTTTTGCTGGAGAGTTGGCTGGTATCGTGAAATATGGCATTTCCTCCTGCTGCCCGAAACTATCTCCTCAAAGCTCTGACCGGCAATCCTGCTGTACTTGCCAAGTTACTGGAAGGGATCGCCTCCAACGATCCGATCTGGGACCAGCGCCCTGATCCTGAAAGATTCACATTGCGCGAAGTTCTCGCCCATTGGGCTGATTGGGAACCGATCTGGAAGGGGCGTTTCGAAAGACTTCGAGACGAAGACAACCCACTTTTGGAAAGCATTGACGAAGGTCAGTTGGTCATCGATAACGATTACGCCAATCAGGACCCAATTGCAAACGTCCAACGGTTTGCTGAAGGGCGTGTCGAACTGGTTGCTCTTCTAGCATCCCTTAATGACAGTGATTGGGATCGACCCGGACATCGCGAGTTTGTAGGCGACATCACCATTCTGAGCCTGGCGACGTTGATTCTTAGTCACGATGGGTATCACATGCACCAAGTCGTACAGTGGCTTGATGCTTCAGCTTAAGTCACCAAGATAGCCTGGAATTCAGGATGTGCGAACCGTTAGAGTTCTAGACGAAGCAGTTTTGAGAATTCCTGGTACTCCTTCACCAGCCTCATCCTCACGTCATTCGACGTTCATCGAATTAAGCGGAGGGATGAGGCTTGGAAGCTGACTGTCCAAGGAGAAACTTATGAGATAGGCCCGTCGATGGATACAACCGGAACATTCATCACATCGCGAATGATGGAGCCATCGACAAGCAACACTACTCCATCGCCTTTCAAGAGCTCGATCCGGTCGGGAAGTTTCCCATTCACGCGGGTGAGACGCTTAAAGAACCGCTCTTCTGCTTCCCAAAACAGCCGCCAATCCAAGTCCCCTTCCAGTTTTGCTTCAGTTTCCTCCTCGTCAGAGGATCGGGAGAGAATGGCGCGTACGGTATCGGGTGCTTCTTCTCGGACACAGGTCTCGACTTCCTTTCGCCGAATTGCTCGTTTATAGAGAAGTCGCGAACGGTCAATCACGCTGACTCGGCTGAACACCCAAAGGAAACCGGCCACGACTGCAACAAAGCCGACCATCCCCCAGGGCATTTGGACGGCGAAGATGGAGATCGAGATCAGCATCGCGATCCCCATTAATATCGAGGCGAGGGCGGTGAGCCAAACTTTGATGAAGCTGAGCCTCTCGAACCGTCTCAGCGTTTCCAACTCCAGATCCGACAGAGTTCGGGAGCCTTCCACACGGTACGAGAAAACCCAGCGTGTCATGCTATCCCAGCTTGTCCGGGTTCAAACCTTCCAATTCAGGAAGAACGAAAATGCCATCCTTCCGGATCAGCTTGCCATCGAACCAGACTTCACCGCCGCCGTAATCGGGTCGCTGAATACATACCGTGTCCCAGTGGATCGCAGACTTGTTACCGTTTCCTCCGGGTGGGTCGTAGGCGTTGCCTGGGGTGAGGTGGAAGCTTCCCGCGATCTTCTCATCAAAGAGTGTGTCCTTCATCGGGTGAAGGACATACGGGTTGTAACCAAGTGACCACTCTCCAAAGTATCGGGCGCCTTCATCGGTGTCCAAAATCTCGTTGAGTTTGTCGGTATTGGCCCCCGCGGTTGCTTCAATGATCTTGCCGTCCTTAACCACGTATCGAATGTCCTTAAATTCGGTGCCTTGGTAAAGGGATACAGTGTTGTACTGAATCGTGCCGTTCATGCTGTCCTTTACTGGAGCAGAGAAGCATTCACCGTCGGGGATATTTCGGTGGCCAGAACAGGAGACTGCTCCAATTCCCTTGATGCTGAATTTCAGGTCAGTACCGGGTCCGAGAATATGGACATGGTCAGTATTCTCCATCAGTGCCTTAAGCGGCTCGGCAGCACGCTCCATTCGTTTGTAATCCAAGGTGCAGACGTCAAAGTAGAATTTCTCAAAAGCGGGGGTGGACATGCTTGCTTGTTGAGCCATGCCTGGGGTCGGCCATCGTAGGGCCACCCATTTGGTTTTGGGAACTCGAATTCCGAACACGACAGGAGTCGTGTAAACCCGCTGCCACATGCTAAGGATGTCACCGGGTACGTCACTGGATTCGGCATAGTTGTCGCTGCCACGAAGAGCAATGTACGAAGTCATCTGCTCCATCTCATATTTCTCAATGTCGGCATAGAGGCCGGCGTTAGCCTCTGTCATGCCCATCATGAGCTGTCGTCGGATGAGGTTGCTCTCCAATCGGACGGCAACTTTTGCTCCTGTCGACTGCGCGACTCGAACGACTTCGGCGACTGCTTCGTCAGGGATATCAAAGGCATGGACGAGGACGCTGTCGTTCGGTCCGAGGTCGCAGCAATGGCTGGAAAGAAGCTCCGCAAGCTTCGTTACTCGAGGGTCAAGCATGCGGCAAGGTTACCCATGTTGAGCCACTTTCAGGAGTCAACTGGCTCTTAGACCAATTTCGAATATCGCGACATGATCGGACAAAGTCAAATCGAGCTGGGTGAGAGGTTTCCACATTAAGGGTTGGTTGAGTGTTCCTTGCCTATTGACCGCGCACTCACCTTCCCCAGGGTCGGTGACGACCCTGGGCTGAGAAAATGGACCTATCATTCTCGGGCTGCCGCACCCACTGGTCGATGGTTATTTCGCAAACTCAGCTAACAGCCGAATATAGATCGCCTGGTAATAGATCGCTGGTTCGCTTAACTCCCAACTACTTTCTGGCCAACCGGCATTGAAGTCGGCATAAGCCTTGCCGCGAGGCTGACTCTTGATCCACTCAACCGATGGATGACCATCTGCCGCCTTACCACTAAAACTCTGATTCGGCCCCCCAACCACATAACCTGGAGGCGGATTTTTCGTATAGATCGATGCTGCACCGTATCGATCGTGATAGATCGCCATCAGCGAGTGCTCAGCTCCATACTTACCCATGTTGGTGAGATACACCACGCTTAAAGGGTTCACGCCATGAAAGGAGTGAAGCATATCTGCTGCCCGTCCCTTCAGCCGATTCTGCGTAGCCTCATCGACGCCACCGTACCTTGCGGCCAGCACGGCCGAAACACCCCAACTGGCACGAATCGTGTTGCTGCCCCAATGGTAATTGGTCGACGCCATCCAAGCCCGGTATAGGTCAGCTTCTGGCAAAGGAGCGAACTGCTCACTTCCTGCTGAGCGCTTCAGCTGGGCTCGGATACGACCACACACTTCAGGATCAGCACCCGGCATCGAAAGATAATCACAAAGCGATTCGCCCGATCCCGTTTCATAGGGGCTCCAAGTGTATTCGGAGAGCTGACGACTTGCTCCAACCTTCTTGCGAATCGCATCTTGGTATTTGGAATCACCCGTTAGGCCAAACAGGTGGATTGCGGCATATGCCTCCATTCGATCCTGTTCCTCGGCTGATCGGTTGGCAATGCCCGACTTGATCTCCCCGGTATCGGTATTGAACGTCCTGGGATGAGTTTGATACCAATCCCAAGCAAGTAAGGCGCGCTGTTTGAGAGTCCCTGCAAAACTTTTCCAAGCTGGAAACTGACCATAAACCCGAGCCGCGTGAGCAAAGTTGGCACAGGTATAGATCGTGGCACCAGAGTCCTTTGGACCGTAATAGCGGGGTCTCAAATCTTCACTCAGTGGCTGCTTGGAAGCATAGTCGATGTTTCCCATTTTGACAGGAAGAGAACCGTCTTCAAATTGGGCTCGGAGCAACCAGTCGAGCTGGTATTTGACTTCATCCAACAAGTCCGGTAACCCATTCCCCGATTCAGGAATCCCATTGTCATCCGTAAATGCCTTGGAATTCGCGGAGTAAGCGAACAGCAATGGGTGGATCACATCCGCATTGAAGGGTGGGTACTTATCAGTGTCACCCGCATCCATCCATCCCCCACTCATATCACGATCTTGTGAGCGATCCTCCTTTGCCTGAACAGATCGGGTGTGTGAATCCTGAACATAAGAAGCCTTGTCTGCCCATGGCCCCTGACTGTACTTCTCCAAAATCGGCATACCTTCGCGTTGGTAATAGAACATGCGAGAGGCCGCCTTGAGTACCGGTTTGAAAACCAAATCACCAATCTTGAATAGAGCCGACCGGCGTTGAGTCGAGGGGTCGAAAATATAGTATTGACCGGGAGTTTTGAACTCGGAGAAGTCAAACCACCAACCCTTGTCTCCCGAGTCGCTATGGGTTGCCCCGTTGTTCCACTGCGTCACGCTTCCAACAAACACTGTCTTGCCCGCGCGGGTCTTAACCTGCAGCTTATCGCCTGGCTTGTAGTGATCTGATGCGTTAAAGCCAAGCTGAGGATCTGAGATAACAGCGACTTTGGCCGCGCCAGGCAGATAACCAAACTGGTCTACACAGATGTGGCTCGTGATGGCAGGAAGTCCAGCAATCGTCACTCCATTCAGAGGGGCGACACTATAGGCTGGATAGTCCCCATCGATTGGAGCAAGCGTAAGAAGAAGTCCAACAAAGACCATGTCGCGAGACTACCTATAGGCCCAAGGACCCACTGGGACTTTTGCACGATTTACACATATCAAATCCCCTGAATGGATTCGGCAATCAGGGTGAAGGAGGGAAGTGTTTCGACTGCTCGGAGCTTGGAAAGTCGTCTCACTTGGTCAAGTTCTTGATGAATGGTTTGTCGCTCTTCCAAGGTCAATGGCAACCCGACAATCAATTCATCCGAGTAGGTTAAGGTGTTTTCCACTTCCCACCGTCCATCGTCGAGCCCCGCCATCATGGCCCCAGAATCTTGGATGACCCGCCAGTCGGTCTCTTCCAAAATGTTGACAACTTCGTCCTTCGTGAATGCACATCGGACATTGGCTGATGTTGTCGGACGGAATCTCTCGACTTGATCCTGAACTCTAACCGCCAATCGATGCGCCTCGAATCGCTCGTCGTCGTTTTGAAGATCCCATTCCGTGATGCACACCTTGCCAGTCCAGCTATGAAGCGCCTGTAACAGGTCAACCAGCTCTTGGCTCGACCGGAAGTACCAAGTGCAATGGGCAAGAAGTGCGATATCGTAGACCGGTGAATCCGGCGGAGAGAGATCGAGAAGGCTAGCACCCAGCTGATACTCAAGCCCCTTACCTAGCGGACCTGTTGCCAAGTGTGCCATGGAATCTCCAATGGTCACTGGAGATCCATAGTCAGGTTCTCCAGTGTCCACAGCAAAGACCCGCCCAACTGGCCCGACTCGGTCTAGCAGGACTGCGGTGGTATCGCCTTGCCCGCACCCAATTTCAAGTACCTGTTGACCCGCTTGAATGCCCCAAAGGTCGGCTAATTTCACTCGATAAGCGGTTTGTCGAACCTGAATTTCTGGACTGATGGGATACGTAGCCATACGCTCAGCTATCCGCTGAGCTATTTGATTCATTACAGCTTGGCTCGCAGGGTCTGGTTCCCAGACCAGGAGATCGGGCGATGATTGTTGATCGTTACCTCGATGGAATCAGTTGGTCCTGTACGTTCAATTTCTATATCCTTGCGAGTTACATGAATGCTGAGCGTCAGACCATGCCAATGGATCTGGTCCACCGAAAACTCTGGCCAATCCTTGGGAAGGTGAGGGTTGATCTCAAATCCCCCTCCTTTGGGTTCGAATCCAAGGAACCCATCCAGTAAGGTCTGGGGCACCAAGATGCTCTCCATAAACTCACTATCCATCCCCAATCCACCCGGGGTCCCTCCACCTTGAAGGTGGCCTTCGTGGGTGCCGTTGTAATATTGACGGTATCCCCCGGCTGCCTCAACCTCGGCATACCAAAACGCAACCTCACGTAACCGATTCCAGGCGTTGTCTGGACCCTCGACTTTAAGCCGCGACATGATGTCATGGTACGACCAACCGAGTACGGCCCCACCATCTTGCACCTGATCCCCCCAATTCAGTGATTCAGGTCGGCTCCAAGCCCACATGTACCAATCGAGGTTGCGCCGAGTGCTGGCACGCGGGGCAAATCTCCAATGGTAAATATCGACCCCCGTCGAGGTGTCACTACCGACTATCCGTTCGCCTTCGATCCATTTCATGATCGATTCGGCATGGCGATCATCAGCGAAGTCGTAATGGATGGCTTCCAGGTTCAAGAAGGTGTAGCCATAGTCGTGAGGCTGTCCAACCGAATCGATACAGGCGATGAATCTACCAACCTTCGGGTCCCAGAAAAGGCGATTTCCCTCTTTTTTGACTTCTGCAGCGTGGGCCTCTAACTTAGTGAAGTCGATCGACTTGGGCGGTGCGGGGATGTCCCATTCCCGGTGCTCCTTGATCTCTCGCTCTAAGTCGGCAACTGCCTTGATCGCCCCGTAGTAGCGAATCGTGGCGTAGGCATCCAAGTTGCCAAATGGGAGAATATCCCAGTAGTTATTGCCGATCCCCTGACCGGAGACCAATACCTTCTTGCCATCCACAAACTGGATTCCACTTCGACCGTTGTGGCCGATCCAAGTGGTATGGATCACCTTACGCTTGAGCCCCTCCTGTTCGGTCATCAAATACTGGAGTGCGCCGCGTATCTTATCGATGTTCGTCTTCAAGAACTCGACGTCGCCGGTCCAATGGAAGTAGGAAGCGCAGCCATCAATGTAGCTGGCGTTGTTGACGTTCTGCCGCGTATCGTATTGGGTGAAAAGCGCTTGAACGGTCACCGATGCGCCGGTGCTGTTATCAAATCCGATGCGCAGGCGGTTGACCTTGCCCGTCCACTCCTTGTTGAGATACATCGGAATGATCGTATGGGTGGTGGCATCAGCACCGACTGGGTCGAAGTACATCCGTCGAGACTTTGAGAATCCCGACTCCGTGTCCGTCGACCACTCGATATAAGGGTGTGCGTTGGTCAATCCCGTGGCTCGCCATCGGAGTTGTAAGAAGGGCGATTGAAAGGTGTCGATCGGATGGATCGGGGTAGTAACCATCGCTCCCACCTGGTCTAACTGAATCACCCATCCGTCGCTACCCGTGGTTACCGAGGTGGCTCCCGTCAACTCCCAGCCCGTGGTATCACTCAGATTCTCGGGGCGCCAAGGCGGACCAACCGTGTCTTTAAAACTGAAGTGCCAACCGTATCCACCGTCACCCTGTGACCAGAACGGAAAGGGCCAACCAAGCGGGTGTGCGATTGAGGCGTGCTGATGGGTGGCAACGTACCCTTCACTATCCAAGATTCTGCTATTCAGGGCGAGTTTCCAGCGTTCTCGGATCTCAACCATTCGTGCTTCAGTAGAGATGGCAGGCCAAAGCGTTGGGCCTGGAATCCACTCATCCCAGAGCGTGGCACCGGGACCCGCTTGAGAATAATGACGCCAGAACAGGTTCCGCAGGGCCTGCATCTCGGGGTCATGGCCGGGGACGCGGAAGTGCGGAAAATCGTCGGGAGGCGGTCCAGCAAGGGCGAACGTGCTCCAAACGGCAAGACCGATCATTCCAAGCCATTTCAGGCTCCGAATCGTCCGCCTCTCTTGTTTCTGTCCCAGAGCCACGTTGCACATGCGAGAAGAATCTAGTTTAGTTGTTTCCCGTTGCCACCAGAACGAGTTTTCGCTAAGAAATGCGGCGTATTGCGCTCAGACGGTCCATTTTCGATGAGGAAAGCAATTCCGGGCCCTCCGCGCGATCTATCGAGGATGGCAGTTGAGTGTCCTTATCTAGCCCAGCGAAGCCTGGTGGAAAGAGGTTGGTGAAGGGTTCTGGGGAATCTTCACCAGTACTGCCTAGGGACCCAACATGATAACGCCTGAGTGTGGGCGATCGATTAGGGACTCAAATCTCCGTTTGCTGGTTCCCAACGACGGCTGTCGATGCCCTAAAGTACGAAGGCCCCAGGGAGCAGAACTTCAATGGGTTCGGCAATGCCACCTGCCGCCTTCAGGAAAACGGTTTACCACCAGAAAATGTAAATCTAAATGCGGATTTTTGATCGCATCTCAGGT
>Ga0007854_10002742_pt1 | contig 10857 bp, 6 predicted proteins | sample CryBogCBH12Aug08_FD_60382 | JGI IMG/M metagenome (GOLD analysis project Ga0007854, IMG submission 60382) | Freshwater microbial communities from Crystal Bog, Wisconsin, USA - CBH12Aug08 | ecosystem: Environmental > Aquatic > Freshwater > Lake | place: Crystal Bog, Wisconsin, USA | collected... | reverse complement strand
ACGCTCAGGCAGGGAATAAACTCCTTCTCGATACCCGGTGAACGCATCATCTGCTCGTAGTCACTGAATGCGCTTGGCAACATCAGCCATGTGGCCGCGCAACTGGCAGCCATGGCCACCCCCGCCCCTGCCAGCACCCGGTAACTCTTTGAGAAAAACACCCATGCCAGCAGAACAACCGTGAAAGGCAGAAACAGCTGCGGCTTCAAAGCGCACAGCCACAGCGCCGTCCCCGCCACAAACGGGCGCGAGCGGTGCAGGCGAAGAAACAGTACCAGCCCCAGCAGGCAAAACAGCGCTGTCTGTCCCACCAACAGGCACACCAGCGCCGGGCCAAATGAGTACCCGAGCCAGTGCAGGCGATTGCCGGGCCTGCCCTGCTGCAGCCTGATCAGGCGCACTGAAACTCCCAGGCATGCCAGCAGCGCCAGCGACCAAAAAAACGCCCCGGCCTTGAGCCCGATAAGCCCCAGCGGCAACGCCAGCAGCAGGCCCCACGGCGGGTTGCGCATATAAAGCACCCCGTAGCCAGGCAGCAGCCCCGCCGCTCGTTCAAGGCCTGCCATCGCGCTCGCGTCGTAAGGGTTCGCATGGTGCGCCAGTTGTTGGCCCGTGGCCCAATAAACAACAAAGTCACGCCCCCCGGCAATGTTGCTCGTCAGCGGCAGCACGCAAAGAAACAGGGCTGCCAGCGCCAGCGCCAGCCCGCTTGTTGCCGCTATCGCAATCTCGGCAAAGTCGCCCCCTGGCTGCGCTGCGCCAGCATCCGTCCGGTCTTCCATGCACGCTATTCTACTTTCCCCCTGAACAACTGATCCTCCCCGCCATCACACTTTCAGGTCATGTATACCAGACCTGTCTTTTTCGCCTCCCACTGTAAACATGCGTTTACAACCCTTCGCCGCCGCGACGAAAGCGCCATTTCTCAAGTAATTGATTCTAAAAGCAGTAAATATTTTCGCTAGATTGGCACGCCATTTGCTTTATAGAGGGTGCCCCCGGCTGAGGCTGGGAAATTCAAAAGACGGAGATGAACAAATGAACAACCTGCTTATCAAGCTTTATGTGAAGTTCCAGGAATTCGCGAGCCGTGAAGAAGGCCAGGATCTGGTCGAGTATGCTCTGGTCGTCGCTCTCATCGCTTTCGGCGCCACCGCTGGCATGAAGTCTCTCGCCACCGGCATCAACACCGCCTTCACCAACATCAGCACCGCCCTGAGCAGCAACATCACCTAGTTTCTGGCAATCCATCGCTACAGAAACATGCCCAGTTCCTCAGCTCTTTTGCGGGAGAGTGCCAGCGCCTGAACCGGCAGCTAAATCCACTCTCCCTGCAAAGGTCAATCCTCCACCAGGCAAAACCACAAAGGGGCAGTCCATTGCACTCTCAACTCCGCTCGATCTTGCAGAGACTGCAAGCCCTCATCAACAACCAAAATGGCCAGGACATTGTCGAGTACTCTCTGGTTGTAGCGCTCTTGGCATTTGCGGCCACAGCAGGCATGAAGAGCGTAGCCAGCGGTGTGCGCACCGCATTTACCAACATCAGCACGGCGCTGAGCAGCAACATCAGCTAGGGCGGTTCTCCAATGCATGTGACCATGCATTCCCGCGAAGCACGGCTTCAGCTTTCACTCCACCGGCGCGTAACAGCAGCCGCAACTCTGAAAGCGTCAAAGCCACTCCACGACTATGGTTGCTGGACGCAGCCATTGGAGAGCCGCTGGGCCCTCTGGTTGTAAAGGGACAGGAGTCACGCAAAATTTCAAGTTGGTTGCCTACCTGGGAGAGCTACGCCGGGCAAGTAATTGCCGCAACGTACTCTCCCTTATTGTTGCCCTCTGTTCGCAATCGCAAAGCTGCCGCTTACTCTCCCATTCCTGCATAAGTCAGGTCGTCACCTATTCACAATAGTTTTCCGGCACTCTCTCAAAAGGTTCAGTAGTATTACCGGTATGCTCCTGCCATCTGTTACAGAACACGATTCCTCGCTACTGCTCCTTGAGGGTGGCCTCACAGCCATTGCCGTAGCTGCTTCTTTTGCATGGCCGCGCATGGGTAACTCTTGGTTCGGGCGCATCGAGCGGGCTTTCAGGCGTCTCGCGCGCAAGCAGGGGTTAGCTGTCCTCTCTGTCGGCCTTACCGCATTTCTACTCCGTCTCGTAATTCTGCCCTTTTATCCCATTCCTCTTCCGTTCGCCCCAGACGACTTCAGTAATCTGCTCTCAGCGGATACTTTTGCTCAGGGCAGGCTCACCAATCCCACCCCCGTAATGTGGACTCATTTTGAGAGCATCCACATCACCATGCAGCCCACTTACATGTCCATGTACTTTCCCGCGCAGGGACTGGTCATGGCGGCCGGCAAAGTTCTCTTCGGCAGCCCTTGGTTCGGCATCCTCTGCATAAGTGCGCTCATGTGCGCTGCCCTCTGCTGGATGCTGCAAACATGGCTGCCGCCCACGTGGGCATTGCTGGGCGGGATTATTGCCATACTCCGCCTCAGCCTCTTCAGTTATTGGATCAATACGTATACCGGCGCTGGACTCATTACCGCGCTTGGTGGTGCTCTGGTCTTGGGTGCGCTGCCCAGGCTGATCAAGACCGCGCGCTTCCGCTACGGCTTGCTCATGGCTGTGGGAGTTATCCTGCTTGCCCTCGCTCGTCCCTATGAAGGTATGCTGCTCTGCCTCCCCGTGGCGCTGGTCGTCACCCACTGGTCTTTCTTCGGATATCATCGCCCCAGCCCTGCCGAAATTGTGCGTAAGGCCGCCCTTCCCATAGCTCTTGTTATTGCCGCTCTCACCTGGTTTGGCTATTACAACTACCGCGCCTTCTTAAGTCCAACAACCCTGCCCTACACCGTAAATCGCGCCACATATGCCATGGCGCCTTATTTCATTTGGCAGCACGCACGCCCTGAGCCCCACTATCGGCACCCGGCCATGCGCAAGTTTTACTACGAAAGTGAACTCAAGGCTTTCAACAAGTCTCATACCTTGGCCGCCTTTGTTCCTACACTTCTCATGAAGTCCATGATCGCCATCCGGTTCTTTGCCGGAATCGCGTTGCTGTTACCTCTTGTCATGTTTCGTCGCGCTTTGGCAGACCAGCGCATCCGCTTCCTCGTCCTTTGCCTGGCGGTTTTGATGGCTGGCATGATCATCGAGATATTCCTCATCCCCCATTACCTTGCGCCTTTCACCGCCGTCTTTTATGCCATCGGCTTGCAGGCCATGCGCCACCTGCGGGTGTGGAGCCCGGAGGGCAAGCCCGTCGGCCTCGCAATGGTGCGACTTACCGTAGTCATCTGCCTTGCCATGGCCGGGTTAAGACTGTTTGCCGCTCCGCTCAACCTCCAGGTTGGCGAGTGGCCGGCCGCAAAGTGGTCGGGCATGTGGTACGGGCCAGAGCATTTTGGCGTCGAGCGGGCCCGGATTCAATCCCAATTGGAGCAGCTTCCTGGCAACCAGCTCGTGCTGGTTCGCTATAGCGAGATACACAATCCGTTGGATGAATGGGTATACAACTCTGCCAGCATTGATAGTTCCAAAGTCGTATGGGCAAGAGAGATGGATTCGGAAAATAATTTGGAATTGCAGCACTACTACCGGGACCGGAAGGTATGGCTCGTCGAGCCGGATACAACGCCGGCAAGTGTTACGCCTTACCCGGTCGCCACGCAGCAAAGCACAGCCGCTCACTAAGCCGGTTGCGGGCATCGGAATTAAAACGAAGTTGTTTGAGGAATTAGCACCATGATCAACGGAAAGAAAATCGCAGTTGTAATGCCGGCCTACAACGCCGAGAAGACGATCGAGAAGACCGTACAAGAGCTGTCTGACGTAGTGGACATCAAAATACTGGTGGATGATTCCAGCAAAGACCAGACCGCCGTCCTCTCCAAAAAGCTCGGTGTGCACACCTTTGTTCACGACGCCAATTACGGCTACGGGCGCAACCAGCAAACCTGCTACCGCGAGGCGCTGGCCGCGGGCGCTGACATCGTCGTAATGGTGCATCCTGACTACCAGTACACGCCACTGCTGGTTCCAGCCATGGCGGGCATGGTGGCCAGTGGCGTCTATGACATGGTGCTGGCGTCGCGCATCCTCGGCGCTGGCGCGCTCAAAGGCGGCATGCCACTCTATAAATATGTGGCCAACCGCTTGCTCACTGCATTCCAAAATCTGCTTCTGGGCGTAAAGCTCTCGGAATACCATACGGGCTTCCGCGCCTTCTCCAGCCAGTTGCTCCAGACCCTGCCGCTGCTTGAGAACTCCGACGATTTCGTCTTTGATAACCAGATGATCGCCCAGGCCGTGATGTTCGGCTTCAAAATCGGCGAAATTTCATGCCCCACAAAGTACTTCAAAGAGGCATCCTCCATCAACTTCAAGCGCAGCGTTCAATATGGCTTCGGAGTGCTGGCAACCTCCTTCGGCTTCCTTGCTCACAAGCTGGGAATCCACCATGCGCCCCGGTACGGCGTCACCGGCAGAAAAGTCACGCAACAGTACTATAAGCAAATCGAGCAAGGACTCTGAGTCCTTACAGCTGCGCTGGCATCAATCAATTAGCACGCAGCCGCAGGGCTGTGTCCGCATTAAAATCTCGATGTTTCTAAAGGAGTAATTCCCATGTCTGAAGTTAAGATTGCGCAAAAGGGCCCTTATCCTGTTGAAGTTGAAGCCGGCAAGAGCTACCACTGGTGTTCATGCGGTCTCAGCGCCAAGCAGCCGTTTTGCGATGGCGCTCACAAGGGCACCGGTCTCACGCCCGTAAAATTCGATGCCACAGAGACCAAGACAGTCTACTTCTGCGGATGCAAGCACAGCGCCAACCCCATCCTCTGCGACGGCAGCCACGCCAAGCTCTAATCCATTCTCCCCTTCAAGAACAAACATTGGGCTTCCCACTCTCCCACTCCGAGAGCCGGGAAGCCCAAACTGTCTGCCCCACCCCCGGCTCCCGCATCTTCCCCCCTGCCTCCCACGCAAGTGAAGCAACAAATACATTTGCACCGGTCCAGCAGGTTGCGCAGCCGCCTCTCCAGGCCGTAGGATTGGCACGTCCTCGCGCGCGGGAAAGCTGGGTGTTCCTCGCTGCAACGCTGTTTCTACGTTGCCATCACGCTCCGCTGCCAGGCCTCGTCTCACCGGTCACAGGAGTTTATATATGCCTTCAAAAACCATCATCGAGCCCTTCCGAATCAAGAGCGTTGAACCCATCCGCTGGACAACCCGCGAGCAGCGCGAGAGCTTGCTTCGCGCCGCCCATTACAATCTCTTCCTGCTCCAGGCCGATGATGTTTTGATTGACCTCCTGACAGACTCCGGCACCGGCGCAATGTCCACGCACCAGTGGGCGGCGGTCATGGAGGGCGATGAGAGCTATGCCGGCAGCAAGAGTTTTGATCGCTTCAAGCAGTCGGTGCAAGACATCTTCGGCTATCGCCACGTTATTCCCACCCATCAGGGGCGGGCGGCAGAGCGCATCCTGTTCAAAGTGATGTGCAAACCGGGTGATGTGGTCCCGAACAATACTCACTTTGACACCACGCGCGCCAATGTCGAGTCGGTCGGCGCAGAGGCCGTCGATCTGCCCATCCCCGAGGCCCGGCAACCGGCCACCGTGCTTCCGTTCAAGGGCAACATGAACGTTGAGGCGCTTGAGGAGTTGATTCAGCGCGTGGGCCGCCAGCGCGTCCCGCTCGTCATGCTTACGGTTACAAATAACTCCGGCGGCGGGCAGCCCGTCTCCATGGCCAATGCCAGAGCCGTCTCTGAGGTCTGCCACAAGCATGGAATTCCGCTCTACTTTGATGCCTGCCGCTTTGCCGAGAACGCCTATTTCATCAAAATGCGCGAGCCGGGCTTTGCTGACAAAACGCCCAAGCAGATTGCGCAGCAAATGTTCAAGCTGGGCGACGGCTGCACCATGTCTGCCAAAAAAGACGGCATGGCCAACATCGGCGGCTTCCTCTGCACCAACGACGACATCCTCGCCCGCCAGGAAAAAGACCTGCTGATTCTCACCGAGGGTTACCCCACCTACGGCGGCCTCGCTGGCAGGGATCTTGAGGCGGTGGCAGTCGGCTTGCAAGAGTCGCTGGAGGCAGACTACCTGCGCTACCGCATCGCATCCACGGCTTACCTCGGCGATCACATTGCGGCCCAGGGAGTGCCCATCGTGCAGCCGCCCGGCGGCCATGCCATCTATCTTGACTCCAAGGCGTTCCTGCCCCATATTCCCGTTGACCAGTTTCCCGGCGTTGCTCTGGCCGCGGAGCTGTATCTTGAGGGCGGCATCCGCTCGGTCGAGATCGGCAGCCTCATGTTTGCCGGGGCGGCCCAGATGGAACTCGTGCGGCTGGCCATTCCCCGCCGCGTCTACACCCAGAGCCATATCGACTATGTGGTCGAGATCATCCTCCAGGTTTGGGCGCGCCGGGCCCAGATCAAAGGCATGAGGCTTACCTATGAGGCGCCCTTCCTGCGCCACTTTACCGCCCATCTTGAGCCGATCCACTAACCCGGGAGACGCAAGCTTCATCAGGCGATAGGATATGAGCATTGTTTCGGAACCATATCCCGTGAACACCCTTTTTAAGCGACTGCGCCCGGCGGGGTCGATTGCTTTGGCAACCGCGCTCGTTCTGCTGTGTCTGGTGGGCTGGCTGCGCCATCGCCTGCCGTCGCACTCCCGCCAGGCGTCCCTTGCCGCGCCAGCCGACCCCATGCACCCCTCCAGCGGCTGGGCCGACAGCTTTGGCGATGGAACTCCCGACTTTCTGCGCCTCCGCGACCCCGCGGACCAGCAGGCCTTCCGCCGCTGGTTTTCGCTGATCGCCGACTACCAGGCAGTCCGCCCCACTGAGACCGTTCCAGTCGAAATCACTGACTGCGCCAGCCTGCTACGCTATGCCTATCGGGAAGCCCTGAAGCGGCACGACGACACCTGGTTCCAGGCCACCGGCATTGAGGTGGCAGCCCTTCCCGGAGAAATTCGCGCCTGGCACTATCCCAATACACCGCTCGGTGCGGCGCTGTTCCGCGTTCAGCCCGGCAGCTTTGAGGCTGCCGACTTGACCGGCGGAGCCTTTGCGCAGTTTGCTGACGCCCGCACGCTGGTGCAACGCAACACCTACCCTCTAAGCCGGAACGTGCGCGATGCCCAGCCCGGAGACCTGCTCTTCTTTCGCCAGTTCGGGCAGTCGTCCCCCTGGCACTCCATGATTGTTACCCGCATCGGCGGGCAGGCAGCGGTGGTTTATCACACCGGCCCGGACCACGGAAAACCCGGTGAACTGCGCCGCGTCGCTCTTGCCGAACTGCTTGACCATCCTCAACCGCAATGGCGGCCAGTCGCTGCCAACCCCAACTTTCTCGGTGTTTACCGCTGGAATATTCTGCGAGGAACTTTATGAAGCTCCGTAAGCCGCTTCTGTTCGCACTGCCGTTGCTGCTCCTGGTCTGCGCCGCAATGCCCGCCTCGGCCGGCAGCCCGCCGCGTTCGTTTTCGCTTTCCACCACCAAAACCTTTGCCCCCGGCGAAAGCGTCAAGGTTCAGCTCTTTGCCAGAAACGTGCCCGCGCTCGAGTTTCGCGTCTACCGCGTGCGCGATGCGGAAAAATTCTTCGCCGCCCTTAAAGACCTGCACAGCTTCGGAGCCGCCAGTTCCTCGCCCAGTGAGCAGATTGACCAGAAGACCCTGATCGAGCGCCTGCACGACTTCAAAGCGCATCTCTGGTGGCGCGTGCGGCGCTTCTTCCGCGGCCAGTTCAATGACGATGCGCGAGACAGCTTCCGCGAGCAGCAGGGCAAGCTCGGCAAACGCAGCCGGGTCATTGGCGCAACGGAGTTCGCCGCCATTCCCATCCTCAACCAGAGCCAGCTTGTCGCCCGCTGGAAGCTCGAAACGCCGCCAACCATCGTCAGCGAGACGCAACAGTTGCCCATTGACGGCCTCAGCGCGGGCGTTTACCTCATTGAGGCTACGGACGGCACATACAAAGCCTATACAGTTGCCATCGTCACCAGCATCGCCCTGGTGGAGCGGCCAGTAAACGGCCAGGCGTATCTCTACGTGGCCAACCGCAAAACCGGCGCTCCAGTCGATAATGCAGACGTAATGCTGTGGGCTGGCGGAAAGCAGCAGTCCTCGGCTAAAACCGGTGGCGACGGCTTTGCCACTCTCACCATGACCGTCCGCGGAGGCGCGCAAGGCGCGGAGCCGGAGAACGTCTGGGTCATAGCAAGGCACGGCGCAGATGCGGCCATCGTCACACCGTGGGGCTATGGATTCACTGCCAGCGGCTCAGGCGATCTCAAAAGCTATGTCTATACTGACCGCCCCGTCTACCGGCCCGGACACACCGTTCACATCAAGGCTGTCATTCGCCGCGAGGTAGGCGACGCGCTCGATCTTCCTCAAGACAGCACCGTCGAACTCAAGGTGAACGCCGCCGACGGCAAAACCGTCCTTACCCAGAATGCCTCTGTCTCCGCGCATGGAACCGTCACGGCAGACCTGAATCTTGAGAGCGATGCGGAGCTCGGTTTCTACAACGTCACCATCTCCCGCAACGGCCAGGGCGCTGGCGAAGGCAGCTTCTACGTTGAAGAGTACAAGAAGCCTGAGTACCAGGTGACGGTCAAGCCCGCCGCCCCGCGCGTCCTGCAAGGCAACAAGATTCAAGCCATCATCGAGGCGCGCTACTTCTTCGGCGAGCCGGTAGCCAATGCCAAGGTCAAGTACGTTGTCCACACCGCGCAACACTACTGGTGGGACGCGGGTGAGTCCGACGAAAGCGACACTGGCGGCGACTCGGCAGACAGCACCGGTGACTCCGACGTCTCCTACGGCGAAACCGAGCAGCAGGAGCACGAGGGCGTGCTCGACGCCAATGGCCGCCTCACCGTAGCGCTGCCCACGGCGCTCGACGGCAAGCGCAATGACCAGGACTACCGCATTGAAGCGCGCGTCACTGACCCCGCCAACCGCGAGGTCAGCGGCCACACCACCGTCCTGGCAACCTATGGCTCCTTCCGCGTCAGCGTTGAGCCCACCAGCTACGTATTCAAGGCGGGTGACTCCGTCAAAGTAAAAGTCACCGCCCAGGACTACGACGGCAAGCCAGTCAGAACCCCCGTAAGTATTGCGGTAGCTCTGCAAAAGTGGGACTCCACCACCCACCAGCGCACTGAGACGCCGGTTACCAGCCGCGACGCATCCACGGGTGCCGATGGAAGCGCCCTCGTGGACCTCCAGATAAATTCAAGCGGCAGCGGCGATTTTCAGGTAACCGCCAGTGCCGCCACGCCAGAGAATCGAACCGTTCAGGGCCGCACCTGGGTCTGGATTTGGAATGGCGCGGGCGAAGCCTACAACCAGAACACCCAGGCCCAGATCGTCGCAGACAAAAAGACCTACCAGGTGGGCGACACTGCGCACCTGCTGCTGGTAACTGACCTTGATGAGTCATGGGCCGTGGTCACCGCCGAGGGAGACAGCGTGCAGTCGCGGCAGTTGCTTCACGCCACCGGCAAAAGCTTCGCCTTTGACCTGCCCATTACAAAACTCGCGCAGCCAAATCTTGTCGTAAACGCCGTCATCGTCCACGACAACCAGTTGATCACCGCGCAAAAGAGCCTCAAAGTCCCCCTCGTCGAGCGAACCCTCACCATTACCGCAACCCCCAGCAAGCCTAAATATCTGCCCGGCGAAAAGGGCAGCTTTGATGTGTTCGCGGTGGACTACCAGAACAAACCCGTAGAGGCAGATCTGAGCTTCGGTGAGGTTGACGAGGCGCTCTACTCCGTGCGGCCTGATTCAAACGGAAATATCGTCAACGCCTTCTATCCCAAGCGCTATGTATCGCTCGATCCGCAAACCTCCTTTGACTACTTCTTCTCCGGCGAGGCGGGCACCAAAAGTCCGCTGCTGGCACAGTTGGCCAGCACGCTCTACCATCCGCGCCTCGCGCAGGTTAAGCCCGGCTCTGATCTGGTAGTGCCCAAGGTGCGCAAGGCGTTTCCAGATACGGCCTATTGGAATCCCACCGTCCACACCGGCCCCGACGGCCACGCGCGCGTCGACTTCAACTTCCCGGATGCGCTCACCACCTGGCGCACAACCATCCGCGCCATGACGGACGACGGCAAGGCAGGCGGCGCTGTAACCCGCGTGCTGGTCCGCAAAAACCTCATCGTCCGGCTGGCCGCTCCCCGCTTCTTCCGCCAGGGCGACGAGGTTACGCTCCGCGTCATCGCCCACAACTACCTCGAGTCAGACAAGGACGTTACCTTCGCCCTCGATGTCCAGGGCCTTGACGTAATCGGCGGCCAAACCCAAAAAATCAGCATCCCCGCCAAGGGCGAGAGCTTTGTGGATTGGCGAGTAAAGGCCCGCGCCACCGGCAACGCAGTCCTCACCGCCAAGGCGCTCACCAATGAAGAGAGCGACGCGCTTGAGATGACCCTCCCCGTGCTGCCGTTCGGTGTAAAGCAGCGTGCGGCGGCCTCCGGCGTGGTCTTCTCGGGCGTCGGCCAGCAGCAGTGGAGCTACGGCTACCCCGGCAACTCCGACGCAGGCACACGCGCCCTCACCGTCACCATCGCGCCCAGTGTTGCGGGCACTGTCTTTGACGCGCTTGATTACCTCACCAGTTATCCCTGGGGATGCACCGAGCAAACCATGTCCAGCTTCCTGCCCGATCTCATCGTCGCGCAGGCGGTGGACAAGCTCCATCTCAAGTCGCCCATTGACCGCGCCACGCTCAATGACATGGTCAGCGCGGGCCTCGAGCGCCTCGCCGCCTTCCAGCATGACGACGGCGGATGGGGCTGGTGGCCC
>Ga0007854_10002739_pt1 | contig 10862 bp, 18 predicted proteins | sample CryBogCBH12Aug08_FD_60382 | JGI IMG/M metagenome (GOLD analysis project Ga0007854, IMG submission 60382) | Freshwater microbial communities from Crystal Bog, Wisconsin, USA - CBH12Aug08 | ecosystem: Environmental > Aquatic > Freshwater > Lake | place: Crystal Bog, Wisconsin, USA | collected... | reverse complement strand
ATGGAAGAATGGTACAAAGTCAACATTTGTGAGATGGGTGGAACTTGGCATAGTCAAGGCCCGATCTACAGTGGTGGTTTAGGCATACGAAATATAAACTGGATAGCCTACGGTGGCTTAAAGTTTGCGCCAAATGCAGGTTTGGCAACACCAGAAGAGCAGGTGTATATTGCTCGAAAAATCGAAGGTAGTAACTATGTCCCCGACCAAAATGGTTGCGGAGAAGGATGGTAGTATGGCAACAAAGAAGTATGACAAAATGCACCAAGAGATTGTAGATTTTATTCTCTCTGGTAATCTACACTCTACCCTGATTGGTAAGGTTGTAAGTCTTGACGGAAGTGGAGCCAATAAGGATATTCAAGCTGCTGAAGAGTTTGCTGAGTATGTTACGGGTTTCCTCCAGAAGAGTGAGGGATACGCCAAGAATAATGTAAAGGGAAAGTAGACTTATATTAAGCCATGTCTAGGTAGCTACTATCTAAGACATGGGTGATGCGGTCAGAGCTCCCCTTTAAGAGATGCGCCGGAGGTTGCAGTCCCGTTTAGGTCGACTCCCTCCGGCCTCTCTATGTTTATCTTGATTGTAAAAATATCTACCATTATACTTAATAGTAAGAGTTTAGAGAGAGTAATGAAGAATACTGATTGGATTAGTAAAGCTGCCTGTAAGGATTTGGAGACCAAAATCTTTTTTCCCTCACAAGGCGAAGTAGTAAATAGATTAGCTGTTGAAGCCTGTGATAACTGTCCTGTTAAAGCTCAGTGTCTTAGCCATGCTCTACATCATGAGGGTTATGGTTATTGGGGCGGAACCACAGAGAAGGAAAGAAAGAGAATCCGTAAGCAGTTGAATATTAGACTGGATAGTCCTTCAACTGGTTTGGGGAATTATGGAGCTCCTGCCAAGACAGGGAGAATTCGTGGAGTTCATCCCGGTCATGGAACTGTAAAAGGTTATAACTTTGAACAGAGACAGGGTCAGGGTATTTGTGATAGCTGTAAGTTGGCTAGAAAAAAGTATGGACAAGATCTCTATAAGAAGAACAAAGAAAAGGTAAACGCATGATTAAAGTTGGTTTAGTAATTCCTGTCTTGAATAATTTTGATGGAGCAATGGATCTCATTTACTCTGCAAAAACTAAAGAGAATGAATTAAAGATCTATATTCAACCACAGTATAGATATCAAGTTCCATTATCACAAGCTTGGAATAACGGTATGAAGCAAGCTATTACAGATAATTGTGACTATATCATTATTGCAAATGACGATACTCTTTTTGCCCCTCACTCAATTGATGAATGGGTAGATAGAATGTCACAGGAGCCAGAGAACGTAGTATTAACTGCCCCTCTAGATGTAAAAAAGACTTTTGACGATTCTTTTGAGATTGTTTTTTCTACTCCTGAAACAGAATATGTATATCAGGAAAATGAACTATTCTCAATGTTTATGGTTCGTAGAGACTTCTGGGAACGTTGTGGTTGGTTTGATGAGAACTTTGACCCATGCTGGTGGGAAGATAATGACATGCACTATCGAATTACCCTGCTTGGTTTTAGTGTAGAGAAATATGAAATCCCCTACATTCACCTTGGAAGTATTACTACAAAAAAGATGAATCTTCCTACTAATTCTCTTAAGAGTCAAGAGTACTACCTAAAAAAGTGGGGAAGTACGTATAGAAACTTGAATGAGTGGTGGAAGACCCCTTATAATAGAAGTGATTTAACTCCTAAGGACTGGATTAAGTAATGCCTAGATTTTCGATTATAGGGGTTGACTATGAAAAGTCAATCAATCGTGATAGATTTAGAGAGAGTCTAGAAAGTCTCTCTAATCAAACTTTTAAGGATTTTGAGTTAATTATCTGTCACGATGGGCCTAAGGAGACCCCTTATAACGAAGAGGTAAACTTTGAAGAGCTTGAGTTAAACCCAGTTATCTTAAATACGCCAGAAAGAATGGATTTATGGGGTCACCCATCCAGAAAGCTTGGCATGGAAAATGCTACTGGTGAATTTTTTCTTGTATTTAATCTTGACAATCTTTTATACCCAAATTGTCTAGAGATATTGGATAACGCTTTTAATTTTGTTGAAGAGCGTATATTGATTTTTAATATCACAACCCACCACAGAAACAATACTGTTCTTAGAGGTATTCCTCCGGTTTGGTGCAATATTGATGCTATGCAATTGGTTGCCCATAGAGATATTTGGGAGTCAGTTGGCTGGTGGTATAGAAATGAATTCACCTCTGATGGGTTAATCTATGAAGATATGTGTCAAAAATTTCCATGGTTGGAAGTGCCACAAGTGTTAGGAGAACACAGATAATGTCCAAAATTAAAGTTTTAGCTTACGGTGATTACTGTTGCTCTACTGGATTTGCTACCGTAATGAGCAATATCCTTAAAGAGCTTGACTCAACAGATAAGTATGAGATCGACGTCGTAGCTATCAATTACGATGGTGGTCCATACGATACCGATAAGTTTCCTGGTAGAGTTTGGCCTGCTATTAGTGCATTAAGAATGCAAGGCCCCTATGGAGACCTACATGGACGTCAAGTCTTCCTAGATAGATTGGCTCAGGGTGATTACGATGTAGTATTTATTGTACAGGATACTTTTATCATGTTGCCTATTACAGCACAAATTCTTGAGATTCAACGTAATAAACCAAAGTCATTCTCTACAATCTACTACTACCCATTTGACTGTGCTCCAAAAGAAGAATGGGTCAAGCACTGTGTTGCCTCATTTGACTTTCCTGTTGCATATACAGAGTATGCCAAGAATGAAAGTCGTAAGGTAATTGGACCTCTTGCTGATAGACATGATGTCATCTATCACGGAACCAATACCGGAGATTTCTATCCTGTTGATGAGCACCTTAAGCCTAAAATCCGAGCTAGTTTGTTTGGTCCTTTTGCTGATAGATTTATTATTACAAACTTGAATAGAAACCAGGGCCGAAAAGACGTTTCTAGAAGTTTTATGATTCTCAAGGAACTCCGTGATCGTGGTTACAAGGAACCTTTCCTCTATATGCATATGCAGGAAACAGACTTTGGTGGAAGTATTCTTGCTCAGGCTTCTAACTTTGGTTTAACTCCAGAGGAAGACTTTACGATTCCCAACCCACAACAGTTCTCTGCTCATATGGGATTTCCTACAGAGATTGTAAATCAAATCTACAATGTTAGTGACGTCTATCTTTCTACAATGTTGGGTGAAGGTTGGGGCTTAAGTATTACTGAAGCAATGGCAGCAAAGACACCAATTGTTGTCCCCAATAATACTTCTGTACCAGAGATTACCAACAACGGAGAACGAGGTTGGAATATTCCTTCTGGATCTACGCCTACCCATTGGGTCATCAAGGAAAATGACAACGATAGAGTTCGTCCTTTGATGGATGTTGAAAAGGCTGCTGACGCAATTATCGAAATTATGGAAAATAAGGACGGAATTGTAGAGAAAAAGGTTGAAGCAGCCTATGAGTGGGCCAAGGAACTTACTTGGAAGAGTGTTATGCCTCAGTGGGTTAGTATCTTTAATAAGGCTACTAATAGAGCAAAGAGTGCAAACCTTCTTAAGAACCCACCCAATCAATGGAATAACTAACGCTTATTGATTTTTACTAGGGTAGTATTTATACTGGAATGTATGAGTATTACCCTAGTAGAAGTCAAAAATAGAGTATGTCCAGAGAATCGACCAATTCTTTGGATTAGTAAGGCAACAAAAAAACGGCCAAAAGTCTGGTATTTTCATGACGATGGCACTCCCTGTAAGGAAATGGAAGAATAAGTATGCATGAGACCTGGTGGACAGTATTGACTGACCCTAACCATATTATTGCAGAGTCAATTGTCAACTTGATTGAGGAGATTATTACCTTTACAATTGGTTATTGGTTTGCCAAGAAGAAAGTATGGAAGAAGATCCATGAGAAGTTTGACCGAGAGCATGGTTTGAAGCATGAGTAAGCAACGTGTAGGTTTTTGTTGTAAGTGGATTGACTCTACTGATCAGATTTTAGGTATTGGTGCCAAGGACGATGCCAAGGCTCTTAATACTCGTAGTTTATCCCTTAACTGGATGAATAAAAATCGAGGTCATAAGGCTGACTTTAAACTTATCGAAGTTATGGAGCATAACTTGCAGAGTGTTAAGTTGTTGCTTGAGCGAGTAGCTGCCCGTGACGAAATCTACCATATGGTTCGTCTTGGCTCCGATATTTTGCCTCTCTACAATATTCCGTATTGGAAGGACGTCTATTGGCGTTGGGGTATTATTCAGAAGATCGAAGAAGGTTTTGCCGAGATTGGCGATTATGCTCGTAAGCATGATATTCGTCTTAGCTTCCATCCTGGTCAGTTTACTGTACTTGCCTCCCATAACGCCGATGTACGAGCTAGTAGTCTACGTGAGGTCGAATATCATGCCGATATGGCCTACTTTATGGGTTATGGCAACGAGTTCCAAGATCTCAAGATCAATATTCATATCTCTGGTCCTCTTGGCGCTTATGCTATTCAGCAAGCTCTCGAAGTTATGAGTCCTGTTGCCAAGAATTGTTTGACTATCGAGAATGACGAGATGACTTGGGGCCTTGACGAGAGTCTTAAGCTCGAACGTGATCTTGCTCTTGTTGTTGACGTACATCACCATTGGGTCAAGACTGGCGAGTATATCGACCCTGACGACCCTCGTATGCAGCGTGTTATTGACTCTTGGCGAGGTGTACGTCCTGTTATCCATTACTCCCAGCCTCGTGAAGATGTCCTTGTAGGATACCCTGTTGATTCAATGCCAGACTTTATCGACTTGATGAGCAAGGGGTTTAATAAGCCCAAGCTACGAGCTCATTCAGATTTTTATTGGAACGAAGCAGTTAATGACTGGGCTTGGCGTTTCCTCGACAAGTTTGATATTCAGACTGAGAGTAAAGCTAAGAATCTTTCTCAAGAAGCTTTTGTAACGTCCCAGCTATCTAAGTTAAGTATCCCCTAGTACCCAGCCCCTATGGCGGAATGGCATACGCAGGAGACTTAAAATCTTCCGTCGAAAGACATGTGGGTTCGAGTCCCACTAGGGGCACCATCAAAAGATAGGATTAATATGAAAATCAAACGAGGTAATGTAGAATTTCTACCCAAGATCTTTTGGAGGAGTGGTAAAAAAATGATCTGTAAGACTACAGATAATAAGTTTATTCTCACACTTGAGAAAAATGGTGATCTATACTATACTGGTATTACCGGTAGTAAGTTAGATGAAGTAATTAAGCAAGCTGAGTCATATGAATCCAGAGTTTAAGTGGGCAGTAAAGACATTATTGCAATTGAATAATGTTCCAGCTAGTCAAGCTACAATAAATGTATTTTTGAACCCTGGTACTTCGAGTCAGTGGATTAATGCTTTAATCAAAAATGCTCAACCACAGATTGGGTCAATGACAAGTGGAGTGTATGATAAGATGATGAATATCCTACAAGCTAATGGAATTGATACTAATATCTATGGTCCAGGCAACGGAACCGGTAATCATTAAAGCAAGCCCCTGTAGCTCAGCGGATTAGAGCAAATGGTTTCTACCCATTTGGCCGGGGGTTCGAATCCCTCCAGGGGTACTACAGTAAAGAAAGGCAAAGTATGGCAGTAGAGTCCAGACATGGGTTTCCATGTAAGTCATGTAGAGAATATACGGGTGTTATGCTCGATCATTTTCAGAATACAAAATGGTGTTTATCTGGAAGAACAAATGCAGAGTATTTCTTTCCCTATCTAACTAAGGAAGAACAGCGTTTTCTTGATACAAGAATTTGTAAGAAGTGTAACGAAAAGGTAAGTAGTGGAAATTAAGTTAAACGTAAGTATTGGTGCAACTCTTCAAGTAAAGAATGCTCGAGGAGAGTGGGACTGGATTAAGCCTGAGATAGGTGCAGAAGTAAAGCTTTTAGAAGGCGATATTGATGTCACTAACTCCAAGGAGATTTTTGCAGAAATGTGGGATAATATTGTAGGTCCTCAGTTTGCATCTGTAGTAAAAGAACTTATTGAAGATCAGACACCCAAGGTAGAAGATGCCAAACCCCGAGCTGAAGAAGAAGATTGGGAGTATTAAGCCAGGGGCCAACAGGCCTGAAAAGTTTGGCTTAGAACCCTGGCCTATTGTTTGGGGAGTCTATGTCGGACAAGGGTGTATTTCTGGGGAAGATCCCTTAGAGTGGATTGATATCCTAGCTCATGCTCATAACAAGAAGGACGAAGAGTATTTTGGCTGGATTTGTATTCGAGATGCCAAGATGGCTTTTACCAAGTTAGGTAATCCGTCTCTTGTTATGAAGCATGAGGTAGCTCATCTTATTGCAAATGATCAAGGTCATACCAAAAAGTGGAGAGAAATTCTTACACAAATGGGTGGTGGGGTAGAGGCAAAGAAGTATTTGATTTCTAAAAAGACCCACAATATACTGGATAGTAAGTTAATACAGAGTAAGGAAGATAATGTCAAAGGAACTAACGCCTCTAGAGAAGAAGTTACTCCAGGGTTACGGAGTAAAGGTAGAGAATCCGGAAGATCTGCAAGTACTAGACTACAAGCCAAAGGCCCAGAGTCGAGCAGATGTACGACGGAAGTATACGTCGACTGGTGAGTTGAGCCCAAAGGATGCTGAGACCTTCCAGCATGTACTAGAAGTATTTGGTACTACTGAGACTTCTACTATCCAGCCTCTGTCTGAAGAAGAGATTGACTTCCTGGCAGATGAGATTACTACTATCCGTAGTGTTCAAGACATTCTCCAAGGTCGAGCAGATGCTCTACGAACCTATATCTTTGATACCATTAATCAGCAATTAGAGTCTGATGGACGAGACCCCAAGATTACTTCTGGATATATTACTAGTCCAGAATATGGTGTAAAGCTCTCCAAGGAAGTTTCTGGTGGTAAGCTTACTATTGACCCCGTTCTTCTCAAGGAAGTATTGGATGAAGAGCGATTTGCATCTGTAACCAATATGACTGTTACTTCTAGTATTACCTACTACCCTGATGGTTCTAAGAAGACTTCTGACTCTACTACCTATGAGATCAATGAAGAAGCTCTTGAAAAGCAATTGACATCTGGTAATATTGGTATTGAAGAGATTTTGAAGGCTGCCAAGGAAGGCACCAGAAAGACTGCATTCTATGTCCGAAAGAGTGATTAGACAGAAATGGGATGATGACGAACCTAGGTTCTCTCAGTCCATGGCTGCTGCATTCTTTGATCTAACTTCTCAAGGGTTAAGGGCAAAAGAACGTCAAGGATATTTTGTTGATGGTAGAGGTAATCCAATCGTAATCTTTAAGACTGAAGGCGGAGAGCGTAGATATAGTCTTAATGATATCTGGCGTATTACTCAAGCCCTTAAGAGACAGAATAAGATGACAGATAGGCAACATCAGCTAATTACTCTAAGAATTGATGCTTTTAAGGAACCTATCAAAAAGCATCGTAAACGTTATCGTAAAGGAATTATACCAGAATGAGAATTGCATTTACTGGAGCTCATGGAGTAGGTAAGACTACTGCTATGAATATCCTTCTTGATACTCTTAAGCAAGAGATCGAACATATTCATATTGAGACCCTCGGGTCCAGTACTAGAGGCCTTATGGAAACAGGTTGGGATAGAGACTATCAAGGTTTTGAGTTAGCCTGTATCTATGAGCGACGTAAGTGGATGATGGAACTCCAGGGAAAACAAGTTCCTTGGATATTGAGTGAAAGATGTGCTATAGATGAGACGGCGTACATGTATGAGAAGTTCCACAGCAATGCCGGTAATGCTAATAACTATAAGCTTTATGACTTTTATAGTGTGGCTCACCAAGAAGCTGATTGGGAAGCAGAAGTTTTTTGGGATTGTATCTTCTATATCCCTGTGGATGATCGACCTGTTCCTGGCGATGATGTTAGACCCGGTAGTAAAGAATATCAAAGATTAATTGATAATAATATCTTGAAAGTCATTGAGAAATATTATAAACTAGATGTAGTAAGAAAAATGCCTACAGAGTTAGATCTGTGGCAAGGATACTTCTTGGAGGAAGTTAAAAAATGGAAGACGAAGTTCTAACTGATTCTGACCTTTTGTCAGAGCGTTTGTTAAAGCTTTCAGAGCTTAAGAGTGGCCGTAGTCGTAGTGAGGAACTCTACGGTGGGGATTGGAAACGTCGAGTCCTCAACAAGAGCAATATTCCAGACATTGATGTAATGTATGTCAATTGTCCTCGTCATGCAGAATTCTTGATGACCCCCATTAAGATCTTCCGTAGTGCATATGGCTATAGCATTACCTTCCAATGCCACCATGCAAATAAAAATGGTGAACTCTGCCTTATCATTTCTCAGATTAATGAGCCATTGTCAGGTGGTAAGGTATTTATGCGCCCTGGAGATATCCTTGACTTTGAAAGTTGGGAAAAGGCCTTGGACCGAGTAGAGCAGATTAATCTTGGCGATCGAGTAGTTGACCCAGAGAATACTAGTCAAGAAATTTCGTTGGAAAAGATGCCACCTAACCCCTACAAGACTGGTTCAGTTCTCTCTATCATCTGGAATACTTTCTGGGACAATATTATTGCAAATGGTTATTGCTCCTATAAGACATTGGAAGATGAGATTCGAGAGCAAAAGGGTGATGCCAAGAGCTTGAAGCAAGTTCGTGACTATACAATTGGTAACGAGCAGTTGAGTGATTGGATGTCCAAGCGAACAGGTTTTGTATTCAAGACCTTTGGTGAGTCCTGGAAGGTTGTTGGACGTACAGAAGGACAGGAAGGTAACCAACCCTGGAGTAACCCAGGCTACCAAGAGGAGTTTGGATTTGCCTGATAACGAAGAATGGGAAGAAAAAGAAGTCGTTGTAAAGGTGACAAAAGAGAATATTCAACAGCTATTGAGTAAGATTAACGAGATTATTTCTCCAAAAGATTCTTAAAGTTGTCATTGATTTTACCTAGTATATACTATATACTATGTAATAGGTAATAAAGTCAGGGTTCTCCATTTTCCCAACTGTTATTACCGGGGCAGATGTGACCTCCATTTAGCATCTGCCCCAACCCGCGGCCGTAGCATAATTAGACTAATGCATTACTCTGCCCGAGTAATAATGTAGGTGCAAATCCTACCGGCCGCTCTACTAGAAAGGTAAGCATGCATTTACATAAAAAAATCATTGTCAAGCAGCTTCAACGTCCAGATGCAAAAGCATTTATTGCTGATGTAGACGGTACGGGTAATTACCCAAAGGAAGCTAGAAATAAGATCAACAGTGATCTTCCCAGTTTGGTTACTGCCTACTACGAACATGATCCCAGCCAGTTTGTAACTTGGGGTCTTCGTAGCCGTAGAACTTCCCATGCTGCTGAAGCAACCTGGTGGAGTGGTTCAGATGTTCACCTTGCTCAAGAAGCACTCAAGGGAATCATCTATACTGCAATCCTTGAAGGTCGTAAGCGAGTAGAAGTCTTTAATGAAGCCCACCGTGGTACTTATGCCCAGACTGGCGAGAAGGTTTTCAATAATGCTCCAGAGCAGTTGAAGACTCTCTTTACGAGTGAAGGTTGGCACCCCAACTATACTGCAGACCTTACTGATGTAGACATTTGGGGTCACGTATGGTATTTTGATGGTGTCCCAGAACCAGATGAGCATGCAGAGTATACACTCTACGAGAATGCTCGAGCACTTTTCTACCGTGAAAAGAATCTTGAACTCTACAAGAAGGACATCGACCTCTACCGTGAAGATGAAGAGGGTGTTACCTTTGCCAAGCGTATTGATGATGCAATTGCCAAGGTAAAGGGTTTTGCCAACGTAAATGTTTTGGATGAGCCAGGTTGGCATGGAAACGAGTTAAAGACGGTGTTACGTGACAGTTCAAATTAGATTAGCTCAGGGCGATACAGATATTGATATCGTTCAGAATATTTACAACTCAAAAGAGAATGTCAACTACTTGGGTGGTTTTACTCTTCGTCACTCAATTGATCTCAAGACCCAGACAAATGATATCATCATTGCCAGTCTAGATGGTAAGGATGTTGCTGCTTCAGAGATTGGTCGTAACGGAACTCAACGTACTGCATTACAGTTAGTTGCTGTATTGGATGACTACCGACGTAATCACCTGGCCAGTAAGATGTATTGGACCTGGACCCTATTGAGTGCTGCTCAGGGTAGATTACACCTTACAGATCACATCATTGAGAATAATCCAGTAATGCCTCATGTTCTTCCCACATTGGGATTCGAGAAGGTAGCCAGTCTTCGTAGTAAGGTTCGTAGACACCATGCAATGAATCTTTGGTGCTACAACCTTGTTACTCAAGGTCTTGAACCTTTTGAGTTAAGAATCAATGAGATTGGTAATGATGTTGTATTCCATGAGAATCTCAAGGATACGATGGAACGTTCCAAGTATGAAGATGTAATGGCAAAGAACGTTGATAGACTGAGTGATGTTCAGGCAACCCAGCTTTACACCAACAAGGATAAGGCATTGTCCTACCTGGGATGGAAGACTGAGTGGCCACTGTAGGTTTTGAACTGGAGATGAGTGATATACTCACAGCTGATGCTGCCAAGATTGTCTACGGTAATCTTGATCTCTGGAAAGACCGATGGGGTGGATACCATAAGCCCAAGTTAGACTATACTCGTTGGAATATTCAGAGTGATGCAACCTTACGTAATTCCGATGGTAGTACCTGTATGGTCAATTATATGGAAGATGGGGTCCTTAAGAGTGCTAGTAATTCTATTAAGAGCAAAGATAGGCTTAAGTGGCGGGG
>Ga0007854_10002737_pt1 | contig 10866 bp, 7 predicted proteins | sample CryBogCBH12Aug08_FD_60382 | JGI IMG/M metagenome (GOLD analysis project Ga0007854, IMG submission 60382) | Freshwater microbial communities from Crystal Bog, Wisconsin, USA - CBH12Aug08 | ecosystem: Environmental > Aquatic > Freshwater > Lake | place: Crystal Bog, Wisconsin, USA | collected... | reverse complement strand
GCCCAGCGTATTTGCGACCGGCTGGCCTCCTATTTGATTGCCGATATTCTCAGCGACAGTTTTGCGCGTTCGCTGGCATTTGGCATGAACTCGTCGCTCCGGTTCGAGTTCCCGGTCGGTTGCAAAACAGGGACCAGCACGGACTTCAGGGACAACTGGGCGATGGGCTTTACTCCCGAGTTTACCGTGGGGGTTTGGGTTGGAAATTTTAACGGTGAACCGATGGAGCATGTTTCCGGCGTGACCGGCGCGGCTCCGGTTTTGCATGATGTGTTTGAATATTTGCATAACCGTTACGGAACCTCGTGGTATGCGCAGCCTCCGGAAATCATCGAACGCGCGATCCACCCGGTCACCGGCAAACTGCTGGCCAATCCAGGCACGGATGCCTTGAAGGAAAAGTTCATTCCCGGCTCTGTGCCGTCCTATGAATCCCCGGACGACTATGATTCGCAAGGTCGTGTCCGGCTTGGGGCCGCTTATGCGCAGTGGCTAAACACCGGAGCCAACTGGATCGAAGGGCGGGCCGTCATCGATGAGACTATCGGCGCGAAGAAACTGCATATTGTTTCGCCGCTGCCCGGCAGCACCTGTGTGCTAGATCCCGATCTGCCATCCAATGGGAGCATCCTTTCCCTCGAGGCCGGCAACAACCGGGGTGTTGTCTGGAAAAGCAGCACACTGGAAATCACCAGCAGGGAAGGTAAATCAAACGCAATTCTCAGCGAAGGCCGCCACGAAATAACCGCGACTGATCCGTCCACGGGTGAAACTGTGAAGACATGGATTCTTGTGAAGGGACTTTAACCCGGTTATCTCTACACACTGGAACTGCGAATCTGCTGGTTCTTCGAGGGAAAAGCTTCGTTGGTCACAGGGTGTTCAAACCTGTTCCCTCCTCATCGCCTCGCTTTTCCCTCGAACTCCTGCGCATCTTCGCCGTTCCAGTGTGAGCAACCGGGTTAGCGCGTTCAAATATTGCGACCGTGCCAGTATTTCAACAGACTCGTGGCGAGAGGCAACGCCTGTATGAAAAAGGAACGAAACGGCAGGTAATTGGTCGGAAACTCCGCGTTCCAATGACCCTCTGGGTCTTATGCTCAGTATTCCCCTGGGATAACTGCCAGTCCCATATCATTTCCTTGCAGGCATTGTGGCGGGGAGGCGATTCCGAAAATCATGGTAAAAACGGAGGATATTTAGACAAAAATCAGCAATATTTTCAGGATTTTGTGTTAGTTTGTTGTTTCCGTTCCATTAGTTTTTTTGAAAACCGATCCGTTTTCTGAAGATTATTCGGAAAATATTTCGAGTGCGCGTGTTGAGGCTTGATCAAAGCCGTGGAAAGGCTTTTTAGCGGTTTCAGAGCCCGGTCTGCCTCTGTGATCGGAGCTGGTTGGGGCGAAGTTGTCTGTCGCTGATAACCAGGGAAAAGAGCACCGCTGGGTTTGAACCCGGCCTCAACCGGAAAATGCTGCTTTTAAAAATCTCATTTCGGGTTATAATTTCCGTTTATGATCGAAGAGAGCAGATTGGGAAACCCGAAAGGATCATTTTAGTAATGAATAATGAGCAGCCTTCAAATTTAGCACCGAACAGGATTTGTACTGTTCACCGTTTTCACATCCCTGTGATGGGGACGGGATTTACTATTGATACGCCTCTGAAGGTTGCCCGTTACGGGATTTCTTCCGTTGTCTCCCTGGTTGATGATGTGTTGATCGAAAAAATACATCTTCATCATGCCCGGATTGAGGGCGAATCGCATGAAGCGATTGACAGGGAACATCCCGATGCCCGTGCTCAGAGGATCACTTCCTATTTGAATTTCCTGGGCCGGACTGTCCAAAGGCAGATCATTGCAATGAAAGCCCTGCCCTTTACACAGGAAAGTGAGATCACCCGCTATTTTGAACTGCTTCCAGATTCCGAGCTGAAGCATATTTTCCAGGAGATGCTGGAAACTCCTGAATCGGATGCAAAGGAACGGATGCAGGGGATTCTTCGCGAGAAAATCGAAGCCGGCAGCATTGATGTAAACATCATGACCAAGCTGGATGCATCCCACTCGAAAAACGGAGTCCCCGCCGCGCCTGAATCGAGCGATGCACTCTCAGCGCTTCGCGGTTATGCGAAAAGCGACCTGGATTCCGCGATTATTTTTTCGGCGGGCCTGAATCCGCGTCTCTTTGCCTATGCAAGCGAGTTTTTGGATTTCCATCCCAATGCCGAGGGGCATATCAAGAAGCGGATCATCTTAAAAGTGAGCGACTACCGATCCGCCTCCATTCAGGGGCGTTATCTTGCAAAGCGTGGATTATGGGTATCGGAATTCAGGATTGAGTCCGGACTGAACTGCGGGGGGCATGCATTCGCAACGGGTGGTCAGTTGATGGGCCCAATTCTTGAGGAATTTAAGCAAAAACGACAGGAACTGTCCGAATCTTTGTGGAAGACCTGCCAGGAAGTCTGGAAGAACAAAGGAATTACCGTGCCTGAAGTCCCTTTGAATATTCGAGTCACGGCGCAGGGCGGCATTGGAACATCGGCTGAACATAATATGCTGATTGCCTGTTACGGTGTCGATGCGACCGGATGGGCTTCCCCATTTCTTCTGGCTCCGGATGTGACGGCGGTTAACGACGATGTCCTGCAAAGGCTCCTCACTGCCAAGCCTTCGGATTTTTATCTGAGTGACAATTCCCCGATCGGCATTCCGTTCTGGAATCTGCGCAACTCGCCAAGCGAGGAAGTCCGGCTCAAGCGGGTGGAAGAGGGACGTCCCGGAACGTCCTGTCCCAAGGGATATCTCCGGTTCAACCAGACGCTCACTGAGAGCCCCGTCTGTCTTGCCTCGCGTGAATACCAGAAGCTGAAACTCTCTGCCGCGCGCAACAACGGCGTGGAATTCACCAAGGATGTGGAAGACGGGATCACCACAAAGGCATGCATCTGTCATGAACTTGGCGGAAGTGCCCTGCAAAAATACGGGATCGATTCAAAAATCAACGCTGCCATCTGTCCCGGTCCGAACATCGTCTATTTCCGCCGACTCACAAACCTCAAGGAGATGGTCGATCACATCTACGGGCGTATTTCGTTAATTGATGAAAATTCACGGCCTCACATGTTCATCCAGGAATTGCGGATTAACATTGAATATTTGAAGAACTGGCTCTCCCCGGACGCGAGCAACGGAATCCAGAGTGCAATTAAAACATTCCGTGAATTTGCCGACACACTTTTCGAAGGAATCCGGTACTACCGTGAAAAGATGGACGACATCCTCCCACTTGGTTCCGGCACATTCCAGGACTGGCTGAATTCAATGGAAGTGGATCTGACTAATCTTTTTAACGAAGTAAAAAGTTAGGGTATTCCATTTCATAAATAGATCCGCCCTGTCAGTGTTCCCCGCCTGGTTGGAGGGATTGAATGCCGGGGAGGAAAATTACCCCTTTAACCCCAATGTGCAAGGAAATGACACTGGGCAGGCAGTTGGTGCCGCCGATGTTGGCTGCGGGATGCCTGCGTATGCCACTTTCAGAGCCAATTTATTCGGAGTGAAATTTTCCGTTGGTGTTTACAAGGACGAAGCGGGAATAATTTATTTGCCTGAGAATCAATATGCGAAGCAGTGGATAACCGGGTTAAAGCCAGTAATGTAAGGAGTAAATGGATGTAAACAAAATTTACCAAATATCCATTAAAGGCCGCTGGCAAAGGATGTCTTGGTTTACTGCTTGTCCTCGTTGCACTGGCAATAATCGAGGTGTGGCGCATGTGCTGAGTAAAGTTCTATTGTGAAGACGTTTCTTCGGTCAACGTGGGTTGCCTTTTCGACGAATTCAGGTAGTCGTGGATTACAACCCGGGGTAGGGACAGCTCGCCGAGCCGTCCCATTTCACGGGCGAAGCGAAGCGGAGGCGGCTGGCTTTCGGGTTAGGGCGTGGTTCCTGCAACAGCGTCCTGCGTTTTGATCAGGGACGTTTTGGCAAAACGGCCCTACCGGTTTTTTCGATGCAAAGCCTGTGGCTTTCAGGAGAGCGTGTCATTTTCATTTCGCGTGAAGCCTCACCTGCGGGGCATCGAAGTTTGTCAAATATACTGTAACCATTTTTAATCGTTCACGCGGGCAATTCCGCGTCGGTTTTTACCGTTCTGAATGGGGATGATACAAGATATTAAAAACCCCGCTGGAAATAAGCGGTCGTAAGTTTTGTAACATTAGGAGGAAGCAATAAATGCCGGGGAGGGGACTCGAACCCCTATACCTTTCGGTACCAGATCCTAAGTCTGGCGCGTCTGCCAATTTCGCCACCCCGGCGTTGGAAATAGAATAGAGATCGGTGGCGTGGCGGGCAGTTTATACAAGTTCTCGGCACACGCAACCGCAGAATTGCACGGCTTGAATTCCAGCTTTACTGGCGGAATGTGGCGGGGTTTGGAAATATCGCTAAAATCGGTTATCAGACTCTTACAAACAGGCTTGGCGAGACGCCGTGAACCCGCTTAAACACCCTTGAAAAATAATAGGGATCCTCGAATCCGACCATGGAGGCGACAACCTTGATCGGGTAATTCCGGCGATGGATCAACTTCGCTGCGTGCTGCATCTTCATCCGGGTTAGAAACTTCAGCGGGCTTTCGCTAGCGAACCGTTGGAACAATCGCGAGAGGTAGGCGCTGCTCACGTTGCAGGCGCGCGCTATGTCAGCGATCCCGTGCAGGCCGGGATAATTTCCGCTGATGTATTGCCTGCAACGCTCGTAAGACTCGCGCGCATGGGTCTGCCGCGCATCAATAACCGCATCCTGATTAAGGCGAGCCAGAAACAGATCGGCAAGCAGGGGGGTGATCCGCCGGGCCTGCGGTTCAGTCAGGATCGCACAGTCGATGATCTGATCAAAAATATCCTGCAACCAGCGTGTGTGAAAAACCATCAGCGGATTTTTACCAACCAAACCTGCTTTTTGGAATATACGGCTTGCATCTTTTCCTGAGAAATCGACAAAATATTTTACAAGACCCGAGGGCGACAGGGCGCGGAGAAGGTATGGGGTCTTTGGGCCATAGTAAAAAAGTGTGCCGGGCCCGATTTCAGTTTTGCAATCATCCATTTCCAACTGCCATTTTCCGCTGACGATCAATTCGACGGCGTGGCAGTGGAAATGACTGCGCTCGATCAGGTAATCGTTCAGGCATTCCTCTCGTCCGGCGCATACGATCGACATCCCGCTGCGAGGGGGGGATTTCCGATCCAGAAAGTAATAATCTCCGCGTTTAACCTGGCGGGAGATGAAGACTGGAAGTTTCTCCATAGGTCAAAATCATCCATCAATATGTCACGACTGTCCATTGTAAAGAATCACAGAAACGGGCAGGGTGTTTGCGCACAATCAACTATTGTTCAGTCATTTTTATGAGTCTTCAACCTGCATCTCCCCTTTCTTCGACAGCAATAAGTTCCATCGATCCATCTCTCGTTCCCCGGAAGCGCCTGGCATCCGGCGACGAAATTCCGATGGTCGGACTCGGCACCTTTGGCTCAGATCATGTGACCCACCAGGCCGTTGCCGATGCGGTCGTTGGTGCTGCGGGAGCCGGTTACCGTCATTTTGACTGCGCGTCGGTTTATGGAAACGAGAAGCAGATCGGCAACGCACTGTCGCAAATAGTGGGTTCTGGAATACCCCGCAAGGAACTCTGGATCAATTCGAAGGTCTGGAATGATCATCACATGCCGGATGCCGTGATTGCTTCCTGCAAGCAATCGCTGGAGGATTTGCAACTCGATTATCTCGATCTCTATTTCGTCCATTGGCCCTTCCCGAATTTTCACCCGCCGGGATGTGATGTGAGTTCGCGCAGTCACGATGCCAAGCCTTATATTCATGCAAGTTTCATGAAAACGTGGGAGGCAATGGAAAAACTCGTCGGCATGGGATTGGTGCGAAATATCGGCACGTCCAACATGACGATTCCCAAGCTTGAACTCCTCCTCAGAGATGCCTCGATCAAACCCGCATGCAACGAAATGGAACTGCACCCGCATTTCCAGCAGCCCGAGCTTTTCGATTACGTCACCCGCAACGGAATCGTGCCAATCGGGTATTGTCCCCTCGGGTCACCGGGGCGTCCCGAGCGGGATCGTACACCGGATGATACCGTTGATATCGAGGATCCGGTCATAGTCCGGATTGCAAAAGCGCATGGGGTGCATCCTGCGATCATCTGCATTAAATGGGCGGTGAAACGCGGACAGGTGCCGATTCCGATGTCCTCGAATCCGCGCAATTATCTGGCCAATCTTGCGGCGGCAGTCGATGATCCGCTGACCGATGCCGAGATGAATGAAATAGCCGCCATCGACCGGAAATGCCGACTCATCAAAGGACAGGTCTTCCTCTGGGAAGGCGCATCCGGCTGGGAGGATCTCTGGGATCTGGATGGGAAAATCAAAGGAATTTAATCCGCATTCCATAACCGACTTATTAAACAATCATGAATACCATCAGCACTTCAATGCAGGGGGCTGTTCTGCCCGGCGACAGCACGACACAACTCCACGAATACCGTGTTCCCGAACCGGGTTACGGTGAGGTTCTTCTGAAGATGAAAGCTTCAACGATTTGCGGTTCGGACATTCGCTGCATTTACCACGAGCATCTGGGGAAGGGGCCCGAGGGGTATCAGGGCGTGATTGCGGGGCACGAACCGTGCGGCCAGGTGGTGAAAGCCGGCCCCGGTTGCCGTCAATACCACGAAGGGGATCGCGTGATTGTCTATCATATCTCAGGATGCGGCCTTTGCTACGATTGCAGGCGCGGCTATATGATTTCATGCACACATCAGACTTTGCGACGCGCCTACGGATGGCAGCGGGACGGAGGGATGGCCGATTATCTTATCGCCGAGGAAAAAGATCTGGTTCATCTGCCGGATGAACTCAGCTATGTGGACGGTGCGCAGATAGCCTGCGGCTTTGGAACGGTCTATGAGGGGCTAGAAAAGATCGGCATTAGCGGCAATGACACGGTGTTGATTACAGGTCTCGGCCCGGTCGGGCTCGCTGCAGGCGCGCTTTGCCGGAAACTCGGCGCAACCCGGATTATCGGCATCGACGCCATACCGGAGCGCAATCAAATAGCCCGGGATCTTGGTTTGTGCGACGAAGTGCTTGTTGCCGGGCCGGATAATGAAGCGGACATTCGAAAACTGACGGGCGGTCATGGAGTGGAGAGGGTGGTGGAGTGTTCCGCCCATCATGGTGCGCGCGCCACCGGGATCAAAGTTTTGAGAAAATGGGGCCGCATGGTCCTGATCGGGGAGGGGGGGCGTATGGAGTTGAATCCCTCGCCGGATATGATCCACGACCAGAAAACTCTTTTCGGTTCATGGGTTACCTCCACCTGGCGCATGATGGAGCTGGTCGAGCGACTGGTTCGCTGGAATTTGCATCCTGCCGATTTAGTTACCCACCGTTTTCCGCTTGAAAAAGTCGGGGAGGCTTATTCGTTGATGGCTTCCGGCAAATGCGGCAAGGTCGCGGTTTGTTTTGATGAAGAATTAAACGGCACACACGCTCACTAAACATCCTCTTTCCAACTATGCTTAAAGGAATCCATCCCGCCATCAGTCCCGAATTGCTTAAAACCCTGGCCGAAATGGGCCATGGCGATGAAATCATCCTTGCCGACGCCCATTTTCCGGGACAATCGTTCAATTCACGAATCATCCGCGCGGATGGTCTGGATGTGACGACATTGCTCGACGCCATCCTGCCGTTGTTTGAACTCGATAGTTATGCCGACCCGATGGTGATGATGCAGGCGGTTGAGGGGGATGTGCTCGATCCGAAGGTCGAGCAGCAATACATGGGAGTGGTAAAAAAACATGTTTCAGGAGCAACCCCGCCGGTTCGCATTGACCGATTTGCATTTTATGACCGGACCCGCAAAGCCTTCGCTGTGATCATGACGGGGGAGACCCGAAAGTATGGGAATATTCTTTTAAAAAAGGGAGTTACGCTGTTATAATCAAAAGTCGTCATTCCAGACAGATACTTGAGGCATCCCCCATTAATCTATGAACGAATCTATGAACAAAAAAGGCATGTTCGTCACCAATGAGGGCAGCAATGTTCTCTTCACGTTCCTCCTTGTCTCATCCCTCTTCCTCCTCTGGGGATTCTGCAACGGGATGATCGACGTGATGGACAAGCACTTCCAGCAGGAGTTGCATCTGAGTCTTTCCCAATCAGCCTGGGTGCAGTTTGCGCATTACCTCGGCTATTTTCTAATGGCGCTTCCGGCTGGCTGGCTTGCAACGAAGCTGGGATACAAAGGTGGCATCATTACGGGTTTGTTGATGGTTGCAGTCGGCGGGTTCTGGTTCATCCCGGCAACGCACATCGCCTCTTTCTGGGCTTTTCTTCTCGGGGTTTGCGTCATTGCGGCGGGGCTGACATTTTTGGAAACAATAGCGAATCCATACACCACAGTTCTTGGCGACCAGCAATACGCTGCAACCCGCATCAATCTTGCGCAATCCTGCAATGGAATCGGCTGGATTTTCGGGCCGATTGCCGGTGGAATGTTTTTTTACGGCAAAGATGCCGCAGGCCACAGCACCGGTTCCGCAACCCTTTGGATTCCGTACGCTGCGGTCGCTGTTGTCGTCGTTGTTCTCGCCGTTATCTTTTATTTCGCATCGGTGCCTGATATCAAAGTGGAGGACGACTATCACCTTGACGATTCATCACCCGACGTTTCCCACTCGATCTGGTCGCATCCCCACTTTGTGATGGCTGTGGCTGCCCAGTTTTTCTATGTTGCGGCGCAGGCGGGCATTTTCAGTTTCTTCATCAACTACATGACCACGCAAGTTCCCGCGTTGCCCGACGCATGGACATCAGGTTTCTTGAAAAGCTGGTTTGAAACGGGCGATGGCGGCGTCTTTCACTTGACCGACCATGGTGCGGCCAATCTTGCTTCTCTCGGCTTTTTCTGCTTTCTTGCAGGGCGATTCTCCGGTGCCGTCATATTGAAACAGTTTTCCGCCCACAAGGTACTCGGTCTCTACGGGTTGATTAATGTCGCCGTCTGCCTGCTGGTCATCCTGAAGCTCGGCTGGTTCTCTGTGATCTGTGTTTTTCTGAGCTATTTCTTTATGTCGATCATGTTTCCGACCATCTTCGCGCTTGGCATCCATGGTCTCGGGGCTCGCGCAAAAAAGGCGTCATCGTTCATCGTGATGGCAATCATGGGTGGCGCAATTCTGCCCAAGTTGATGGGCTACGTCGGGGATAAATACGACATGTCCAGGGCTTTCATCGTGCCAATGGTCTGCTTTGCATTTGTGGCTTTCTACGGCCTTTCCTGGTCCAAACTTAGCAAGTCGGAAGGCTTAAGGGGACTTACTTCAAAAGGTGGCCACTAGCCCGAAAAACCTACACACCAGAGTGATACCAAAACAGAATGTCTCCCGTTATTTCTTTCCCCTGCTTTTGCTTTGTTCGACTGGGGGCAAGAGTAAGAACTAGTGTGGAGTAAGGGGGCCAGACTTAACAAAACCTACAGCAAAACGACCATCCGCAAGCTCTCAACCAAGTAATCCATGTTTCCAACCATGAAAAGACCCCTATGAGCATTCCTTTTTCTTTTCCGATTCTTGCCACCGTCTCGACCCAAATGTCTTTCCTGGACTGGCTGGCGATCGCTCTCTATTTCTCACTCCTGCTTGGCGTTGCCTGGTGGGTGGTGAGCAGAAGCAAAAACACGGCATCCGATTACTTCCTGGCAGGGCGCAACCTTGGATGGTGGGTGATCGGCGCATCGATCTTTGCCTCCAACATAGGCTCGGAGCACATTGTCGGACTGGCTGGCTCCGGGGCCAAGGACGGTGTGGCGATGGCCCACTATGAACTGCATGCGTGGTGCCTGCTGGTTCTGGCATGGGTCTTCGTGCCCTTCTATATGCGCTCCCAGGTGTTTACAATGCCGGAATTCCTCGAACGCCGATTCTCGACCGGGTCGCGCTATGTGCTTTCCATTGTTTCGATCATTACGTTCATTCTTTCCAAGATAGCCGTCGGCATCTTTGCGGGCGGTGTGGTCTTCGGCACTTTGCTGCCGGAATTGCAGATCAACATGGGTGGCTACATTATTGACAGTTTCTGGATCGGCTCCATAGCCGTCATAATCCTGACCGGGCTTTACACCATGCTCGGAGGGATGCGGGCGGTCGCCTATAACGATGCCGTGCAGGTCGTCGTCCTGATTGGCGGCTCTGCGCTGCTCACGTTTTACGGGTTGCACAAGCTGGGCGGCTGGCATGAGTTGAGGGTGCTTTGCGGTTCGGACATGTTCAACCTATGGAAACCGCTCATTCCGCACGGCGTGGAGTCGAGTTGGGCGCCTGTGCTTGAAGTAAATGCGTCCGGCGACATCGTGAAGGAGGCATGGTATTTCAACGACAAATTCCCGTGGCTGGGCATGGCGATCTGCGCGCCGGTCATCGGTCTCTGGTACTGGTGCACAGATCAGTACATTGTGCAGCGGGCACTTGGTGCTCCGAATGAGAAGGTCGCGCGCGAGGGCAGTATATTCGCCGCTTTTCTGAAACTGTTCCCGGTTTATCTCTTTATCATTCCGGGCCTGATCTGCTATGCGCTGGTCAAGAAGAATTCTCTTCCCGAACTGACAGCCGAGTTTGCGCTCAAAGGTTCACAGGGAGCGTTTCCGATGATGGTTCAATACCTCCTGCCCCCTGGTTTGCGCGGCATCGTTGTAGCGGGCCTGTTGTCCGCCTTGATGGGGTCGCTTGCGGGGGTATTTAATGCCTGCTCGACCCTGTTCACGGTGG
>Ga0007854_10002735_pt1 | contig 10869 bp, 4 predicted proteins | sample CryBogCBH12Aug08_FD_60382 | JGI IMG/M metagenome (GOLD analysis project Ga0007854, IMG submission 60382) | Freshwater microbial communities from Crystal Bog, Wisconsin, USA - CBH12Aug08 | ecosystem: Environmental > Aquatic > Freshwater > Lake | place: Crystal Bog, Wisconsin, USA | collected... | reverse complement strand
GAGTTCGATTCAAGCCAGATTTGTTGTTGCGCGGTCACTACGATTTGCGCGTTGTCAGAAATTTCCAAGTGGTTCGTCGTCATTATTTGACCCGCTTGTGAAACCGCCACAATTCCAAGTTGGGGCACCGTCGCGCGAATCGTTCCATCCGCAGCCTCAGCCAGCGAAGCAACGGAAATTCCCGGAACCACCGGCTGCGCCTCGCTCGCTTCCAACACGCCCCGCGCCAAACGCCATAGCCCGTTGGTGGTGCCAATCCAAAGGTTGCCAATACGATCATTGAGCAGTGTGATGACGGCATTGGAATTGCCGTTGGCCGGCGAAGGTGGATTAAAATGACGGAAATGATTTCCATCAAACCGGTCAATGCCATTCCGCGTGGCGAGCCAGAGAAAACCGTCCGGCGTCTGCGCGATGCTCGTGATGGCCGCGCCGGAAAGCCCGTTGCGAACATCCCAATTCTGCACCGAAAAATCTGCTGCAGATACAAACGACACATTCGCCAGCCAGCCGAACAGAGTCAGGAGGCATAAACGAATGATAAATTGGCGCGATTTCATGGAGACGCCCGAGCCACCGTCGCTCGACGGAGAAAACTGTAGCGTGTTTGCCAAGGCAAGCTCAAGCGGATGCCGGTGCGCTACGGAATGCTTGAGAAATCCTTTCCGCACAGCAATAGCTCATTTGTGTTCTATTTTAGAAAAGTAACGCGATCGTGACTGGAGAAGGGGACAAAAAGATCCGGCCACAACTTTCATCATAAAAATCGGCGCAGAAGATCGAAGACCGGCGTTACGGCTTGTTTGCGGGTTGAATCATTGGCAGTCTCAACTGCAAGTTTGCGGCATCCGAGACGCGGGTGGACGACCTAGAATTCCAAAAACTTTTTATGAACAAAAACTATGTGACGCATCTGGAGTGTGCTAATTGCGGCGAACAATACCAAGCGGAAAAGCCGCACGGCCTTTGCGTGAAATGTCAGCGACCCTTGTGGGTGAAATACGATCTGGCGGCAGTTGGTAAAAATTTTTCCAAAACCGATCTTTCCACGCGACCTGCAACGCTTTGGCGCTACCGTGAATTGCTGCCCGTGCTGGATCCGGCCAAAATCGTTTCGCTCAATGAAACAGTCACGCCTTTGCTCCAGGCACCTCGTCTGGCGGCCAGCCTTGGAGTTCAAAATCTGTTTGTGAAGGATGAAAGCCGATTGCCCACCGGAAGTTTTAAAGCCCGCGGCATGGCATTGGCGGTGACGAAAGCCAATGAGTTCGGCATCCGCAAAGTTGCCGCGCCCACGGCGGGAAATGCGGGCGGCGCGATGGCGGCCTACGCGGCACGCGCGGGAATGGAGGCTTATGTTTTCATGCCGCAAGACACGCCGATCATCAATGCCAAGGAGTGCTGGTTGTCCGGTGCAAAAACTTTTTATGTCAACGGACTCATCAACGACTGCGGACGCATCGTCGGTGAAGGCAAAGCGAAAAAGGGCTGGTTCGATTTATCCACGTTGAAGGAGCCTTATCGCATTGAAGGCAAGAAAACGATGGGACTGGAACTGGCCGAACAACTTGATTGGGAATTACCGGATGTGATTTTGTATCCGACCGGTGGTGGCACGGGATTGATCGGCATGTGGAAAGCGTTTCAGGAATTGGAGCAACTGGGTTGGTTGAAGTCATCGCGCAAACCGCGAATGATTTCCTGCCAGAGTGAAGGCTGCGCGCCGATTGCGACGGCCTTTGCCAAAGGCGAGCGTTTCGCTCCTAAATTTGAAAATGCAGCAACAATCGCTAGCGGCGTGCGCGTGCCGGTGGCAGTGGGTGATTTCATGATCATCGATGCCGTGCGGGCCAGCGGCGGCACAGCTGTGGCCGTGCCGGAAAACGTCGTCGCGCCGTGGATGAAAAAATCCATCTCGCTTGAGGGTTTGGCGATATGTCCGGAAACGGCAGTCTGTCTTGGAGCGCTGGAGATGCTGCTGGCGCGCGGCGAGATAAAACCGCATGAACGCATCGTGGTTTTCAACACGGGCGCCGCGCAGAAATATCCGGAGGCGGTGCAGGAAAAATTGCCATTGGTGGACATCTCTCGGCCGGTTGATTGGGATCAGATATGAAACATCTTATTGTGATCGGCTTGCTGCTCCTGGCATTGGCGGGTTTTGCTGCCGACGGAATCAACGTCACGCTGCAATCGCAGCGGCACTGGGAATTTCCGGCATCACAAGTTCAGTTTGATTGTCAATTTTCAATGGGCCGTTTGGCGACGGTGAAAGAACTCGCCACGAATCGTTTTCTCATTTTCATCTCGCCGGAAAACCAGCCGATCAACACGAGTCCGTGGTATGCGTTTACGATTGCTTCAGTGACAACACAGTCGGTGACCCTGGAATTCACGAACACTTACACAACCCATCGCGGTATTCCGCGGTTGAGCGATGATGGTGAAACGTGGCGGCGCGCCGATACCAATCAATACTTGCGGGCGGCCAATGGTAATCCGCCCACTCTGCGGCTGAAGGTGGGGTCAAAGCCGGTTTGGGTGGCGGCGTGGGAAATGGTGGACTTGCCGCGCATGGAAAAATGGACAAGCCAGATCGCATCCAACGCTGGGGCGACTGTTGAAATCGCTGGATACACTCTGGAGCATCGTCCGATTCACTATTTCGTTCTCGGCAATCAGCGCGCGACCAATGTCGTCTTCGTGATTGGACGGCAGCATCCACCGGAGATCACCGGTTCGCTCGGGTTGCAAAGTTTTATCGAAACGCTCGCGTCGAATTCCACTCTGACAAAATGCTTTCGCGAAAATTTTCGAGTTGTCGTGGTGCCGGTTGTGAATCCCGATGGTGTTGAGCATGGTCACTGGCGCAGCAATTTGGGCGGAGTGGATTTGAATCGCGACTGGCTGGCGTTTTCCCAACCGGAGACGCGGGCCCTGCGTGATTTAATCAGCCGCATTGGCAGCGAGCCTTCGGTGAGGCCGTGGGTGTTCATCGATTTCCATTCCACCGGCACGAATGTTTTCTACGCGCAGCCGGAAGTGCCGGGAGATTTTAATTCCGGGTTCACCTCGGAATGGCTGGCCGGACTACAACACGCTTTGCCGGCATTTCTTTTCGAGCGCGATGATTCCCATAACGCAGAACTGGCCACTGGTAAATCTTGGGTGAACGGACGCTTTCATATCCCAGCCATCACCTGCGAATTTGGCTACAACACCGATCGCCAACTCATCAAGAGCGCTGGTCAGGTGGAGGCGGAACAATTGATGCAGATTCTTATGGAAAGATTTGCCACCCCCCACTAAAGACGATAAATAAAGTCGTGAAACGGATTGCGCTTTAAATCTGTTTCTTTTCATCAAAGCCGTTTTAACCCATTTAAAAATGCCTTAAGTGAGATATAAATATTTCTATAAATTTAATAACGACTTAAATAGTCGTTGACAAAGAATTGGAATTGATAAAAGATGTCGGCGTAAGGAATGACCGGACTTCTGGAGTTCTTCTAACTCCCACCAGACCACTGGAGGCAATTTAATCACTAAACCATTCACGGTTTTGCTGACCAGTTCCCTGGAGGCTGAATGAATAATCGAAAGATTGATCATCATTAAGTCACGACAGTTTTTTGGTCGTCGAGCATCCGGTCTGCGCCAACCGCGCTCTGCTGGATCGTTCTCAGGGGCGCGCGGGTTCACGCTCATCGAGCTGCTTGTCGTCATCGCCATCATCGCAATTCTGGCGGCGATGTTGTTGCCGGCCTTGGCCAAGGCAAAGCAGAAGGCGCGCTCCGTCCAATGCATTTCCAATCTCCGCCAATGGGGCGTGTATTGGAATCTCTACACGGCAGACTACAATGGACATTTTTCAAACGGCAACGATCTCAACGGCGGCACTTGGTATCGCGGGGAATGGTTCAGCGTTTTGCAGGGTTATTGGGGCAAGCAGCCGTTGATCACCTGCCCAGTGGCGACGCAGCCGAATCCGAATGGTCAGGATTACGGCGGGATCAACTACGCCTACAAGATGGGTCGCAACACGACGGCGGGTGGTGTAGTCACGGCGACGAATGATCTTTGCAGTTACGGTTTCAATCTCTGGGGTCATAATGCCCCGACGGATATCCAGAATCGCCCGAAGGAATATCACTGGGGCACGATCAATGTGCCGGGCAATCCGTCGAACATCCCGCTGCAATTGGATTCGCGCTGGCGCGGCGGCGGGCCGTTTTATGACATCGTCAATCGCTACAAGATTTCGCCCGTGGAGGATGATTATTCTGATCCCTCCAACAGTGATCCGTTGGAGATGCAGCACTTTGCTTTTCCGCGTCACAACAAGCGCACCCAGGCAGTTTTCTTTGATGGCTCCGCCCGATCGTTCCGCGTGAAGGAGCTGTGGTCGTTCAAATGGCATCGCCAATGGGACACCGAGGCTTACCTCCGCACACCGTATTCCATCAACATTTCCGCCGCCTGGTTGAATTGAACCGCCAAACAAATTTTACCCATCCCGAAGTATGAATCCTCAAATCCGCATCAATATTTTCAAAGTAAAAACCGCGTTGTCAGCGCTGTTGCTCACGACCAGTCTCGCCCAGGCCGCTACCGTCAATCGCACGTGGCTCGGGGGCACGGATGGCAATTGGGGCACAGCCGCCAATTGGTCGCCGAGCGGTGCACCGGTCACGGGCGCACCTTATGACTCTGTGCTGTTCACGAACAGCGCGAATCTGAACACGACCAATAACATTGCCGCCTCGCTCTCCGTGAGCAATCTCACGTTCGCCTCGGGCGGGTTCACCATCAACGGTAGTTCGCTGATCGTGCGGCGTGGCATCACGAATCAGGCGGGCGTGAACATCATCAATGTTCCCGTCACGCTTGCGAATAATCCCAAGAACTGGGACGTGGCACCGGGATCCGAAATCGTCATCGCTGGAGCGACCGACACATCTACCTTCACAGGCAATGCCCCATTTGAAAAATTCAACGGCGGCAACGTTCGCTTCAAAGCGGCGAATGTCTGGGCGCAAGGCGCGGACATCTTCGGCGGCGCGGCGATCATTGACGGCGGCGCGCTATCTGTCACCAATGATGGTTTCCGTTTGTCGGCGACGAGCGGCGGTTGGGCCGGGCTGATCATCACCAACAACGGGACATTTACCAACGGTAATTTCAAAGGAAATTTTAACCTGCGCTTGGGCGATACGGCGGGATTGTCGGGAACGAATGAATTAAACATCAGCTCGGGGCAGATTGTTTTGGGGAAATCAATTCAGCAACTCGTCGTCGGTGGAGCCGCTGGAACGTTTGGCGTGTTGAACCAGAGCGGAGGTTCGATTTTATTCCAGAACAACACGAACACACCCAGCGGCGTCTTGATTGGCAACAATGCTTCCGCCTCGGGCATTTACAATCTCAACGGCGGTTTGCTTTCCACGCCAGTGGTTTCGGGCGGCAGCGGCATCAGCTATTTCAATTTCAATGGCGGCACGCTCCGCGCCAGTTCGCCCACGAATGCCGCAGCGTTCTTCCAGGGCCTGACCGGTGCTTTCATCAAGAACGGCGGTGCGACCATTGATACCGCTGGCTATGATCTCACGATTGCGCAAGCGTTGCAGAACGGCGGTTCCGGCGGCCTCACCAAAATTGGCAACGGCACTTTGACTTTGAGCGGCGCGAACAGCTACGTCGGTGCCACGCTCATCAGCACGGGCAAATTGATTTTGCCGTCGGCGCAATCCGGTGGCGGCTCTGTGCAAGTTGCGGACAACACCGCTTTGGGAGTGAAACTTTCATCCGCCGGCAGCACGTTGAATGTCAGCGCCCTCACGCTGGGAACAATGACCGGCGCAACTAACGAATACATTCTCGGCGCCTTCGGCAATCCCACCGCTCCCGTCATCAACGCCACCAATCTGACGGTGAACGGAACGATCATCGTGAATCTCTCCGGCGCGGGATTGTCGGTCGGGCAATGCACGCTCATCAAATACTCCGCGCTATCGGGAGTCGGTTCTTTTGCGCTGAGCGCATTGCCGATTGGTGTCGCGGCCTATGTCTCCAACAACATCGCCAACAGTTCCGTGGACCTCGTCATCACGATCGCGCCGACGTTGGTTTGGACCGGCACGGCGGGTTCCGCTTGGGACATCGGCACCACGGTCAACTGGTTTGATCCCGTTGCCGTGACCTCGGCGGTTTATTCGGAAGGAACGGCGGTGCGCTTCGATGATTCCGCGAGCAGCTCCACGGTGAACCTCGCGGCGAGTGTTTCTCCCGGCGGTGTCACGTTCACGAACAACACGGTGAATTTTTCTGTGACCGGTTCGGCAGGCATCATCGGCTCGGGCGGTTTGACCAAATCCGGTTCCGGCGCGGTCACGTTGGCGACGCCGAACAGTTATGCCGGCAATACGCTCGTGAAAAACGGCACGCTGCGCCTCGGCGCAAGCGATGTCATTCCCAACGGGACGAACAAAGGCGACATCGCGGTGGATGGCCAACTGGATTTGAATGGTTTCAACGATACGGTGAACGGGCTGACCGGCTCCGGCGTGGTGAATGTGTCCGCCGGAAGCAGCACGTTGACGATCGGTGATAATAACAGCTCCAGCGTTTTCAGCGGGTCGTTGGCGAACTCCGGTGGCACGCTGGCGGTCACGAAAACCGGTTCCGGCGCGTTGACGCTTAACGGCAACAACACGTTGAGCGGCGGGGTCAATGTCACGGCCGGTCAATTGCTTCTCGGAAGTTCCGGCGCGCTCGGCACCGGCGGTTTGACGCTGACGGTTCCCGTCGGGAACGTCACGCTCGCGAGCTACGGCGGCTCGGTGATTGTGACCAACCCCATCACCATCGCGGGGCTGGTGAACAGCGCGCGCACGGCGAATTTCGATTCATCGGCGGGCGATCTGATCCTGAACAATTCTTTGACGAGTTCCGGCCAGTATCTCAACAAGTTTGGCCCTAATGCGGTGCGTTTGAATTCCGCCACTGCCAGCGCGTTGGGAGGTGGTTATTTGAATCTGTATCAAGGTGATTTCATTCTCGACGGTGCGACGTGGGTGAACACCGAAGGCGCGACGCGTTTCTTCGCCAGCGGCACGGACACAGTGCGCCTCGTCATCACCAACGGCGCGAGCTACACCATCGGCACGGGCAACACGCAGACGCCGAATTTCCGGCTAGGCTTCAACGACGGTCTCACGGGCACAAACGTCGTGGCCATCAGCTCCGGCTCGATCAATCTGGATATTTCCGCCGTGCAAATTTATGTCGGCGACGGCGTGAACACGCGCGGTGTGTTCAATCAATCCGGCGGAACGGTTTCCTTCGTAAACACCACGAACACCAGCGCGGGCGTGTTGCTCGGTGCTTCCACCAACAGCATCGGCTGGTATCACCTTGATGGTGGCACATTACTCACGCCGCGCGTCATCGGCGGGAGCGGCAGCGGTTATTTTTACTTCAACGGCGGCACGTTGATCCCCACCACGGCGCGCAACGCCACCAACTTTGTGGGCGGACTCACGGCGGCGTTCGTGCAGAACGGCGGCGCGATCATCGACACCGCCGGTTACGACCTCACGGTGAACCAGGCGCTCTTGGGTGCGGGCACCGGCGGCTTCACCAAACTCGGCGCGGGCACGCTCACCTTGACGGGTTCTAACACCTACTCCGGTGCCACGCTCGTGAATGCCGGCAAGCTCTGGCTGCCGACCGTTCACGCGGGCGGCGGTAGCATCACCGTGGCGGACAACACCGGTTTCGGCGCGCTGGTCTCCGCTTCAGGAACGACGTTGAACACTTCTGCGCTCACTTTGGGAACGACGAGCGGTGCAACGAATGATTTTAATTTCGGCACATTGCTCGGTTCTGTCACGCCGGTCATTCGCGCGACGAATCTCACGGTGAACGGCACGATCGTGGTGAACATCAGCGGCTCAAGTCTCACGCAGGGACAGATCGCGCTTATCAAATACGATAGCGCCACGGGGCTGACGGGCGGTTCGTTCCAGCTCGCCTCGTTGCCGCCGAACACCACGGGTTACCTCTCCAACAACGTGGCGAATTCTTCCGTGGATCTGGTCGTGACCACGCCGCCGACGTTGGTGTGGCGCGGAACCACGGACGGCAACTGGAACATCGCCACGACCTTCAACTGGTTTGATTCCGTCACGCTCGCCAGCGCGGTTTATGTCGAAGGTGCTTCGGTGCGGTTCGATGATTCGGCCACGGGTTCGACGAGCGTTTCGCTGGCGAGTGCCGTTGCTCCGAGCATCACGGTCATCAGCAACGTGGTCAAAAATTATTCCATCACCGGCGCGAATGGCATCGGCGGCATCGGCGGTCTGGTGAAGGACGGCGCCGGCACGGCGATTCTCGGCACCCCGAACACCTACGCGAGCGACACGGTCATCAACGCCGGGTTGCTGCAACTCAGCGCGAGTGAAGTCATCCCCGATGGCGCGGGCAAGGGCACGGTGACGCTGAATGGAAAATTGGATCTTGCCGGCAACTCGGAAACCATCAACGGACTTTCAGGGACCGGCGTTGTAGATAATTCCTCCGGCACTGGCACGTTGAACGTCGGCGCCAATAACGCGACCAATCTTTTCAGCGGCACGCTCACGAATTCCGGCGGCGCGTTGAGCCTGAACAAAATCGGCGGCGGCACGTTGACCTTGACCGGCAACAGTAGTTTCAACGGCGGCGCGACGCTCTCCGGTGGTCGCCTCGAAATCGGCAGCAGCAATGCTCTCGGCAATGGCGCGATTTCCCTCGCACCTCCGGTGGCGGGCGTCACGCTCGCCACTTACAACGCGAATCTCACGCTCACCAACGCCGTCAGCATCAGCGGCAGCTCCGGCAACGTGGCGACGGTGGACACGGCCGGTGGTAATCTCACGCTCGCGGGCGTCGTGAACAGCTCCGCGCCCGACCTTAACAAGAACGGAACGAACGTGCTGCGGTTCACCTCGCCGACGCCGAGCGTGTTGAACGGCGGCAAGATTGTCATCAATCAAGGTGACCTCATATTCGACGGCACGGCGTGGACGAATTACGGCGGAGCCATCCGCGTGATCGCGCCGAGCAGCGAAATTTCCCGCGTGGTCGTGACCAACAACGCTACGTTGAGCTTGGGCGCGGGCGGTAATACGCCCAATCTCCGCCTCGGTTATGTCGGCGGCTTCACCGGCACGAATATTTTCGACATCAGCTCCGGCCTCTTGTTGCTGGATGAATCTTTCGTGCAAATTCTCGTGGGCGATGCGGCCAACACCTACGGCATCTTCAACCAGACCGGCGGCACCGTTTTGTTTCAGAACAACGTCAGCACCTCGGCGGGCGTGCTGCTTGGCAGTTCCAGCGGCAGCGTGGGTTCGTATTATTTGAACGGTGGCGTGTTGGTCACGCCGCGCGTCATCGGCGGCAGCGGCACGGGAAATTTCTATTTCAACGGCGGCGTTTTGAAGCCGAGCAGCGCCACGACGGCGGCAGCAAATTTCTTCAAGAGTCTCACCGGCGCATTCGTTCAGGATGGCGGCGCGATCATTGATACGACGAACGTGGACATCACCATCAGCCAGCGGTTGCAGAGCGGCGGCAACGGTGGCTTGCTCAAGCTCGGTTCAGCGGCGCTGACCTTGACCGGTTCCAATTCCTACGCCGGCCCGACGATTATTTCCAACGGCACGCTCGTGGTGAACGGTTCCATCGGCACGAACAGCGTGACGGTGGCGGGCGCGTTGGCCGGCACGGGCGTCATCAAAGGCGCGGTGACGGTGACGACAAACGGCACGTTGGTGCTGGGCAGCGTTGATGCGGTGAACACCGGCATCACCAGCTACACCAATAATGTTCTCATCGTCGGCAACCTGTTCGCCAAACTCAACAAGTCGCTCGCGCAATCGAACGACTTCGCCGTGGTCGCGGGTTCGTTGGTGAATACCGGCTCGGGCACGTTGACGTTGTCCAATGTGGGACCGGCACTCGTGGTCGGCGATAGCTTCAAACTTTTCAGCCAGCCGCTGGTGAACGGAAACGGCCTGACGATTCTTCCCGCGCCCGATGCCGGTCTGGCGTGGCAGAACAATCTGGCCGTGGACGGTTCGGTGAAGTTGGTGACGGCGACCAGTTACGCCACGAACCCCACGAACATCACCGCCACCGTGTCCGGTCCGAATTTGACGCTCATTTGGCCGGCGGATCACACCGGTTGGAAATTGCAGGTGCAGACCAATGCGCCCGGCGCAGGGCTGGGAACGAATTGGTTTGATGTGCCCGGAGCAACCCTGACGAATCAATTCACCGTGCCGATCAATCCGGCCAACGCCAGCGTGTTCTTCCGTCTCGCGCTGCCCTGATTTTTAGAAAACGAATCGCTCAATGAAGCTGACAGCGATCATTCAATCTCTGGAATCACTCCAGGTCTTCCAACGTGCCGAACCCGCGCGCTTGCGGCGGGAGCCATCGGGACGTTTTCATCAGCGGCCCTCGCGGCCTGCGCTTCCACAGTGCGGATCGGGATCTGCTTCCCGACCGCGCTGGCATTTTTCCGATCTTATCCGGCGACTCGGCCAGGTCGCCCATGCGCCGACACGTGCGCTCAAGACCGGTTTTCTTTTGCCGTTGGTCGGTTGGGGACTGTTGCTGTTGCCGAGTGCAACCGCATCCATAGTTGGTCCGACCAACGGCACGCTTCTCATCTGCGGCGGTGGCTTGAAAGACACCAACATACTGAATCGTTTCATCAAGACGGCCGGCGGTCCCGGCGCGCCAATCGCGTTGATTCCGACGGCGAACGAGAGCGACGATTTCGGGACGAACTGGACTTACTTCCAACAGTTCTACCAGCTC
>Ga0007854_10002733_pt1 | contig 10872 bp, 11 predicted proteins | sample CryBogCBH12Aug08_FD_60382 | JGI IMG/M metagenome (GOLD analysis project Ga0007854, IMG submission 60382) | Freshwater microbial communities from Crystal Bog, Wisconsin, USA - CBH12Aug08 | ecosystem: Environmental > Aquatic > Freshwater > Lake | place: Crystal Bog, Wisconsin, USA | collected... | reverse complement strand
ACTGAAGCACTCTAGGTCCCCTGTGCGAACGAAAAATCTCCGATTTTTCAATGCTCAAGCGCCGCTCGGGCTTAAGAGTTTTTCAGCTTTTTGATTCAGTCAAAATGCGAAAAACTCTAATATTTTAGTCATTCCCGCCACAGGCTTAACCGGGCCGTTCGGCCTCGCGAGTAATTATAGCCATTGACCTGGGCAATCTGCTGCACCGGATGGCCCAGGGCCGCCATTTCAGCCGAAAAGTCGGCCAAGGCCTCGGCCTCAACCACAGCGACGGCCTTCGGTGTCGCCGCCAGAAAATGCGCTGCGGATTTGCCATCGGTCAGCAGCGTGGCGGTTCCCCCCAGAAAAACCAGGCTCGGCTCATGAAATCCGGCGGCAACGAGGGGGGTTCCGGGTTCCAAATGGGCAACCACCCGCTGGCTTAACCACAGGCTGTCAAGTTGGGGAAGGACACCCTGATAAATGCAGCCAAAGCACAAAAGGGCGCCGCCGATCGCCGCAACCACCGCCCCTTGGTATTTTTGCCGCCAGGCCAGAACGGCTGGGGCGATTGCGGCGATCAGGGCGCCGCAGGCCGCAAGGCCGGCGAACCAACCTGGCCCATCGCCATAAAGAAGCGGCAGGATCATCGCCCCACCCGCCAGCAAAAGACCGACCGCCGCGGAAAGACAGTAAAAAAGCCGTGCCCAGCCGCTTTTCAAAATATCGTCCCCGGTTGTGACAATCAGGCCTGCCAAAAGGGCCAGGGGCGGATAGGTGGGCAAAATATAGTGAGGCAGTTTGGTGGGAACCAGTTCAAAGAGCAGCCAGGCGGGCAGGATCCAAGCCAGACAAAAGCGGAGCGAGGCCGCCTGTCTGGTCTGAAAAGCCCGGATCAGGCCGGGAAAGGCGAACATAGCGGCCGGCCAAAGAGTCGCCGTGGCCAGCAGCAGAAAATAGCCCGGGGGTGCGCCATGGCTTTCCTGGGCGCCCAATAATTTTGGCAGCAGGTCGGATTTCACGGCCTGGCCAATGAATTGGCCCTGGGTGGCCGACGTTACGGCCGCAAACCAGGGCGCGACGATAGCCGCCACCAGAAGCAGGCCGCTGAAAGGACGGATCCCGGTCAGCCAACGGATGCGCCGATCGGCGGCCCAAAGGCTGGCCAGGGTCAGCAGGCTGATCAAGGGAACGATGGGGCCTTTGATCAGAATGCCAATTCCTTGGGCCAGCCAGAACAAAAGGATGGCGGATTGGCCTGGCCGTCGGCAATTGCCGCCTGACTGGGCCAGATAAAACTGTCCCAACACGCCTTGCGCCGCGGTGATACAGGCCAGCAGCATGGCATCGGTTTTAGCCTGATGCGCTTCGGCGATCAGGATCAGGCTTGCGGTCAAGAGCGCGGCACCGGTCAGCGCGGCCGGGGCGCCAAACAGCCGTCTGCCAAAATGAAAAGTGAAGACGACGGCGGCCAGAGCCCCCAGCACGGAAGGCAGGCGATAGGCCCAGATCGCGGATTCGGCTTGCGTCAGTCCTGCCGAAGCCGCCTGCATCCAATAAATACCGACCGGTTTTTTGGCGCGGGATTCAGCCTGAAAATTAATGCGCACAAAATCGCCGCTTTCCAACATCTGCCGTGAAGCTTGGGCGAAGCGCGATTCATCTCGATCAATGGGGGGCAGGTTGACAAGGCCAGGCAGAAAAAACATCAGAGCCAAGGCCAGCAGCAGCAAATAAGGCCGCCGGCCCTGGCTCAAATGTTCCACCATAGTCAGACCCTCCCGAGGATGGCTCACCACCTCGGGATCTCAATGCCGGTCCGTCAACGGGTTGGCAGCGGCTTTTCGCCGGTATAGTCGTAGAAACCGCGGCCCGTCTTGCGACCCAGCCAGCCAGCCTCGACATATTTTACCAGAAGCGGGCAGGGACGATATTTGGTATCGGCCAGACCGTCATGCAGGACTTGCATGACCGAAAGGCAGACATCCAGCCCAATGAAGTCCGCCAGTTCCAATGGCCCCATGGGGTGATTGGCGCCCAGCTTCATAGCGTTGTCGATGGATTCGACCGATCCGACACCTTCGTAAAGGGTATAGACCGCTTCGTTAATCATCGGCAACAGGATGCGGTTGACGATGAAAGCCGGAAAGTCCTCGGCGCTGACCGAGGTCTTTTTCATTCTGGCCACCAGATCCTTGACGATTGCAAAGGTGTCTTCACCGGTGGCGATGCCACGGATCAGTTCCACCAATTGCATCACCGGAACCGGGTTCATGAAATGCATGCCCATAAACTGGCTCGGGCGGTCGGTCGAAGCGCCAAGGCGGGTGATTGAAATCGATGACGTATTCGAGGCAATCAGGGCTTCGGGTTTCAAAACCGGACAGAGCTGGGCAAAAATCTGCTTTTTAACCACTTCATTTTCGGTCGCAGCCTCGATGACCAGATCACAGTCGGAAAAGAGACTGTACTGGGTTCCGGTGCTGATCCGGGCCAGGCCGGCCGCTTTGTCCGCCTCGGTAAGCTTGCCTTTGGCGATTTGGCGGTCGAGGTTTTTGCTGATCGTGGCCAAAGCCTTGGCCAATTGGGGTTCAGCGGCGTCCAGGATCTTCACATTGAACCCTGACATGGCGCAAATATGCGCGATGCCATTGCCCATTTGTCCGGCGCCGATGACGCCGATCATTTTGATCATGGAAGAGTCTTTGCGGGTAGTAGCGCTGGTTTGATGGGTCACTTGCTCAACTCCGATGCGAGTTCCGGCAGAACTTGAAAGAGATCGGCGACCAATCCATAGTCGGCGACCTGAAAGATGGGGGCTTCCTCGTCTTTATTAATGGCGACAATAACTTTGCTGTCCTTCATTCCCGCCAGATGCTGGATGGCTCCGGAAATGCCAACTGCGACATAAAGTTCCGGAGCGACGATCTTGCCGGTTTGTCCGACTTGCAGATCATTGGGTACAAAACCGGCATCGACGGCGGCGCGCGAGGCGCCCACGGCGGCTCCCAGTTTGTCGGCCACGGCGTCGATGAGTTTGAAATTGTCCCCCGAACCCATGCCGCGTCCACCGGAAACAATCACCCGGGCCGCGGTCAGTTCAGGCCGTTCAGATTTTGAAAGTTGTTGATCCAGGAAGCTAGAATTTCCGCCCCCTCCCGCCGCGGACAGGGTCTCGATCGAGGCTTGCCCTCCGTCGGTCTTGGCAGCCTCAAAAGCCGTCCCGCGCACAGTAATCACTTTGATGCGGTCTTGCGACTGAACGGTGGCCATCGCATTGCCGGCATAAATGGGCCGCACGAAGCTGTCTGCACTGATGACGGCGGTGATCTCGGAAAGCTGCGCCACGTCCAGCAGCGCCGCCACGCGCGGCAGCAGATTTTTGCCAAAGGTCGAGGCTGGGGCGAGAATTGCCGTATAGTCGGCGGCTATTTCGGTAATCAGCTTGGACAGGGGCTCGGCAAGGCCGTGGGCGTAAAGGGCATCATCCGCCAGGCGCACTTTGTTGACCCCGGCAATCCGGGCGGCCGCCTCGGCGGCTGGGCGGGCGTTCTGGCCGGCAACCAGCAGATGCACCTCGCCGCCCAATTGCAGGGCCGCGGTGACCGCATGCAGGGTTGCCGCCTTAAGGGTTTGGCCGTCATTTTCGGCAATGACCAGACTTGTCATCTCATATCACCTTTGCTTCGTTCTTCAGTCGGCCAACCAGATCGGCAACGCTGCCAACCTTAATGCCGGCTTTGCGGCGCGGCGGTTCTTCGACTTTCAACGTCACCAGCCGAGGGGCGACATCGACCCCGAGATCCGCCGGCGAAAGGACATCCAGCGGCTTTTTCTTGGCCTTCATAATATTGGGCAGGCTGGCATAACGGGGTTCATTCAGCCGCAGATCGGTGGTGATGACCGCTGGCAAGGCGAGTTTTACGGTCTCCAGCCCGCCATCGACTTCGCGGGTAACCGTTGCCGCCGTGTCGTCCAGCGCCAGATTTGACGCGAAGGTGCCTTGGGGCCAGCCCAACAGAGCGGCCAACATCTGGCCGGTTTGATTGGAGTCGTCGTCGATGGCCTGTTTGCCAAGAATGATCAATCCCGGTGCCTCGCGATCGGCCAGGGCCCGCAAGGCTTTGGCGACCGCCAGCGGCTGGATGTCCTGCGCCGTTTCAACCAGAATGGCGCGGTCGGCGCCCATTGCCAGTGCGGTGCGCAGGGTTTCCTGACAGGCTGTCGGGCCCAGGGAAACCGCGACAATTTCAGTGGCTTTGCCAGCCTCTTTCAAACGAACAGCCTCCTCGACGGCAATTTCGTCAAAAGGGTTCATTGAGAATTTAACATTGCTGGTGTCGACACCGGTGCCATCCGCTTTAACGCGAATTTTTACGTTGTAATCGACCACGCGTTTGACAGCGACGAGAACTTTCATGGAGCCTCAAAGATTAAGTTGGTCGGGAAGACATAGTTCATCAAGGGCGCACCATACTATAGGTCGCAGTGGGCTTTGTCTATTGCAGCGCACCATGTTATTTATGCGTTTCCTCCTGGAATCCACAGGATATCGCTTGCCCCATTTTGATTCAGCCGGCGCGCCAGAACAAAGAGATGGTCCGAGAGCCGGTTGATGTAGCTGATCGTCAGCCCATTGACCGGTTCGGCTTCGGCCAGCAGGCAAATTAGCCGCTCGGCGCGACGGACCACCGTGCGGCCATGGTGTAAATGCGCTGAGGCCGGGCTGCCACCGGGAAGGATAAAACTTGTCAGCGGTGCAAGGCTCTCATTCATGCTGTCGATTTCCGCCTCAAGACGGTCAACCTGGACTTGTGTGATCCGCAATTTTTGGTTGTTTTCAGCGGGGATGCAGAGGTCTGCCCCCAAATCAAACAGATCGTTCTGAATGCGCGCCAGCATGGCGTCGGCAGATTTATCGGCAGTGGTGTAAAGCCTGGCTAAGCCCAGTACGCCATTGGCCTCGTCGACCGTGCCATAAGCGTCTACCCGCAGATTATGCTTGGCAACCCGCTGGCCATTGCCCAGAGACGTCTTGCCCTTATCGCCACCGCGCGTATAGATGCGGTTTAATCGCACCATGATCGGATCATCCTCCTTTGCAAAACGGTTGATCTTATAGCGCATGGTGGGCGAATGGCTATAATCGCAAATCGGGCGCCAGTTCCCGGTAGGTGGGTTGAAATTAGGTCAGATGGCAATGCGTTTTTCGATGATCCTCAGTTTTTATATTGGCCGCCATTTTATTTCGGCCTTTCTGGGCGGACTTGGCGTGATCGTCGGATTGATTCTTCTTTTTGATGTGGTTGAGTTGTTGCGCCGCGCGGCCACTCACGGTGATATCGCTTTCGCCACCATCATTAAGATGGCCTTGTTCAAATTACCGCAGATGGTCCAACTGATCCTGCCCTTTGGCGTGATGATCGGCGCGATGACGGCCTTTTGGCTTATGACCCGCAGCCGGGAGCTGGTGGTGACCCGCTCGGCGGGGGTTTCGGCATGGGAGTTCCTGGCGCCGGTGATGATTGCGGCCTTTTTGATCGGCGTGATTAATGTGACGGCCTTCAATCCTTTTGCGGCCACGCTCTATCGCAAATATGAAAAATTGCAGGACCAGCTGCTGCTGCGTGGAAATGGCAGCCCCTTGCTGGTCGGAGAAAGCGGTCTTTGGTTGCGCGAAACCCATGGCAATGAGGTGGTCGTGGTTCATGCCGACGCGGTGCGTCAGGAAGGCTATGACCTGCTTTTGCGGGATGTCAGCATCTATGTTTCGGATACGGACGCCCATTTTCTCTACGGAATTGAGGCCTCGCTCGGACAGCTGAATAGCGGCTTTTTTCATCTGGTTGAGGCAAATATTTTACGGTCCGGCCGTTCCGTCGAGCATCACCCGGCCTATGACCTGGAAACGAAACTGACCTTGGCGCAGATCCAGGATAATTTTGCGTCGCCAGAAACCATTTCCTTCTGGGAACTGCCCGGTTTCATCCGTTTCTTTGAAAGCGCCGGCTTTTCGGCCAATCGCCCGAAGCTTTACTTTCAGTCGCTTTTGGCTTCCCCGCTGCTGCTGGTTGCCATGGTCCTGGTCGCGGCCTCCTTTTCGCTGAAACCAAATTTGCGCTCGGGGGGCATTCTGATCCGGCTGATCGGCGGTGTGGTTTCCGGATTCATCTTCTACTTTTTTTCCAAAGTGGTTTATGCCCTGGGCCTTTCCGCAACTTTGCCGCCGGTTTTGGCCGCCTGGGCCCCGGCGATGGTTGCCGGACTGGCGGGAACGACGGCGATCTTCCATCTGGAAGATGGCTGACAATAAAAAAAATACCGCAATGCGTTGAAATTACCCTGCCGGTCCGTTTTAGACACAGAGCCACAGCCTGCCGGGCGAGACCCGCAGCCCTCGGATATCCTTTATCCGTTCGATAGGGATATGGTGGCGGAAGTTTTACTTTTAACCTGCATTTTTTCGTAGGTCTGGTGGCTATTGCCGACCGGCGGCTTCGTTTCGGCGCGATGGGGAAAGGCAAATCGGGTGGCGTGCGGGTGATTTACTATTATCTCGACGAAGATTTACCGCTTTATGCGCTGTTGCTCTATGGCAAGGGCGAAAAAGCGGAGTTGTCCGCCGGTGAGAGAGATGCGGTGGCAAAAGTGGCGGCCAGTGTCAAAGCCGCTTGGAAGGCTAAGAGGAAAAGGCAATGAGCAAGTTTGGAAAAGAGCTTTTGGAGGCCATGGGCGAGGCTCTAGCGCATGCGGAGGAACGACCCAACAATTGCGTCGAGCATAGCGTGTTGGTGCCTGAGGATATCGATGTGAGAGCCCTTCGTAAGCGGTTGGGCTTGAGCCGCCCCGCCTTTGCCGCACGCTTTGATCTGGACGCCCGTGCCGTGCAAGACTGGGAGCAGCGTCGTCGTCGGCCGGATCGGGCTGCGCGCGCATATCTCAAAGTCATTGCATTGAACCCACAAGCTGTTGACTTGGCTCTTGCGGGGGAATGAGGCGACAGTCGTTCCACTATCGTCACCATTGAGATGGGAGACGCCTGATGACCGTAGGACCGGGCAAAAAGAGCGGTCTATCCAGGGTTTATTGGATATCCGTCTTGGGCCTCCGACGGATGAGCTGCGTCGGTTCTCGTCCCGAAAAATCGGCTCGGACGAAGCAAGCTTTCTCAGCAGCCTAATTAGGCCAGCGGCGATGCAGCCAAAGCCATTGTTCGGGATGTTCGCGGATCCAGCCTTCCAATTTGGCATTGACCTGCGCCATGGCCCGATGGATGTCCTGCTCGCGGTTGCCTGTGTTTTCGAAATGGATCGGTGCTTCAAGAACCAGGCGAAAATGCGCGCCGCCCATGCGGACGATCCGTCCCGGAACCACCGGGCAGTTGAATTTTAACGCAAAGGAGGCCAAGGCCGGGGCGGTCATCGCCTCGATGCCAAAAAAAGGTACGGCGATGCCGTCATTCATTTTCTGGTCAATCAGCATGGCCACATGTTCGCCCTTCGCCAACAGACCGAGGGCCATTTTTGCGCCTTTGGCGCCCTTAGGGATCAGGGTCAGCCCCACGCCATAGGTGCGGTGTTGAAAAAGCCATTCCAGGCGCGGATTATTGGCGGCCCGGTAAACCGGATGGGCGCGCAGGCCCATTCGGGTCAAGCCGGCACCGGTCAATTCCCAATTGCCCAAATGAGCGCTGAAAAGCAGGCCGGGAAGACCGTCATCACGCAATTGATGCAGATATTCGGCGCCCTCGACCGCGACTCTTTTGTTTGGGCCGAATTCGATCTCATCAATATGCGGAAATTCGCCCACCATGCGGCCCAGATTGTCCCACATTCCGGCGACGATGCGCTCTTGCTCGGTTCGGGGCAAATCAGGCCAGACCCGTTCCAGATTGCGAAAGGCACGGCGGTTTAACGGCAGATGTCTGGCAATATTCCGGCCAATCCACCCCCCCAATCCAGAAGCAATATCCAAGGGCAGGCTTCGCAGAAGATGGTAAAACAGCCAGACGGCCCCCGCTTCAAGGCGCCCCCGCAGATCAAGCTTTTTCACCCTGTCGCTTCCGTTTTGAGAAGGGGCGCAAGAATTTTCAGCAAGGCGGCTTCATCCTCCCAGGTCACGGTGATCCGCAAGACCGCCACCTGATCCTGCAAATGAACCGGAACCCGTACTTTATCCTTGGTTGTGGTAATGAGCATGGCCGCATGTTTTTCGGCCAGGTCAATCAATTCGTGGATTTCCGAGGCGTGATAGAGATGGTGGTCAGGAAATGCATAGGCCTCAAGGACTTCGGCACCCCGAGCCTCTAAACTATCGAAGAATTTTTTCGGCCGGCCAATCCCGGCAAAGGCAATAACCTGCTGGCCGTGCAGGGCCTCGGACTCGGCCTCAGGTTCCAATTTGGCATGCAGAACCGGCAGGCCCCCGGCTAATTTCGCCAAATTATGCCGGTCGTGGCCAAGGATGACCATCGCCGTGGCCCGGCGCAATCCGCGGCTGACCGGTTCGCGCAGCGGTCCGGCCGGAATGCAGCGCCCCGAGCCGAAGCCGTAATGGCCGTCAACGATCACCAGGCTGACATCTTTGTGCAAGGATGGATCCTGGAACCCGTCGTCCATGATAAGGCAGCGGGCGTGATGTGCCGCCGCCGCCTTGGCGCCGGCGATCCGATCAGCCGCCACCCAGCAGGGCGCATAATTGGCCAGCAATAAGGGCTCGTCGCCAACATCCTGGGGAGAATGCCGTTCGGTGTTAACCCGCAGCGGTCCTTTGCTCGAGCCGCCATAGCCCCGCGACAGGAAATGAGCAGCCGGCAAAAGACGGGCGATGGAGATGGCGACTGGGGTTTTGCCGGCACCACCGGCAACCAGATTGCCGATACAGACAACCGGTATGGGGGCGTGATGCGGACGAATGCGGCGTTCGCGGAGTGCGCTGCCGGCGGCCCAAGCCCAGCCCAGCGGTGCCAAAGCGACCGACCAAATCCCACCATGCAACCAAAAAGCCGGGGCGCGCATATCAACCTATAAGCGAAAGCCAGGGGCGCAATTCGTCAAAAACACAGTCCAGAACGCCATCCTCCGCGGTGGCAAAGGCTCTTGCGGCATCCCCGGCTTGGGTTACCAGGGCCGGATCGCCAAGGCGACACCGCAAAGCTTCGGCTAAAGCCGTCTCGTCCGTCAAGCGCAGAGCGGCTCCAGCATTCTCCATTCTTCGGGCAATGTCCTGAAAATTTTCCATATGAGGTCCGAACAGGACCGATGCGCCAAGCCGCGCCGGTTCCAACGGGTTCTGGCCACCTTGTCCCAGCATGCTCTTGCCCATAAAGACGATGGGGGACAGGCGCATGAACAAACCGAGTTCACCAAGGGTATCCACCAGAAGAACATCACTTTGGCCGAGATCGGCCGTCTCGTCAGAATGGCGCGCCAGCTTCAATCCCAATCCCACCAATTGATCCCTGACGGCGTCGGCGCGATTGGGATGGCGCGGCGCAATGATCGTCAAAAGACGCGGATATTGAGCCGCCAGCGCTAAATGTAGACGGCCGGCCATAAGTTCTTCGCCGGCATGAGTGCTCGCGGCCAGCCAGCGGGGGCGGTCGCCCATCTGCCCGGCCAGGCGGCTTAACAGAGCGCTATCCACCGGAAGCGGCGGTGCGGCGAATTTTAAATTGCCGCAGAACGCGACCTGTCTTGCGCCCAGCGCCGTCAGCCTTTGACTGTCAAGCGGGGTTTGGCCCAGACAAAGAACGAAGCCGGACAGCAATTTGCGGATCAGCCGCGGTTGTCTCCGCCAGCGCGCGAAAGAACGATCGGAAATCCGGCCATTCAGTAAAATCATCGGAATATTCCGGGCGGCCGCTTCGGTAACCAGATTGGGCCAGAATTCCGACTCGGCCCATAAAGCCAGATCCGGCTTCCAATGATCCAAGAATCGTCGGACCCAGGCCAGCCGGTCCACCGGCGCATATTGGTGCAAGGCGCCCACCGGCAGCCTTTTTGCCATCAGATCCGCCGAACTGACCGTGCCGGTGGTAACCAGCACGGATAAAGCGCCATTCTGTAATAAGCGCTCGATCACCGGCAACATTGAAACCGATTCGCCCACGCTGGCCGCATGCAGCCAGACCAGCCGGCCCGGGGGGCGCGGCTGGCCGGTTTGACCAAGCCTTTCGCCAAAGCGCTGGCCATCTTCCTTGCCCCGCTTTAACCGGCGCCGCAGATAATAAGAGATCAAAGGGGCGCCCAGGGTGGTCAGGCCGCGATAAAGGGTAAGGATCATTCTTGAACGCCTTCGGCCCGGTCGGGCGAGGAGGGTCTTGCAATCGGTGGATGCCCCATGCGGCGGTCGGTTTCGTCCGTGATGGCGTTCAGTTGTTGTTCAATGGTGGCGCGCAATTCTTCTAACAGGGCAGGGTTGGCATCGCCCGGGACGGTAATCGGTTGTCCCCAGCGGATTTCGCCGCGGGAAAAAGGCAGCGCCAGAATAAAGCGGTCCCAACTGCCCAGCACGAAGCGCCACCGGCTGGAAAATGTACAGGGGATAATCGGCGTTCCCGAGATCTTTGCCAGTTGGACAATCCCCTCGGATGCGGTCATTCGGGGTCCCCGGGGTCCGTCCGGCGTAATACCGACACAGCGCCCCGCTTTAAGGTTTTTCAACATGCTGCGCAAGGCCGAGAAGCCACCGCGCGAAGAGGAGCCGGCGATCGTATCGATGCCAAAATGGCTGACCGTGCGGGCAATGATCTGGCCGTCCCGATGCTGCGAAATCAGCATATTGATCGGGCGCTCACGCCGCCAGCAGAATGGCATCATCAGGATCCGGCCATGCCAGAAGGCCAGGATGAACGGCTTGTTCTGCTCCCAAAAGAATGCCGGAATTTCGCCA
>Ga0007854_10002732_pt1 | contig 10876 bp, 9 predicted proteins | sample CryBogCBH12Aug08_FD_60382 | JGI IMG/M metagenome (GOLD analysis project Ga0007854, IMG submission 60382) | Freshwater microbial communities from Crystal Bog, Wisconsin, USA - CBH12Aug08 | ecosystem: Environmental > Aquatic > Freshwater > Lake | place: Crystal Bog, Wisconsin, USA | collected... | reverse complement strand
AAAGAGGGACTCTTCCCGGTACCACGGTAGGCCTTCCTGGAGCGCCTTCAAGGGGGTCTTGGAGGCGCTCCGGAGGGGGCGGTTGAGTCGGCCTAGGAGAGGGTCCCCGGGCGGTAGGAGGCGTAGTTGGGCACCCACTGGGCCCGGTTGACGATGCCCTCCAGCTGCTCGTCATCGATGAGGCGGCCGAGACCCGTGTCCCGGGCCTCCATGCCCACGGCCTTGGCCACGGCGGCGGAGACGGCCCGGATGTCCTTCATCTCCGGCAGCAGCAGGCCCATCTCCTCCTGGGCGGGGGTCACGAACTCGCTGATGGCCTTGCTGCCGGCCAGGAACATGCCGTCGGTCACGCGGGAGGCCTTGCAGACCAGGGCGCCCAGGCCCACGCCAGGGAAGATGTACATGTTGTTGCACTGGGAGGAGAGGAGCTTGTGGCCCTTCCAGTCCACGGGATCGAAGGGGCTGCCGGTGGCCACCAGGCCCTTGCCGTCCGTGGCCCGCCAGACGGCCTCGGGCGTGCACTCGCACTTGTGGGTGGGGTTGGACAGGGCCAGCACGACGGGCCGCTCGGAGTGCTTGGCGGTCTCGGCCAGGATGGCCTCGCTGAACAGTCCGGGCTGGGCCGTGACGCCGATGAGCACCGTGGGGTGGGCGTTGCGGACCACATCCTGCAGGCCGATGTGGGAGGGATCGTCCAGCTGCCAGCCGTCCACGGCGGCGCGGCGCTGGGCCACGGGCTCCTGGGGGCCCTCCAGCAGCGGATCGCCCTCCAGCAGCAGGCCCTGCATGTCCACGGCGTAGATGAGCTTGCGTGCCGCCTCGTCGGAGAGGCCCTCCTGCTTCAGCGCGGCGCGGATGTTCATGGCGATGCCGGTGCCGGCCTGGCCCATGCCCACGATGACGTAGCGCTCGTCCTGGAAGCGGCTCTTCTTGATGCGCATGGCCGTCATCAGCGCCGCCAGGGCCGTCGAGCCCGTGCCCTGGATGTCGTCGTTGAAGGAGAGGATGCGCTCCCGGTAGCGGTCAAGATTCTTGAAGGCGGTCTGCTTGGCGAAGTCCTCCCACTGCAGCAGGGCGCTGGGGAAGTTCCGCTTCACGCCCAGGATGAACTTCTCCACGACCTCCTCGTACTCGGCGCCGCGCAGGCGGGGCCGGCGGACGCCCAGGTAGAGCGGGTCCTCCAGCAGGCGGGTGTTGTTGGTGCCCACGTCCAGGCAGATGGGCAGGCAGACGGCGGGATGCACACCACCGGCGGCCACGTAGAGGCTGACCTTGCCCACGGAGATGCCCATGCCGTCGGAGCCCAGGTCACCCAGGCCCAGGATGCGCTCGCCATCGGTCACCACGATGAGGTTCACCTGCGGCTGGGAGAGCCCCTGGAAGATCTGGTCGATGTTGCCGACGTTTTTCGGCGTGATGTAGATGCCGCGGTAGCGCCGCTGGATGTGGCTCAGCTGCATGCAGGCCTGGCCCACGGTGGGCGTGTAGACGATGGGCACCATCTCCTCGAGGTGGTCCAGGAGCAGCCGGTAGAACAGCGGCTCGCTGCGGTCCTGGAGGCCCGCGAGGTAGATGTAGCGCTCCAGGTCGTCCGGCTTGCGCTGGTAGGCCTCGTAGACCCGGTCCGCCTGGGTGGCGAGGGAGCCGATGCCCGTGCGCAGCATGCCGTCCAGGCCCAGGCTCAGGCGCTCCTCCTTGGTGAAGGCCGAGCCCTTGTTCAGGTGCGAGTCGTTCAGCAGCTGCCGGCCGCGGACGTAGACCTCGTAGTAGTCCTCACCGGTCAGGGGATCGATCTTGAACCCGAACGTCTTCATGCTGTCTCCTCCAGAGAGACCCCTGCGGCTCGGGATGATCCAGCTTCCCTCCCCACGAGGACTCGTACCCAGAGCCAGTCTAACCGCCCGGCTGCGGGCGGGCTCAGGTCGGCCCGGGTGGACTGTCCAGGAGGCCTCCCAGGCGCGCCGATGAGGCCACGGGAGCCGCGCAGGTCCGGCCCCGGCAGACGTAGGCCTGGACCCGCCCGGCCCTCTGCCCGCGGCCCCGGTGCAGGGGCAGCTCCTCCCCGGCGGCCACGGAGAGGGTCCGGCCGGGCAGGTGGCGCCGGTGCACCTCGCGCAGCAGCTCTGCCACGCGCGGGTCCGCTGGCTGGCCGGAGATCGTCACCTCCAGCGGCTCCCGCAGCACCGTGTCCAGCACCCCCAGGAGGCCCAGAAAGGCCCGGGGGGCGCGCGTCAGCCAGGGACCGAAGCAGCGCAGGGTGCCCTCGGCCGCCCCCCGGAAGTCCTCCCGGTGCAGGTGCCGGGACAACCGAAGGAGGACCCGCGCCGCCAGGGTGTTCCCACCGGGCAGAGCCTGATCGAAGCCCGGCTTCTGCCGGAACAGCAGCTCGGCGCTGTCGGCCCCGGTGCTGAAGAAGCCCCCGGCGGGGACGTCCTGGAAGTGCGCCAGGAGGCCTTCGCCCAGGGTCTCCGCCCAGCGCAGCCAGGCCGGGTCGAAGTCGGCCTCGTAGAGGTCCACCAGACCTTCGGCCACCGCCGCGTAGTCCTCCAGGAAGCCGGGCGTGTGGGCCTGGCCCTGACGCCAGACGCGCAGCAGCCGCCCCTCCCGCCAGAGCTCCCGGCGCAGGAAGGCGGCGCAGGCCTCGGCGGCTTCGAGGTAGCGGGGCTCGCCCAGCACCTGGAAGCCCCGGGCCAGGGCAGACAGCGCTAGCCCGTTCCAGGCGGCCAGCACCTTGTCGTCCTTGGCCGGCCGCACCCGCGCGTCCCGCCAGATCCGCAGGCGCTCCCGGAGGGCCCGATCCTCGGCCGCCGGCAGATGGGCACCTGCGGGGGCCGAGAAGCGGTGGACGACGCTGCGGCCGTGCTCGAAGTTGCCGCCCTCGGTGATGCCGAAGGCCGCGCAGAACCGCTCCGCGTCCGGCGTCCCGAGGGCCTCGCGCACCTCTGCCGGCGTGAAGACGTAGAACTTCCCCTCCTCGCCCTCGCTGTCCGCGTCCTCGCTGGCGTGGAAGCCGCCGGCGGGGTCGCGCAGGTCCCGCAGCAGGTAGTCGAGGGTCTCCCGCGCCACCTGGCCGTAGCGGGCCTCCCCGGTGGCCTGGAGGGCCATCAGGTAGCAGCTGGCCAGCTGGGCGTTGTCGTAGAGCATCTTCTCGAAGTGCGGCACCAGCCACTGCCCATCCACGCTGTAGCGGGCGAAGCCGCCGCCCAGGTGGTCGAACATGCCGCCCTCCGCCATGGCATGCAGGGTGCGGACGGCCATGGCCCGGTCCTCGGCGGCGCCCCGGGCGAGGAGCAGCTCCACGGCCAGGTGCGCGGGGAACTTCGGGGCCGGTCCGAAGCCGCCCCAGCGGCCATCGAAGGCCTGCCGCAGCTGGGCCAGGGCGGCCTCGATGGCCCCCGGCTCCGGCAGGTCCACTCCGGCCTGCACCTCCGCCTGCCGGCGCAGCTCCGCCGCGAGGGCGCCCGCCTGGGCCACCAGGCCGGTCCGGTCCTCCCGCCACACCTGGGCGATGCGGGTGAGCAGGGGGAGGAAGCCGGGCATGCCGCCCCGGGACTCTGGGGGGAAGTAGGTGCCGGCGTGGAAGGGTTCCAGGTCCGGCGTCAGCCACACGCTCATGGGCCAGCCACCCCGGCCCGTGAGGGCCTGGACCGCGTCCATGTAGAGGTCGTCCAGGTCCGGCCGCTCCTCGCGGTCCACCTTGATGCTCACGAAGTGGGCGTTGAGCACGGCGGCCACCGCCGGACTCTCGAAGCTCTCCCGCTCCATGACGTGGCACCAGTGGCAGGCGCTGTAGCCGATGCTCAGGAAGATGGGCTTCTGCTCCGCCCGGGCCTTCGTCAGCGCCGCCTCGCCCCAGGGGTGCCAGTCCACGGGGTTGTGGGCGTGCTGCAGGAGGTAGGGACTGAGGCTGCCGGCCAGCTGGTTGGGCATGAATCTTGACTCCGTTAGTCAAGATTATGCGCCAAGTTTTGTGTTGCGACAGTGTCCCTTGCGGGGGGACCCCGGTGTGCCGAAGGAGACAGGATCCCCCTGGAGCCCGTTAAGATGGGGCTTTGGCCCCCCCCGAGGTCCCATGTTCGACAGCCTTACCCAGAAGCTCAGCCAGGCGATGAAGGCCCTCCGGGGCCAGTCGAAGCTGACGGAAGCCAACCTTGAGGGCGTGCTCCGCGAAGTGCGCATGGCCCTGCTGGAGGCCGACGTCCACGTGAGCGTGGCCCGCACCTTCCTGCAGCGGGTCAAGGAGAAGGCCCTGGGCGCCGAAGTGTTGCAGGGGCTGAATCCCACCCAGGCCTTCATCGACATCGTCCACCGGGAGCTGGTGGAGATCATGGGCGGCCAGGCTCCTGAACACCCCCTCACCTTCGCCTCCAAGCCGCCGACGGTGGTGATGATGGTGGGCCTGCAGGGCGCGGGCAAGACCACCACCTGCGGCAAGCTGGCCCTGTTCCTCAAGAAGCTGGGCCGCTCGCCGCTGCTGGTGCCGGCGGACGTCTACCGCCCCGCGGCCATCGAGCAGCTCCACGTGGTGGCCAAGGACGCCGGCGTGCCCTCCTTCCGCACCGCCGAGACTGATCCCGTGGCCATCTGCGCCGCGGCCGTGGCCGAGGCGCGGCTCAAGGGCTGGGACGTGGTGGTGCTGGACACCGCGGGCCGCCTGCACCTGGACGAAGGCCTCATGGAGGAGCTGGCCCGCATCAAGGCCGCCACCGCCCCCGACGAGATCCTCTTCGTGGCCGACGCCATGACCGGCCAGGATGCGGTGCGCAGCGCCACCGCCTTCCACGAGAAGCTGGGCATCACCGGCGTGGTGCTCACCAAGACCGACGGCGACACTCGCGGCGGAGCGGCCTTCAGCATCAAGCAGGCCACGGGCCAGCCCCTGAAGTTCGTGGGCGAGGGCGAGAAGCTGGAGGACTTCCAGCGCTTCCACCCGGACCGCATGGCCCAGCGCATCCTCGGCATGGGCGACGTGCTGAGCCTCATCGAGCACGCCAAGGACCGCATCGACGAGAAGGAAGCGGAGGTCATGGCCAAGCGCCTGGCCAAGAACCAGTTCACCCTGGAGGACATGCGCAAGCAGTTCCAGCAGGTGCAGAAGCTGGGCTCCATGAACAAGATCCTCGGCATGCTGCCGGGCATGGGCCAGATGAAGGACCAGCTCGCCCAGGTGGCCACGGACAAGCGCATCAAGCACCTGGAGGCCATCATCAACTCCATGACGCCGGCGGAGCGGGCCAACCACAACCTGCTGGACGGCAAGCGCAAGCGCCGCATCGCCGCGGGCTGCGGCCGCCCCGTGAGCGAGATCAACCAGCTGCTGAAGCAGTTCGCGGAGACCAAGAAGCTCATGAGCCAGATGAACGATCCCCGGTTCATGGCCCGCATGCAGCGCATGGGCAAGCTGGGCGGCGGCCCGCCGAACCTGCCCTTCTGATCCGCCGGCCATGAAGCCGCAGCGTCCCACCCTGATCCGCCTCGGCCTCCTGGGCCTGCTGGCGCTCCTGATGCTGGGTCTGGGCAGCCTGGGCTTCACCCTGCTGCGGCCCCCCGCCACGGAGCGTGTGCTGATGCTGCGCTCCCCCCTGGACAGCCGGGGGCACGACCTGGGCCCCGGAATGGAGACCCTGCTCGCGGACTACCTGGAGATCCTGACCGGGGCCACCGTCACCCATGGGGCCGGGGTGCCCGGCCCGGCCGAGCTGCGGCAGCTGCCCCCGACCCTGCGGCTCCTGCGCTTCCAGGGCCACCGGGACAAGGACCTCCTCGCGCTGACCCTGCAGTGGAACACCGTCGCCCGGCTGCTGGCGGACCAGCCCTGGATCTCGGACGCGGCCCCGACCCGGGAGCCGGCCCGGACCATGGATCACGTGGTCCAGCACTGGCCCCTGCTGACCCGGGTCCGGCAGACGGAGGGGCTGCTGCCGCGGACTCCCGACCGCTTCTGGCTGCTGCTGGAGGGGCTCGCCATCCAGGACGACGCGGCGGCGACGGCGCACCTGCCGCAGTCCTGGCAGCTGATCAAGGATGAGCCCGGCTGCGCCACCGCCTGGGCCGCCCTGGGGGACCACCTCTACCGCAGCCTCTGGGTGAATCCCGACGAGGCCGGGGTCGGCCTGAACTCCCGGACGCACCACGCCTTCCGGAAGGCCGTGAACCTCGTCCCCGGCTACCCCCGGGCCACCTTCCTCTGGTCCATGATGCTGACGGACACCGGCAACCAGAGCCCGGCGCTCCGGATCCTCCAGCAGGCGATCCGCATGCGGCCCGGCAGCCCGGACCTCTTCCTGGGCGTGGCCTACGCCAGCCGCACCTCGGGCCTGCTCGAAGGGGCCCGCCGGGCCCTGCAGCGCCGGAACGAGCTGCTGGGGCCCCTGGCCTCGCCCTCGGCCTGGTTCGCCGAGACCACCTACCTCTACCTCGGGGACCAGGCGGCCTTCGGCCAGGAGCTGCAGCGGGTCCAGGGTCTCCGCCAGGACGCGAGCACCCACTTCTACCAGGGCTATTTCGCCCTGCTCCAGGGCCGTCGCCGCCAGGCCCTGACCTCCATGACGGCCGGGAGCGACCCCGCCCTCGGGCCCGCCCCCTTCCGGGACCTCTGCCGGGTCTACCGCGCCTACCTCGAGGGCCGCCCCGCCGAGGGCCTGTCGGCGCTGCGGGAGATCGATGTGGTCCGGGGCAAGCTCCGGATCCCGGATGGCGAGTGGACCTTCAAGGAAGCCGAGGCCTACGCGCTGCTGGGGGACGCCGACCACGGCGTGGACTGCGCCACCCGGGCCTTCGTGCAGGGTTTCAGCTGTGCCGACTGGTATGAGACCTCCCCCTTCCTGAGCCGGGTCCGGGAACATCCCCGCTGGCCGACTCTCCGGCGGAACGTCCGCGAGCGGCAGGCGGAGCTGCTGGGCAGCTTCCCGCCCTCGGCCTTCGAGCCCTGAAGCCCGGGGCGTCCGTGGGAGCGCCAATTTGGGCTTGGGACTTGAGGCCTTTCGCGCTACACTTTCCTGCTCAGGGAGTACCCATGCTTTCGATCCGCCTAGCTCGCAATGGTGCCAAGAAGCGCCCGTTCTACCACATCGTCGTCTCCGAGAACGACCGCATCCCGACGGGCCAGGCCCTCGAGGTGCTGGGCTTCGTGAACCCCATCGCCGGCTCCGGCGAGGCGGTGCGGATCGACGTGGAGAAGGCCAAGTCCTGGCTCCAGAAGGGCGCCCAGCCCTCCAAGACCGTGCTCGACCTGTTCAAGAAGAACCAGGTCCTGTAGCCCGATTCCGCATCGCGAAAGCCGGGCGCAGGTCCGGCTTTCTTTGTTCTTCGCGCCTCCCCCGGAGCGACCATGGACTTCGAAGCCTTCCTGCGTGACGTGCTGACCCCCCTGCTGGACCACCCGGAGGCCTTCCGGGTCGAGGTGGCGGGCGAGGGCCGCAGGCGCGATGTCCTCGTCCATGCCGATCCCCGGGATCGCGGCCGCATCATCGGCAAGCACGGCCGCATGATCTCGGCCCTGCGCACCCTCTGCAAGACCGCGGGAGAGAAGGCCGGCCTGACGGTGGAAGTGGAGCTGTACGACGAGGATGAGCGGGAGGCCTAGATGCTCCTAGCGGGTCAGCTCGCCAAGGTCCAGGGACTCAAGGGCGAGTTCCTCTTCCATGCAGTCATGGACGAGCCCGAACGGCTGGAGGGCATGGCGGGCCTGGTCCTCGCCCCGCCGAGCCAGGACCTGGAGCGGGCTGAACCGGCCCCGCCCGCCCGCGGCGTCACCCTCCGCGGCTTCCGCTGGCATCAGGAGCGCCCCTGCCTGGCCTTCGCGGATGTGCCGGACCGCACCGCCGCCGAAGCGCTGAAGGGCTGGGCCCTCTGGATGCCCGAGGCCGAGGCCTCCCTGGAGGAGGGCGAGACCTTCCGTCACCAGTGGATCGGCTGCGAGGTCTTCATCGCCGGCCACAAGGTCGGCGAGGTGCTCCGCCTGGATCCCGGCCCCGCGGGCTACGACATGGTGGTCATGCGGGACCTGCGCCCCGGCCGGACCGGCCAGCGGGACATCCCCTACATCAAGGCCTGGTGGACCCTGGACCTGCCCAACCGCCGCCTCGACCTGGATCCCCCCCCGGGCCTGCTGGACGTGAACCTGATCAAGGACTGAGGCCATGAGCTTCTCCGTCGAGCGCTTCAAGCAGACTGTCGGGATGCGCCTCTTCGGGTGGCTGAAGATCCCACTGCTGGCCTCGGTGCGGCCCAGCGTGGTGGAGCTGTCGGAGACCCGCTGCGTGGTCCGGATCCCGCTCCGGCGCTGGACCCGGAACCACCTGGGCTCCATGTATTTCGGCGCCCTGGCCATCGGCGCCGACTGCGCCGGGGGCCTGCTCGCCATGGACGCCATCCGGCGCTCCGGCGGCGGCGTCTCGCTGGTCTTCAAGGCCTTCCAGGCCACCTTCCTGAAGCGCCCCGAGAGCGATGTCTACTTCATCTGCCAAGAGGGGGCGGCCATCCGCGACCAGGTCCGGCGGGCCCTGGCCTCCCCGGACCGCATCACGGAACCCATGCATATGCAGGCCGCCATCCGGACTCCGGACGGCGGCTTCGAGCCTGTGGCCGAGTTCACCCTGGAGCTCAGCCTCAAGCGGACTAGTTGATGTCGATCTCGAAGGGCAGCCGGGTGTAGACGCCACGGGGGTCATTGAGGGCCGATAGCCGCTCCAGCTGGACCTTGAAGCGCTCCGCGAGCAGCTCCACGGGACCGGACCGCGTCAGCTTGCGGGCCTTGCCCTGGCCGAGGCTCTTGAGCAGCTCGCGGAGGGTGTCGGGTTCCTTCTCGGGACCGACGAGGTAGAAGTCGTTCTCCGCCTTGGCCTGCCTGGCCGCGTACTTCACTGCGTCGCCCAGGCCGCCGAGCTCGTCCACCAGGCCCAGCTTCACCGCCTCCCGGCCGGACCAGACCCGGCCCTGGGCGATCTCGTGGACAGCCTCGCGCTTCAGCTTCCGGCTGTCGGCCACCTTGGTGATGAACTGCTCGTAGATGTGGTCCACGATGCCCTGGATGCGGGCCAGCTCCAGCTCGTTCTTGGGGCGCGTCAGGGTCATGGGGTTGGCCATCTTCGCGGTCTGCACACTGTCCCAGGTTACGCCGTGCTCGTTGGCCAGCTTCTTCACGTTGGGCAGCAGACCGAAGACGCCGATGGAGCCCGTGATGGTGGTGGGCTCCGCGAAGATGCGGTCCCCGTAGGTGCTGATCCAGTAGCCGCCGGAGGCCGCCAGGTGGCCCATGGAGACGATCACGGGCTTGAGCTTCTTGGTGACCACCACCTCTCGCTGGATGAGCTCCGAGGCCGCGGCGCTGCCGCCGGGGCTGTTCACACGCAGCACGATGGCCTTGACGCGCTCGTCCAGGCGCAGGCGCCGCAGCTCCCGGCTGAGCCGCTCACCGCCCACCTGGGCGGGCTTGCCCTCGCCGTCCACGATCTCGCCCTCGGCCACGACCACGGCGATGCGGGTCTTGCCCGTCCTGGCGTCGCCGGGGATGCCGGCGTAGGTGGCCAGGGTGATCTGGGGGAAGTCCTTGTCCTTGGGCTGCTTCCCGGCCAGCTTCTTGAGCTCGTCGAGCACCTCGTCATAGGGCGCGATGCGATCCACGAGGCCCAGCTTCAGGGCCTCCTCGGCCTCCAGCACGCCCCGCTCGTCCGCCACGGCCTGCAGGTCCGCGGGGGTCTTCTTGCGGTCCTTCGCGACAGTCTCCTTCCAGTCGCTCCAGATGTCGTCCAGCAGCTTCTGGACCTGCTCCCGGTTGGGCTCGCTCATGCGGTCCGTGATGTAGGGCTCCACCGCGCTCTTGTACTTGCCGACCCGGGTGACCTGCACCTCCACGCCGTACTTCTTGAAGGCCTCGCCGAAGAACATGGGCTCGCTGGCCAGGCCGTTGACCTCCATCTCGCCGAAGGGGTTGAGGTAGACCGTCGTGGCGCCCGCCGCCAGGTAGAAGTCGCGCTTGCTCCAGCCCAGGTTGTAGGCCAGCACCGGCTTCTTGGCCTTGAAGCGCTGGAGGGCCTCCCGCAGCTCCTTCAGCTGGGCCGGACCGGCGCTCTGGAGGTTCCCCGTGAGGAAGAGGCCCGTGATCCGGGCATCCGCCGCGGCCCGGTCCAGAGCCTCGATGAGGGTCGGCAGGGGCTGGGCGTGGCTGCCGCCGCCGCCCATGGCCTCGCTGATGGCCTCGCCAGGCTCCGGCTCCGGCTCGCTGTCCGTCAGGCTCATGTCCAGGTCCAGGACCAGCAGCGCCTTGGCCGGCACCGTGGGCTTGCTGGAGGAGCCCACCGCAGCCAGCACCCCGAAGAGCAGCACCAGGCCCAGGCCGCCCACCAGGATGAGGGCCAGCAGCGAGGCAAAGAAACTCTTGAAGAAGTCCTTCATGACGGCTCCCGGAGACACCTCTCAGGATCGCATGACCGGGCTTGGAATAAACCTGGACAATTGCCGTAATCCGTCGGGTCAGTGCCTCTTAGACGGGAGTCTCAGGTCTATGTTGAGGCGCGGCCGGATGAGCCCCGCCCGGATTCCCGATCAAAAAACCGAGGTGCGGGAGGGGCGCCCGGTTGCCGACGCCGAATAATGAGACTCGATTGCATTAATTTTGACCACGAGCTAACATCGGATGCGGCTGGAGTCCATGAAAGACCCTTGTTTTGATTCAATTAACCTTATTCAGAGGGAATGGCCCATGAGCAACTACCCCGAACACACTCGGGAACGAGCGGAAAGCGCTCTTGCGCATGGCCTAAGTCAAACGCCCTTATTATGTTGGGTCTTTGTATCAAATTATGCAATCAATGGAACCCATTCTGGGACTAGGTGATTGAAAGAATTAGTCTTATGCATCTCTATGCCAAAGTTG
>Ga0007854_10002730_pt1 | contig 10879 bp, 8 predicted proteins | sample CryBogCBH12Aug08_FD_60382 | JGI IMG/M metagenome (GOLD analysis project Ga0007854, IMG submission 60382) | Freshwater microbial communities from Crystal Bog, Wisconsin, USA - CBH12Aug08 | ecosystem: Environmental > Aquatic > Freshwater > Lake | place: Crystal Bog, Wisconsin, USA | collected... | reverse complement strand
TGCAACGCCACGGCATCCCGACCGCTGCGTCGGGCCATTTCTCGAATAGCGCGGAGGCACGGGACTTCTGCCGTACGATGCGCTATCCGCTCGTCATCAAGGCCGACGGCCTGGCACTGGGCAAGGGAGTTATCATCGCCGAAAACCCGGAGATCGCGGCCGAGACGATTGTTAACATCATGGAGCGGGGTCAGTTCGGCGCGGCGGGCAACAGCATTGTGATCGAGGAATTTCTCACCGGCCAGGAATGCTCGATTCATGCACTGGTTGACGGCAATAACTACCTCCTGTTCCCGGGGGCGCAGGATCACAAACAGGTGTTCGATGGTGATCGCGGCCCGAATACCGGCGGCATGGGCACATTTAGTCCGCCAGCTCAACTGCTGACGCCGGAGCTCGAGGAAGCGGTCCGCAAAGAGGTCATGGAACCGTTTCTTGCGGGATTGAAGGCGGAGGGGATTGATTTCAAGGGACTCCTGTTTCCCGGTTTGATGATTACGCAGGACGGTCTGAAAGTGCTCGAGTTCAATTGCCGGTTTGGCGACCCGGAAACCCAGGTGCTGCTCACCCGGCTCAAGACCGACCTGGCCGGTCTGATCGATGCGGTCATCGACGGCAGGCTCCACGAATGCAGCGCGGAATGGGATACGCGCCCCGCCGTTTGCGTGGTGATGGCCTCCGGCGGATACCCCGGCGACTATGAAAAGGGAAAGGAAATCCAGGGTCTTGACGCTTTCAACGGCGCGGAAGATGTGATGGTGTTCCATGCCGGAACCAGGCTTGAAAACGGCAGGATCGTCACAGCCGGCGGGCGTGTTCTTGGCGTCACCGCGCTCGGTTCCGATTTGCGCGCCGCCCAGGCCCGTGCCTATGAGGCGGTCTCAAAGATCAGCTTTGATGGATGCCAATTCCGGCGCGATATTGCAGCCAAGGGACTCATGGGTTAATGGTTCCCTTATGAAAAGCACACTAGCGCTCACCGTTTCCTGCATTGTCTGCTGCAGTTTTCTGGTCGCGCAATCGCCGGAGCCGTCCGCTTCGCCTTCTGCTGCCGCTTCACCAATCCCTGCAAAGCATGATGCGCCAGCCGCTCCATCCCCCGCTCCGGCACCCACCCTTCGAGCATTGGTAGATGCCCTTCCCCAAACAGATCTGAACGAGACGGTCATCCTTTTGAAATCGCGCTACCTCAATCCGGCGGCTCTTGATGACAAGGAAATGGCGCGGGCAACCATCGAAGGATTGATAACCCGGCTCGGCCCGGGGGTTTCTCTCTCGCCTCCACCGGCATCCCTCCCTGGCGATGCCAATCCGTTGTACTCGGAAATCCTGCAGGAACAGACCGGTTATCTGCGACCCGGCACCCTGAGCGGAGACACCCCCGGCAAAATGGATGCCGTGCTGAAAAATTTTGCCGAAAAGGGAATCAACTCGATAATACTCGACCTGCGCGCCACTCCGGAAAGCGGCGATTATGCCTGCGCCGCCGAAATTCTCAAACGCTTTGCGTCCAGGGGAGCGGCACTCTTCAGCATCGGAAAATCCGCCGCAAAACAGGCGCAGAATTTTACCAGCGACCAGGAGCCGGAATTTCACGGGATCATGGCAGTGCTGGTGGATCATGACAATGCCGGGGCATCTGAAGTGATCGCCGCAGTGTTGCGCGCGCAACTCAATGCGCTGGTGATCGGCGAGACAACCCGGGGCGAAGCCGTCGAATATGCGCAATTCCCGCTTCACGACGGGATGATTCTGCGCGTTGCCGAAGCGGAGGTGATCCTGCCGGAAAAGAGCCTCATATTTCCTGCCGGGGTCAAGCCCGATCTGGTTGTCAGGCTGTCGGGTAATCTCAAGAGGGAAATCTTCAACCAAAGTCTTGAGAAAGGCATCAGCCAGTTTGTATTCCAGCCGGAACACCGGCGCATGAATGAAGCGGCACTCGTTGCCGGCGTCAACCCGGAACTGGACGAACTGGAAGCCGCGCAAACAAAAAAAACGCAGCCCAAATCCCTGCCTTACGACACCGTGATCCAACGGGCTGTCGATTTCATCACCACCGCCACAGTTTACGGCGAGGGTAACCGGTAGGTCACGTTTCCTTGAAACTTGTTTTGATTTCCGGGGTTTAATCAGTATCCAGAAAAACTATGAAAAAGCTTATTACAACTTGTGTCATTGCCGCAGGATTAATGGTTCCGATGGCTTTCAATTCGACTGTCCAGGCAGAGCCCCCATGGGCCGGGGGTCGGCCGGGCGGCGAACGGCACCCGGAAATCCACCAGGCTTTGCGCGCGCTTGAAGTTGCAAGATTCCGGCTCGAGCACGCCGAGCATGATTTCGGCGGTCATCGTGAAGCAGCCATGCGCGCCTGCGACACAGCCATCGAGCAACTGCGCCTGGCATTGAGATTTGATCGATAGGTTGATTTCAACTTGCAAAGGGGAACACGCCTCTCTGTAATTAGGGTTTTCCATTTTTGTCATCCGGGCCGGGAAACCGGGAATGGCTGGCAAATAGGAGCTTTGACCAACCCTAATCCATCTTTGCCATGTTGAAAGCGCCCGAGTTCTTTAATTTTACAACTGATGTCATTGAACGATGGGCGCGTGAACGGCCGGATGCGACCGGACTCTGGTGGGTGGACGATCTCGGGGATTTCGAAATCAAATATTCGTTCCGTGAACTGGCTGCGCTGAGCCGCCAGGCGGCCAATTTTTTTGAAACACAGGGGATCAACCGCGGGACACGCGTCCTGATCGTCCTGAACCGTGTACCGCAGTGGTGGATTGCCATGCTCGGTTTGATCCGTCTCGGCGCGGTGCCGGTGCCGGGGACGAATCTGCTCACTGCGCGCGACCTGAATTACAGAATCGAAGCTGCTGAAATCGATGCCATGATTACCGACCCGGCCGGGACGGAAAAAGTGCCGGATTTTTCAGGGGTACGCATCGTGGCTGGCGCCCAAACACCGGGTTGGATCGATTTTGACACCGGGCTTGCTGCCGCTTCGCCGGATTACAAGGATGAACCGATCCGGAGCGATGAACCGGGGATTCTCTATTTCACCAGCGCAACCACCGGGCATCCGAAAATGGTGCTCCATACGCAGGCAAGCTACGGCCTGGCGCACCGGCTCACGGGAGAACTCTGGCTCGATCTGACTCCCGACGATCTTCATTGGAACATTTCGGATGTCGGCTGGGGAAAGGCCGCATGGTCCAGCTTCTACGCCCCCTGGCACATGGGGGCATCCGTGTTTGTCATCGATACACGCGGAAAATTTGACCCTGCCAGAACTCTGCGCACCCTGGAAAAATATCCAATCACCACCTGGTGCGCGCCTCCGACCGCCCTGCGCCTGATCGTTCGCGAGGATCTCTCCCAATATCATTTTCCCCATCTGCGCCATTCGGTGACGGCAGGCGAACCGCTCAACCCGGAAGTCATGGCGATCTGGAAAAAGGCAACGGGACTCACTTTATACGAGGCGTACGGCCAGACGGAAACGGTGATGCTGATCGGCAATTTCCGCTGCCATAACATCGAGACGCGACCCGGCTCGATGGGACGCCCCAATCCCGACTACCAGGTGGCGCTGCTTGACGATCACCTCAATGAACTGCCCGCCGGCGAAGAGGGCGAAATCGCAGTGCGTGTCTCCCCGGAGCGCCCGGTCGGGTTGTTCAAGGAATATTGGAGAAATCCCGGGGTGACCGCCGACAGGTTCCGGGGTGATTGGTACCTCACCGGAGACCGCGCGACCCGCGACGCGGACGGCAACTACTGGTTTATCGGGCGTCGGGACGACGTCATCAAGAGTTCCGGCTACCGGATCGGGCCGTTTGAAGTCGAGAGCGCATTGATTGAGCACGATGCCGTTCTTGACGTCGCCGTGGTCGGAAAACCGGATGCCATCCGGGGACAGATCGTAAAGGCATTTGTCGTGCTTCGTCCGGGCAGGGATGCCTGTGAAGCGCTCAAGAAAGAGCTTCAAGACCATTGCAAACACTCGGTCGCTCCGTACAAATATCCAAGGGAGATCGAGTTCGTGACCGAACTGCCAAAGACAACCAGCGGAAAAACCCGGCACGTGGAACTGAGAAAACGCGAGATGGGGTCTCACGCGGAATGAAAATGGCATGGTCTCCTGAAAGCCGCCGGCTTTGCATCGAAGCCGTTTTGCCAAAACGTCCCTGATTGAAACGCGGGACGCTGTTGCAGCAGGGACGTCCGAACCCGAAAGCCAGCCGCCTCCGCTTTGCCCGAGAAATGGGACGGCTCGGCGAGCCGTCCCTACCAAAGGGTTAATTCACGACTAGCTTCGCTGAATGCAATTTTACGCAATTTGACTCGCTCTTTCCGTTGGTTTCGCATAGCTTGCCTTTCTCGACTGATCGTCGCACCCCAATCCCGGACAATTCTGAAATCCTATGAAATCCTTCTTCAAATCCTTTTTTATCGCCCTCCTCTGCACCCTCGGTGTGAGTTGCTTTGCAAAAACCGGTCCAGATTCCGTCAGAAAAACATCAAGCTTCGATGACGGCTGGAAATTCATCCGCGAGGACGTGACGGGCGCGGAAGTGCCGGGATTTGACGACTCGGCATGGAAGCCGGTGCAGGTTCCGCATACCTGGAACAATCTCGACGGCGAACAGACCGGGAATAAATATTACCGCGGGCCGGGCTGGTATAGAAGACATCTTGAACTCGATTCCGCCAGCATTGAAAAAAGCCTCTTCCTGAAATTCGAAGGCGCCGCCACGGTCACCGATCTGTTCGTCAACGGCAAACCTGTTGGAACGCACAAAGGCGCATTCGGAGCCTTCTGTTTTGAAATCACTCCCTTTGTAAATAAGGGGGACAACGTAATTGCCGTCCGGGTCAATAATGCGAAGAATCCCGCCGTTGCGCCTCTAAGCGGGGATTTCACCGTGTTCGGCGGGCTCTACAGGGATGTGCATCTGTTGAAGCTAAACAAACTCTCCATCTCACCGCTCGACTATGCTTCGCCCGGCGTCTATCTCAAACAGTCGGATGTGAGTGAAAAAAATGCGGGGCTGGAGATCGAGACCGTTCTTCGCAACAGCACAGGCAATGCGAAAACTGCGACGTTGAAATACACCCTCCTGGACGCCAAAGGAAAGACGATCCTGAGTGCTTCCACATCGCAAACAATCGCCTCCGGCAGCGCAACGGCGACCTCGGGCAAACTCTCCATCGCCAATCCGCATCTCTGGAACGGACGCAAAGATCCCTATCTTTACCAGGTGAAAGTCGATCTCATGGACGGAGAGACCGTCGCCGACAGCGTGACCCAGCCGCTCGGGTTGCGTTATTTCAAGGTGGACAAGGATCAAGGGTTTTTCCTGAACGGCGCCCATTATCCGCTGCACGGAGTAAATCGCCACCAGGATCGCAAGGACAAGGGCTGGGCAATCGGGGAGAAGGAACACCAGCAGGATTTCGACCTGATTATGGAGATGGGTTGCACGGGCATCCGGCTGGCCCATTACCAGCATGCCGATTTCTTCTACGGTCTCTGCGATAAGGGCGGCCTGGTCGCCTGGGCGGAACTGCCGCTGGTCAACGATCTCGGATGCACCGCAGAGTTTGATGACAATGCAAAACAACAACTCAACGAACTGATCAAACAGAACTACAATCATCCGGCGATTCTGTTCTGGAGCCTCTTCAACGAATTGCATCCCGAGGGAAAATGGCTGGATGCACCCGCGGACTGGACATTGATCCCGAAGCTGAACGATCTTGCGCACCAGCTTGATCCAGGCAGGCTCACCGCGTCCGCCGCCTGCATCAAGCCGAACGACCCGCTCAATCGCGTAACGGATCTGATCGGGTTCAACCGCTACCCGGGCTGGTATTACGAAAAGCCGGAATCCTGGCCAAAGACACTGGATGGAATGCGAAACGATCTGCCAACATGCAGCATCGGCATCACGGAATATGGAGCGGGAGCCAACACGACCCATCACGAAGCCGATCCGAAGCAACCCGATCCCGGCGGCAAATGGCACCCCGAGGAATGGCAGAGTCACATCCATGAAACAGCGTGGAATTCTTTGCAGCAGCACCCGTGGCTCTGGTGCACGTTTGTCTGGAACATGTTCGATTTCGCGTCCGCTGCGCGCAAAGAGGGGGAACTCCCCGGACTGAACGACAAAGGTTTGGTGACCTATGACCGCAAAATAAAAAAGGATTCATTCTACTGGTACAAGGCCAACTGGTCGCAGTCGCCGGTTGTGCATATTACAGAAAGCAGATTCACTCCACGGCCCGCTGGAGCCGCCAGTATCAGGGTCTATTCCAATTTTGAAAAAGTTGAACTCAGGTTGAATGGAAAATCGCTGGGCGAAAAAAGCGGTGCTGACCACATTTTCCAGTGGGATAACGCACCCCTCTCCGCCGGCGAAAACCGGGTCGAAGCGGTCGCCAAAGCCGATGGGAAAAAGACTATCGACTCCTGCGTCTGGATAGGCTCCGCAGACAAGAGCACCCCGGACAAACATTCAGACCATTGAATCTTTCCCTAAACAATCGGAGAAAAACTGCGACTGCGTTTTTTTAGCCGGACGGTCTGCGTGTAGCCGACTTCTGCGGCGAGGGCCAGTGCCTTGTCAAAATCGGCGCCGACCTCTTCCGGCGCGTGCGAGTCGGAATTGATCAGCAACGGAATCCCTGCTTCGCACATCATCTGTAGAAATTCCAGGGCCGGATAGATTTCGCCAACGGGTTTTCGCAGACCTGCGGTGTTGATTTCCATCGCGACGTTCTCTTCTGCCGCCGCCGCAATCGAGGGCTCATAATACTTTCTCAAATCTCCGGGCGGACGATGCCCGAATTTTTTCACAAGATCGGGATGCGCCACAAAATCAAATAACCCGCTGCGGATGCACTGTTCATAGTTTTTCCAGTACATCGACCAGATCTCAGCGACCGGCAGCTCGTCGAACCTGCCAATATGCCTGGGGTTGTCCACATCCCAGCCCGGCGCGATGTAATGGACGCTGCCGATGAGGTAATCCCAGTCGGCCATTCCCGCGAGCTTTTCAATCCATGCTTCCTGTCCGGGGATGTAATCGCATTCGAGCCCGATCCGGATCGGCAGCCCTGGAAATTCTTCGCGCGCCTCCTCCACCATCTCGATGTAACCCGGCAATTCCTCGAGAAGCATCCGCCAGTCGTCAAAAAGTCCGGGCATCGGGTTGTGATCGGCAAACCCGATTTCATCAAGTCCTTTTGCGACCGCAACCCGTGCATATTCGGATGGCAAGCCTGTGGCGTGACGGCAAAGCGGGGTATGGAGATGGTAATCGGCATTCATATTGGCGTGATGTTTAGCTTGTTTCTCTCGCGGAAACATTTCAACGTAAACCTTTCTTATGAAATTCATCGAGTCCGTTTTTGAAAAAGTGAGGCGGCATCCGAAGCGCATTGTGTTTCCGGAAGGCGCGGAGCCGCGTGTTTTGCAGGCGGCCGCGCGTTTCGTCAAAATGCAGCTCGGCGTGCCGATTCTTCTGGGTAAGCAGGATGAAATCGTCCGGGAAGCCTCGAAGTTCGGCATTGATCTCTCTCGCATCGGCATCATCGACCCGGCGACCGCCGAGGATTTGCCGGTTTTTTGCGAGCATCTCGAGCGGTTGAAGCGATACCGGAAATTTACCCACAGCGACGTGTTGCAGGCGATGCTCAACCCGAATTACTTCGGGGCGATGATGATCCAGCATGGACACGCCGACGGACTGGTGGGCGGTGCCAGCGTCTATGCCGGCAACCTGCTGCGTCCGCTGATCCAGCTTGTGAAACCCCTGCCCGGCATGGAGTTGATCTCAAGCTGCATGATGATCGAACTCGAAAACCCGGTTTATGGCGAAAACGGCGTCATGATGTTTGCCGATTGCGCCGTGATTCCCGAACCGACCATCGATCAACTCGCAATGATCGCCATCCAAACCGGCTCGATCTGCCGCCGTCTCACCGGCATCACCCCGCGGATCGCGATGCTGAGCTTTTCCACCAAGGGAAGTTCCAAGCTGCCCGCCGCGGAAAAAATCGCCGCCGCCGCCGCGCTCGCGAAGAAAAAAATCACCGAGGAGAAACTCGATATGGAAATTGATGGCGAGTTGCAGGCCGATACCGCCCTGCTCAAGGATCTGGCACAACGCAAGGCACCCGCCAGCAAGGTCGCGGGCAATGCAAACGTCCTTGTCTTCCCCGACCTGAACAGCGGGAATATCGCCGCCAAACTCGTGCAATACCTCGCGGGAGCCGATACCTACGGCCAGATTTTGCTCGGTCTGTCAAAACCGGCGGCTGATCTGTCACGCGGCGCTTCCATTGACGAAATCGTCGGTGTGGCAGCCATTGTCGGCCTCCAAGCCATCGAATACCGGAAACTCTATCCACAGGAAGATGCCAATGATCCTTCCTGATGGTTCGATGAAATCCATCGATTCTATCGCACTTCTGAATTCCTGAGCCTGGCTTGTTCCATGAACTCCACTACACCCCGGATTTTTGTCGCTGCAACCCAGCAGAATGACGGCAAGACAACGACCGCACTCGGTCTGTTTGCCGCGTTGCGTAAAAAATTCGGGCGGATCGGTTACATCAAGCCGGTCGGCCAGCGGTTCGTCGAAATCGAAGGGAACAAGATTGACGAGGATACGGTGCTTATCGACCAGACATTCGGTGTGAAAACTCCGCTCGAGGCGATGAGCCCCATCGCCATCGAACCGGATTTTACCCGGAAGTACATCGAAAACGCCAATCACGAATTCTTCGTGCGGCGTCTGCAAAATTCATTTGACCGTGCGGCCTGGGAAAAGGATTTCGTCATCATCGAAGGCAGCGGACATGCAGGCGTGGGATCGGTGTTCGATCTTTCCAATGCGCGCGTTGCAAAACTCCTCGGGAGCAAAGTCATCCTTGTCACAAAAGGCGGCGTCGGGCGGGCCATCGACGAGGCCGCCCTGAACAAGGCGCTTTTTGACAAGGAAGGCGTGGAATTGATCGGCGTGGTTCTCAACAAGGTGCTTCCCGAGAAAATGGACTTCATCAAGGACATCGTCGGGCGCGGCCTCGCACGTCTCGGAATCGAGTTGCTCGGATGCATTCCCACCGAACCGATCCTCGGTCACGCAACTCTCGGCCAGGTGACCCGCGAGGTGGATGGCCAGTTTCTCGCCGGGAAAAACCTGGCCCGCCGCCTGGTGCGCAAGGTAATCATCGGCGCGATGAATTCCATCCATGTCGCCGAATATTTCCAGCACGGCACACTGGTCGTGACGCCGGGCGACCGCGAGGATATCATTCTCGCCGCTCTCTCAGCCTGTTCACAACTCGAACATGGCGGACGCATTCTTCTGACCGGCCTGGTTCTTTGCGGCAACCTTGTGCCGCACCAGAACATCATCGAAATGCTCCACCAGTCAAACCTGCCGGTCATCACCAGCCCGCTGGACAGCTACACCGTTGCGCATGCCATCCATAATATGACGGTGAAAACCCTGCCCGGAGACCATGAAAAGATCGATAAAATCCAGTCGCTCATCGCAACCCATCTCAATGTTGAACGGCTTCTCGAGCGGTTGCCTTGAAAACCATCAGGTTATCAATCAGGAACGGACTCAGTCGTTTATGCGTCCGCAGTTTTGAAATGAGCTTTCCCAGGGATTCGGAATCCTCCCTGTATCCTTCGTTTTCAAAGATCCCGGTCCAGAATTCCTTCGGCTGGCAGTTGATATGCCCATGCCCGGGTTGTCCGGGCCCGGCGCAGGTCACGACCACCACCGGCGCCGCCGATGTGAGAACCCGGACGAATCCCCTGGAAAGCGGTTCGGGAATGTGCTCGCCCACCTCAAGGCTGAATACCACATCGTATTTCCCGTGGAGGTCGAGCGGAACCGTCGCTGCAAGATCGAATCTCCCCAGCCCGATGCCTTGCACACGGGCAAATGCTCTTCCTGTGGCGGAATACTCAAAACCATCCGCCTGCATGCCCATCCGTCTGAACGCCTGCACAAATTGACCGGTCCCCGCCCCGATGTCGCACCATCTCTTTGCGCCGGGAAAGATTTCCACCAGTGATGAGGCGAACATGGGGGCATTGCGCCGTGCCACCAGGGCGAATTCCAGAAAAACACCGGGATTATAGACCAGCCAGTTCCAGCCGAGCTTCTCCCCCCATCGGGATGGGACATTCCATGTCTTTGCAAAAATTACTTTGAGGTTCATTTTCTGAATTTTTCCTTGAGGGCTTTGCCATAGGATTTCAACAGCGCAAGGTTTCTTCTTCGCAACGCCTGGCGCATCGAATTCACCCGCCAATGACTGTATGCGGTTCGGTTCATCACTGAGCGGAACATTTTATAATGGTTGCTGAAGAGGTTGCCCAGGAAATCAAACGGCTTCGGGGATCCGACGAAGTGGCATATTTTCCCCTCGGGAGATACCGGCGCGGACGAAGCGTATAATTCCACATTGAACCGCCCGGGCAATTGCAGGAAGGCGTTGTAAAAAACAAAGTTCAACGCCCCCTGGTCAACCGTTTGAAGCGCATGCTTCCCGGCAAAGCTGACGCATTTCTCAGTGAGATGCTCGCTTCTCCATTTTTCAAGGTTGAGGAGCAGGACTCCGGCGTTGAAACTTTTGGCAGCGGGATCCAGGCCGAGTTCACGGCAGAGCGCGCAGTCGAGCGACCATTCAAAAGTCGTCAGCGAAACCGCCCCGAGTGCAAAATCCCGGAGCGCCGGCAGGAATCCGCCCAGGGCTGTGAGCGACAGGTTCACGATCAGATCCGAATCGAGATAAATTACACAAGGCGATTCCGGCATCAGCTCGGGAAGCAGCAACCGGCCGT
>Ga0007854_10002729_pt1 | contig 10879 bp, 8 predicted proteins | sample CryBogCBH12Aug08_FD_60382 | JGI IMG/M metagenome (GOLD analysis project Ga0007854, IMG submission 60382) | Freshwater microbial communities from Crystal Bog, Wisconsin, USA - CBH12Aug08 | ecosystem: Environmental > Aquatic > Freshwater > Lake | place: Crystal Bog, Wisconsin, USA | collected... | reverse complement strand
TTTCTCGTCGAAATGTTTTTAATTGATCTTTATTACATTCACATTTTACAAATTCCTCAAATAAAAGCGGATAAACGTTTGTGTATATTCCAATGATATTATTATCATTTGCCCATGAACCAATTTGAGTGCCTACTCCTTGAATTATTACTGTCTTTGGCAAAAAATATCCTTCGCGATTTTTTAATGATCTTAACCATAACACATAGTGTGTGAACCAATATTCCGGTTCGTACTGAGATAGTTCAGCTGTAGATAGATATTTGCTTAATTGAGATGCTTCTATCAAACATGTATCTCTACGAAAAATAAGACTGAGAAATGACAAGTACCTTGCAAAATCATATTTTCCTGAGGCAATGGAATCATGGAATGAATAGAATTTCTGCACTTCACTAGAATCAACTAATCCTAAAGGATGAAAATCACCTAAAAATTCGGAACCGTAATTATCAACTGCTTTGATAATCTCATTATGTGGTGCATTACCAAAATTATTTATAAAGAAATGAGCCTCTGCGTATTTATTTAACTCGGAAAGCAAGTACTCTAATCCCCCTTTGACTAGCATATCATCATCGCCCATTATCAGACAGTATTTACCGTTTGAACCATTATTTATTAAATCAATATAATTTTTTGCACCTACAATTGTTTCGGAGCGACTTATTATTTTAATTGGCAAATGCTTTCTATATAATTCACAAATAGCCAGCGTCTCATCAGTTGAAGCATTATCTGCTATAATTATCTCAACATTTTGTATTTTTATTGAAAAACTATGAGTGAGATTTTTAAGTAGATTTGTTAAATATTTAGCACGATTATAAGTTGGAATGCATATTGAAAGCAATGGGTACTCTGGAAGTGGAAAATAGGATTCAGTGCCACTCATTTTTTAATTAATTACATTTTTATTATGTATTCGAACAATACTTTTTTATTCTTTAAATGCGTTCTCAGACCTTATATTAGCTTTTTTTGATACGACAGATAAGTAGTCTTGAATATTTAACAGACGAATGAAATCGATTTACATTTTGTATTCGTTTGCAAAGCATATTATTATATTGATTTTAATTGTTTTGACCTTCAACACTTAAATTAAATACTAACTTTTTTAGAACAAATCAATTTTACCTACAATATTTGCTACAATTTTTGGATACTCTTGTTTGAGTGTCTGTTATGTTATTTTTAATAGAGTTGGTTTTGATTTGTTAAAAGTGTCTATTATTCAGATCAACAATTGCAATTCATCGAAGTGTTATAGCGTTTTTTTTTGCCGTGATTCTTTGCATTTTCCTATCTCTATGACCCTATCACACTTATTCAGTGTACTCAGCCTATGTGCAATTGTAATCATCGTGAGACTACCTTGAAGACGATGGATAGTCTCCATAACGGCCAGTTCGGTTTGAGTGTCCAAAGCGCTTGTCGCCTCATCCAAGATGAGCACCTGAGGCTTATGGTAAAGAGCGCGGGCTAGCCCGATCCGCTGGCGTTGGCCTCCAGATAGCCGAACTCCTCGCTCTCCAACAGTCGTTAGGAACCCCTGTGGCAGTTCCTGCTCTATGAAGTCTAGAATTTGCGCTCCTTGAGCTGCCTTCAGAAGGGCATTCTTATCGATCTCCGCAGGATCAACGCCAAAGGCGATATTCGCCTCAATGCTTTCATCCAACAGGTAGATATCTTGAGGGACATAACCGATCATCCTCCGCCAAGAGCTCATATTCGCTGGTGTGAGTACTTCGTCATCAATAAGAATCCTGCCACTCTGAGGTGTATGCAGACCGAGAATCAGATCCACAATTGTGGATTTTCCTGAGCCAGAGGGACCGGTGATGCCGACCGATTCATACTTGCCAATAGCGAGTGAGAAATCGGTGAGAATAGATGATTCTGGCTTGGGATAGTAAAAGCAGATCTTCTCCAACCTGATCTCTCGACCAAATGTCATATTTGGTGAAAGGGGACTAATTCCATTTATTGAGACTGTATCTCTTTCTATCTGATTTATCTCTTCCTCAAGCTGGGTAAGAGTGTAGTTGTTCGCGGAGACCATAACCAACTGACTGTATAGGAGCTGAAGTGTCGGGAGCAGTCTATACGCAGCTAATGCCATCACAGAGAGATTCGGCAGGATGTCGGAAAAAGGTCTCCCGTCAAGGGCAAGGAAAATTACGATTGCCACAAGTCCCCCGAAGGCAATCGGCTCAATCATGTAGCGGGGACCATTGCTACAAATGGGAATCAGTCCCTGTAAGAGACCAATCTGTGCGGAGTGTTCCAATGCCTTGTCCATAAAGTAGCTGCTCCTACCATGAACCATTACCGTCTTAATTCCATGAAGGAACTGATAGGTATTTTTTCCAAACCCTATATTATGAAGCTGGAGCCCATTTCCCACAGCTCTATTTTTTGGACGCAACCAGAGAAAGACTATGAGATAGAATCCTCCAAATACCACTATGGCTCCAACGGCAACCCATGGCTGGACAAGAAAGACAGTCCCGACTAATAGGATCACCATCACGAGCCGGGTGATGATCTCTCCTACTGGCAAAAGAACGCTCTGGATAAATGTCATTACATCCCACAGTTTCTGGTTTAGTTCCACAGTATTCCTACGAAGGAAAAACTCGTATGGGCGACTTGCGTACGACTCAAAGAGACGCCTGCGGAGCCAGTGACAAAATCCATATGCATAGCGAATACGAACGACCTCGCATACGATGCTTCCGACACTTGCAATAAGCAGCATTGCAATTGAAAAAATGCCCGCCACTACGAGCAAGTGATTCGTCGAGAGGGGTGGTAGGAAATGCAGGAACCATTGTCCGAAATTGGATTTTTGAATGCGCTCTGGATCTGCCGCAAGAGCAAAGAAAGGGAAGACGGAGGTAACTCCAACAAGCTGGAGCGCACCGTTGAACAGAATCAGTCCAAGAACTGCAAAGAGCTTCATTCGGCCATAGGGCAATGCCAGACTGTAGCATCGGTCTAGAAGACGAAGGAGGGAGTTGAACATTGTGAAAAGTCTAATTACAGAAGCCGAATGATTGTGGGGCTGATATGTTCGCCGCCAGATTTTTCATCATTCACGCGGGGTTCATTGCAAACATTTTCTTATCTTTAGTTTGTGGAAGCTAAGAAATTCATGGAAGTGTAAAAAAAGACGAAGGAAAACGTCGTGTTGGGGGTGTATTTCGTCAATTTTTAACCGTTGCACCACCATCTATGAATCTTTTACATGTGGAGGTTTTTAAGGCAACTTTAGACTCTTAAAATAAGATACTGACGGTGTGAAATCTAAAATCGGACAGTTTCTTACCAAATTATAGGCTGCTAATATTTCATCACTTCTATTGGTTGCCCTCTATTTGATCGTATCAGCTATAATAAAATAATCGACTCAGTCGAATCCGATTGGTTTTAACTTGCTTTGGTCGGATACGGAAACTTGTTGAATCTTCCGTTTTTCTTAAAATCTCTTCTCTTAGAAAAGATAACCTTATATTCTAACTCACCCAATCCAACCACTCGGGATTCTTTTCAGCGTGCAACGCTATTTCTTCGAGTATATCCAAAGTCGGCGTCAGAGGTTTCCATTTCCACGCATCTTCAATCGCTGAAGAATCAAGAACCATCCATGGGATATCGAATGGGCGGGGATTCGGGGCCGTAGCAACCTGGTGAGAACCGAGCCTCTCAGTACACCAGACGCTAAGTTGTGCCAGCGACATGGAACTCGCCACACCGCCACTAACATGGAGGATAGGAGGGGCATTACGAGCGGGATCTCTAAACTGGTCAATGAGAAGCGGCACAAGATCACGCGGATGGAGGCAGTCCCGTACCTGATGTCCTCTCCCCTCAAATCCGATGTATTTTAGCGGGCGGCGGGTGGCCCAAGAATGAATCCAGAAGCTGAAGATCCCCTGATCGGCCTTACCGAACTGGCCAGCACCTGCAAGGACTCCACAACGGTTGATGCGCACGGGAAAGTCGAAAGTCATGCCATATTCCAATGCAAGAATCTCGGAGCATCGCTTCGAGGCCCCATAGAGTGAGAGAGGAGGCTCGGTAGAGAAAGACTCGTCCAATCCCCTCTGAGAAAGCCCCATAGAGGTTGAACTGGGATGGAATGCGTTGTTACGGACTTCAACCGGCAGCAATTCCAGCTGAGCGATGGAATAGACACGACTTGTACTCAGCAAGAGAAAACCAGCCCGATGTCGGCGGCAATATTCAAGCAGATTGATAGTGCCGCCTAGATTATGATCCAAGAGTTCGCTCGCACTTGTTATTCCATCCACTCCAGCAAGGACACTGGGGTTAGCAGCACAATCAATGACCCATTCAGCCACCGGAAGATCCATAATGTTCTCCCGATCTCGTACGTCACCGACTCGGACATCAATACCGAGATCACGCAATGGTTCGAGATTTCGCTCACTTCCTTTGCGAATGAGGCTGTCGATTCCGGTGATTTTTAGATCAGGCAAATACTTGAGAAGTCCTCGAGCGATGACTGAACCAACAAAGCCACAAATTCCAGTGATCAGGATTGTCATTTTAACAAAAAATTAGATTATAAAATTGCCTCTCTCTACTACCAAAAGCAGCAATGAACATTGTTATTGATGCTGAATCCCTATTCAATCTACCGCATTATTGTTTAAGGGTAACTCCTTAGGATAGAGATATGCCCAACTCATGGGCAGAGGGCGCTCATTTAAATACGCCAGCAGAACAGGAGCTAGCATATCTCTAAGAAATGGATTCCTCGGAAGGCTTAAGGCAGCTTTATTCCGGCGACGTGCATGAATGATCTCTATCTGATGACTTCCGTAAAAAGTTTTGAGCATTTCATCCGTGTCAGCATGACCGTGTAACTCGATCAATAGATGGAATTTTGCCAGCTTCTGAGAATCCAAGCCAAGCAGGATGTCGCATTCGGCTCCCTCAACATCCATAATGATCAATCCATCCGGGTGTGGCAAAATCACCTCGGTTAAAGATTCTGCGGTACATTCCGAGTGAATCTTCAAGCGATTCACAACACCGTTTTTTTGGCGTATTCAGCCAGAATTTCACGGCCCCGCTGAGTTATTTCAAAGGCGTCAACTTTGACGTCTGGCCAGAGCAGACAAAGTCCGATTGCATAGTAACCTTCTGCCGCACCGACATGCGTGATATGCTTGAAGTAGAGTTTCTTGAGTTTCTCGAGAACAGGGAACAACTCCATTTCATATGTCCCCAAATACTTTGGTGCTATTTCTCCACAAATGCTTACCTGTGGATATTTCATCCCGCTGAAGATCCCCGCTGCCAGACGCCCGCCACCTATTATTCCGGCGATATATCGTTTAACGAAGGAACTCGGGCGCAATGGCACCGGCACGATATTTTTGATTAGATTCACGAGTTGATTGCTTTGTCCCCTCCATGATCGTGGGTTATGTAATTTGCCAGATCTTCCCCAGCATTCTTCTTCCTACGATGAAATCCGTGATCTCCACGATTCGACGATTTGACCGATGGTATCCTCGAGGGTCTGAGTGATGTCCCAACCGGGAAAGTGAGCCTTCATCTTCCGCAGGTCGCTGTAATAGCAGATGTGGTCGCCGATACGGTTCTCATCCACATAGATGAAGACCTGTTTCCTACCGCTCAGACTTTCTGCAATCCGGAAGGCCTCAAGGATGGAGCAGGAGTTGTGCCTGCCGCCGCCTAGATTATAAACCTCAGCAACGCGCGGTGCCTTGACAAATGCGGCCACAAACCGTGCCACATCAAGTGAATGAATGTTGTCCCTAACCTGCTTACCCTTGTATCCAAAGACACGGTATTCCCTCCCCTCAAGGTTGCACTTAACCAGATAGCTGAGAAAGCCGTGCAGTTCGACACCGGAGTGATTCGGTCCGGTGAGACACCCGCCCCGCAGACAACAGGTGGGCATCCCAAAGTAGCGACCATATTCCTGAACCATGACATCTGCCGCAACCTTTGAGGCACCGAAAAGCGAGTGCTTGCTCTGATCAATAGGAAAATCCTCTGTGATGCCATTTTCGTAGATCGGGTCAGCGTAATCCCACCTGGTCTCTAACTCCCTAAGCGTGATAGTGTTAGGACGATCTCCATAGACCTTATTGGTGGACATGTGCAAGAACGGGGTTTCGGGGCATACCCGACGCGCGGCCTCGAGGAGATTTAAGGTGCCGACAGCATTCGTGTCAAAGTCGTCGAAGGGGATGGCTGCAGCACGATCATGACTCGGTTGTGCTGCTGCGTGTACGATCGCATCCGGACGGACAAGGTCGATAAGTGTGAGCACGCCCTGACGATCTCGGATATCGAGTTCATGATGCACAAAGTCCGAGAGTTCGGAACTTAGCTGTTGCTGATTCCATCGTGTGTCACCTTGAGGACCGAAGAATACTGCACGCTGGTTGTTGTCCACACCATGGATCTCGTAACCGAGCTCGCGGGAGAAGTACCTGCAAACTTCCGATCCGATAAGGCCGGAAGAACCAGTGACGAGAAGCTTTTGGGACATGGAAAACGGCTAGATGTTGAGAGTTGTTAGTGATTCTATGCATCCCTCCAAGGACGCCACCCTGCCTTACGCCATCTTTCCGATTGCAAAGAGGCGGAAACCGATCTCTTTGAGTTTATCATGTGCCAGGATATTTCTTCCTTCGAACAGGAAGGCAGGCTTGAGCATTCCTTCGTAAATCTTCCGGTAATCGAGATCTTTGAATTCGTCCCATTCGGTGAGGAGCGCTATTCCATGCGCACCCCAGCAAGCCTCCAGCGCATTTGTAACAACTACGAGGTTAGGATTGTCAGAGGAACCGAGCACATCTGCACGAATCTGGCCCTCTGAAACCCGGGGATCATACACCACCACCCTCGCACCTTCGGCCAGAAGATCCCGGCAAACGGAGATGGCGGCTGTCTCGCGTGTATCATTGGTGTCTTTCTTGAATGCAAAACCCAGTATGGCTATCTGCTTTCCACTTACAGTGTTGAAAAGATCACTGACTATTCGCGCCGAGAAGCGTGACTTCTGCCAATCGTTGATCTTTACCACACTCTCCCAGTAGGCGGCAGCCTCTGGCAGACCGAAATGCTGGCAGAGGTAGGTCAGGTTGAGTATGTCCTTCTGGAAGCATGAGCCACCGAAGCCGATTGAAGCCTTGAGAAATTTCGGCCCGATCCGGGAGTCCTTGCCGATTGCGCGGGCCACCTCATCCACATCAGCGCCGGTAGCCTCGCAGAGTGCCGATATTGAATTAATGGAAGAGATGCGCTGCGCAAGGAAGGCATTGGCTACAAGCTTGGAAAGTTCAGAAGACCAGAGATTGGTGGTAAGGATCTTATCGCGGGGCACCCATCGTGCGTAGATGGAAGCAACTGTCTCAACGGCCTTGAGCCCCTCGGGTGTCTGTTCGCCCCCGATCAGAACGCGGTCGGGGTTTTCAAGGTCCTCGACCGCCGTCCCCTCGGCTAGGAATTCCGGATTGGATAGGACCTGGAAGGTTGCCTTCTTCGAGTTGGACCGCAGAATGGTGAGCATCGCCTCGGCCGTCTTTACTGGGATGGTGCTCTTCTCGACGATAATCTTCGATCCTTCCGCGACTTCAGCGATCATTCGGGCGGCCGCTTCGATATACTTGAGATCGGCAGCGCGCCCTGCACCGACGCCGTAGGTTTTAGTCGGAGTGCCGACGCTCACGAAAATGATATCCGCCAATCTGATGGCTCCCTTGACATCCGTGGAGAAAAAGAGATTCCGTCCCCTGGCCGATTCTACCACCGCCTGAAGCCCAGGTTCATAAACGGGTAGAGCGTTGCTGTTCCATGCTGCGATACGCTTTTCATCTGGGTCGGTGACGGTGACCCGGATATCGGGGCACTTTGCAGCGATCATGGCCATGGTGGGGCCACCAACATAACCGGCACCTAGACAACAGATGGTGAGGGGTGTTTTCATCGGAAAATGCGGGGTGGAATAATGGAAATTAGCGGGACTAGATGAGAAGGTCGAGAATCATAGTCCGAAGAGTGAATTGTCTGATGGAACGGATCAGAACTGTTAACCTTTACTTTCCTGCAAGCGAGGCACGGAAATAGGCGATGGTTTTCTCTATCCCCTCCTCCAGTGGAACTTTCGGCTCCCATCCGAGTATCTGCCTAGCGAGTGAAATATCGGGTTTTCTTTGCTTGGGATCGTCCGTGGGAAGTGGTTTGTGGGTGATCCTGGAGGGGCCTCCGATTTTCTTCAGTATGAGCTCGGCAAGTTGGAGCATTGTGAACTCACCCGGGTTGCCAAGATTCATCGGGCCGATGCTCTTCTCCTGCTCCATGAAGAGAAGGAACCCCTCAACAAGATCATCCACATAGCAAAAGGAACGGGTCTGGGAACCGTCACCGTACACAGTGATATCCTCCCCCCTGAGTGCTTGGACGATGAAATTCGAGACTACCCGACCGTCGTCGGCAAGCATTCGTGGACCGTAGGTGTTGAAAATTCTGACCACCCTTATATCAACGCCGTTCTCCCGGTGGTAATCGAAAAAAAGCGTCTCGGCGCATCTCTTTCCCTCATCGTAACATGAACGTAAACCGATCGGATTCACATGCCCCCAGTAGGACTCGGGCTGGGGATGCACCAGCGGATCCCCGTAGACCTCGGAAGTAGAAGCTTGAAAGACGCGTGCCTTGACACGCTTAGCCAACCCTAAGGAGTGCATGGCTCCGAGAACGGAGGTCTTCATGGTCTTGATCGGGTTATACTGGTAGTGTGGCGGAGAGGCGGGACAGGCAAGGTTGTAAATGCGATCCACTTCGAACATGAAGGGATCGATGACATCGTGCCGAGCAACCTCGAAATAGGGGTTGCCAAACAGGTGCCGGATGTTGGACTTGCGACCTGTAAAAAAATTATCGAGACACACTACTTCTTGACCCTGTGCGATAAGACGATCGCAGAGATGGGAACCGAGAAACCCGGCGCCGCCGGTTATCAGAATGCGCATTGTTAAATCCTAAAAGAAGAGACCTGTGGACAAAAGCCGAAAGTCGACCCCAGAGACACGGTAACCATTAATGAACAACATCCTCCCATTGTTCCCCATGCTACCGCACTTGGCCAAGTCCTCGGGGGAGAGTCCATGGCCTGTTCGAGGAGGTTGGTATTATTTGCCGCATGAGCCTGCGGTCGGAGGGAATATCACGGATGCGGTCTGTTCCAATGAATCAGCTTCCATATACTCCCTTGCTTCCGTAAGTGGTATAATACTTGCCGGAATAGTAATAGGAACCCGAGCCACTCGGGAGACAGTTAAAGACGATGCCGACCGGTTTTATATTAACCGATGAAAGCGACTTGAGGGCGCGCGTAATAATTCTGCGAGGAGTCATGAATGAGCGTATCACCAAGCAGAGAACTTCCACTGAGGGAGCGATCAAAAGCGTGTCGCTGACAGCAAGGAGCGGTGCTGAGTCAACGACAACCCGATCGTATTTTTGGAGTGCTTCATTGAGAAGATCTCTCAACGGCTTACCGGAGAGGAGTTCCGCAGGTTTGGAGGAGCGCCCCCCGGCCGTCAGAATGGAGAGTCCCTCTACTCCAGATGGGATAACGGCGTCGACCAAAGCGGCTGTTCCCAACAAAACCTCGGAGAGTCCGGGCTTGCGGTTCATTCCGTAAAAGATCCGGGAGATTGATGGCTTTCTAAGATCCGCATCAATCAATAGGGTCTTCAACCCCTGATGGGCGAGCGTGAGTGCAAAATTGGCACTGGAGAATGACTTGCCTTCCGAAGGAAGAGCGCTGGTGAAAAGAAACGTGCGCTGTTTTTCCGCTTGGGCAGAGAGCGCGACGGAGGCACGAAGCGAACGAAAAGCCTCCGCTACCATGCCGCTGCGGTCTTCCTTGACCACGAGTTCACTTCCTTGCGGAAGTGAACTGCCCAAGTTCGGATTGCCCAACATGACAAGAGTGGGGCGAAGCGCATCGTGTATCTGCGAAAGCCGTTTCTCAATCGGGAGGGACTTGTCATGGAAGATTGCATGGACGTTCTTCCATGCCGAGAGCATGTCCGTGAACTGTTCCTTGGAAAATAGGCCAAACCTAGAAGTCGACGCCCCGCCAATCTGCGGAATTGCGGCAACTACATTGAGACCGGTGAGTGTCTCCACCTGATCCACGGTCTTGACGCTTGTATCCAGCTTGTGAAGGCCAATGGTGATAGCAAGGCCGATCCCCAAGCCCATCAGCATCGCTTTCAAAAGCGTCACAATAGGACTTCCTCCAACGGGAAATGCACCGACAGCTGCCTCCTGAAGCCGGATCGGTTGGTCCGAGAGTTCTTTTGTAACATCCACTTCCTTGATACGCGAGAGGACAGCGTCGTAGAGAGCACTGTCGCTCTCCTCTTCCCTTTTCAGGTCGTTATATTCAATTGATTTGCTGGTAACATCAAGTAGACGCTTTTCTGCCGCCTCACGCTCGATTTTTGTCGCTGCCTCCTGATCCACTAAGTTTCCCTTAATTGATTCAAGAAGGCCCACCACGTCGGAAAGCATCTTGTTGAGTTCATTCTTCGAAAAGTCAATCTGGGTCTTGATGTTGATATATACTGGGTGTTTCGGGCGATAGCGTTGCTGGACGAGTGTAAACGTCTTCTCCAAATCAGTAAGCTGGCCCACCAGCGAGGCAACCTTGGGCTGTGTTGCCACACTTGGAAGACGAAGCAGGGCCGGTGTGTCCCCCTTGTCCTGCTTGGCAACCTCAAGGTCGCTATTGATCTGGGTGATCTTGGACTGAAGTTGGTTTTGCCGTGTGGAGAGTTCGGAGATCTGTCCC
>Ga0007854_10002726_pt1 | contig 10883 bp, 7 predicted proteins | sample CryBogCBH12Aug08_FD_60382 | JGI IMG/M metagenome (GOLD analysis project Ga0007854, IMG submission 60382) | Freshwater microbial communities from Crystal Bog, Wisconsin, USA - CBH12Aug08 | ecosystem: Environmental > Aquatic > Freshwater > Lake | place: Crystal Bog, Wisconsin, USA | collected... | reverse complement strand
ACAGCCCTTGGAAATCGCTATCGCGATTACCACATTCCCACCGCCACGACTACGACGGGAATGAATAGACTTCCCCAAAACCCGGCCGGCTAAGGGGTACGCATTCTGAGGGCAAGGTCAAACCGAAAACCCATTTCCGCCCGGTTCTTTTTACCTGATCGTGGATGAACTGGACGACCGCAAAATGAATTCCGTATCGGGCTACTGGCCAAATCAGCCCTAGGAAAACGCTAAGATGTGATACTTGGCGATTGGGCGCAAATCGACGAGGAATCCCCGAGCCTTGAGAACTGGGGTGCCTGTTTCGAAGTTATCCAAGGCCTGGGCCACCAATGCCGTCTGTTGTCCCTACGGCCCATCATAATAGCTGATCAATGGTGGGTGACCGGGATCGTGTCGGGTCATCAGCCTTTCCGAAAACGACACGGAGGGCTCGCTGGGTGGGAAGTATGTTTGGTCAATAATGAAACACTGCCATTCCTTGAGTGGACCCGACAGCAGTGTGTATAGCTGGGTGTAGAAGTGCTCAAAAATGTCCCGATTAACGTCTGGCGTAATGTTCTTCATTGGGGAATCAATTATGAGCAAGCGAGGCACAGGAAGTTTGAGGTCTGCTGCCGTCTGATGCAGAGCGAGAGCAAAAGCAATCTTGAGCAGCGTTTTCTTACCGCCAGACCCAGCGTCGAAAAATGTCCACTTTCGTGCCTCGATTCCATTCGTCCATATTTCTGGAATTAGGGTTCTGCGATTGATAACTACCAAATCGCTCTCACCGACTCCCGGAAAACCAATTGCAACTAGGAGCGTCTTGTAGTTACGCTCCAACGCTCGATAGTTCTCCTCAGCGCTCGAAAGATTGGACTCCTCTTCTTCGATTTGCCGACGGGTCTCGTCCAACTCTGCTGATATTTCGTCCGCGTCTCTTTGGATTCGTTCAACAGCGCGTGGCATCCCCTTGACGCGTTCTAGCAGGGAGGTGCGCTCCAATGCCCCCGCGATTCTTCTTTCGTAATGCCTTGATTTTGCGGCGTATTCTGTCTCGTAGTCACCCGATTGCTGAGCTATTGTTGCTTCGAGGCCGCTCCGGTCGCGACGAGTGTTCTGGAGCTTATTCTCGTTCCGTTGGAGCGCTCTTCTATGTCTTTGAACGGACTGCTTTAGGTCGTCAATTCGGTCGTCGATGTCCTGTCGATAAATCTCTGCACCGATGGCCCTGTGCGCCGAGGCGGTAGGGCTCTTGCATAGATAGCAGCTTTCAATTTCCGCGTCGCCTGAGGTTGTCTGGACCCCGCACACTGGGCAGTTCTCAAACTCCACACCCTCGAGCAGAGCGGTTGCGGAAGTCGCTCGGGTTAGTTTGAATTTGAGCGAGATAAGCTCCGCTATAAGCGCTTCCTGTTCAGAAGTTCTCTGCGTGATTTCGCGATTCGCGTTCGAAAGTGAGTCGACCTCTTCGTTCAGCTTCCGCATTCGGTTTCGGTCTTCTTCCGCTACTGTAGTTTCCGGTGCAAAGCCACGCTTTAAGTTTGCAAGTTCTTCTTCATCCGATGAGATCTGATTCTCCAAGGACTTGATTTCGCCCTGGAGCCTCTCAACTGATTCGAATTCGAACTGTCGCAGAAATTCTTCAATTCGTTTTGCTGCGTCTCTCATCGATCTTTGTCTGAAGCGCAGTTCCTGCAGCGTCTGTTGCAGGATGTTTAAGCGCTCGCTCATGTAGCCCGCAAAGAAGTTGAGGGCATCCTTGCTCTTTTCCATTCGAATCGGTACGGTGAGCAAAAAGAAATCCGAGTCGAGGTGGGGCTGTTCGAGGTAAAGGAACTCCGCAATATCGCGAAAGCTCAGCCGAACCAAATCCGAATCGGTGTCGGTGGTGCGTTTGCGGGCTTTCAATACAGGGAGATCGAGAAACCGAAGAATCAGGTCACTTAGCCCGAAAATGTCGTCATCAATGACTGGGGATTGTCCAGCTTTCATTGGCAGTGAGGCCGACTGAAAAGTTCCGTCCGGCAACTTCCAGGAGACTTGGATGTTTGTAGCGTCTGTCAAGACTCGCTCGAATACGGCCGTCACCTGTGCGATTGCGGCTTCCATTTTGACTGAGAGAAGTTCAGAGGTAAGCGCTGGGGTCCGCTCAAGCCTACCCCCAAGGCAATAGTCAATCAGTGAGCCGATGCTGGACTTCCCCGCCGACATCTCCCCGTGAAAGAAATTCAGCTGCCGGTTGAATTCCAAATACTCGACTCCACTCCTGCAATGCAGTGTCAGCGAATTAATCGTGAGCTTCATGGCAGGATGACCTCGTCAAAGTCCAAGGAAACGATTTCCGGAAACGTCTCATAAATGAACCTCATTAGATTGGTGGCCCCGATATCCAGACGCTTCTTCAAGACCAGGGCCCTCTCGGCGATCGATTTGTATTCTTCGAGCGCGCTCAGTCGCGACGAAGCTTCGAGTCCTAGCTTCGTCGGGCTGATCATAACGGTCCGGCCTTCAACGGAAATCTTAATAAGACCACGCGCCGCGAGCAGGTTGAGAAATCTCCGGATTCTATGATCCCACGGACCGAAACGATAGCGGACCATTTGCGCTTCGACAGTATGTCTCTCATAGTCGGGTACCGTGCCGGCAGGTGGATTACCCCCTCGCTTCAAAACGGCGCGTTCGAAATATGTTGGATAACGTAAAAGAAAATCCAGCTTCGCAAGCTTTGTAATTCCTTCGATTGCCGGTCGATCCGGTCGTTCGAATGCACCGACCAAGATGAGAAGTCGGGCCAGATGGAGGCTCTCGGATTGGTCGATGTAGTTGGCTATCTCCTGAATCCGCATATCAGCTCCGAGTCGACTTTGGTGTGAAGGTGTCGCTCCACCAGACCGTACATTCCTCGGTCATTGTTCCAGCAAGGCCAAGGAGGTGCCGTTCGCCGCACCCGAAAAGCTGCTCAGTGCTCGATTCCGTTCGTGATTTCAGTCGAGATCTCAAAAGGGTATACATCATTGATCCGTAAGGTGAGCCTGAGTTGTCTTTCGCAGAGATCGCTGCTTCCGTGCAATCGTCTCGGACCAGCGCTTTCAAGTGCCGCACTCTCTTGTCTGCCTCCGTTGTTTCATATTTGTACGCCCATTCCAGATATTGCTTTTGCATGCTCGCCACTGAATCATCTATGACTCCGACTCGTTCTTGCTCTACCTCGCCAACAAGCAGTTTCTGGTGCATTACATCCAATCCGGGTGGGAGCACCTCCGCGCCAACAAGTCCGCTCGTGACGAGCAGATTACTTGCGTTTTCGGGCATGGACCTTTCGATGAGTTGGTCGATCTCACCCGGCAGCAGACGCTTCCCCGACAAACTTAGCGTTTCACGTAGCTGCTCCAAGTCGACTTCGGGCCTATACAACTCAGATACCCCGTCCCCAATGGACTTCGAGGATGCCATGTAGACGAGGTGGATTAGGTTGTCCGCGATCCGGTATATGGTCTTCAATGAGCACGTGGATTGGAGATTGCGGGTTTCCCCGATAACCGCCACCAGATTCCAGTAATTGTGTTCTAGGTCGCTTCCGTAGCCGGCGAGTCGAAGGCGCATAAGGGCGTCGATAAGGCTTCCTTCGTCCGCTTGGCCCCCGGAGCAAACGTCTGAGATGAAAACACGAAAAGGGTTGTCTTTTCGAAGTCTCTTTGCTCCTCCTCGGTCACGCAGGAATCGAATCAGGTATTCCGGATTCTCCGGTTTCTCTTTCTCATTCCAAAACCGGTGGTTCGTCGTAAAGTTGAAGCCTGTGAACCAGTCGCGGAATCTGTAAACGAGACGAGCGAACCGACGAATTGCTTTTACAAACTCCTCATCGGTTGATTTGAAGGGCGGGCGGTCCACATTCCTGGTCTTGACCTGGACGCCGGTGAATAGGCCATCTTGGTTCTCAAGTAGCACGTCTTCGTGGTTCTCGCAAAAGACCGCCTTCGGGCCGGCGTCGCTATCGAGCATGCGGACGCATTGGATTGCGGCGTACGAATGCTGATATCGGAACCGCAGTTGAACGTCGTCACCCGGGTCTGACATGTCCAGCGTACTTCCCGGGCTCTCAACCAAGAGCGCGGTATTTAACGCCGTACCACGATCGGCATTGGGCTCAGGGCTGTTCATGATTGGCAGTTGCAGTACAATCTAGCACCTTCTGCTTGTCCGGCGCCAACTTTTATGCCGAGGTATTCGTGGTCGAAGGTGGTCTGCAGTCTTCGAGCTTGCGATGGTATCCATGAATAGCAACGGAATCGAGGTGGCTCGAAAGACCCGCCCCGCAAAATCATTAACGAAATGTCGGCTATTATCCGCAGTTCTATCCGGGCGTGACCGTCGGGTGACGCCAACAGACTAAACCGCGGTTCCAGAGATAGCCAGCGGAGATTCATGCAGTCGGAACGAGTAGCTCTGGGCTGTTGTTCCTCACATTGCCAACTGACGAGCCCACTTTCCAGGCCATCATTTGCTCTGCCGGAAAGGGCCCGAGCAGGTCAAGAGGCAGACACAATGTGGAGTACTCGCCGCAACGATGATTGTTGGCGCGAGTCGCGACTGACAGTGACTACTTGAGCGCACAAGACAGGGTGGATCAAGCTTGGAGGCGCTGCGGGTAGCCAAGCTTCAATTGTCTTTTTCCTTCGCTTCCACGTCTCATGATTGCTCTGTGGTTTCCAAGACGCGAAGCCGCCGATTGATTCCATCGATGATCGAACTGGCAATCTCATCAGGAAATCCCGATGGAAGCTCGGACAGGACGCGGTCAATAGCCGATGGAAATCCGCCCAGCAATTCCTTAATCAGAGTTGACACAACCTGCTTGCCCATCCCTGCCCGGTTGGCCGTCTGAGCGAAATGTCGAGGAGCAACCTGGCGCATCTCGTAGTGCGGCTTGTCGCCGAAAGACATCGCCAGCCGGAATTGCCTCCAAAGGATCTGTTTCGAATCGACGCTCGGTTGTGCGGAGATTACGTCGTAGAGTGGCGCGAGCTGAAAGCGCCCGCCGGGATGAAGCAGGACACTGAAGTTTTTCGCGTGCCCGTCGGTAGCCCCAAGAAGCCAGAAGACGATGTTTGCTTTGAGAAAGCGCTGCTGGTCGGCAAGCGACTCGTCACTGCCGCGGAGCAACTGAAGTATCTTCTCGATGCCGGGGCCACCATCTGTCTGATACTTTCTCGACGGTGGAACGGAAAGCGCCTGGCAGCAATCCTCCAGCGGTAGTCGAAGGAGCCTTCCATCTGCCGTCCAGATTCGGTCGAAGCGTTCTACAATCAACACGCTTTTTTCGCCGAAGGTTTTGACCTGCGCCTTCGCTGTATCCATGCCCAGCGCCGCAAGCAGCTTCAAGCAGAGATACTCATTCTCTGCGCTCGATGTGAGGTCAATCCCATTCGAGAGCCTTCCAATGGATGGTTTCAGAATGTGCGTCGTCGCCGTCGTGCCATGGGGCTTGAACCACTGTCCATTACGAAACAGAAGCGCGGTCTTTTCCTGCGCGCCCGCGAGAGAGATTCTGAAACCTTCGTCCTCTGTAACCCCCAGCGGCGTGGTGGCAAGATTCGCAATCACCGCTGCGATTTCGTCCTCGTCGAGAGGCTGACCCTCAACGCCACCCGCCGGGCCGGGATCGCGTCCGTCCGGCAAGAACTGAAGTGCGCCAACGCAGTCGTGACCAATTGCGCTAAGCAAACTGTAAGCGTCCGTTCCTTCCGCGCGTGTTCGAGCAGCGATCTGACGCCGTAGATCATTGTTGTCTGGCAGCAAGTTGTCGAATACAGCGATGACTGGCGCGCCACTGTACGCCTGGTCGCGCAACGGCAGCGAGAGCGAAATCGGCAGAACGTGTTCCCACGCCAACCAGCTTGGATCGTACTGAAAAGAGACTGCGCCGGACCGTTCACGGAGAAGCCGGCCGACGAGGCGGCTATTGAGAAAGACATTCAGCGGCTTGTAACGCGCGCGCGGCATTAGAAGATTTTCTCCATTTCACTCGCTGAGCTTTTGGTTCGGGAACTCACGACAAGTTCCTGATCAAGCGCCGCCAGTACTCTTAATACGGTGGTGAGCCGCGCATTCCCGGTGCTCTCCAACTCCGAGACTGTTTTTTGGCGCAAGCCAACAGTCGCAGCGAGCTGCTCCTGTGTCAAACCGAGTTTGCGACGGATTTCGCGGATGTGGTTGCCGAGTTGAAGTGGCGTGCGAGCAATGGTTTTCATCTTGTCCATGCGGGTTGCGCGTAGGCGCTATTCCGCCTGTTTAAACAATAGGCGTATTTCCGCCTTAAGTCAATACAGGCGGTTTACCGCCTTTGCGCGATTCTGGAACTTATAGTGCTGCCAATGCTGGCCGTTCAATGAACGCGAGGACCACGCCTCGGGGCATCTTCGCGCCAGTCTAACGCACGATTCTTTCTAAAATCATTCTCGCCAGCCCAATGCTGTCCGTTATCACGGATGTCAGTCGAGGCGATGGCCTGCTGATGTCCGCCTCCCTGGCAAGCCGCACTGCAGCGATGATCGACGCGGCAATGACCAGTGTCGAAGCAAACCGGTCTGTCATTCGCTTTTGCTCTTCCATCACCTTGTCCCGTTCTTGTTCCTCGCGAGCGATGGCCCGCCTCATCTCGCCCATTTTTCACCGCCACTCTTGGACCCGTGGGGCTTGGCTACCAGTTCGTGGGATAGCCGACCCTGGAAGATGTCTGCGGGCAAATACCGGCGCCTCTCTCCACAGAGCGGGCATTCGGCGACTATCCAAGAGGCCGGTAAAGTCTCGACGGGAGCCGGAATGTTCTCATGACAGCCTTTGCAGGCAATCACGAATGGATGAATGCCGGAGGTGGGGGCGTGGAACATAGAACGAGTATAGGCGAAGATAAGGAGAATATATCCACAGCCTCTTGATGTGCCTGGCAAGAAACGGGTTGAGGGGAATCTACCCAGATCCGAGATGCAACGGGATTAACATGCTTATGCCATGGAATGAGCTAACTGAGGCATTGCCCCCCTCCGTTGAGCGGAGTGCCGCGACCAATACGGTCCCTCGTTTGATCCAGATATAGAACGGAATAGAATCAACTAGATTCAGTTTAAAGTCTTGTCTTGCTCGTTCCCTACGGGATGAACTATGTGTCTGCCAGTGCTTGACCACAAATGGCCCCGATTTACGGTTCCTACAGGGACCGCTCCGTTTATGGACGGCGATTTCCTTTTCGACCCAACGTCGGAGCAAGGAAGGACTGTCAACGCTGCAGCAGCTGAATTCAGCTCTCTTAGTGATCAGCGCTGCATTGTCCTGTTGGGCGATTCTGGCTTTGGGAAGTCCGATATATTTCGCAAGGCTTTTGGCGCGATTCTGCACGCGAACGACCCCAGCCATCGTGCCATCTTATGCGACGTGGCAGACTTCGCAGACGACACCCTCATCGACAGGTACCTATCATCAACGCCATTCGCGGAGTGGATACTCTCAGAGGCGACGCTTTCACTCTTCATCGATGGACTCGATGAAGGCCTCATGCGAGGAAATGGATGGGGGGGCATTCTTGAACGCAAACTGGCGGAGTGGTCGCAGGAAGTGCGAACGACAGAGCAAATCAAACCCGTCCCGACCGAGAGGCTGAGGCTCCGAATTTCTTGCAGGCCGGGCCTTTGGCCCGAATCACTAAAAACCGCGCTTGGATCGTTCTTTGACAATGGTCGGGCCGGAGATGCTCATTCTGCCTTTTCTACTTTGGATCTGTTGCCACTGCGTAGGTGCGATGTTGAGTTGGCCGCTGTGGACCATGGATTAGAGGCAGAACTCTTTGTAAGAGAGGTGGCACGTGCCGGGGCGACGTCATTCGCGGCACGTCCATTGTCACTGAAACTCCTCCTTAGGACAATGGAAGAAGATGGAAAGCTTCCAAACACACATGTTGAAATGTTCCGTCGCGGCTGCCTACATCTGGTTCAAGAGCACAATGTAGCGCAAAGGGAGTCGTCAATAAGGCCGAAAGTCACTCCTGCGAGGAGGCTCCAGATTGCAAGCAGGATCGCGGCTATGACAATCTTCTGTGGCAAGCCGTGGTTGGAGAGAACGGCATCAAACGAAGTTAACTCCGATTCATCAATCTTGAGTGCCGACGAGATGAGGGGATCGTCAAGCCTTGAGGACATTTCAGCGGCGGAGCTAAGCGAAACTCTCAATTCGGGACTCTTTTCATATCAGGACGCAAGATCTTTTCGTTGGGCGCACCAGTCCTTTGCTGCATTTCTAGCTGCAGAGTGGTGCGGAAAATCGGCATTATCAACTCGTGACCTCCGCGACCTTATTCTAGTGAACGGTGCTGGCGGATTAGGGGTCCCGCAACAGGTTATCTGGACCTCGACATGGCTGTGCGAGATGAGACCGGCCTTTCAGTCACTTGTTTTAAAGAGTAGCCCTGCTTTGCTTTTCGCTCTCGACGACGCTGCCATTCCGGTTAGTCTTAGGCCCTCCCTGGTCCGCAAAGTTCTGGAGCGGAGGCTGACACACGAGCAGACCCGATTGCTGATGCAGATGGGAGGGCGCCTTAATCACCCTGGGATTGCCAAACAGTTGAAATCGACTCTTGTCCGCAAGAGCCGTGGGCTCGACCAGCGACATCGGGCAATTGATCTTGCTATCGCGTGCGAGCCGACGGAACTTTCTGCTGATCTCTCTAGCGTGGCGTTGGATCCGACAGAAGACCATTCGATCCGTCATTCGGCTGCATTTGCAGTGTCGCACTTCGGTACCAATGAGGCAAGAAAGGCGCTGATTCCGCTGGCGTTGAACGCCGATGGGGACGAGGACCAGAACCTCAAGGGATGGTCTCTTGCCGCTAACTGGCCGGAAAACATTTCCTCGGTTGAGGTTCTCAGATTTCTTGAGCGGCAGCGCCGCCCGAATTATTACGGTGGCTATTTCACATTTTTGCATCGCCTTTCAGTTGAAATCGGTTCCAAGATTAAGGACGACGAGGTTCCAGCGGCGATATGTTGGTGCGCATCCCAACGGACGATCGGTGACATTTCGATATTGAATGACGTGGTTGCAGCAATCACACTGCGGGCTTTTGTAAGCGTAGGAGACCCTCGCGCCTTCATCAATGGCGTTCACTGATCAGGCTCAGGCGCTACAATATCACCGTCAAATGCCAAGACCACACGCACGCGCGGAAATGGAGAATGCGCTTGAAAGTTCTCGCGGAATGCTTGAATACATTTCCATACCGTTGCGTTTCTGCGATGACCTGCTCGCAACGCTGGCAACTACGGCCATAAAAGAGTCGCCTAAGTCAGAGTTGACGGCAGCTCTTGAAGCGATTCGATCGGCTCTTGACAATATGAGTGGTTTTGTCGTTGAGCTGCAGCATTGTTTAGCGTCAGCGCCAGCGAGGGCAGAGTTCCGTTTCGGAGCCAATGCATACAATTTTAGTTTAGAGGAGATTGATATTCTCCATGATACCTTTATCTATTTTCTCCATGATTTGAAAAACCATCTTTTAAATCTACGTATTTACATCCGTCGGAATGACCGCTTCCCGCTCGATAAGGATATTACGCACGATTCTTCAGCCATCCAGTGGTACGCCCTAAGAGCGAACCGGATGATCGATTGGGCGGCCGACGTCCCAATCAGCGTTGAAGATCTTGTCAACGAGGCGCTGAATCTTGCGAGAATCCCTGATCGCCTCATTGAGCTATCCACAGCAGGTGCAAAGGGCTTAGTCAAGGGCCAATTCAAATTGGCCCTAGAAGCGACTCTGGCAACGTTGGGAAACGCTTCGGGGAGGGATGCCCATCGAATGCATCCTTTACAGATCGACGCAGGCCTTTCCGGTAATCCATCTGAAAGGCAATTACAGATTTCCGTCACAATAAGAAATAGAAGCGACTGTCTCGAGGCCTGCGACGCAATCAATGGGACTTTCAGCCCTAAGACCGAGAGTCCTTCTTTCGATCTCTATGTTGCCAGTCGGATGTTGCTCGACTCGGGTGCAAGCGTCTTTGCATCTCGGACGAGTCCGCAAATTGTCATCGTTGTTCCTTTTCCGGAGGCAGTCTAAGGTGCACGTGCCTACAGTTCCTTCAGTTTTAATCATAGACGACGAGTATTTCACCACATCTAGGTATGCGGAAGCGCTGAGCGCCGTCGGCTTCACTGTACGCGTCGCGGCCTCAGTTCCGGAGGCGATCAAGGCATTGGAGAGCACCCGGTTTGATCTAGTCGTCCTCGACGTGATGATGATGCCGGATGGGGTGTTTGAAGAAAAGAGGGTTGCAGGGGGATTCAAAACAGGAATCGCGCTATATGAGTTGATCGAACAGCGCTGGCCAAGTGCAAACGTTGTAGTGTTGACAAGCGATGACGACCCCGGCACCAAGCGTTGGTTTGATTGCAGAGGGGTTTTGTTCATATACAAGAATCTCGAATTGAGGTTCGATTTCGCGCGACAGATGCGTGAGCGAATTGATTCACTGAATTCCCCAAGCAAGGGTATGGAAGCTCCGGCGAGACCTTCGAGCAACGAAGGGAAGTCGGAGCATGGTGAACCTCACATTGCAAGGCCTCGCATAGTTAGGTCCGCCAAGCGGCAGCCGATTCCACCATCAGGTGTAGGTTCGCCTGAGGTCCTGATTCTGACTGCAGCCGATATTGAGTACGACACGGTCATCGATTTAGCCGGGGTTCGGTCAACACTGAAGGCCAGGCGACGGGTGGCCGGCGCTAGAACATTTATCGACCTGGGCTTCCCCGGCATTGCAGTATGGGCATTCCAGTGCCGGAAGGGGTCCGTTGGTCCCGGATCCTCTCTTGATGCCTTAAAGGATGCGCTAAATGTCATTGATCCCAAGCCG
>Ga0007854_10002725_pt1 | contig 10884 bp, 13 predicted proteins | sample CryBogCBH12Aug08_FD_60382 | JGI IMG/M metagenome (GOLD analysis project Ga0007854, IMG submission 60382) | Freshwater microbial communities from Crystal Bog, Wisconsin, USA - CBH12Aug08 | ecosystem: Environmental > Aquatic > Freshwater > Lake | place: Crystal Bog, Wisconsin, USA | collected... | reverse complement strand
ATCAACTCGGCGCGGATTTTTTTTGCCGCCAGCGTGTTGCGGTGCGGCGGGCGGTGGTGGTTGGTTTGCCGGTGGGTCATAGCGCGGCGCGTTAAAACGTCTGGACGGCCCCTGCCGACCCTTTGCCTGTAAATCCCGGTGTTGCGAACCCATTTGTAAAATCAGCCGACACCGGCCGGCCCAGCCCCCCCCCCGCCTCCGTCTGGCTCCCACCCGGCCCGCGCTGGCCGGCCGCACCGGTCCCCAAGCACCGGCCCGCCCTGCGCCGACCTGCATCAAATCTTTCGCAAACTGCGTGTTTCAGTCGTAACATATTGTTAATCAATGCTATCGTGTTTGAGACGAAATCAGTTGTTCACTCCCGTCCGCGCCTCGAACCGCCCCGATCCCAGGCCGCCAGCGCCCTTTAGCAACTTTCCCCCGCGCCACCTAACCGGTTATCCGCGCTGTTTTTTATACCCTGCTACTTTTGAAACTGGAGCAGGTTGCCGCGGCGGTCCGGCCCGGCGAACTCACCGGCCGTCACCCGGTGGCGGGACTGGTAGCCGGCCACAGCCGACTCCGAGACCATCCACCCGCGCTGATCCCGCAGGACCGCGCCGAACTCACCCGTGCGGAACGTGTCCTTGATCCACCGCACCGACCGCGTGGGGAAAATCTGCCGCCGCACGTCCACCACCGAGAAAAAAGTTTCCAGTTTCATGTCCAAAATCGAAAAAACCGCGCCGTCCAGACATCTGGAAGGCAAAAAAAAACCGCGCGTCACTGAAAGCCCAACTGCTGGTGCAGCAGCGAAAAAAGCGCCCGCCCGCGCTCCTGGCTCACCGGTGATTCCCGCCGCACCCGCAGCGTCAGCGGCTTCACCGGCGCCGGCACCCAGCGCGCTTCCGTGTGGCACCGCTCGCAGCGCGAACCAAACGCCGGATCATCGCAGCGATCGCACCAGAAATGGCCGTGGGCCTTCATTTGCAAAAAAATAGCCAAGCGAGGAGCACCAGCGTCAGCGCATCGGCCAGCAGAATCCACAGCAACACCTTTCGGTAGCGGACCGCTCGGCGCTGCGATTTGAATTGCATGTCCTCGTCCATGGCGCGTCAGATCTGGACCACGCTCCGGTTCAAGGCCAGCCAGCGATGCAGACGTTTCCCCCGGCGATTGCGCGCCGGGCCGAAGAGACGGATCAGGAGTTTACGCATAAAAATAAAAACTCCCGCCGGCGAGCCATCGTCAGCGGGAGTCGGGGGAACCGCGCCGTGTGTCGTCAGCGCGAAAGTGTTGCCGGCAATCATGGCATTGGCGGAGGCCGCATACATCGGCGCTCGGTTTCGCATCAATGGCTTATATCCGTCCGTGCCCGGTCCTTCGGGCGACTCGGCGCATTCACCTACTGCCGGCAACTGATCAATGCGCTCCGTCTCACTGGTGCCAATTCTGGTTGCAGGGGCTGGATTTGAACCAGCGACCTTCAGGTTATGAGGCTGACGAGCTAACCAGGCTGCTCCACCCTGCAAAATTGAAGGCTGATCCAGCCGTGTGCCAAAGCCGGTGGCCTTGCGGCTCACCGCATCCGTGGCCGGATGTTCGTCGGTTTTCGGGGCAACTGAATCAGCCAAATCACTAAAGCTCGGATCAATAAACACCACGCAATCGCCGCACAAGCGCCGCTGGCCCGCCGGCCGACCGCGCACCAGCTTCTTACAGCACGCGCACGTCGGCGCCACCGGCCGCTCCGCCAAGCTCATTGCCAGCGCCTGCGCCGGAAAATACTTCACCACACACGGCCCGCAGATCGTGTGCGAAGGCTCACCATCCGCCGGCCCGCGCAGCCAGGCATGGCACCAGGCACAAACTACCTTCAGCGCACTCATGACAGCCTCCTCGCGTTCATGCCCGGCTTCAGCGACAGCACCAGGTCAATAAATTCATCCGCTTCCTTATTCGTGGCGAAATACAACACCAACGGGACCTTGCCCTTCATCTCCGGGCACGGCCCAAAAATAACCTCATCGCGGCCCTGCTGCTTCGCCGCCTCGATCACGGATGTCGTCGCGTCACTCATCGCTTCATCCTCCAGAAATCGCGCACCACCCCAGCGGCCACCACGACCAGCGCCGCCAGCAAAAACCAATCAAGATGATGCCAGAGCCAGTTCATTTCGCGTCGCCCTCCTCGATAAACCAGTCAAACAAACCCGCGTCTTTGAATGCGGCCTCGATGTCCTTGTAGAAAAATGATTCCCCCAGCGATTCAAACCCGAAGGCTGCGGCCACCGCCAAAAAATCCTTGCGCAAGTCCCAATCCAGCGACAGCAGATCCGAGAAATTCACCCGCTTGCCGTTCCAGAGACTGTAAAGCAGCGCCCGCAGCTTGTAACCTTGCCCCGTCTGGTGGCGGCAAACCAAGACCAAGCGGTTCAGCGCCGGCCGGGCCACCGCCACCGCCTGGCGTTGCTCTTGCCGGTTCGCCTTTAACTTGGCAAAATTAGTCGAGGCTGGAACTTCTTGGAGGGTGGTGCTCATAAAATCAGGCGGCGGCGGGTTGTGGTTGCGGCGGGGTTTGGAAGCGGCGCTCATACTCCTTGTCAATGAGCACCTCCAACAAATTACTGAAGGAGCGTTTATCCAGCTCGGCCAACTTTTCACCGCGTGCCCGGATGTCTTCACGCATGGAGATGTTGTGCCGGGTTTTGGCCGTATTTATTGGTTCATTTGCCATATTTGAATACCTATTGCGTATTTGTTATGGAAAGTTATGCAATTGTTAATCACACATCAAGAAAATTTTTTAATTATTTTTCAGACGCTTAAAATTTGCCGTTGACTGTGTGCTATTCGTGTGTATAATTTGATTAAATGAGCCGCAAAAGTATCAGTTTAAGTGACTCGGTAGAGTCCAAAGCTAACTTCTTGATTCAAAATCAGGTTGGCGATGGCCTATCTGATTTAATTGCCCGCTTGATCCGCGAAGAATGGGAACGTCGGCACGCCCAGCTTGGCGTGCAACTTCATGATGCGATGACTAAAAACCCAAAGGAAACCCCGTTGGCTGCGGTCGGCGCTGCTGGCAACCCCGAAGCAACTGAAGATTATCCACCAATTAAACGTAAATGAAGCCAATCAGTATTTTTCTTGTCTACTTGTCTGGACTCATTGCCTTTGAAATGCGCGCTGACGAACGATTGCCCATCAGTGCGCATACCGGACGATTTCAGCTTATTGCTGCCACGGTTATGGCGCCAGATTCTATAACCCCAGCAGCGCAAATACAACGCGAACCGCGCCTCTTTCGCATAGACACTATCACCGGCCAAACTTGGTCTTATACTGCCAGCGCATGGCCCGTGACCGCCGGCACTAATACCGTCTTTATTCCATTGGAATGCTGGAGTCCGGCATCAGAAAATTACTGGGAAAGTGTGTCCAATATCACCGCACAAACTGCTTCGCTTAATTCAAATCCATCCGCAACAAACCATGCTCAAACTTACAAAAACAACGAAAACCGGCCTTCCGAATGAGCATGGCATTCAGAAGGTCAGGAGTTCGAGCCTCCTTGGCTCCACCATCGAAACACAGGCACTTCGTTAGTTTTCCCTTGCAAACACTGATTCCTCATGCAAATTTCATCAAAACCATCCGTGGAAACTGTCGGCGACTGTCGGAAGCTCCGAAAAATTAAACCTGCATCATTTATGACACAACCCTGCATCACCGAAACCCTTTACCCCACCGAGACATTTAAGTATAACGGCCGCGAATATCGGCTCTACAAGCGCACCGCCGGCAAAAATGGTTCCTGGTATTTCCAGATCGAGCGCCGCGGCCGCCGTTACCCCACCAGCCTGAAAACTGCCGCCGTGCAGGCCGCGATCGCCGCCGCCAAGCTGCTCATTGACGCCGCGCAACAAAACAAGCTGGAGAAGATCCGCGCCATCCTCGCCGGCCGCGACGAGAAAGACACCCGCGAATTTTGCGCGGTGGAAAAATATCTTCAGCGCTACGAGAACACGCCCACCGGCGAAAACACCGCCCGGTCGCGCCACCATTTTGTCCTGGCGTTTAGACGGCTCATGGCCCGCGCCAGCGCGCCGCCCACGCGCATGGATCAGCTCGCGCCGATGTTCAAGGAAGCCCGCAGCCACGCCAACGCCGCCGCCGAGGCCGCGCCGGACAACGCCACCCGGATGCGAATCAAGCGCTCGTTCAACTCCGAAGTCTCCAACGCCGCCAGTGTGTTCGCCGGCATGTCCGCGTTCGCGCTCAAGGACCAGCTCACCTTGCCCGACTTCACCGAACTGCGCCAGCTCGTCAAATTCATCCGGTTCAATGACGCCAAGAAAACCGCCAGCCAATACAACCCGCCGCCGGCGGCCGTGCTGGCGGCCACGCTGGCCGGCTGGCGGGAGCTGCCGCGCAATGAATTCATCGCCGTCGGCCTCGCGCTGGCCTGCGGGATGCGCCGCGGCGAGATCCGCGACTTTGCCGACTGGAGCTGGTTCGAGCCGCACGGCGGCTATTTGTGGTGCAACGCCCGGCAGGGCAACTTCAAGGACCGCACCGACGTGCTGCGCGCGCAGGTGCTCAATCCGTTCTGGGAAATCTTTCGGGACCACTGCACCGCGAACGGCTGGATGGCCACCAGCGGCCGCTGCATCACCGGCAACCGCTCGGAGTTCGATAAAAACATTTCCTCGTGGATGATTCAGCTCGGCTGGGAAACCCGCCTGCACCTGCATTCGCTGCGCGCCTGGGCCGGCTCGCTGGTTTACATGAAATACGGTTCCCGCGCCGCGTCCGAGTTCTGCCGGCACGCCGATGAGAAAACCACCAAGGAGCACTACGGCTGGATGCGCAGCGAATGGCACACCGACGATGCGCCGGTGCTCATTGCCAGCCAGCCGGTGGAGTGGGTGAAAATATAACCTCGACAAGGTAGCTACCTTGTTCTAGTCTATCCCCATGAAAACACCAAAACGTGAATCCTTGAAACTACAAACTAATGACTGGCGCGCGTTGGAAAAGCTTGCCGCCGAGACCGGTTCTGTTTATTCCGGTCAACCTTCTTGGCGGCGGCTGATTATGCGAATTGCCCGTGGTGAAGTAAAATTACGCCAGCAAGATTGCGTGCTGGTTGCTACCGTGCAGTCCCGGCGCCAGGCTAAAACCAAGGAACTCAAGCGGAGACTGAAGAGCGGCAACATCGAGCAAGTCCGTTTTCTTGAGGGTTATGTGCAGGCGTTGAATGACTTGGTTTTCTAAATCACGCTCGCCGGCTTCGGCACCGGGCCGGTCGTGAATTTCATTCCCATCTTCTCTGCCGCCGCCACCTTCTCCAGCAGGTCGGGCAGGCCGTGCAGCTCGCATTTGCAGCCGTCCGGCAGTTGCTTGGCGTATTCCTTCACCCGCTTGATGGCGTCCTCGATGGTGTCGCCGATCGCGCAGCACCAGCCGATCTCGGGAATGCCCAGCTTGTCCGGCGGCACGCAGATCCGCGTGCCCACCTTGCACGAGTAGGAAATTTTCACCCAGCGGTCCAGCGCCGGCGGGATGTCGAACACGCCCCACTCCTCGCGCAGCCATTTGAAGATCACCTGCACCCCGAACTTCGCCGCCGGCACCGGCTCCACCAGCACGCCGTTCGCGCCCTGCCAGATGATGTCGCCCCAGTTTGAAATCAGCTCCATCATCACCTGGCTCGGCGGACTCGGATACCGGCACGTCGGGTCAATGAAATAACTTTCCTTCTGCTTCGTGATCCGCACCTCCGTGCTGAACATCGAGCGATAACCGTAGCTCCTGAGGATCGGGCTGAACACCGTGTTCACCTTGCTGACTTCCTTCGGCACGTCGGCAAAATTCTGGAACGTGCCCAGATACGCGCTGTCCTTCGCCTCCATGCCGTGGATCACCGTCTTCGGCCACTGGCCATCAATGCACCAGGTGTCAATGCCGTCCTCGATCTCCGTGTCAATCGGCTGGAACACGTAGAAAATAAATTCCTCCTTCAGCGGCCCCAGCAACACCGCCCACGCGTCCAGCTTGCTTTCGTCATCCGCCATCGAGCGCCAGTGCATCGTCTCGAAGTCGCCGCGATAGGTGGAAAATTTGATAAACCGGTCCTTCGCCGTCGCCAGAAATTTCCGCAGCGCCGTCAGGCCCGTGATCCGGTCACACTTCGGCACCGGCAACGAAGTCTTCGCCAGCACGTCGAGGAACTTGCCGCGTTTCTCCTCCAGCTCATCACCGCGCCGGCAACCCCACACCGCTTTCCCGCGTTTCACCAGGTCCAGTTGCGCCGCCGCAAACCCGATGTCGGGAAACACAAACAAATCGCACTCGTCCACCACCTCCTCCACCGACCGCACGCGGTGCAGGCCCGGATAACCGTCGCCCACCAGCGCGTCTTTCAGGTGCGGGAAACCCGTTTCCCATGGCGACCAGTAATACACCTTTTTATATTCCCGCGCCAACCGCCGGGCCACGTGCAGGAACAAACCCTTATCCACGACGCAGCACACAATGTCTTTGATCGGTTTCATGGTAGTTTGTTAATCGCCGCTTCGTATTGCTGCCAATCCACCCCCAGCTCCGCCGCCAGCAGGCGCTCGATGTTCGTGGCAAAGAAATGTTCCTTCCGATACGGCGCCGCCGGATCATCGCCCGGTTCGTCGTAGTTTCCTTTGGGCCGGTTGGCTTCAAAATTTTGGTCGAACGCGTCCACGGCTGCCACCGTGATGCCCCGGGCCTCGCACAGCGCCACTTCCACCAGCTCGTGGACCGCCACCAGCAGCGCGTGCCGGTCGCCGATCTCCTCGCTGACTTTGATGCGCAGCGTGCCGTCGGGATCGCGCCGCCAGTCGCCCACCGTCGGGTAGGCCTGCTGCTGGTGCAAAATGGTTTCGATGATGATTTTCATAATTATTCGCGCAGCGCACTCAGCCCGCTGGCATTGGACTTTGGACTTTGGACTTTGGACTTCTCGGCCTGCGCCTGCTTCAAATACGGCACCAGCACTTTAAAAATACGACTAGTAGTTTCTTCATCCAGTTTACCTTTTCCGTTGTTATAAGCCTTTAAGGTTTTTTCTGTAAATAATTCCACATTCTGCACCCGTTCGGCGGGCGACATCAAATCCCAGACCGTCATCGCGTCGCGGCCGGTGCCCGGCTGCCACAGCGGCAGCTTGTGAAGCTGGTATTCCAAGGGCGTCCATTGCACGCGATCCTGAATGCGCTTCAGTTCTGCCGTATCTTTCACGTTGACTGCCCGCACCCGCGCCGTCAACGCGCCATCGTCATCGAGCCTGCCCGTGCGCAGATCCTGGACGAGCTGCGCCACCGCCTGCGCGTGCGTCCGCTGGTCATGGCTCATCGTCAGGCCTTCCATGTTCGCCCGCATGATCTCCGCCGCCTTGAGTTCCGCCGGCGATTGCGTCAAGGCTTGCGGCGCCGGGACAAATCCGAAATACGGACCGAAATGCGCCAGCGCCTGCTGCGTGCCCGTGGCCGTCGGCCCGAGCGCTTGCGTGAACCGCTGCGCCCCCTTCACGCTGAACGGCGCGCTGCTGTTCGCCAAATATTCCGCGCCTTCCTTCAGGTTCGTCCAGACGTGTTGATACTCCGGCTCGTCAAATTGCCGCTCGCTGAAAATTTTCGTGTTCCAAAAATCCTTGTTGCGATACATGTCCGCCAGCTCGTTCCACACCGGCATCAGGCGATGTTCCCATTCCTCCACCACCGCCTTCGGCCCGTGCGTCACCGCGTTCCATTCGCCCAGATAATCCTTCAGGAAATCCGCCAGCGCCAGCCGCACCGGTTTGCCGTAGGCATCCACCAGCCCGGTTTCCGGGAACAGATAATCAATCAGCTTCTCCGGCCGCCGGCCGGTGAGCAGATACATGATCGTTCCGCCGATGAGCGCGTGCGTCATCGCCAGCGCCGGTAGGTAACTCATGCGGAACGTGATCTCCGGCCGCTGGCCTTTGAGCATGGCTTTGCCGGCCTTGAAATAATCACTCGCCGCGCCCCACAGCATCTGTTCCTTCGTCAAATGCCAGCCGTAGGCCTGCAACGCCAGTTGCCCGGTGTCCTTCACCGCCCGGCTTTGGAACAAGTTATCATACGTCACCTGCCCCACGCGCTCCTCCACGCTGTCCGCCGCCTTGCCCAGCTTGGCGCGGATCTCCCATTCGTCCATCCCGGGATTGTCGGCCATGATGCGTTGGATCATCGGCGCGGCCAGCCCCAGCTTCATGCGCGGCACAAACCATTCCATGATCGGCCGCATCATCTCGTGGCCGATGGCCAGCGGCGTTTGCAGGAAGACATCGAGCGCCGCCGGCAGCGCGCTTGTCGTGTCGCGGTTCTTGATCGCCTGGCGCGTCTCCGCCAAGGCCTGCTGCCAGCGCCGCGTGGCATTCTCCACACTGTTCGCGTGGCCGGCGCGCAGATTGGCTTCCACCGCCAGATTCGCGAGCTGGCGGTCCAGCGCGGCAATATCAGCTTTCGGATCACGCAAACTCTTCATCATCGCGCTGCCCTGGCGCAATGCCAGGAACGGCCGGACCGGCGCGAGCAGTAAATCCTTCGCCCCGCGTTTGAGCAGCGCCGGATTCCGGTCCGCCACCGCCTTCATCGCGTCGTAAAGCGGCAGGCTCAACCCGCTCGCCAGCGCGTCGTTGCCCACCATCTGCCCGTGGAACGCCGAGATCAGCCGCACATTCGAGATCAGTCCACCCAGCGTTTTGATCGCCCGCAGCGACTTCGCCTTGCCCCACAGCCCGGGGTCGAGGTAATTGTTCAGCACGTTGGCGCTCTCCTCCGGCACAATCCAGTGGCCCAGTAGGATGGGACCGCCCACAAATTTCTCCGTCTCCGCCGCGCCCAGCCGGAGCGAGGGCCGGATGTCGTTCAGCGGCCCCGCCACCTCGGGATGTTTGGCCAGCCACGTCTGCAAATTTTGCCACACCGTCGGGGCCTTCTCGCGGAACAATTCCGGCGCCCGCAGATACGCGTCAAACACATTCGCCATTTTCTCCTCCGCCTTGCGCGCATAGGCCTTGTTCGCGCCCCGCGCATCGGCCAGCGCCCGCAGCTCGTCATCCGTCACACTTTTGTATTTGTTGAACCCGGTGCCAGCTTTGAACCCCAACGTGTCGCGCAGATCGGGATAGCGGAAATCCATGATGTGCCCGAACTCGTGCCAGAACACAAAATCCGCGCCGCCGAACTTGGTGCGCACGTGCTCGGGATTTTCCCGCGCCCAGCCCCAGCGCTGCCCGCCAATGTTCGCCAGCCGGTCCTCGCTGATGCCCAGGCTCTGGAACATCTCCCGCGTCTTGGTGCGGATCTGTTCGTCGAAGGCCTCCTGAATCGTCACCACCGGCCCCGCATACACGTCGGTCGAAAGATCGTGGTAATCCGTCCAGCCGTCGGGACGCTGCTCAAAAATGTAGTTGAACCGCCGCCGGCCGGCCTCCTTCTCAAAGCGGTGTGCTTCCAGCGCGCTGGCGAACATCTCCATTTCGCCGAGCTTGGCCCGCAGCGCGTCCACCGGGTTGTCGTAGCGCGGGCGCAGGCCCTGCTTTAGCGCGTCCTCCCAGAGCTGGAGACTGCGCTGCTTCAAAAAGGTTTTGCCGCCCTCGAACGGCCGGCTGGCTTGGGCCAGCTTGCGCGCCGCCGCCTCATCCTGCTTTCGCCAGTAGCGCGGGAAATAAAATTCATGCAGCTTTTGCAGCACGTTCGGCTTGAGCGCCTGCACCCGTTTGATCGCGGCATCGAGCAGCGTGCGGGCCTGCGCGGCAAACTGCTGCTCGCGTTCCGTCAGCGCTTCAAAATCCCCGCTGTCAATGGACCGCTGGATCTCCCAGTTCGGCGGCAGGGGATTGGCCGGGTCATACACAAAATGGCGCGGGGTTGTGTTCTTGTCGAACAACCGGCTGAACTTGCCCATGGCCGCGTCAAACTTCAGTTCGGCGGCGTAGCGTTGGCCCAGCATGTAGCGCAGCACCGTGGCCGTGCCCTTGGCCGCGTCGCCCAGCGACGTGGGATTGAATGCTTTGCGCAGCCCGTAAAACCATTGCTCGCCCGGCTTGACCGGCTCCGCCGGCGTCACCAGCTCGCGGATCGCCTGTGTGATCTCGCCCTGCGCCCCACCCCATTCCTTGGCCTCGCCGGCCTGGGTGGCGTTGCGCGAGACTTTGGCCGCGTTCGCCTTCGCGCTCATCCGCCCGCCCATGCCCTCGATGCGGTTGCCTTTGATCTGCGGATATAACCGCTCCATCCGCTGCACAAATTTAGTGGCTTGGGCTTTCTCGGCAGGCGTCGCCTTCAAATCAATCCTTGTTGCTTTTGCCAGCTTGTAGCGCTCGGCGTCCATCGGCGTAATCTGTGGAGTGCTTTTCTGCGCCCTTTGCCGCAGCAGCGCCAGCACGTTGTCAAGCATCTGGCGTTGCGGTTTGGTGTAACTTTTGTAGGCCTTCGGGTCCTTCGCCATCGTGGCGAGCTGGTTTTCCAGAATCGTCACCGACTTGGCCGCGCCGAACTGCTGTTCCATCACGTCCGCCGATTTCACCGGGTCCTTGCTCTCCACCACCTTGGCGATGGCAAACAATTCATCCTGCGCCAGCGTCTCCCCGCCAAATTGCGTTTTCGCCACCGCCTTGGCCGGCGCTTCCTCCTTCGTCAAATTAAACGGCGTCTCGCCGGCCGGAAATAATTCGTTGACAGGTTTCGCGGGTTGTGGTTTGATTTCGTCACCAGTCTTGGTTGAGCCACTGCCTAGCACGCTCTCCTGTGAATCACCGGAAACGGATTTTACGCCTTGACTGGTGTTTTGTTTTATGGCTTCAGCCAGTTGCCGCCTTGATTCTTCGATTGATTTTCGC
>Ga0007854_10002724_pt1 | contig 10887 bp, 5 predicted proteins | sample CryBogCBH12Aug08_FD_60382 | JGI IMG/M metagenome (GOLD analysis project Ga0007854, IMG submission 60382) | Freshwater microbial communities from Crystal Bog, Wisconsin, USA - CBH12Aug08 | ecosystem: Environmental > Aquatic > Freshwater > Lake | place: Crystal Bog, Wisconsin, USA | collected... | reverse complement strand
ACTGCTTCGATCTGAACGTCAACGTGCACCACAACGCGGTCACGGCAAACACTTCCATCGGCGACGAACTCTTCTCGGGCACGCCGGCTGGAGCGGGCGGCGTAACCTTCTGCACCGGCGCTGACTACTACAAGTTCAACTACAACTGGATTTGCGGCAATCAGAGCACGGGCGACGGCGGCGGTGTTGCTCACCTTGGCTTTATCTGGGACGGCGACATTGAACATAACTCGATCCTGTTCAACCAGAGCACCAATCCGACCATCTCCACCAACGGCGGCGGACTGATCGTGATGGGCGCAGCGCCCGATGGCTTTACGGCCGCGGGTCTGGAATGCGGCGCGACCGCGGCAGACGCGGACTGCGCACCTGGTTTGCCGGATGGAACAGGTCCTGGATTGGTGATCAATGCCAACCTGTTCGTGGGCAATGCGGCAGAGAGCGGCAGCGGCGGCGGCTTGCGCCTTCAGTCTGTCAACGGGACCGAGATCGCAACATTCCCGGATGGCTCGAAGTCGTACCACTTTGCTGCTCAGAACGTACCTTCACTTCCTGAGCAGACGCTTCCGGCATGGAATACCGTGACGGTAACCAACAACATCATCGCTAACAACGTTGCGGGCTGGGATGGCGCCGGCGTCTCCCTTCAGGATGCGCTAGCGGTCAACCTGATCAACAATACCATCGTGTCCAACGACACAACTGCCTCGGCGGGAGTGCTGTTCAACACGCTTGGATCGCCATTGGCGAGCGCACCTGGCGTGAGCCAGACCGGACAAACGGGTGACGGTGTGAACTCGCTGCCTCAGCCGGCAGGCTTTGTAACCATGCCTGACAGCGCGAACTTGACAGCGACCTTTGCAGGGCTGAAGATTACTTGCCCCGCGAACCACCCGAACTGCACGAGCATCTCGTATCCATACCTGGCCAACGATGTGTTCTGGCAGAACCGCGCGTTCAACATCGGCGTAGGCAATGCGATTGATCCGGCGCATCAGCAGCACCTGATATCGCTTTACCAGGCCTTCACGAACAACCTGGCAGCGAGCCAGCCTGCGAGCGATGCCACTACGGCCAACGGAAATGGAGTCGTCATCTCCGGCGGCACGGGCGCTTGCACTGCTGCCAGCTATTGGGACATCGGTATCCGCGGCGACAAGGGCCCCGGTGACCATAGCTCACTGTTCACGCTGGCACCAACGTACTCCGTTCTCACGAACTCGGTTGAGAATGGGAACGGCACCAATATTCTGAACTCCAACCCAACGGTTGTCAGCCAGTACTGCAACGGAGCACGCATTCCTCCCGAGTTTGGAGGAACAGGCTTCCAGGTGCCTCCGGGGATCTCTGATGCAACTGTGCCCAACCCGTACTTCAGCCTGCTTCCTTCGGCAACGGTGGATGAAGGCAATAACTGGGTCAACATCAGCTGGGGTCCGCTCGATTTGAGTAATCCGGTAAACGGAAAAGTGCTGGGCAACTATGCATTGGCCAGCGGCTCTCCGGCTATCGATTGGATTCCGACCACTGCCTCGAGCTATGGGGTTGCGCCTAGCAAGGACTTCTTCGGCAACCCGCGGCCTGACATCAGCAAGACTGCAATCGACATTGGTGCGGTCGAGTTCCAGGTTGGAAACGTGGCATACGTGGTGGTTTCACCGACAACATTGGCGTTCGGCAGTGTTGCGACCGGAACCACGAGCGCAGTGCAAAACCTAACGGTGACTAACAATGGCGGAGCGGGCTTTACCGGCCTCACCGTCAATGTAAGCGCACCGTTCGCGAGGTCGGGCGGCAGCTGTGGCACAACAATTGCCTCAGGGGCTTCCTGCACCATCGGTGTGGTGTTCTCACCGACGGCAATTGGCGCAGCCAATGGAACGGCAGCCATAACCGGCAGCGTAACTGTCAATGGTTCGCCAGTGGCATTGACTGGGACCGGCGTAACTCCGACTCCTATCGTCAGCATCACGGGTGGTCCTCTTGCATTTGGGAACGTGCCGATTAACACAACCAGTGCATCACGTACATTGACTCTTCACAACACTGGGAACGCCGCATTCACCGGTATCACCCTGGCATTCTCGTCACCGCGTTATTCGCGGCCAGCGGGAACGGCGGGCGGCACCTGCGGTGCAACTCTGGCGGCAGCTTCCACATGCACGATCAATGTGGTGTTCTCGCCAACTGCCACCGGCCTGGTGAATGCAACGGTGAGCGTCACGGGCAACGTAACAGCCACCGGTTCGCCGGTATCACTGAGCGGCACGGGTGTAGCACAGGTGGTGAGTGCAACACTCGCTCCTGCGAGCTGGAGTGTATCCCAGACCCGCAACTGCCCCGGCACTGGAAACGGAGTGATTAACTGCACTCTGGATCCGGCACAGGGCTTTACGCTCACCAATACCGGCAACGTAACCCTGACTGGCATTACCCGGTCAATAACTGGAACCGCATCGAACGTGGCCAACTACAGCATCGTTGGGCTGCTGTCGACTTGCGGGACAACCTTGGCTCCCGGCGCGAATTGCAACATTGAAGTGCAATTCAAACCGCTCACCGCGCAGGCAGCTGGCGCAAAGCCTGCGACGCTCACCGTGAACGACTCGGCCGGAGTACAAAGCTCGGCCTTGAATGGCACGGCGAATTGATCGCAGCCAAACAGCAACGTCGATGCTGCCCATTGAACCGAATGGGCAGCATCGACAAGGTGATGAAGATTGGAACGAATGAATACCATGCCGCGCTCTAACAGAATGGAAACTGGAATTGCCAGGGTGAGCGTGACCAAGCCAATCGGTACCAACCACACCGTGCCCTACACGGTGAACCAGTGACCCGGCAGAGGCCGGAGATTCAAACCAGGATCTCCGGCTCGATGCGGGCAGCGAGGATCGTTATGAGCAGAAAGGCGCTCTTGCGTAATTGCAATGGAAAAAGGGGCAGGACGGCGATGCTGTTAGCGCTAAGTTTCGCTAATAGCATTTTCGTATTGCAGGGATATGGACAATCTACCGCCACGCCCTCAAGGCCGATGGAAAACATCGGCACATCAACACGGCTTTTGTCCAGCGGGATGCCTAAGCGAGAAGCCGCATATTACGGGCTCTTTTGGGGGGTTGACGAATTGAGAGCAAAGGCCGTCGAGTCAGGGGAACTGATTCGATTCAGCTATCGGGTGCTGGATGCCAACAAGGCAAAAGTACTCAATGACAAGAAGATTGATGCCTTCCTACTCTCAAAGGATGGCCATGCAAAGCTTGTGGTTCCTTCGCTTGAGAAGGTGGGGCAATTGCGCCAGACCAATACACCTGAAGCGGGGAAATCTTATTGGATGGCATTCTCAAATCCAGGGCGGACGGTGAGACGCGGAGACCGGGTGAGTGTCGTCATCGGACATTTCCATGTTGAAGGGCTCCTGGTGGAATAGACCTTGCGCATTGACGCTTCGCAACCGGCACGGTCAGCAGGATGCGAAAAGGACCAATCGGCCTGGCCCTTCGGGGACAGCCTCAAATGATCAAGTGAGGGATCAAGATGCTTAGAAAGTTACTGGCTGTCAGCTCCATTTTCGTGTTTGTGACATCCATCGCGACTGCAGCGGATAATACCCTGTCGCGACCAAGCATTACAGCGGCAGAAATTGTTAGCAAGAATGTTGCAGCTCGAGGTGGGTTGCAAGCGTGGCGGTCAGTTCAGTCGTTGTCCTGGACGGGAAAACTGGGTGCCGGAGGCAACCAGCGAGTCACTGTTCCCGAGGTTCCAGCAGGCAAGAGGGCCGCGTTATTGCCGAGCGATCGCCGACCCAAGGATGAGGTTCAACTTCCGTTCACGATGGAGATGCAGCGTCCGCACAAGCTACGCTTTGAGATTCAGTTCAAAGGGCAGGCCGCAGTGCAGGTGTTTGACGGTGCGCATGGGTGGAAACTGCGGCCGTATCTGAACCGCATGGAGGTGGAGCCCTACACCGCGGATGAGTTGCGCATTGCAATGACGCAGGCGGAACTCGATGGCCCCCTGGTCGATTACTCCGCCAAGGGCACGCGGATCGAGTTGGAGGGAACTGAGAAGGTGGAGGATCGTGACGCGTACAAGCTGAGGCTTACCATGAAGGATGGGCATGTAACCCACGTGTGGGTTGATGCGGGGAGTTTTCTTGAAGCCAAGAGTGAAGGACAGCCCAGGCGACTGGATGGTCTTGAGCATCCAGTTGAAATTTATTACCGCGACTATCGGAATGTTGACGGTCTTAGAATTCCTTTTGTTCTGGAGACGAGAGTGTTGCCGGTAGCCAGCGTCACAAGCAAGACCCCAGCGTTTCATGATGTTCCTGCACAGCCGGAGAAGATCACGATTGAAAATGTTGTTGTGAATCCCAAACTCGATGCATCGCTTTTCATTAAGCCAGAGGTCCAGATGGCATCCAATCGCCACTAGGGCGCTTGTTCGGATGGTGTTAGTAAACGGACGCATGATCGCTTGTGCAGGGCTGGTGTAGTTGCAAGACACCGACCCTGTGCGGCCAGTGCAACCAGGAATTGCACGGTTGCCTAGAACGAGCAGCCTTGGCGAGAGTCTTGCCACATTGACAGGTGGCAACTGCGTGAACGGAATGGTCTGCATGGAATGGGCGCACTGCACACAAGGGGTGGCAATGAAGGCTGGAAGGCATGCATGCGCAGTGCTGGCTGCGACGCTGCTGTTGGCAGGATGCAAGGATTTTTGGCAGACATCATCGACTGGAAGCGGCTGCACTAATAATTGCGTGACGGTTTCAAGCGGGCCTTTTTATGTTCTCAATACAAGTCCAGGCCAGGTTGAGATAGCAGGGTATTCGATGATCAGCGGTAAACTTGCAGCGCTCCCGGGTAGCCCCTACGGCTTGCCCTCCGGTCCTCATGCCATTGCCATCGCACCCAACAACAGCTTTTTGTATGTGAGCACGCAGACTGGGGTTTACCTCTACACCATAGGTGCGGGAGGGGCGTTGACGCTGACCAGCACAACACCCATCTCAACTGACTTTGCGGCTTACAGCATGCAGGTGGATGCAACCAACTCGTGGCTTTTGGATGCTTCCGGCACCGGGTATCTCTACGCGATTCCAATTAGCCCAACAACAGGCAAAGCGACAAGCGCAGTGCAGCAAGTGTCGCTGGCAGGTATTGCACCGCGGCAACTGGTAATCTCGCCGGACAACAAGAATATTTTTGTCGCACTTGGCTCAAGCGGAACTGAGGTGGTTCCATTCACGGCAGCCAACGCGGACCCGCTACCAACCTCCGCAGGCATTCCCATAGCAGTGAAAGAGGTTGCGGGTGCTGCCGTCTCAGTGGCTGTGGATCCTGCGAATCTGCTGTTCTATATCGGCGAGACTGGTGGCGGTACTGGAAGCACCAATACTGGGATACTGCGCGCCTTCACTTATAGCTCAGTTGCAGGCACGCCAAGTGAGATTGCCGGATCCCCTTACGCAAGCGGCGGATTGACGCCGGTATCAATCTTGCCTGTGACGTCAGGCTCTTACGTTTATGTGGCAAACGCAATGGTGAGCAACAGCACGACTGGCAGCATATCGGGATTTGGAGTGAATGCCGCCGGCACAGCATATTCCCTTCGATTGCTTGGAACCATGGCGTCCACGGGCATAACGCCGAACGGCCTCGCAGAGGACTCGAACGGCGCCGTGGCATTGCTGGTTAACTCAGGCGGCGGGCCAGACCTGGATATCTATTCCTTCGATTCCACAACTGCAGGCAAACTGGACCTGGTGCTTTCCGCTTCGACGGGGACCGATCCGGTTGGGGCGCTGGCGATTGCTGCAGCCCCGTAGCGTGAAGAAGTTGCGGCGTCCACCCCTGTTGTAGTTATGGCTGCTGCGATGCGGGGCTCTGACTTTGAGTTTGATTGATTTGCCGACGCTGCTGGAACATCTGCTGCATGTCACTAATCCTTTCAGCAGTGCTTTTGTCTTGACTGAGAGCGGGGTTGCCTCCGGAGAGCGGTTCGCTTGCAGTTGCAGCAGGCGCAGCGACGCTCGAGAGAGAAGGCGAAGGCGCTTCGGGAGAGGTTGGGGGCGTGTCGCTGTGGGCCGCTGGCGCTTCATTTGCACTGGATGTTTCAGCGGGTGCAGTGGCAGCGTCGTCGGCGGACTGCGCATCGGATGGGCTGTCGGTATCCTGCCGGTTCTCGTCCCTGGCTGCTGCAGAGGGCCTGCCGTTCAGACGACTCTGCATCCACGCGCGGCGCGCCGGAGTAAGCAGGTGGTCCGTGGCGGCAGGACTCGTATTTGATGCATTGTCGGTGCGCGCCATGAGAATGACGCTCTTAATCTTTTGCGGGTTGGCTTGAGAAGATTCAATTACAAAGTTCAGGTCTGTGCCGCTAAGCAGCGCTTCGAGTACCTGGCGTTCAGGCCCTGGTCCGAGATCCTCAAAAGTTCTTGTTCTGGATGCGATTTCCGGGATGTCGATCTGTGCGCCAGTGCAGTCACGCACAGCGCTCAAGACGCCTCCGAGTGTGGAATTGTCCGCAGATATTCTCAGTTGACCACCGGCGCATGAGACTCTTGGGGCTTTAGGGGGCGGCATTTCCGCGAGGGGTGCCGAGGGCTGCGGGGCGTTGGCAGTGCTGTCTGCCGGCCGCGCGCTGATCAAGGGAGCAGGCGCCTGCTGCGCGCCGCATGCAGAAGCTGCTGCGCCAACCAGCAGGCCAAATGAAAGTAGTCGAATTCCATGGTTCGTTGTCACAATCAACCTCCGGTCCATCTGTTAACCTGCATTACTTCTGTTACCCGGCAAATCAATCCTGCGCGGGGGAAAGCACCATCTCCGACGGCTTGTGCCTGGCCTCGCTTGCGGCCGAATTTGCCGTTGCAAATTGCTCAGCCACCTTATTGCGCTTCCACATCTCGTAGATCATGGGATACAACAGCAACTCCAGAAGGAAAGACGTGAATATGCCACCGACCATGGGTGCGGCAATTCGCTTCATTACATCGGAGCCAGTCCCGATCGACCACATCACCGGAAGAAGTCCGATGCAGGTGGTCGCAAAGGTCATGAACTTTGGTCGCAGCCTTTTTGCGGCACCAAAGACGATGGCTTCGCGGAGGTCATTCAGCGTTCTCAGGCGGCCTTTGGACATGGCTTCTTCGTAGGCGAGATCGAGATACAAGAGCATGAAGACACCTGTTTCCGCATCGATACTGAGCAGCGCGAGGATACCTACCCACACCGCCACGCTGAGGTTGTAATGGAGCAGGCAGAGCGCCCATACGGCACCGATGGCAGAGAACGGCACGGCCAGCAAAATGATTGAGGTCTTGATGAGCGATCGGGTGTTGAAGCAGATCAGCAGCATAACCAACGCGATGGTTGTGGGGACCACAATCCGCAGGCGACGGTTCGCCCTTTCAAGGGACTCAAACTGGCCTCCCCAAGAGATTAGATATCCGGGCGGAAGATTGATCTTCTGCCGCAATACGCGATCGGCATCGGTGATATAACTCCCGGCATCGCGATTGGCCAGGTCCACGTAGACATATCCGGTGAGCAAGCCGTTCTCGTCTCGAATCATTGCGGGTCCGCTGCTGACCGTGATCGTTGCCAATTCACCGATGGGCACCATCTGGCGGCCGTTACCTGAAACGAGGATGTGACTTATGGATTCCACATCGCTGCGGTAGTCACGCATGTATCGGACGTTTACCGGATAGCGCGCCGCACCCGCATAAACAGTGGATATATTGTCGCCTCCAACCGCGTCATTCAGGACTTCATCGGCCTTTTCCACACTGATGCCAAAGCGAGTGAGTTGCTCGCGCAGCCAGCGAACATCAAGAAAATATCCTTCATTGGTGCGCTCGGCAAACACATCGCGGGTGCCGGAGACAGAAGGCAAGACCGCCTGCACTTGCTTCCCAATTTCTTCAATGGTTTTCGGGTCGTCACCGGATATCTTCAAGCCCACCGGGGTGCGAATTCCGCTGGTCAGCATGTCAATGCGACCCTTGATTGGCATTGTCCAGGCATTTCGCAATCCTGGGACCTTGATGGCCGCATCCATTTGGGTGATTAGTTGCTCAGTGGAGATTGTGTCTGCCGTGAAATGGCGAAGGATGCGCTTTGTCCATTCCGGCGCCCAGGAGGAATACCATGTGTCGATATTGCGCCACTGGGATCTAGGCTTCAGAGTGATCACAGTTTCCAACATTGAGAGCGGTGCGGGGTCAGTAGCGCTTTCGGCGCGGCCGGCCTTGCCGAGAACCTGATCCACCTCAGGAAATTGCTTTAGAAGCACGTCTGTTGACTGCAAAATGCGTCGTGCCTGGGCGATTGAGATGCCAGGCATGGCAGTGGGCATATAGAGAATTGCGCCTTCGTCCATTGGCGGCATGAACTCTGAGCCCAGCGCGAGAAATACAGGGATGGTGAGGGCGACGATTGCGGCCAGCGCCGCAAGCACCACTCCCTTTGAGCGCAGGGTCCAGCGGACAGCCGGTTCGTAAATGCGCATCAGCACGCTGCTGAGGGGGTTGTGTTCTTCTGAGCGGATGCGTCCAACCAGGATGGTATTGGTGAGACTGCATGCCCACTGGGGGCGGAAATTGAATCGCTTGACTCTGGTAAGCAGGAGGCGAAGCGCGGGGTCCAGTGTAATGGCGAGTGCCGCGGCTACGATCATTGCGAGGGTCTTGGTATACGCGAGAGGGCGGAACATGCGCCCTTCCTGGCCTTGAAGGGTGAGCACAGGCAAGAACGAGATTGCAATTACAAGCAAGGCAAAGAAGGTTGGGCCCGCAACCTCCTTGACCGCGGAGAGGACAATGTCGCGAGGCTGTCCGGGGCTCCCTTCCTTCTGCCAGCGTTCAAGCTTTTTGTGAGTCTGCTCAACAACCACGATGGATGCGTCGATCAATTCGCCGAATGCAATTGCTACTCCGGCAAGGGACATGACGTTGACGCTGATGCCAAGGTACCGGAGGGGGATGAACGACAGCAGGACAGCGGCCGGCATGGTTACCAGGGGGACGGAGGCGCTAGGGAAATGCCACAGGAACACGAGGATGATGAGCACCACGGTCACAACGACTTCAAGAATGGTTTGCTGTACGCTGCTAATGGTGCGATGAATCAATTGAGAGCGATCGTAGATGGGAACAATTCTGACACCGGATGGCAGGCTGGGCTCGATCTCTTTCATGCGGGTCTTTACGCGATCAATCACATCGAGAGCGTTTTCGCCGCTGCGCATCACAACCACTCCCGAGACCACTTCTCCTGCTCCATTCAAGTCAGTAACACCGCGGCGCAAGTCTGGCCCTTCGGCAACTTCTCCAAGGTCCTTAACTCGAATGGGAGTCCCATCCGCAGCAGTAGAAACGATGATGTTCTGGAAATCTTCGATGGAGGTTGCATAGCCTCTTCCGCGAACCATATATTCGGTTCCGCCGAAGTCAAGCAAGCGCGCGGTAGTTTCGTTGTTGCCTTCGCGCACGGCGCTGACAACCTGGGAGACCTGAATTCCATATCCCTGCAGCCGGTTCGGATCGAGATTTACCTGGTACTGCCGCGTGTATCCACCAACGGGTGCAACGTCTGCAACACCGGCTACAGAGCGAAGCCGGTAGCGCAGGTTCCAATCCTCGTAAGAACGAAGTTCAGCGAGGCTGTGCTGGCCGGAAGAGTCGACGAGTGCATATTGATAGACCCAGCCGAGGCTGGTTGCATCAGGGCCAAGCTCTGTCTTTGCACCCTCGGGCAGCCGGGCAATCACTCCGGCCATGTATTCGAGGGTTCGGGAGCGCGCCCAGTATAGATCTGTGCCATCATCAAAGATTACATACACATAGGAGTATCCAAAGTCAGATACGCCGCGCACCGCCTTCACGTGAGGCGCTCCAAGCATGGCAGTAACGATCGGATAGGTGACCTGTGTTTCAACAAGCTCGGGACTGCGGTCCCAGCGGGAGAGGATGATGACTTGCGTGTCTCCCAGATCCGGGATCGCATCCAAGTGGGTGTGCGCAATGGACCACAAACCAAGGACGCAGCCAATGGCTACCGTCAAGAAGACCAGGGACTTGTTACGAATGGAAAAATCGATTACCCGATCAATCACTTTCGAAGCCTCCACAAAGGCAACCGATTGAGATTGCCCTTAACGCAAAGCCCATTTCGAACGGCCTGTCTGGAGGCCGGCTGCAGAAATATGCAGATGCTCCACAGCAGGGAGTTAGTTCATGGAGTGGTCCATTGCATTGCCTTTCGGGAGGGTATCCGGGGAATTATTACTGGAGTCGGCGGCGATTTGCAGACGACTTTCCGAATCCACCAGGAAGGTGCTTTCAGCTACGACGCTTTCACCTTCGCGCAAGCCCTTCAGTATCTGCACACGGTCTTTGATGTGCCACCCGGTTTCAACATCTCGTGCTTCAAAATGGCCCGCCGAAGTCTCGACGTAGACGCGCTTGGACACGCCTGAGTCGACAACAGCATTGGCAGGGACGGTGAGGCCCGGTGGCAAAGGTACGGTCAGCTCAACATTTACAAACATGTCAGGACGCAGCTTGAAGCTAGGGTTGTCGACTTCCAATCGAGGCTTCAAGATTCGCGTGGAGGGATCAACCTGTGGCAGTACATTGCTCACCCTGCCCTCAAAGGCTTCTCCTGTATCGGGGAGCGTGATGCGCGCCTTTGTGCCGGGACGGAATGCAGCAGCATCCTTGCCGAAGACTTCAGCGAGAATCCAAACGCGACTCAGGTCGGCGATGGTGTACATATCCGTATATCTCTCGAATCGAACACCGGGCGAGATATTTCTGGAGAGGATAAATCCGTTTGTGGGTGAGACGACGTAGACATTCTCGGGGACTTTTTTGTTGGC
>Ga0007854_10002720_pt1 | contig 10893 bp, 7 predicted proteins | sample CryBogCBH12Aug08_FD_60382 | JGI IMG/M metagenome (GOLD analysis project Ga0007854, IMG submission 60382) | Freshwater microbial communities from Crystal Bog, Wisconsin, USA - CBH12Aug08 | ecosystem: Environmental > Aquatic > Freshwater > Lake | place: Crystal Bog, Wisconsin, USA | collected... | reverse complement strand
AGGGTGTCGAAGGTCACGTTTTCACCAACAACAACGATCACGTGCTTGACCGGGGTTGTGGTGGCTGCTTCGTGCGCGAAGGCTGCGGGGGCTAGGCTGAGGCCAGCGCAAATGGCTGCGATGCTGGCGGATAGTTTTGTACGCATGTAAACCCTTTGATATCTTGGTGTGTGACAGAAACTAATGTGAAAACGGATTTATTCAGCGCGCTTCTTGCGCAATGCCAGCAGGCCCATCAGCCCCATGCCGCTCAGCAGCAAGGGGAGGGTTTCTGGTTCGGGGACGGGAACTGCAGCTACGTAAGACAGGCCCGATGCAGCAACGCCTCCGGCGCCCGAATTGCTCAGGGCCGCTTCTGCGTAATAGCCACCTGCCGACACACCATTACTGGCCGATTTGTTCAGGAAATTGGCGGCTGTAACTGTGGCGGTACCGCTCTCGGTAAATGTGAGGGTGAATGTGTCGGTATTGACGTTGGTCGCGCTCAGATTGCCAGCGGGAAACTTCATATAGAAGTCGAAATTTCCGCCCACGTTGCTACCCGGCTGCAGGTTTTGGTTGGGGCTGAATGCAGAAGTGCCGCCGGGAGAGGTTCCGGTTGGTACCAGACTAAACGTCTTGGGGCTCTGCAGCAAGGGGGTTTGGCCCGAAATGGTGACCGCAGTCAGCCCCGCAGCTTGCGCCGTGGACAGGTTGAGGGCGATACCGTCGAGGGTTTCTGTTCCCACTAGGCCCGTTGCGGTAACGGTAAAGGTGAGTTGGTTGGCCACCGCAGTGTCCGAGATTTTGAGGTCCAGCGATGGGTTGGCAAAGCCCGTGGTGGACGCTGTGGCGAGCAACTGGTTGAAAGAAAGGTCGACGGTGGCGGCGTGGCCGGTGCTGGCGAAGGTGCTCAAAAGAGCAACCAGTAATGCTGACGTGTATGCGGACGTATACGCGGACTTATAAACGGTGGTGTTTTTGTGCTTCATGGCATCCCCCTGACATTTGGCTTTGCCCCCGCAATATGGCTTGGGCAATTGTTGAGGCGCTTTTATGGCTCAACTTTAGTGAGGATACCGGTTGAATGTTACGGATTGACGTAACTGGGGAGGGGTGGGGATGGTTCTATTGGATGGTTTTTTGGGGGGTGACAAAACTGCGCACATGCTGATGTTGCCATGGGCATGAAGTAAGACTAGTTGTAATAATTGCCAACTACACTGCAGCAATCTGACAGTTTCCGCCTAAACCTTAGCGGACATTTACCGGAAATAGCAACGACCCCAATGTCTGCGACAAAACGTTTTTTATCAGGCAGTCTGGCTGGATGGGCAAGTATTGCGGTCGTGCTTCTAAACCAACTTGCGCTGGTGCCGCTTTTTTTGTCGCATTGGTCAGTTGAAGAATACGGTGTGTGGCTCGCTGTACCAGCGCTCCTATCGTTTAGCACTGTCTTTAGTTTTGGCTATAGCACCTATTTTGAATTTGAATTTTTAAAAATGGGCGGCAAAGATAGGGCGGACATTGGCAAATTGTTGTATGCCGGCTTGCCAATCGTATTGGCTATGGCGTTTACAGAAATGCTGCTACTAATTGCCTTGGTTTTAAGCGGTGCCATTGGAAATGTATTGGCATTTAATTTAAGCATTCCAACAGAATTAATACGTGACGCGGGTTATTTGCTAATAGTTCAGTCAATTAATTGGCTAGTATGTATTTGTGTTCCAGGTATGTTTCAACGTGCGTTGGGACCGCTTGGGTACTATGCTCGCAATTCATGGATGTATGTTTTGGGAGCGGCAACATCTACGTTGGCAACAGCAGTGTCAGTATCTATGGGTGCAAGTTTTCTGGAGACCGGAGTAATACAGGTGCTCGCCTATTCGGTATTTGCAGCTTATTTCGTTTGTGATCTTTGGAAAAATCTAGCCAAAGAGCAAGTAAAACCTATCCGGCCTAACATTGCGTTGGGATTCAAAGCAATATTTCCCGCTATCGGAATGGCTATCAAAATACTGCTTGGTATGGTACAGCAGCAAGGCATCCGGATATTGTTGTCCAGTTCTTTGGGGTTGCGTGAACTGGCAAGCTTTGCCTCTATGCGTACCATCAGCAATTTTGCCTTACAGGGGATAGGAACTGTTGTAAACCCGATTACCCCAGAGTTGACGCGTTTTGCAAGTAATCAGGAAAGCGATAAGGTGCAAGGCGTTTTCAGTGTTATGTGGTTTTTAACGGTTGTATTGCTAAGCTTTAGCTTGATTGCATTGCAAGTAATGGGGCCTTGGCTTTTCAACTCCTGGACACTTGGCAAAATAGTGTTTAACCCGGTAGTGTTCGCAATCCTTTCAGCTTCATTGCTTGTATACGGGTTATCTCAACCAGCGCTGGCGGTGGTGCGCGGCAGTAATAACGTACACGCTCAACTTCTGGCGACTATTTGTGGCGCTGCCATAGTAGCAATATCGGTATTTGCATTTTCCAGGACGTGGGGGTTGATTGCAGCTGCGACTGGCATTTTTTTGTCCGAGTTAACATCATTCGGTATCTATGCCTGGTCAGCAAAAAAATGGATGCTTGAGCAAAATTTAGTCTGGCCGTCATCAATGTTTCGATTGATTGGGGTTTATGCCGCAGTTGGGGCGAGTGGAATTCTTGCCACATCAATGACACATCGCTATGTCGTATTGGTGGTTGCGGTGGTGACAATAACCCAACTGATATTAACATTTCAGCTGTGGGGTACTTTGCCGCCCGCGGTTGTGCAGCGTATTCAAGGCGTAGCCAAGCGATTTTTTCCATCTAAATTTCATGGTAGGGTTTAGCAAATGAGTGTGCGCATAGTTATGCTTGTTAGCCATCCCATTCAATACTATGTTCCAATTTATCGGACAATGGCTGCGACACCTGGCATAGAGCTTATAGTGTTGTACCTCTGCCGTGCTGGAATTGAAAAATCATACGATCCAGGATTTGGTAAGGAAATCGCTTGGGATATTCCACTGTTGGACGGATATTCCCATCATTTTCTTTCAGAACATTCTGACTCCGGGGGCATAAATATGCGCGTGCTTAAGGCGATCCGTGATATCAAGCCAGATGTTCTTATTTCGCATGGGTATGACAAACCAACCAATATGCTGGCGATTGTTGGTGCGCGACTAATGGGCATACCCGTTTTGATACGTAGCGATACACGGTTAACAGACATCAATCTGAATCCTGGATATATTAAAGATAAAATTAAAAGATTTTTGTTCAATTTGGCTAGTGGATTTATTGCGATTGGAACAAAAAATCGAGAATTTTATAAATGGAATGGAGTTCCTGACGACAAAATTTACTTTGCTCCATTTTCCGTAAACAACAATTTTTTTTATGTTGATGATTCGAGGCGTCAACTCACTCGGACTGAAACGCGCAATAAAATGGGTATCGCGCATGACGCATGTGTTGTGCTTTCGGCGTGCAAATTAATCCCCATCAAAAGAGTGCAGGATGCAATCCTGGCTATAGCCAAAATTGCCAATAGTCAGCCGCGTGTGCGTCTTTTGTTGGTTGGCAGCGGCGAAATGGAGCATGAATTGCGAGCGTTAGCTCATGAATTGGGTCTTGCTGATATCGTGCTGTTCGCAGGGTTTCTCAATCAAAGTGAAATGCCATCTGTATATGCTGCTTCAGACATGTTTGTTCTAGCGTCTGAAGTGGAACCCTGGGGTCTAGCTGTGAACGAGGCGATGGCTGGCGGCTTGCCTTGCATCGTCTCGGACCAGGTTGGATGTGCGGTTGATTTGGTCGATGGAAAAGGCACCGGTGTCGTTTATCCGTGCGGAAATATTGATCTGCTCGCGCAGGCCATAGATGGATACGTGTCAAATCCGAATCAATTGAAAGAGGCTGCTAATCGAGCAGGCGAGTTAATAAAGCATTGGGATAACGATGTTTGCGCAAATAAGATTTACACCGCGTGCGAATCGGTTACTTGTTAAAAATGGCTTTTAATGCCATTAACTTTCATAACATTAATATAATTGATAAGTTTATTATTGCGTGTGAAATATTATACGAATATATTAAGCAATTATTGTATAAATTCACTTGCAATTAATTTGAATCCAATTACTGATGGCAATTAATTGTACCGACAGGCCTCTTGTAAATATTTTTTGAGTTTTGTTGACTGTTAAAAAGAACATGTACATGAATATTCGAAATGTAAATATAGATATAGCCAAGGGATTGGGGATTATTTTGGTCGTGATTGGCCATAGTCATATTTCGCAGAACATAGATTATTTGCATCGATTGATATTTTCTTTTCATATGCCGTTTTTTTATGTTGTGGCCGGCATATACATAGATCGCAAATCAAATATTAGTAGTTTTGTTGTATCAAAAGCAAGCGCCTTATTGAAGCCGTATGTTTTTGTATTGACATCATTGGGATTGTTTAAATTGATGGTTGAATTGGGTTCGCAAAATCCAAGCGGATACGAATTTATTGATTATTTTAAGGGGGTTTTGTATGCTACGGGTGCAACTATTACCTGGGTGCCACTCTGGTTTTTGCCAAATTTGTTTGTCACATTGATATGTTCTTTGTTATTGTTGAAAATTTCAAAAATCATATCGAATTCATTAATATTAATGTTGTTTTGTGCAATTGCATTGCTTGTTGTTGGAATTTATAATATCAATTATTATTGGAGGCCGGTGCCCCCACCAATTCCCAATTTGATTGGAGTATGGGGACTACCAGGCTTGCCGTTGAGTATTGATTTATTACCCATTACGTCGGCGTTTGTTATTTTTGGATACGCACTAAAAGATAGCATTAAATCCATGTCGCCCAATATATATGGTTTGACTTTGTCGGCTATTGCATTTTCCTTGCTTCAATATTTTTTTGGTCAAACGATTGATCTCAATATGAGAGTCTACGGATCGCCAATAATTTCCACAGTACAAGCCTTACTTGGGGTATATATTATACTGAATTTGGCAGCATATGTGGCTGCATCTAGATTTGTTATCATTGTTCGTTCTCTAGCATACTCTGGGACAGGTTCATTGTTTATTTTATTGTTTCATAATATCACATATAGGAAATGCCACCTCGTATTGTCAATGATTGGCGTTCCAGAATCTGTAAATGAAATTTGTGCAATTTTATTGGCTATTTTGATACCCTTGCTTTTGTATTCTTGCTCAAGAAAACATAAAGTATTTTGATGTATTGTTTGTGCCAAAAATAATGATTATTTGTTGATTGATTTTATTGCAAATTAATGGTTCCGGGGTTCTAATGAAGTGCTGCATCGCTCTGGTGCGTTTGATTTTTGAAAAATAAATATAGTTGGGATATGATGTTTGTAAATGGCTATAAAAAACTAGTGATTTTTTTTATTAGACGTATTTATCTGCTGATAATGCTTTTGTTCGCTGCAACGGAAATTGCCATTCGACTCAGCGGTGCTGTAGACTTTCCCATTTATTTGATTGATGACGATATCGGTTATGTAGTGAAGCCCAATCAGAGCGGATTTTTCTTAAACAGGAATGAGTGGATTTTTAATGACCGCAGCATGGGCACGAATCGGAATTGGGTAAATGACCATAATTCAGATCTGCCCAATCTTCTACTTATTGGAAATAGTATTGTCATGGGTGGCAATCCGTATGACCAGAGGGATAAGTTGGGTCCCCTGCTCCAGTCTAGGTTAGGCAACGCTGTAAATGTTTGGCCTGCCGCGGTTGGTGGTTGGAGTAACGTGAACGAGATTGCCTATCTTCAAAGGAATCTTGACGTCGTTGAGGGGGTGGACTTTTTCATTTGGGAGTACATGAACGGTGGATTCAGTCAACTGAGTGCATCCCGCAGCGAGTACGTATTTCCGACATCAAAGCCATTGTGCGCCACCTGGTATGTAGTTCGGCGCTATATATTGCCTACATTAATAAACTTTGATATGAATGAATTGCCTCCGAAGGGCGATTCTAGAAAAAAATATATCGATCAGTTTGAACAATTAATTTCTAAAATGTCTGCTTCTGGCAGAAGTAATGTGCGTGGGATTATTTTGCTTTATCCTACAAGAGAAGAGTTTCTGAACAATAAAATTGGGCATGATTATGTGTCAGATCGTTCGGAGCTTGAGCGTATCGCTTTGATGTATCATCTGGCGTTGGTTGATATTTCCAAAAACCCAGCGTGGAATGAAAAATTATATAGAGATGGTGTGCATCCAACTGTTGAAGGAAATAATGTACTTGCAAATATCTTAAATAGAACAGTTGTTGATGCGGTGTTGAGTAGATTGAAATAAATTTAACCTTAATTAAATTTTTTGCAAATTAAGGTGGAAAATTTGACAATCTTTTTAATTAATGCTTTAAAAATAATTTTTCAAATGTTGACACGGTCTGATATTTGTCATGGTTATTTTTCGACCTTTGTTGGTTATTGGGCTTTATTGAGGTAGATCGTCAACCGTAGCGTATGACTGCATATGGTGTGTAATTAAATTGCCGTATAAGGTACTGCCATTAACTTATCTGTTTCCTTCTTGCACCGTTGCTTGAGCACCTTCTCTTATCAGATATCCTGCTTCACACCCAATACATTGATTGTTTTGTATGACTGTTCCTAATAAGCGGGATTGAATTTTGGACCTCTCTTTTGAAGGGCCTTCTGTAGACATTCTGACTGAATATGCCTGTGTGGGGCAAATTAATTCTTGTGGAAAAGTTACTTTAGGCAAATTTGTACGAAGTACGTTGTTACGTATCTCTATGCTTATGGCGGCAATGCCAAAGTCATATTCGTCCATGCGAACAAAAGCAAGACAGATATAGGGAGGCCATGCACCTTCATTAAATTCAAACTGATTTCCTGATACACGTATATCGTACATTGGAGTAAACTGGTTTGATTTAAGGTTTTGTGCTGTGTTAAGAGATATTCCGCCTCCGTTATATATTATATTGTCAACGATATCCACCTCTCGAACTGCCGTCCTGTAAAATGTTATGCCGCGTGGATTTTGTTCCAATGTATTGCGCAGAATAATAGACTTCTCCAGGCCCCACATTGCTGCAGCATATCGACTGCTATTGTCAGGAACAACGCTCCATGGTTTATCCACTGTGACCGTTCCGGAATCAACAGAAATAATCTGGCGATGTTGCCCTGTCCCTTTTCCTCCAACAATTACTATTCCATAGTTTTCTGGAATATTTATATTGGCTAACACTGCTCTGTTTGGATGAAAGTCCGGATCAAGCAAAGACGTTCGCGTTGCATTTTTTACAGTGCCTATTTGTTCTGTTCGATTCGCTCCACCACCCTCAGTAAGAAGTGTTTCTCCATCGTTGCGAATTAAGTTCGTAACTGGTCCGTTAATTATATTAAAGTGGTTATCTATTATTGCAACTCGATATGCGAAATCCATTGCGAGACTGTGAACAATGTCTTCCGTATTTTGTGCATTTTGCATATCTCGACTTAATTGATTATGTCCAAAAAATGTATCGTGTGTATAACCAATGAAAGGAGAGCCGTTTGCAAAAATTATTTTATTATTAGTGAATGTTAAGCCAGCATCGTATGTTAGTATTAAAGGGCCGTTTTTCTGGCTATTTAATGGTTGCAGTATGTCGCATCCTTCAATTGCTATATTTTGATTGAAGGTCATATACATTTGTATTCCACCGCCCAACTTAAACCGTATATTTTGCCAAGCAACCTTGCTACTTCGTGTAGTTATAGGTGACTCTATTGGTCCTACGGCATTCTCTAAGGTCATATTCCGCACGGCAGCCAATTCGATATTGTGTGCATCTATTGGATAGTTGTTTTCGTAGCGTAGTTTTGTACTGTCTTTGCCAGCGCCCTGCAGAATAACTCGTGATCGCAATTTAACGCTCCCGTGCAAGCGACATATCCCAGCTGGGAGCTGCAGCAAGCCACCCCCTCCACTTGCTATCAGGTCTACACCTGTCTGAATAGCCGCTGTGTCGTCATGTAGACCGTCACATAACGCTTTTTTCGTTAGGCGAGGGTCGCTGTCAGCTAGCACTACTCTTCTAACTAGTGCGGCAAATGCACCCGCCCACCCAACTCCGAGTCCGAATACATCATCGCCGCCGGGTCCGATGCTGATCTCCCGGTCCAGCGTTGCCCAACCAGAACCATTGTTGTTATTGATACGAATTTGGGCTGCTTCTCCCACTTTAAGACCTGTTGGTGCAACGACTGATAGCATGTGCTCTTCGCTACTTTCCAACCTAACTTGTGCAGGGAGCATGTTTACTGTTACCGATGGGTTTGATCCAGCGGAAAGCAGATTGCGGCCAAAAAGCCGAAATGCGCCGCCAGGTACAATTTGCATTGCGTCCAAGTGGTAGGGATGTGGAGCGTTCAGTACCTGTACGTCACTTAACTGTTCGCCGTTGCGTACATGCAATCGCATAGCGCCACTGACGCTTGCTGGAAGCCGAGCAGCGACCCAATTTCCGCGCCACGTGTTGATTGTCTCCAGCGGGGCAGTTAGGGTGCCGTCCGCATTTTCCAATACGACCTGCGGGCTAGTGCCGAAGCCATCTCCTTGCAGGCCTACAATGTCACCACCACGCGCGCTAGCAGGTGCGTTGATAATGACAGGTGTCTGGCTTTGCGGCCCGGCTGCAGCAACTAACTGGCAGCTCAATACAAGGTGGATACCCAATAAATTAGCGAGACGTAATAGCCGCATATATTTTTCTTCCAAACTGGTCCCAGTTCAGGTCTTTTAAGTATTTCTGGCGCGCTGCCTCCGCCATTGATCTGTACCGTGTGGGTTCGTTTATCAGTGCTTGAATTTCACGTGCAATGATGTTGGGGTTTGTGTTCGGGTCGAATAGCAGCCCCGAACGTTGGTGGTCTATAACACTCGGTATACCTTGCACGTTAAGTGCAAGACATGGCAATCCATAAGACTGCGCTTCTGCAAACACCAGACCGTAGCATTCGGCCTGTGAAGGCACCAAAAGAAAATCAGCTTGCGCAAAGGCCTGTTCCATGCGTTGTACATGGTTTCTGTCGTCTGGTGACAGAAAGCCTATTACCCGCGTTGATTGCATTTCGTCTGAAGATAGTTCAGGTGAACAGCCAACAATACTTAGGTTCGCGTCAACTCCGATTTCATTCAATGCTTTTGTAATGCGTAGGGCCAAGGGTCCGCCTTTGCGGTCCCAGTCTTTGCCAATGAAAAGCAGATTTAATGGTTGGAGTGTCCTTTGGTTGATGCTCTCAGAAATAGTCTCTTCGGAATGCGGGCAAAAGCGGTTGGCGCCAAGCGCTATCTGCATACATTTGCCAGATGGGATATCAAAACGTTCGATTGCTTCATTACATGCCCAAGTCGTTGGGTAGATGACAGCTGTCAGCTCACGAGCAACTTTAGCCTCCATTCTGGCGTAATGATTTGCCAGTATTGGCATTGGATCGTAAGCGCTATAGGCCTGCTTGTAGGCCATCCAGGGTGCATCGGAAATCATGAAGCTGGGCACTTTGCCAAGCTTTGAATAGATCAGGTGCTGGCTTGAAATGCACAGTATGGCATCGGGCTGCAAGTCGCTTATAGCTTGGTTCAGTCGTTGTCCATAGGCACGCAGCGCGGTGCTGGTCATCCAAAGCGGATATCTGTTTTTCCCCAGTACCAAGCGCAATATTGCATGGAACAGTGTACGGCGTGGTTTTTGAGCGCCTAGCACACTCACTTTTGTAAAGTTGCGCTCTAACGCAAGCCGCATGTGAAATGCCGTTCCGCTCCAAGACTTTGGATCGTACGGATCTTCAAGGGTGGCAAGTAGCAAATGCACGGCTAATGCAAGGTTTGCATACGCTTTAGCATGCGTTGCAGTACCGAGGATTTCGTAAAGCTATCCAGAGCGCACTGGCGCGCTTGAACGCCAAGAGTGCGGCGCATATCAGGTGCGTAATATAGTTGCGCTATGGCATTAGCCAAACTATCTACATCGCCAGGATTGGCGAGAAGGCCACATCGAGAAACAACATTGCCTATTTCTGTCTCCGCATTGCAAGTTGCAATGATTGGGCGTCCACTTGCCAACATGCCGCTGAGCTTGGATGGAAGCACCAAATCTTGTGCATCGACACTTTGCGTTAACAAATGTGCATCTGCCAAGCCCAATAGTTCACTCAAGCGATTGAATGGCTGCAATGGCAGCAACCGGAACTGACGCAGATCTCGTGTTCCGTCTTCTAGTTCTTGCTTCATAACGCCATCCCCGCACACCACGAATACCAGCTTATCCAGGTGCGCTAGTTTGCGTGCTGCTTGTGGTATCAGCATCAAATCCTGTTTGCTGCCAAGCGAACCTGAAAATAGCATCACAACAGCATCTTCGGCAATACCCAACTCTTGTCGGTAGCTGCTGGTCTCGGTGAGAGGCTGTATATGTTGGACGTCTACCCAGTTGGGAAAGTGATAGCAACGGGCAGGATCAACCCCTTTATGAGCTAGTAAGCTGACCATTTTTTCTGAGATTGACGATACCTCATCAAAGCGGCGCAATACGCTGCGTTCCAGTCCGCGCACCATCTTTTGCAAACGGCGTCCTTTTAGTATTCCCATTCGGAATGCCACGTCAACTTCGAAATCTTGCACATGCAGCCAAGCGCGGGCACCGCACAAGCGCGCCGTTAAAGCCCCCATTGGTGCACAGACGAAAGCCGGTGCAACTGTGAACACAACGTTAGGCCGCCAAAAGCAATGCAATAGCATCACCGGCAAAGACGAGAGTGCAAAGCTCAACAAGTGAATGACGCGTAGCAGCCCGCCCGGTTGACTAGGTACCCAAAGCGGTGCTCGCCATATATTAATACCTTCAAAATTTTCCAGACGGTAG
>Ga0007854_10002718_pt1 | contig 10900 bp, 5 predicted proteins | sample CryBogCBH12Aug08_FD_60382 | JGI IMG/M metagenome (GOLD analysis project Ga0007854, IMG submission 60382) | Freshwater microbial communities from Crystal Bog, Wisconsin, USA - CBH12Aug08 | ecosystem: Environmental > Aquatic > Freshwater > Lake | place: Crystal Bog, Wisconsin, USA | collected... | reverse complement strand
AGGGACGGAAGCGTTTGAGTGTGTGCAGGACCGGATTGCAAGCAGTGCGGCCCAAGCCGCAGTGGGAACTGGTCTGCAAAACATGATCGAGATTTTCCATCTCTCCCAGATCGTATTTGGTACCGTGACCGTTGGCAATTTTATCCATGGTTTGCTTGAGCATCGAAGTGCCGACGCGGCAAGGTGTACAGAATCCGCAACTGTCATGCGCAAAAAAGTGTACAAAGTTACGCGCCACTTCGAACATATCCCGGCTGTCATCAAATATCATGAACGATCCAGCAGTCGGAATGTCTTCAAACTCCAGGCGGCGATTGAATTCGCTTTTTGCGATACAGATTCCGGAGGGGCCGCTGACTTGTACTGCTAGCGTATTGACTGCTCCACAGTCTTGCAGCACCTCGCGAATGGTGACCCCGAACGGGTATTCATAGATGCCGGGACGGGGGCAATCGCCTGACACCGAAATCAATTTGCTGCCGGTCGATTTTGCCGTGCCGATGGCGCCGTATTTTTCTGCTCCCATGTGGATAGCCAGCGCAGCCTGGCAAAAAGTTTCCACATTGTTCAGCGCGGTTGGTTTTTGCAGGTAACCGTGGGTTACAGGGAAAGGCGGGCGGTTGCGAGGTACGCCGCGTTTGCCTTCAAGCGATTCGATCAAGGCGGATTCTTCACCGCAAATATAAGCTCCCGCGCCGAGATGGATTGCAATGTCGAAATCGAAACCGGCATGCCCGAGTATATTTGTGCCCAGCAAGTTTGCATCGCGACGGCGTTGCAAAACGGCTTGCAGTGGCTCCAGCAGGTATTGATATTCTCCGCGCAGATAGACAAAACCCTGCTGTGCACCCACAGCCAAGGCACACAGTGTCATGCCATCAAACATCAGATCGGCATAGGAAGTGAGCAGTACGCGATCCTTGAACGTTCCCGGTTCGCCTTCGTCGGCGTTGCAAACCACATAACGGGCCGTGTCCGGCGCGTTGCGGCAGGCTTCCCATTTCATTCCGGTAGAAAACCCCGCGCCGCCTCGACCTCTCAGACCGGACGTCTTGAGTGCTTCGATGATGTTTTGCGCACCCAGTACCAGTCCCGAGCATAAAGCATCGCCGAGCGCCAGTGTGTTACCCAGCAACAGCCCTTTGCGGCGAATATTATCTTCCACGAGAAAGAAATCGGCAGGCCAGTTATCAAGTGAGGTGCGATTGCGTATCAGTTGTCCAATTTCCTGTACACGCTGGTGCGTGAGGCGGGTGATAGTGCGACCATTCACCAGCATGGCGGGCCCCTGATCGCACATCCCGGTACAGGCGGTGGTGCCTATACTGACCAATCTGTCTTCCGACATTTTGCCGGGTTCTACCCAGAGTTGCTGGCACATCTGCTGCATCAGTTCCACGCTACCCAACATGCGGTCGGTGATATTATCCGAGAATAATACGCGGTATTCGCCATGCGGTTTCAGGTGAAGGAAAGAATAAAATGACGCTACGCCTTCAACTCTTGCCCGGGGAATTTTCAATTGAGTGATCAGGTAATCGATTGCATCAGGATGGATATAACTATGATGTTCCTGCGCCTCGCGCAGGATTTGTAGCAGATTGCTTGCGGCGTATTTGTACCGTTCTAGTATCCGGTCCAAATAGGCGGCATGCGAGTGAATGCCCGATGCCATAAAACCTCCATAATTAACTTGAGTTAACTTCCATCACGGGGTAAGTTCGCCCCTCATTTTGCTGTCAGATTAATTGAAATCCCTTTATTTTGTATGGGCAAAATAGTGGTTGATCAATCCATTGGTGGATGAATCGTGTGAAACGACGTGTTTTTTTGCTTGTAATTCGGGTAGCAGTTTTCCTGCAAGTTGTTTGCCGAGTTCAACCCCCCATTGGTCGAATGAATTAATGTTCCAGACAACGCCCTGCACCAATACTTTGTGTTCGTAAAGGGCAATCAGCATGCCGAGTGTGTAGGGATCCAGTTTGTCGAACAGCAGCGTATTGCTTGGGTGGCTGCCCGGAAAAACTTTGTAGGGCAGTAATGCTTCGAGTGCCGCCTTATCCAGTGCCTGGGCGGTGAGTTCTGTACGAACTTCATTCTCTGTTTTTCCCAGCATCAAGGCTTCTGTTTGCGCGAAACAGTTGGAGAGCAACATGGCATGATGTTCGCCCAACGGGTTATGGCTGTTTATCGGTGCCAGGAAATCAGCGGGCACAAGGCGGGTTCCCTGATGGATCAGCTGGTAAAACGAATGCTGACCGTTGGTGCCGGGTTCTCCCCAAATGATTGCCTGGGTGGCATAATCTACGCGATTACCATCCCGATCAACCTGTTTGCCATTGCTCTCCATTTCGAGCTGTTGTAAATAGGCGGGAAAGTGTTGCAGATATTGGTCGTAAGGCAGGATGGCATGTGATCCCGCATCGAAAAAATTAGCGTACCAGACACCGAGCAAGCCGAGTATTATCGGCATGTTTTTTTCCGGCGGAGCCTCACGGAAATGTTGATCCATCGCGTGCGCGCCGGCAAGCAATTGTTCGAATTTGCCCATGCCTATATAAAGTGCGATGGGTAAGCCAATTGCTGACCAAAGCGAATAGCGTCCGCCGACCCAATCCCAGAATTCAAAAACGTTTTCGGGATTAATTCCAAATTCTGAGGTGGCTTCAAGATTGGTGGAAACAGCGGCGAAGTGTTTTGCAACCGCTTTTTCCGTTCTCAAGTGCTTGACTAGCCAATTTCGAGCAGAGTGGGCATTGGCAAGCGTTTCTTGCGTGGTAAATGTTTTTGAACTGACGATAAAAAGCGTTGTTTCAGGATCAAGTTGTTTGAGGGTTTCAACCAGATCAGTGGCATCTACATTGGAAACGAAATAAGCCTTTAATTCTTCCCTGCCATAAGGTTTGAGCGCCTCACAAACCATTTGCGGTCCCAGAGCCGAGCCGCCAATGCCGATATTTACTATATTGAGGAGCTGCTTGCCGGTATAGCCGCGCAATGATCCGTTGCGAATGGCATTGGAGTATCGACGCATGTGATCCAGCACACGGTGCACGTCGGGCACAACATTTTTTCCGTCAGCATGTATTTCCGCACCCAAAGGTGCGCGCAATGCAGTATGCAGAACTGCACGGTTTTCGCTGATGTTGATTTTGTCACCGGCGAACATTCGAGACATCCATTCTTCCAGCTTGGTTTCACGCGCCAAATCCAGTAGAAGGACGAGTGTTTCTTCAAGGATAAAATTTTTCGAATAGTCCAGAAGCAGAGTTTCGAGTTGCAATGAAAATTTATCGAAACGATCCGGATCAGCGCGGAACATTTCCCGTATGGATAGTGTGCCTAGAGCAGTTTTATGTGCCGACAAGGCAAGCCAAGCTTGGGAGCGGGTCAGGTTGGACATGGAGTGCCGTATGATTCGTCAGAAAATATGGTGGCTACGAATTAGCAGATCAGCCCACCGTTAAAACATCCGGTTTGCCCTCTCGCTACTGGATTTAAGCCGTAAGTATTCGCGTTAATTATTTTCTAAATAATAAATTTTCACGCATTCAACCAGGCATCAATTTCCGCTTCGCTGGCACTCCAGTCTTCGCTTTCGTGGCCTGTGGCGAATCCACGTTGTTCAGCCCGGTAATATGCTGCTTCGGCAACCATTTTGTAACGCTCTTCGGGAGATACCGTAGGCTTTTTGGAAGTCTTTGCGGGATTGGTTTTGGGTGCCGATACTTTTTGTTCGGCAGGTTTTTCAGCTTTGGGTGCGCGTACTTTTTTGGCTGGGGCAACAACAGGGCTTGCTACCGCCGGAGCTATTTTCTTTACTGAAGTTGCAGCAGCAGAAGGCTTCGTTTTGCTGGATGGTGTCGCAGCAGCAGCCTTTTTGGCAGCGGGTTTTTTAGCCGGAGCAGCGCTTGAGGCGGTAGCGATTGTTTTTTTGCTGGATGTGGCCATGATATTTCCTTTCAAAATTGAGGGAAGCTTATGATAACTTTGTGACATCGTTATTAAACATTCTACTTTAATTACCCTTGCTTTTGTAAGGGCACCAGTATAACTCCTGCCAGAGGGGGCAGTTCAATCTCTACAGAAAAAGGTTGTCCCATCCAGGATATTTGCTCGGCATGTAATTCATTGGCATCGCCCATGTTGCTGCCACCATAGTATTCCGAATCGCTGTTAAAAATTTCCCGATATGCGCAGTTAAACGGAAGCCCGATGCGATAATGGTGGCGAGGAACAGGGGTAAAGTTAAAGACTGCAATAATTGTATCGCCATTTCGTGCTTTTCGCTGGAATGAGAGCAAGGATCTTGCTGTGTCGTGACAGTCCAGCCAGGAGAAACCGTTCTGCTCAAAATCCAGTTCGTGCAAAGGGGGTAGATCACGGTACAGGTGATTCAGGTCACGTGAAAGTTTTTGTATGCCGAGATGCGAAGAGTTTTCAAGCTGCCACCAATCCACTTCCCAGCCCGATTTCCACTCGTGCCCCTGACCGATTTCATTGCCCATAAAGTTCAGTTTTTTGCCGGGACTGGTCATCTGATAGGTAATTAGCAGGCGCAAATTGGCGAATTTCTGCCAGGCATCACCGGGCATTTTACTGAGTAAAGATCCCTTGCCATGCACGACTTCATCGTGGGAAAACGGTAACATGAAGTTTTCGGTATAGGCGTAAAGCTGGCTGAAGGTGAGTTGATTGAGGTGGTAACAGCGGTGAATTGGGTCAAAACGCATAAAGCTGAGGGTGTCATTCATCCAGCCCATGTTCCATTTCATGGAAAATCCCAGACCTCCAAGATAAACCGGGCGCGATACTGCGGGCCAGGAAGTGGATTCTTCGGCAAGTGTCAACGCACCCGGGAAGGCTTGATGAACCATGACGTTGAGGGCACGCAGGAAGTCGATGGCTTCAAGATTTTCACGGCCTCCGAACTTGTTGGGCAACCATTCGTTATGCTTGCGAGAGTAGTCAAGATAAAGCATCGAAGCAACTGCATCCACGCGCAAACCGTCAAAGTGAAATTGTGACAACCAGTAATGTGCACTCGACAGCAAAAAGCTTTTCACTTCATTGCGGCCATAGTTGAAAATGTGGGTACCCCAGTCCTGATGGAAACCCAGTCGGGGGTCTTCATGTTCATACAGGGCGGTACCGTCAAAGTGGGCCAGAGCAAAGGAGTCCTGCGGAAAATGCGCCGGAACCCAATCGAGTAGTACACCAATCCCCGCCTGGTGGCAACTATCTATAAAAAAACATAGATCATCCGGAGAACCAAAACGGCTGCTGGTAGCAAAGTAGCCGGTGGCCTGATAGCCCCACGATTCATCAAGTGGGTGCTCGGAAACAGGCATTAATTCAATATGGGTGTAGCCCATATCTTTGAGGTAGGGGATCAGATTTCCAGCCAGTTGGCGATAGGTATAAAAGCTGCCGTCCGGGTGGCGTTTCCATGATCCCGCGTGGATTTCATAAACATTAAGCGGTGCATGTAACCAATCCCACTGGCTTCGATGTTTAATCCAGTCATCATCTTGCCAGGAATACGTTATTCCGAGCCCGGCTCTGGCAGCGGTTCCAGGGCGCAACTCGAATGCATTCGCATAGGGGTCGGTTTTTACCATCAATTTTCCGGCGCGGTTAAAGATCTCAAATTTGTATAACGCGCCGAGTGCAATATCCGGAATGAAGAGTTCCCATACTCCGCTCGAACCGTGAACCGACATAGGGTGAATGCGTCCATCCCAGCGATTAAATTCGCCCACAACGCTGACTCGTTCTGCATTGGGTGCCCAGACCGAGAAGCGTACTCCTGAAACGCCATCAATCTGAATAGCATGTGAGCCCAGCACCTGGTATCCCTGATGCAAGTTTCCTTCGTTGAACAGGTGCAAATCAAAACTGGAAATCTGCTGTGCAAATGCATAAGGATCATGCATCAGGCGTTCAGCGCTGTTTGCCATTCCAGGACCATTTTCAACAACTCGTAGCAGATAAGGGTGGTGAGGTTGCTCTTTTCCACGCCATTCAAATAATCCATCGGGATGAATTTTTTGCAGTGGCTCGTTTCCGTGGGGGATCACCAGGCTGATCTCGTTGGCATAGGGCTGAAATACCCGGACTACATAGCAGTCATTTTCGAAGTGCGGGCCGAGATAAGAAAGAGGGGCGTGTAAACGGGCATGAAGGAGATCTTCAATGCGGGAATCGGTTTTAACAGTCGATTTTTTTTTCATGGCAGGGAGATTTCTTCAGTCCTTGAAATATCTTGGCGGATTGATTATAACCACAATTCGCTGTCCCGATATAGTCATATTCTGATACAGTACGAATGGTTAATTATTTTCTTACATCTTTAAGGATGCTCAACGATGCAGAAAGACCAGATGGATCGACGCACACGTTATGTGAGTTCAATGACCAAGAATACCTATGCCATGATTCTGGCCGGTGGACGGGGGAGCCGTTTGTATAATTTGACTGACTGGCGGGCCAAGCCGGCGGTGCCATTCGGTGGGAAGTTTCGCATCATTGATTTCGTGTTATCCAATTGCGTAAATTCAGGAATTCGCCGTATTGGTGTAGCCACGCAATACAAATCCCATAGTTTAATCCAGCATATTCAGCGCGGCTGGAGTTTTCTCAACGGCAAGTTCGGCGAATTCATCGACGTGCTTCCTGCCCAGCAATGGCTTCAGGAAAGCTGGTACATGGGAACCGCTGATGCCGTATTTCAAAATCTGGATATTTTGCGAACCACTCGCCCCGATTATGTGCTGGTACTGGCTGGAGATCATGTTTACAAAATGGATTACGGCAAGATGCTGGCTTTCCATGTGGAAAAAAGAGCTGACATGACAGTTGCTTGCGTCAACGTACCGATCGATGATGCCAAAGGTTTCGGGGTGATGGGAGTTGATGCAGACTCAAGGGTGGTTGATTTTAACGAAAAACCTGAACATCCGACTCACATTCCTGGCAGTCCCGGGCGAGCATTGGCCAGCATGGGAATTTACATATTCAATACGAAATTTTTATGCGATCAACTGGAGCGTGATGCGGTTGACCCCAATTCCAGCCATGATTTTGGAAAAGATATCATTCCGTATCTGGTGTCGGGAAAATATCGGGTGGTTGCCCAGACATTTGAAGATAGCTGCGTGAAGATGGAGGGGGAAATGCCCTATTGGCGCGATGTCGGAACGATAGATGCATACTGGGAAGCGAATATGGAACTCACCAAGGTGACGCCCGATCTCAATATGTATGATCAGGAGTGGCCGATATGGACTTATCAGGAACAATTGCCACCGGCCAAATTCGTGTTTGATGATGACAACCGTCGCGGCATGGCGGTTGATTCTTTGGTGTCGGGCGGTTGTATAATCAGTGGAGCATATTTATGCCGCTCGCTGCTATTTTCCAATGTGCACGTGCATAGCTACAGCAACGTTGAAGACTCGGTACTCCTTCCCAACGTCACAGTATCAAGGAGTGCCACACTGAAGCGAGTGGTGGTAGACAAGAATTGCGTGATTCCGGAAGGCCTGACTGTGGGAGTCGACCCAGAGGAAGATAAAAAACGATTTTTTGTAACAGAAAAAGGTGTCACGCTCATTACCCCGGAAATGCTGGGGCAGGATGTGCATGGCAGCGGCATACGTACCCCGTAAGTTGTACTCGGGTGTGAATAACAAGTAATTTATTGGCGCTTCCGATATCCGGCATGCCACTCGATTTACAGGAATTCTCATGAGCAAACCCTTGGATTTAGTTTTTCTCTGGCACATGCATCAGCCTGATTACCGTGATTACAGCACAGGTGATTTCGTGCTGCCTTGGGTATATCTTCATGCCATCAAAGATTATACCGACATGGCCTACCATTTGGAGCAACATCCCCAAGTGAAAGCCGTGGTGAATTTTGTGCCTGTCTTGCTTGATCAACTTGAAGATTACGAACAACAGTTCGCATCGGGCGAAATACGGGATCCTTTATTGCGTTTGCTTGCGCGTGAAAATCTTGATGACCTGACCGAGGATGAGCGTCTTCTCGTACTGGACAGTTGTTTCCGTAGTAACCATACCAAGATGGTTGCACCGTACCCTTCCTACAAACGCCTGTTTGATCTGTTCAAGTCGCTTGAACCCCATGGAGGCGCGGCATTCTCATATTTGTCAGGGCAATATCTGGCCGATTTGCTGGTCTGGTATCACTTGGTTTGGTGCGGGGAAAGTGTTCGGCGCGAACATGACATGGTCATCAGCATGATGAGCCAGAACGAGGGTTATACCTGTGCTGACCGGAAACAGTTGTTCGATTTGATTGGAAAATTGATTGCCAATCTGGTTCCCCGCTATCGTAAACTGGCGAAAAGTGGTCAAATCGAGATTTCTGCCACTCCCCATTACCATCCGCTGGCACCGTTGTTAATTGATTTTAAAAGTGCACGCGAAAGCACTCCTGAAAGCAGTTTGCCGCAATCTTCTTGTTACCCGGGTGGGAAGTCGAGGGTGGTAGCCCATTTAGTTTCCACCAAGGAAAGCCATCTGGCACGCTTTGGGGTGACACCCCAGGGGATCTGGCCTGCCGAAGGTGCTGTTTCTACAGCACTGCTTGAGGAGTTGGCTAACCAGAAATGCCGATGGGCAGCGAGCGGTGAGACTGTTCTGGCAAATAGTTTGCGAAGTGCAGGAAATCTGAGTGAGCGGTCAAAGTATTTATACCGTCCATATCGCCTTCAAGGGTCGGCAAAAAGCGTAAACTGTTTTTTCCGGGATGACCACCTTTCAGATTTGATCGGTTTTGAGTATTCAAACTGGAATGGCAAAGACGCTGCGCTGCATTTTGTCTCGCAACTTGACGCCATTGCGCAACAGACACCGGAAGGCGAAACTCCATTGGTTAGCGTCATTCTGGATGGTGAAAATGCCTGGGAATATTATCCCTATAACGGTTACCATTTCCTGAATGATTTATATACTACGCTTGAGTCGCGTTCGGATATCCGTACCTTGACGTTCAGCAGTTATCTGGACAACCGCGAAGCACAAGACGGACAAGGATATGCAAAGGAAGGTACCTTGCCGGGGTTGGTCGCGGGTAGTTGGGTGTATGGCACTTTCTCTACCTGGATCGGCTCACCCGACAAAAATCACGCATGGGATTTATTGTGCATGGCAAAACAGAATTATGACATGGTGATGGCAGGGGGACGGTTGAGTGCAGCCGAGAAAATAGCCGCTGAAAAGCAGCTCTCTTCATGTGAAAGTTCGGACTGGTTCTGGTGGTTCGGTGACTATAATCCTTCCCATGCTGTGGAGAGTTTTGATCGCTTATACCGGCACAATCTGATGCAACTTTACCGTCTTTTGAAAATGCCTGTACCCGCGAATCTATGCAATCCGATCAGTCAGGGGGGCGGAGCTGCTGAAGCCGGCGGAACGATGCGGCGGGGCTCGTGATGATTACAGATCGAGCAAGTGGCATTTTGCTGCATCCTACATCGTTGCCCGGGGCAATGGGAGCAGGTGATTTTGGCTCTGAGGCATATAAGTTTATCGACTGGCTGGTGGATGCAAATCAAACCTATTGGCAAGTTTTACCGATGCGTGAAATTGGTCCGGGAAACTCTCCCTATATGAGCAGCTCTGCTTTCGCCGGGAGTATCCTGTTAATTGATCTTGCTGAACTGGCTGAGCACGGTTGGCTGATTCAAGAAGATCTGATCCCTCATCCCGAGTTTACTCCGGGGCGAGTTGATTTTACTCACTTGCACCCGTTTCGACTGGAACGGCTACGTCGCGCTGCGAGGAGCTTTTTTTCAAGCTCCAATAACAAAATGCGCAAGGCCTACGACGAGTTTTGTGCTGCCGAAAGCGAGTGGCTCGAAGATTACGCGTTGTTCATGACGATTGCGGGCAGTGAAAATTGGCGTGAATGGAGTTACTGGCCGAAAGATCTTGCAAACAGAAATCCGCAAGCTTTGTATGGAATTGAAAAAACCTGCAGCAACGAGATTGCCTTCTGGAAGTTCTGTCAATGGAGCTTTACGCGTCAGTGGTCCAGATTAAAACAGTATGCCAATGAACGAGGTGTTCGTATTATCGGGGATGTGCCAATATTTGTAGCCTACCAAAGTGCCGATGTTTGGTCCAATCAGGAGCTGTTTGATCTGGATGAAAAAGGCCGTCCCTCGGTGGTTGCAGGAGTTCCACCGGATTATTTCAGTGAAACCGGCCAGATGTGGGGAAACCCGCTTTATCGTTGGGATGTCCACAAAGAGACGAACTATGCTTGGTGGATCGCACGCTTGAGGCGTGCCCTTCAGCAAGTTGATTTAATACGTGTGGATCATTTTCGAGGCTTTGCCGCTTATTGGGAAGTGCCGGCAGATGCACCCAATGCCATTCCGGGAAAATGGGAACCGGGCCCCGGAGAAAATCTGTTTAATGCCTTCGAAAAAGCTTTTCCCAATTTACCCATTATCGCGGAAGATTTGGGACTGATTACACCGGATGTATTGGCACTGCGGGATAAATATAATTTGCCCGGAATGCGCGTTTTGCAATTTGCTTTTGGCGACGGTGAGGGCAATTATTTTTTACCGCATCACTATGTGCCTAACACTGTTGCCTACACGGGAACCCACGATAACAATACAACGCTTGGCTGGTGGAATAGTATCTCAGATCATGAGAAGACTTTTGCCAAACAGTATCTCGGTACCGATGGCGAGGCAATCAATTGGGTGATGATGAATGTGATTTCCAAGTCGGTGGCGAATACAGTCATTTTCCCTATGCAGGATGTGCTTGACCTTCCGGGCGAATTTCGTATGAATTACCCAGGCCATCCGGATGGAAATTGGGAATGGCGTTTTTCGTGGGATCAGCTGAAACC
>Ga0007854_10002717_pt1 | contig 10901 bp, 5 predicted proteins | sample CryBogCBH12Aug08_FD_60382 | JGI IMG/M metagenome (GOLD analysis project Ga0007854, IMG submission 60382) | Freshwater microbial communities from Crystal Bog, Wisconsin, USA - CBH12Aug08 | ecosystem: Environmental > Aquatic > Freshwater > Lake | place: Crystal Bog, Wisconsin, USA | collected... | reverse complement strand
TAGGGACTGAAATAGGAGGGTGGCTGACCGCGGCCGGATCCCGCGATATTGAGGTCGAAACCAAGATGTTCGGGCCAGCAACCGGGAGAGCCCCCGAGATGCCACTTGCCGATAAAAGCCGTCCTGTAACCGGCCTCTCTCAGAGCCTTGGCAACCGTCGATTCCCGCGGAGAGAGAAGCTGCCGGAAGGGGGGGCGATTGAGCTTCTGATCGGGCCGGTCGGGTCGTCCCGGCAACCAGTCCGTGAGGTAAAGCCGTGCAGGGTATTTCCCCGTCAGGATACTCGCGCGTGTTGGCGAACAGACACTGCAGGAAGCGTAAGCGTCGGTGAACCTCATTCCCTGCGCTGCAAGCCTGTCGATGTTGGGAGTCTCATAGAATGTGCTGCCGTAACAACCCGTGTCGGCCCATCCGAGATCATCCGCCAAAATAAAAACGATATTCGGCTTCGCCTGCTGCCCGGACTCATCGTCGGAGGAGGCCTCAACGGATCGAATGCCCGCGCCCCATGCAAGGACCAACGGTGCGAGGAAGAGCTGAAGAAATCGGGCCGCCATGCTTCGCATTCAGCGGTTTGTCATCGCATTCATCACTTGGGGAATCAGCAGGGAGGCAAAATTGGCGGCTCCCCGGTCATTGGGATGGAGATCCCCAAAAGAGCGCTCTTTCGGGTCTTTCGGCGTAAGGGATCTCGCCACACCAGGCCCCAGATCGATCAGTGAAATCCTGGAATCAGAGGGATTCGCGTTGCGACGCAGTTCGACCGCCTCCCTCAGCATTCCGGCACAATACTGGCCAAAGGGAACAAGCACGATGATCAGGGCATCGGGGGCGCTCTTTCGCAGGGCCTCGAGACTCTGGTTGATGCTCGCCTTGAGATCGCTCGGATTCGATTTTCTCAGTCCGTCGTTGGTTCCGTAATTGATGAGGATCAGTGCCGGTTCCTGCCCCCTCCCTCCGTAGGCGCTGAGCCGTCCGTCCGCATCGAGCAGGGAGTGACGGTTCCCGTCGATTTTGTTCCAGCGACTCTCGGCGTCATTGTAGGTTCCGCCGCTGCCGTTCACCGAGCCTGCAACGGAATAATACCCGGGCACGTCACCCGGCGGCTTGTCACCGCGGGCAAGCCATCCGCTATATCCGCAGGCGCTGAGTCCATACTCGTAACCCTGTGTGCGCAGTGCCTGGGCGAGCAGGTAAGAATAGGAGGAGAGCGCGGTGGCACCGTTCCCCTCGGTGATGCTGTCGCCGATGATCAGGGCCCATTTCCCAAGCGGAGTTGTGGGAACAGGAATGCTTCCCTCGTCCACCTGCACGCCGGTGAACCGCATCACATTGGATCCACTCGCTCCCTCACCGCCCCAGCGGGCTGTCTGCACCGAGGTCTGGAGGATCACGGTCAGATCATGTTGTTTGATGCGGGAATTGATGCCTTCCAAACGAATTTCCCTGTCACACGGAACATCAATTTTCCAGATACCATCCAGATTATAGGAAATCTTCGGCGGATTGATTCCCTCCGGATACGAGGAGGTGTCCATCGTGATTGCAGCTGTCGGATTCGTGCTGGCCGAGGACCAGGAAACCCTGAAGTAGGCACCAGGGTTCCATGTCTGCCGGAAAATTTTCCCGCTCCGTCCCTCGTCACCGACCCAGTTGCCAGGGGAAAAGAAATAGGATGGCGAATCGACCGGAATCGTCATCAGCCGGGCTACCGGCGATGGCGAGGGAGAGGGTGATTGGGCCATTAAACCCCCAAGAAAGCATCCATGAAGCAAGGCAATCCCAAGGAGGAATGTTTGCTTCATCACGGGGTTTTGACTGCGGAAGGAATGTTTCGGGTTCATGGATGGCTTTGTCATCATGATCCGGGGCGATCGGGCCATTCACGCTCGGGCCCCTCGTTTCCCGGGAACGCCAGTTTCGTCGACATTCCGCGAAACCAGTCGCCTAGTTTCTGATGGAGACGTACGAGCGTTGAGGGATCCTCGGGGGCGATATTGTGCTTTTCACCGATGTCGACGGCGAGATCGTAGAGCTCGTCATCGTTGGTTCCGTTGCGGACGAGCTTCTCGTGACCATCCAGTGCTCCGGTTTGCAGACGTTCGTCCAGACGCCAGAACAGCGAGTCGTGTGGCGTACCGGATTTTTTCCCCTCAAGGTAGGGGAGGAGGTTCACCCCGTCGTAAGGCCGGTCGGTCGGCATGGGGAGGCCGGCGCTTGCCATGGCCGTCGCGAAGATGTCGAGCGAGCTGACGTTCCCGGCGAAGTCATGTCCGCAGGGGATCGTTCCCGGCCAACTCGCCACGAACGGAACGCGGACCCCTCCCTCGTAGACGCTGTGTTTGCCGTCGCGGAGCGGGGCATTGCTGCCACCATTGGGGCCGATGCCACCATTAGACTTGGAGAAAGGAGCTCCGTTATCGCTCAGGAAAAAGACGAGCGTGCGTTTGTTCTGCCCAGTCTCGTTGAGGGCCGCCATCGTCTCCCCCACGGCATCGTCCATCAGGCTGACCTGCGCCGCGTAGGTGCGGCGGTCCGCGTCTGGGATCGAGGCGAATCGTGCGAGGCGTTCGGGTGTCGGCTCGTTCGGGGCGTGGGGAGCGCTGAAAGCCAGGTAAAGGAACCAGGGTTCACCTTCATGCTTCCGGATGAACAAGGCCGCCTCGTGACCGAATGCGAGGGTCAAGTGCTCCTTCACGTCGACCGCCTTCCCGTTGCGCTGGATGGGGAGAAAGGCCTCCTTTTCAGTGTTGGGTGTCCAGTCGAGATAATGGTGCATCCCGCTGAGAAATCCGAAGGTCTCCCGGAAACCACGATTCTCGGGGCGAAATTCGGGCGCTCCCCCAAGGTGCCACTTCCCGATCCATCCCGTCGCGTAGCCCTCGTTTTGCAGGAACTGCGGAAGCAGGGTTTCCGACAGAGGCAGTCCTTCCCGATGATTGTCGGGATCGTATTTGGGGTTGTGCTCGTGTCCGAAACGGGCCTGGTAGCGCCCTGTCAGCAGTCCGGCACGACTGGGACTGCAGTATGGATGAGTCACGTAAGCACTGGTGCAGCGGACTCCACTGGCCGCAAGCCGGTCAAGATTCGGCGTCGGGATATCCTTGCAGCCCTGGAATCCCACATCGGAGAAACCCTGATCATCGGTCAGAATCACAAGAATATTCGGCTTTCCGGAACGCGGTTCCGCGGCGGAAAGTGAAACGGTAGCCGCGACCAAAAGGCTCAGAATGGACTGAAATCCGGAAGCGTTCATGGTTGGGTCATGGTAAGTTTGTTCTGGCAGTTCAATAACGAAGATCAATCACCGTCGCGATGGGGTCGGGTGCGCTCGGCAGGAGCCCCCCGAGCGTGGTGCCCTTTTCATCCTGGGTTACGGTCAGCTTGGGCGAGGGATCGCCCAGGAGGGAGGCGCTCGTGATTTTTTGGGAGATCATGGGAACATGGAATGTCCCATCCTTTGGCCAGGAAAAGACGATGATGTAGAGATGTCCGGCCTTGGTAGTGGCCCTCCAGTTCCATTCCGGAACCCAAACGGGATTCCCTTTCTTATCCTTCTCCATCGGACTGTAGGCACCCATCGGGAGATCGAAAGGCGTGGGTCCGGTTCCGTAGATTGCCTCGCCGTTGACCTTCATCCATTTCCCGATTGCGGCAAGGCGGGCGAGGCTTTCGGAAGGGATTTCCCCTTCCGCGGTGGGCCCGACATTGAGCAGGTAGTTGCCCCCCTTGCTGGCGATGTCGCAGAGGTTGCGAATAAGGGTTTCGGGAGTTTTCCAGTTGTGATCGTAGCTCTTGAATCCCCAGGTGCCATTGATGGTCATGCACGACTCCCAGTCTTCCCCCGGAATCCCCTTGGGAGGAATCTGCTGCTCAGGGGTTCCGAAATCCCCGCAATAAACCCGGTCCTTCTGACTGATCCCCTCCATGTCATCGTGTTTCTTGTCCTTGGAAATACGCCCTTTGCCGACTCGGTTGTTGATGATGAGACCCGGCTTTAATCCGCGCAGGTATTCATAGAGATCCCGGCCATCCTCCTCGGTCCACCAATCGCGCCATTCACCGTCGAACCAGAGCAGTTCGGTATCGGTCTGACGAACCAACTCCGCGAGTTCCTGCTTCATGTAGGCCACATATTCCGCCTTTTTCCCTGGCAGAATATCGGTGTCAGCATATTTTTTCCCGTCGACCTTTCCCTGCGCGGGATGGTGCCAGTCCATGATCGAGTAGTAGGTGCAGAATTTCACCCCCTGTCTGCGACACTCCTCGGCAAGGGCCTTGAGGGGATCCTTTCCGTAGGGGGTCGCTTTGACGATGTTGTAGTCGGTCGCCTTGGTGTCGAACATGGAGAAACCGTCATGGTGCTTGGCGGTGATCACGATGTATTTGGCTCCAGCATCCTTGGCGGCGTGAACCCATGCGGCCGCATCGAACTTCACGGGATTGAATTCAGCGGCGAATTTTTCGTACTCGCCGACGGGGATGTTCCCGTAATTCATGATCCACTCGCCGACATGTCCGACCGGTTGGCCGTTGTAGGTTCCGGCGGGAACCGCATAGAGACCCCAGTGGATGAACATCCCGAACTTGTCGTTCCTCCACCAGGCCATGCGAGCATCATGGTCGGCTTTCGATTCAACAACGATCCGTGACGCCTGATCAACCGCCGTTGGAGACGGTGAAGAAGCGGCCACGGCATCGGGTAGCTTGCCTGAATCAGCATGCAGTGAGGAAAGCAGGCTGGTAAGGATGGCGATCAACAGGGGGTGGATCTTGATGGAGTTCATAAAGCGGGGGTTGGTATTCAGGGAAATTTTATAAAAACCGTGGTTGATTATTTCTTTTCGGGTGGTGGCTCCAGATCCTTGGACCATTTCCCTTCAGCTCCTTCGTTCGGATGGATTGCGGGATCACGGAAGAGAAGTTCCAAGTCGCTCCGCGTCACCACGGGCAACTGCGGCGGCATCGGCTTCTCAAGGTAACCGACCAGGCTGGATCGGAGTTGGCGACGCATCGGATCCCCGAGGGCCTTCCCGGCCAAATCGGCGGAGCAGACCATGAGATGACCGGTGCCGACCTGTGCCTCGAAGATCAGTCCGAGCTTTTGGTTGCGGGCGAAGGAGTCGATCACCTGGACGATTGGCTTCCCGGACTTCACATGATCAAGAACAACCGCTCCGGGTGACGGAGTGAGGATGCTCCACCACTGCCAGTCGCTGTGCTCGTCGGTGGGGAAGTCCACCAGGGCGGGGTGATCCTTTTGGATCAGCAGGCCCATGGTGCCCGGCTGGTTGGTGAAATAGACGGGACTCCAGAAGGCGGGCAGGAATCCGGTCTCCTGGCGCTGACGGATGGAGTCGGCGGAAGGGGTGTAGAGAACGGCCCCGCCCTCCTTCAACTTGGCAAGAGCCTCCTTCAACGATGCCGTGACGAGCACTCTCCCCGATTCGGAGGGTGAGACTTGCGGAACAATCCAGATGTTCCAGGAGTTTGTCGCCTGAGCCTCAGGAGCCATGACCCGAATCGTGGCCTTGGTCGGTTCGGTCACCCGCTCCAGGGAAAGGGAGACTTCTCCCGTCTTAATGCACGCACCGATCGGAAGAGTGACCGGGGAGAGTGTCCCGGCACCGAGGAGTCCCTGTTTTGAAGTCATTTCCCAAACGGGATGAACGTCCGCTATCTGCTTCCCGGAATAGTTCGCAAACTCAAGGTTGGCCTTGAACGTCTCTCCCGATGAATAGACGCGCTTCGGCATCCGAAGAAGGGGGACAACAGGGGCGGCGGATTCACGGAACCAAGCCGGATCGGCGATCCCCTTGGAATCCCAGAAGGAATCAAGCAGGCCGATATGGGCAGTCCCCTGCCCAGGATAGTCGTGCAGGTCGAGGAGTTGGTAGCCGGCAAGGGGCTTGCTGCGGAGCGCCAGTTCAAGTTCCTGCTTGTAGAGTTCGGCGGAGAACCTGCCCGAGGCCCGCGTGAAATCCCCGGCCTGATCCAGCAATCCGTTCTTTTTCAGATCATCACGGATGGCCTCGAGGTTGGATGGCCTCAACACGCCCGTGTACTTCGGAATCTCCCCGAGATTTGGAAAAACCGTCCACTGGCCGATCTCGTGGGTCAGCAGCGGAAGTGTCGTGCCCTCAAGCGTCTTGCTGAAGTCGACGGAGGTGTTCGGTTCGTCGTTGAAGAACCCCTGTCCCCTGAGGCTCTCTTTCTTACCATTCCTGACCAGGGCTCGCTCGACAAGAAAGTCATCGGCGATCGCCGGCCCGCCTGGTTCCCCGGCCTTTTCCGGGGCATCCGCCACCCAGAGGCGGTTGGAGGTCATGGTGTAGAGGCGCCGCGGATCCATGGACTGAAGCTCCTTCAGAAGCGTCTGCATGAAATTGTACTGGCCGTGGAGTTCGTTACCCAGCGACATCAGGATCAGGGAGGGGTGGTTGCCGTAGGACTTGAGAATGCGGGCGGCCTCGTCACGGACCCACTTGGTGCGGGTGTCGTCCCCTTTTTTCCCGAGATCACCCGTCCAGATGGGAAGTTCGGCCTGCAGGTAGACCCCCTCCTGATCAGCCGCCGCAAAGCAGGCCTCGGGAGGAGTGTAGGAGTGAAAGCGCATGTGATTGAGTCCCCATGACTTGACGATCCGGAAGATCTTCCTCCAATCCTCCACCGTCATCGGCGGATGACCGGTCAGAGGGAAGGAACATCCCTCGTGGGTGCCGCGCAGGAAAATCGGCAGGTCATTCAGCAGGAGCGAGGGCCCGGCATGGGAGATCTTTCGGAAGCCCGTGGCAAGGACCAGATGGTCGTCGCCGCGACCCCCGGTTTCAAGAGTCAGTTCCAACCGGCAGAGGTCGGGTTGAAATTCGCTCCAGAGCGGGAGTCGATCGGCGCCCCCAAGGTCAATGTGCACGTTGGAGCCATCGGCATCCCAGGTGACCGGGAGATCTTTTTGTGAAAGCAACTTGCCCCCTGGGCCGGTGAGCCTGGAGCGCAAGGTACCCGATCCCGCTTCGCGGGTTTGATTCCCGATATGGATCTCTCCCGAGGGATGGGCTGGATCCGGATCGATCCGTACGCTGTCGATCCAGACGGGCGGTGTGGCGCGGAGCTCGATGCGGCCCGCGATGCCGTTCCAGATCGTCTGGGTGTCGTCGATGTACGCGTGGGAGCGACCGATGTCGACCAATTGGCGGTTGTCTACCCGGATCAGCAATTCGTGTTTTCCGGGACCGGCAAATTTTGTGAGATCATAGCAATGGGGCGTGCTCAGCGAGTCCTGACGGCCGATCTCTTTCCCATCCAGCCAGACGGAACTCTCCCAAAGAACCCTCTCCAGAATGAGGCTGATCCGCTTCCCCTTCCATTCCTCAGGGATCATCACCGTGCGCCGGTACCAGACAGGGCCCAGGAAGGAGTGTTTCCTCTGCGGGCGGGAGAGCCCCTCCTTGCTGACTGCGGGAACCGCCGTCAAGGGGACTCCTATCCCAGCCTCATCCGTCGTGCCGGGTAAATGAAGTGTCTGTACAAAAGGGGCCTCAGGCGCGATCCAGTTCTGGCTGATGCCGATATTCTTGGGGTCAGGCATGACCTGCCAGGTCCCCGCCAGCGAGATGCTTGATTGATCTTCAGCGGCGATGGCCAAACCCTGCATCGCCGCAATTAAGACTGCGGCAAGACATGAAAACGAAATTTTAAGGATTGGAGGAGCGCTGATCATGGGGGGCATCAACAGACGGACGGAGTGTCCGCGATTTCACGGCATGATGAAAGGAGCTTTTAAGCGGTGGCATCCATCGTGCATCGGAGGATGAATTTTAGTTCGTGGTTTTTAGGAGAGTTCCTATGATTTGTATTTGTGGAACTTACGAAAAACCTCCTTCTCGTTTCTTTCTGCCTGCTCCTGATTACGGGACAGGAAGCCGTGGCCGAAGATTCGGTGAATGTGAAGTCCTACACGGACAAGGGAGTAATGATGTACGGCGATAGGTCGCAGGGATCCAAGCCGTTCGCCAAGGACCCGTTGGTCAGGAAGTTCAATGGACACTATTTCATGTACTACTCCGTGCCCACCCAACCCGGCATCAAGGGTTGGAGGATCGGCATCGCCACCAGCGATGACCTGCTGATCTGGAAGAAGGTCGGCACGATCGAACCGGAGCAACCAATCGAGGCCCGGGGACTCTGCGCACCCGGGGGGATTGTGATCGGTGACACATTGCACCTGTTTTACCAATCCTACGGCAACCGCGAAAAGGATGCCATCTGCCATGCCTGGTCGAAAGATGGGATTCACTTCACGCGCGATCCCTCCAACCCGGTTTTCCGCCCGCATGGCAAATGGACATGCGGGCGGGCGATCGACGCCGAGGTCATCCCTTCGGGAAAAAATCTCCTTCTCTATTTTGCCAGCAGGGATCCTTCCTACACGAACCAGTTGATCGGTGTCGCGGCCGCCCCCCTGACCTCCGATTTTTCCCGCTCCTGTTGGAAGCAATTGGCGGATCGGCCCATTCTCTCCCCCATGCTCTCCTGGGAGAAGCACTGCATCGAGGCACCCTCGGTGATCCGAAAGGATGGCAAACTTTTCATGTTTTATGCGGGAGGTTATAATAACGAACCCCAGCAGATTGGGTGCGCGGAAAGCCGTGACGGCATTCATTGGAAGCGTCTCTCCACACGACCGTTCCTCGCCAATGGCAAACCGGGCGAATGGAACTCCAGCGAGTCGGGGCACCCGGGAGTTTTCTCGGATGACGACGGTCAAACTTATCTCTTCTACCAGGGGAACAACGACAAGGGGGCGTCGTGGTTGCTTTCGAAGTTGAAGATCGGGTGGAAGAAGGGGGCTCCCGTCGTGATGCCGCCCGTTTGCAAGGAAGCACCCCAGACCTCCGGTTCATGAGGCTGAGGTTTATGAGGCCCCCCGCCTCAATGCTTGCCCGTTTTCTGTGCCTGCTTTTTCTCAGCGGGAAGCTTTTGCCATTGTTTGCGGAAGGGATCGTAAAACCGCCCGGACCGATTGAGATTTCAGGGATCTACCCGCACCTAGCGATGTTCAACCACGAGGGGGAATGCGGGGTCGGGGCCGTGGTTCCATGGGCGGATCGCCTTTGGGTGATCACCTATGGCCCCCATCTCCCATTCGGCTCCTCAGACAAACTCTATGAGATCACCCCGGAACTGATGCAATTCGTGAGGCCCGAGAGCGTGGGTGGAACGTCTGCGGCGCGCATGATCCATGATGAGTCGGGTCAACTTCTCATCGGCCCCTATCTCATCGATGAACGGCGCAATGTCCGGGTGATTCCTCCGCAAATCATGCCCGGAAGACTCACCGCCGTGGCACGTCATCTGAGTGATCCCGAGCACAAGGTCTACTACGCCACGATGGAGGATGGACTCTATGAGGTGGATCTTGAGAGCCTTAAGGTGAAGTGCCTGCTCCGTGACAGGAACCTTCTCAAAAAATTTCCGGAGGGAGTCGTGGCCTATGCCGATGTGCCGGACTCCCAACTTCCGGGCTACCATGGCAAGGGATTGTACACAGGGCAGGACCGCGTGGTCTTCGCCAATAACGGCGAGCGTCGCAAGGAAGCTGAAGTCAACCCGCATATCCCGAGCGGGGCCCTCGCCGAATGGCGGGGCAAAGGGGACTTCACGATGATCCGCAGAAACCAGTTCACCGAGATCTCGGGGCCCGGAGGAATCCATGGAAGCAGTCATCCTGGAACCGACCCGATCTGGAGCATCGGTTGGGACACCCGCTCGCTCATCCTCATGGTACTCGACAAAGGGATGTGGCACTCCTACCGCCTCCCCAAGGCAAGCAACTGCTACGACGGCGCGCATGGGTGGCACACCGAGTGGCCTCGGATCCGCGATATCGGCGAGAAGGATCTGCTCATGACCATGCACGGCACCTTCTGGAGTTTCCCCAGTTCCATGGACGCCGGGCATTCCGGCGGCATCCGGCCAAGATCGACCTACCTGAGGGTGATCGCTGATTTTTGCAGGTGGGATGACCGATTGGTTTTTGGCGGGGATGACACGGCCGTCTCGGAGTTCAACGACAAACGAGGAGCCTGCGGACAGCTTGCCCCCCCGGGGCAAGCGCAATCCAATCTTTGGTTCACCGATCCCAGTCAACCGGATCGCCTCGGCCCGCTGCTTGGGCGTGGAGCGCTCTGGCTCGATGAACCGGTGCAGGCGGAAACTTGGACGGATCCCTACCTGATCGCGGGGTATGCCAGGCGTAGTCTCGTTCTTGCACATCGCAGCGAAACCCCCGTCCGCTTCGACCTGGAAATCGATGAACATGGCACAGGCGGCTGGAAGCAATTCCAAACCGTTGAGGTCCCTCCCAACGGATCAATCTGGAAGGAGATTCCCCCAGAACTCAAGGGGGAATGGATTCGCATACGGGCTGACAGGAATTGTACGAAGGCCACGGCAGCCTTCCAGTATGCCGGAGTTGATACACGCCCGACTACGAACGGCACGATCTTCAGCGGGATGGCACCCATTGGCAGCCACGAATCCATCGGCGGCTTCCTGAGAACACGGGGTGGTGATCTCAAGACGCTGGCTGTGCAGTCAACCAGGATGAGCGGGACGGATTCCCAAACAGGGGAGATCTACGAACTGGATGCTGACTTGAAACTCAAGAAGGTCGTGACTCCGGAAATAAGAAAAGAGGTCGAGGGGGTCCTCGATATCCCGAAAAACCTGCTCTCTGCGGATGATGCCTCGGCGATCTTCATCGACGACCAGGGACACCGGTGGCGTCTCCCGAAGGGAAGTCCCTCCTACGGGGTAATGGCGACGAACGGCGTGGCCCGCATCGCCAGGGAAGTCAGCACGGAACGCGATCTCTTCAACTGCGGCGGTACTTTTTATGA
>Ga0007854_10002716_pt1 | contig 10903 bp, 8 predicted proteins | sample CryBogCBH12Aug08_FD_60382 | JGI IMG/M metagenome (GOLD analysis project Ga0007854, IMG submission 60382) | Freshwater microbial communities from Crystal Bog, Wisconsin, USA - CBH12Aug08 | ecosystem: Environmental > Aquatic > Freshwater > Lake | place: Crystal Bog, Wisconsin, USA | collected... | reverse complement strand
CTTAGCCTTGTCAGTTTCAAAATTTCAGATAATACTCGGCCATAAATGAAAATCCAAATTGCCCTCATCCTGGGTGCGCTGGTCATGATGTTACGACCGGCAGTTGCGCAAACGGAGTTGATGGTGAACGGGGGTTTTGAATCCAGCACCATTGCCCCTTGGGCAATTCTAGGCACTCCCTCCGGGGCGTTGAATGTGCTGTCGGTAGCAAATCCTCATTCCGGAACCCAGTGTGCGCTGCTGGCGAACGGGAACACCTATTCCCAAAATGTCTTTCAGACGATTGTCTTTCCCACCAACCTTATCGCGGCGACGTTCAGTTTTTACTTTGACGTTGTCACCTCCGACCCCAATACCGTCGAAGATGCTTATTTCTCGGTTTATATAACCGACGTGAGCCAGAATGTTCTGGCGAATTTTGGCCGGGTTTCCAATTTGAATCCCACCGGCGGTTATGTGCGTTTTACCAACAGTCTCGTGACCTATAATGGTTCTCCCAACCTGACCTATGCGGGTAAAACCGTGCAAGTGCATTTTGTTGCCGCAACGGACGGCTATGGGTCGGACACCCAATTTTATTTGGACGATGTGAGCATGCAGGTGGCCACCACCGCCAATATCCCCGTTAATGACGATTTCACCAACGCAATGATTTTAACCGGCAACCCTATCACTTTGTTCGCCAACAACACTTATGCCACCAAGGAGCCTGGCGAACCCAACCACGCTGGCAACACCGGCGGTCATTCGCTGTGGTGGATTTGGGCTGCGCCAACTAACGGCATCGTAAGCCTCAACAACTCCGGCAGTTCGTTTCAGACCTTGCTAGCTGTTTACACTGGCGGGGCGCTCACCAATCTTACAGCCGTCATCGCCAGCAATAACAGCACCAACACCACGTTGACCTTCAAAGCGGCTGCAGGAACGCAATATGATATTGCGGTGGACGGATATAATGGTGCCACGGGAAATATAGTCTTGAATCTGGGCTTTGCGCCGGATGTCACGCCGCCCAAAGTAACCATCACTGCGCCCGCCGCCGGGGCAAATCTGACCAATTCATTTACCCTGATCCAAGGCAAGGCCAGCGACAATATCGCCGTGGCTCAGGTGCAATACCGTTTGGAAAATGCCAGTGGAACCAACGCTTACCAGGTGGCTAACGGCACCACCAACTGGTCTGCTACCGTTACCAATTTGATCCCCGGTCCAAACATGGTGCGGACGCGGGCGATTGACACGAGCGGTAATATTTCCGCGTCCTTGGCCAGGACTTTCAATTATGTGGTCGTCTCTCCGCTCAACTTGACAATCAATGGCCACGGCACGGTTTCCGGGGCAACGAATGGGCAATTGCTCCACGTCGGCGCCACCTACAAGATCACCGCCAAACCCAAGACTGGTTTTGGCTTTGCCGGCTGGACCGGCGACATTGTTACCAACACGCCGGCATTGAACTTCGCCATGCATACGAATTTGGCCCTCGTGGTAAATTTCGTGGACATCACCAAGCCGACGGTGACAATCACCAATCCCGCCAAGGCCACCGCCGTGTGGAGCAATGTCAATTTCACCATCAGCGGCAAGGCTGCTGACAACGTGGCGGTATCGAATGTTTTTATTTCCCTGAACGGTGCGACTGGGGCGGCGGCAACCCTGACTAATCACGGCAGCAACTGGTTGCAACTGGTTACCTTGATTCCGGGCACCAACACGATTGCGGCCTATGCGGTGGACACCAGCGGTAATGTGTCGCTCACCCACACGGCAAAAATAATTTATAAACCAACGGCAATAGGCAATGCCGCGATACCGGGAAATGGATCACTAAAATTTGATGCTATTAATTGTGCTTTAAAATTGGTTGCCGGCGAATTTCATACAAAACTGAAGGGAAATTTTAGCGGTGAGGTGGTAATTGAAAGGTCATCAGACTTGACTCATTGGACACCCTTTAGCACCAACCCGGTAACGACCAATGGAATTGACTTGAATTTGCCATTGAGCGGGCAACCTATGCAGTTTATCCGGGCTCGAACGCAATAGGAACTCTAGGTTCAATGGTTTTTGCCTCGGGTCTGTGCGCCAATGCTTATCCCGACTCAACCATTGTCTTCCTGCAAACCGGCTTTTGCCGATAAATCCGAATCGCGGGGGGCGCTCGCCCCACCAAACTGGCTACCAATCGCCGGAATATTCGCAAGTTGTTGGTATTTAGTAAAATTTGGCTGGTCGTTTGGCAATCAACCGAGGTCATTTGCGAAAATACTTGGGTCGTTTGCCAAATCCGGCTGGTATTTTTTAAAATACCTCGGGCGTTTCACATAATACTCGGGTATTTTGCTGAAATACCGAGGTCATCCGGCAAAAAAACGGGTTGCTCTTGGAAATGACCAGTCCCGCTGGCTCGCCGAAGCCGGTTTCAGGGCAGCGTGAGGATTTCCGGGCGCAACTGGCCGACGTTCTGGCCGGGCAGATGCTGGTCGGTGGAGCCGGGCACCATGGCTTCCGCACCGATGTGGCCGTCGGCAAACGTGACGTCCGCTTTTTGCGCGTGGCGGAAATGGGCGTTGGGATAATTGTTGGCGCTGGCGTAGTTGGTTTCCAGATCGAGGTAATACCATTCCTTCAGCAAGGCCTGCGGCTGGAGAAAATTATCCACGGACGCGGCGTCGGCAAAGAGCGCGGTTTGGGTGGGCTGCGCGAGGCGGCTGGTGTTGACCGGCGGGGCGTTGGGCGCGGTGAAGACGTAGCGGTTGCAGCCGTAACTGAAGATGGTGTTGGTGCCCTTGGGCAGGAACAGGGAATTGGCCGCAGTATTCAACAGCGGGCAGAGCCGCACATCGTTGCCGTGCAGATATGGGAACAGCGCGCCGGAGGAAAGGTCGAACGCGCGCTGACCGTCGTTGACGCCTGGCGATGTTTGCAGCCAGCCCCACCACCAGGTTTTGCCGGTGGCTCCGGTGCTGAACCAGTAGGGAAAACTGTTCTCGTGGTTGTCGGCCCAATACAACTGCGTGGCGACGGCGAGTTGGCGGAGGTTGCTCACGCATTCGGCGCGCTGGGCCTCGGCCTTGGCGCGGGCGAGCGCGGGCAGGAGCATCGCGGACAAAATGGCGATGATGGCGATGACGACGAGGAGTTCGATGAGCGTGAAGCCGGGCGCGCGGTGCGTGGGGCGCGGGGCGTTGGCATCGGGCAGGGCGGCGGCGCTTTCGAGGCGGAACTGCTCCACGCACGACCGGCAGATGCAGGCGCGGTGGCGGAGGTTTTCCGGCACGCGCGCAAGGAGCTCGGGCGCCAGCTCTTCATGCGCGCACCAGCATTCGCCTTTGAAGGCGACGGGCGAACAGAGCTGGCACGCGTTCGCGCCGCCGCAGAGCGGGCAAACGGCAGGGTTGAAGAATTGGGGCGCGCTCATTTAGGGCTGGTCCGCGCGCACGCGGTAAAATGCCGCCGCCGCTGGGGGCGTGGGGTCGGCAAGGTTGAGGCTGACACCGTTGCCGGGAATGCCATTGGTCACAATGATCCAGCTTTGCAAATCGGTGGAGCGTTCGAGTGCATAATTCCAATTGGTGCAACTGATGAACTGCGCCAGCCACTGGCCGGATTGCAGGCCACCGCCAAGGTTTTTCACCAGCGCGGTGATGCCGGGGTTGGGCAACGCCGGGGCGTGTTTGTCGGCATTGTAGGGCGCGGACAAGTCGGGGTCATAGGCGCCGGCGGCCACGGAAAAACCCAGCCAGGAGCCGTTCGTGATTGGCAGGTCGCTGAATCCAAGCTCGGCAAAATCCCATTGCCCCTGAAAACCGGAAGACGCCCAGACCGGGTCCGTCGAAGTCCAATAGGTGTTCGTGCCACGATCCGGGCAGTTGAAAAAACCGCCCGCATCGCCTTGCTCGGTCCAGAGCTCCCAGCTTGGCCCCCACTCGTCCCCCCAATACAAATCGCCGGGATTCAACGGTGCCGCCGCGTCCAGATAAACCGTGGCGTTGGTTATCAGACCGCCGGGGAAAAAATTTGTGGTGCTGCCATCCGTGATGCCAAGGTCGCCACCGCCGCCGAAATGAAAGCCGATGGCGCTGACGCTGGTGCCGAAAGTGTAGATGGTTTCGACCGCGTAAAGGCGTGGATCCGCTGCCACGATGGCATTGAACATTTGCACGCCGGTAGCCGTGCCGTTGAATCGGTAGCCCCAGACGAGCGATTGGTCTGCGATAGGCGCAGGCACGAAGGTGCTGGTAAGGTCTTCCGGCTTGCTCCACTCGATGACGAGGGCGGCGCGGTTGGTGCCGTCGCCGGTCCAGAACTGGACGTCATTGAACGAGACGGCGGACACTTTGACGGCAACGAACAGGCTGGCCGCGGCCAGCGCACGGATTTTCATTTATGCTGATCTTTCATTTTGGTTCCGCAAAAAAGTTGCGGAACGGTTTTGGTTGAGAGACCAGTGCGAGGCCGGAAGATTTTTAAATAAAAAACCTCCAGACTTCGCAAACGAGGAATGGAGGTAAATTCGACGAGCCGCGCAAAAACAGATTGGGCGGTCTGGCCTCATCCTTCTCTTTGCGGAGAAGTGCTCCTAACGCGGAGCGGACGAGTGCATTCAAACCGGTATCCTGACTTCGGCCTCAAACCTTACTCCCGCCTTCCCGAACCTGCGTTCAGTGGCATTGGGAGTTTGTAGCCGTTACAGTGGCGCAACCGTCCCGGATTCACACCGGGTTCCCAGACATTTGACTGCAATGAAGGCGGAAACTGCTCCGCCGGTTTCAAAGAACGGTTCTTTTTTACGACAAAATAAATTTAAACCAAGACAATTTTTGCCAATGCGGAATACTTGCTTCAAAACGCCAATAAATTCATACTGGGTCACCAAATATTTTATGAGCAAACCTCCCATACGCATCGCGATCACCGGCGCCGCCGGCCAAATCGGTTATTCCCTCCTGTTCCGCATCGCCTCCGGCGCGGCGTTCGGGCCGGATCAGCCGGTCATTTTGCACCTCATTGAAATCCCCGACGAAAAAGCCATGGCCGCGCTAAACGGCGTCTGCATGGAGCTCGACGACTGCGCCTTCCCGCTGCTGAAGGGTCTCGTGCCGACCTCAAACCTCGATGAAGGTTTCAAAGGTGTGAACTGGGCGCTGCTCGTCGGCGCCGTCCCGCGCAAGGCTGGCATGGAGCGCAAGGATTTGCTCGGCATCAACGGCAAGATTTTCACCGGCCAAGGCAACGCCATCGCCAAGAACGCCGCGAGCGACATCCGCGTGCTCGTGGTCGGCAATCCGTGCAACACCAATTCCCTCATCGCCGCGAACAACGCGCCGGGCGTGCCGAAGAATCGTTTCTTCGCCATGACCGCGCTGGACGAAAATCGCGCCAAGACACAGCTCGCGCAAAAGGCCGGCGTGGATGTCACCGCCGTCACCAACCTCGCCATCTGGGGTAACCACAGCGCCACGATGTATCCGGATTTCTTCAATACCAAGATTAACGGCCGCCCGGTGCCCGAAGTCATCAGCCACCGCGAATGGTTGGAGAAGGATTTCATCGCCACCGTGCAGCAGCGCGGCGCGGCCATCATCAAGGCGCGCGGTCTTTCCAGTGCCGCCAGTGCCGCCAATGCCGCGTGCAACACCGTTTACAAACTCACGCATCCCACACCCGCCGGCGACTGGTTCAGCGTGGGCGTGCATTCAGACGGCAGCTACGGCATCGAGAAGGGTTTGATCTTCAGCTATCCGATCCGCAGCAACGGCAAGGATTTTGAAATCGTCCAAGGCGTGCCGCTGAATGATTTCAGCAAGGCGAAAATCACTGCGACCGAAAACGAACTCAAGGAAGAGAAGTCGCTCGTCGCTGACTTGTTGCCGAAATAACAGACTATTTTTAATCATTTGCCACAGAGGCTCAGAGCCTCAGAGAAAAACAACTCTGTGTCTCCGTGACTCTGTGGCAATTTTGTTATAGTCGAAATGAAATCGCGCCCCAGAATCGGTGAAGTCGGCGAGCTGGCCATCCCCACGGACATGCAGCACGCTGTGGAATTTCACGGCGACGGCATGCCCGCCGTCGTGTCCACGCCGAACATCATCCAATTTCTCGAACGCACCGCGCGCCATACGCTCGCGCCGCACCTCGAAGCCGACGAACGATCTGTCGGCCTGGAAATTGACATCCGTCATCTCGCGCCGACGCCGGTCGGCCAGACGATTCATTGCCGCGCGCAAGTCATCTCGGTGGATGGCAGCAAGATTCAATTCCAAATCGAAGCCCGCGATGCGCACGAAGTCATCGTGCGCGGTCTGCACAAACGCGCCGTCATCCGCACGGAAAGTTTTACGCGGCGCGTCAAAGCCAAGGAATAATTCCGGTCAGGTTTCCACCGCCGGCTTCACGGAACGATTTCAGTTGCGGGTGAAAGTATTTTGGTCAGCGCGACGAATTGTTCGAGGCTCAATTTTTCGGCGCGCTCTTGCGGCGAAATTTGCAACACGGCAAACGCCGCTTCGAGCTTCTCCTTCGGCCAATCCTGTTTCAACAATTTCAGCATCATTTTCCGGCGCTGGGAAAAAGCCTTTTTCACAATCCGCCGAAAAGCCACACGCTGAACTTCTGCGAGCAGCGGTGTTGCGCGACGCACCAGGCTGACGCAGGCGGAATCCACCTCCGGCGCGGGGAAAAAACAACCAGGCGGGATTTTGAACCAGCCGCGCGGCTGGAAATCCAACTGCACCAGCAGCGTCAGGATGCCGTAATGGTCATCGTCCGTCGGCGCCATGAGCCGCTGCGCGACCTCGAGCTGAAGCGTGACGACAATCATCTTCGGCGCGCGCATGCCGGCGGCCAGCTCCACCAAAATCGGCGAGGCGACGGAGTAGGGCAGATTGGCGACGAGTTTCCAATCGCGCCAGTCGCGTGGTTCGCGCTGCAAAAACTTCAGCGCATCGTCGTGATGCAATTCCAGATGCGGAACGGCATCGTCGGCCAGTTGCGCGGTGTAGCGCTCCTGCAAAAAATCCACGAGCCGTCCGTCCAATTCCACGGCGAGAACCTGTCCGGCCTTTTGCAATAGCAATTCCGTCAGCGGCCCAAGACCCGGCCCGATTTCCAAAACCTTGTCGGCTTTTGTCAGTTCGGCGGCGTTGGCGATGCGCTCAAGCTGGTTCGCGTCGTGTAGAAAATTTTGCCCCAGCGACTTGGTGAGCTGGATGTCGCGCTTCGCCAGCAGCTCGCGCATTTCGGTTAGTTTCATAACTCAATCGGCGGCCAAAACATTATTTAACTCTGACACGGCTTGGCCCAACTGTGTTTGGGAAATGGTCAGCGGCGGCGTGAAACTGATGACATTGGCGTGTTCGCCTTCAGGCAGGAAAATGTAACCGCGATGCAAAAGTTTCTTAATCGCGTTCAATGCAGTTTCCATCGCGGGATTGCCGTTCGCCGAAGTCAGTTCAACTCCGACCATCAAACCAAGGCCGCGTGGTGAACAAGCGACTTTGGACTTTGGGCATGAGGCTTTGGACAACTCGGCCAGTAGAAATTTTCCAAGTTCAGTCGCGCGTTCGGGCAATTTCAATTTTCTAATTTCTGCAATTTGCGCTAATGCCATCGCGCAGCCGACCGGATGGCCGAGGAACGTGCTGGTGTGGATGGCTTCGCCGGTCGAGGCCGGCCACGCGGCGTCCATCACGTCGGCCCGACCCACGCAGGCGGACAGCGGAAAGCCGCCGGTGAGCGCCTTGCCGAGACAGATCAAATCGGGAATCACGCCGCTGTGCTCGCACGCAAACCATTTGCCGGTGCGGCCAAAGCCGGTGTAGATCTCGTCAAGAATCAGCAGCGCGCCATGCTCGTCGCACAATGTGCGGAGCCTTGGCAAAAATTCCGGCGGGGGAACATGGATGCCGCCGCGCGCCTGCACCGGTTCGACGAGGATGGCGCCGATTTTTTCTCGGCGGAAAATCTGGCGTAGGGATTTTTCCACCGCCGGCAAATCTTTTATTGTCTTCGGAAATGTTGCGAAGTTTCCGAACTCACGGAGCTGCGAGCGGAACGGTGCGCGGAAATGTTCGCGGTGTGTGGCATTGAGCGCACCGTAGCCAAGGCCATGATAGCCGCCTTCAAATGCGATAACGCCCTTTTTCCCTGTCGCAAGCATGGCGGTCTTAAGCGCGGATTCCACGGCTTCAAAACCGGAGTTGCTGAAAATGACTTTTCCGGTTTTAAATTTGGAAGAATTAGTCCAGCGCTCAAATGTGAGCCGGCTCAACTCGCGCGCAAGCTGAGCTTTGAGCGTGTGCGGATGCACGTCGCCCATCGCGTGCAGCAGCTTCGCCATTTGTTTTTGGCCCGCACGGACGACCTTCGGATTTGCATGGCCGGCAGCGGCGACGCCGAAGGCCGCCGTCAAATCCAGATACTTTTTCCCAGCCGCATCCCAGACGTGAACGCCGCGCGCGCGTTCCCAAACGATCGGCCACGAGCCATCCGGCTCGGTGAAGGTGACGTTGCGCGACTCGTATTGCCGCAGCAAGGCGATGGTCTGGCGCGCGGTCATTTCAGTTCAGGTGCACGTCCGCCGGCTGGCCGGGCCGCACGTCCGCCGCGTCGGCTGCAGAAATTTTTGCCTCAATCATGAAGACCAGTTCGGCCCGCGTCTCGCGGCTGTAAATCACCGGCGGCGTGTATTCCGCCTGCGTGGATATATAATTTATCACGGCCTTGAATTCGCGCGCGGCGCCGTCGCAATGGATTGAAACAGCCTCGCCGGTTTTGATTTGCGGCAGCATTTCCTGCGGCACGAAGAAGCGCACCTTCAAATTTTCCGGCGGCAACAGCGCGACGACGGGATTACCTGCCGCCACAAATTCGCCCTGCCGGTAAAGCGTGTCGTGCACCTGCGCATCCGCCGGCGCGAATTGCTGTTTCTGGTCGAACGCCCACTGCGCCTTGTCCCGGGCCGCACGCTGCGACTCGACGGCGGCCTGCGCGGCGCGGATGGCGTCTTCGCGGCCGCCGAGCTTCGCGGTCGTCAAATCCGCCGCCAGCTGGCTGACCTGCGCCTGGTTGGCTTCGTTTTGCGCGCTCGCCTGGTCCAGTTCTTCTTTGGAAACCACGTCGCCGACATCAAGTTTTTCCCGACGCGCCAGTTCTGACGCGGACAATTTCAGGTTCGCCTGCGCCCGTTCCAGTTGCGCGGTGAGCGAATCAACTTCCGTCGGGCGCGCGCCTTTCGTCAAATCCGCCACCTGCGCCTCCGCCTGCGCGAGATTTTTTTCCGCCTGCGCGAGCGCGGCGGCTTCGGACTGCCGCTCCAACTCGAACAGCAGCTGTCCCTTTTTCACGGTATCCCCGCGCGCAACCGTCAGACTTGTGAGTGCGCCCGCGAGCGGTGCGGCGACATAGACGTATTCGCCTTCGACATAGCCCTGAAAGCTGCCGGTCGAATTTGGCGAGCAGCCTGCCAGCAGCGCGGCGGCGAATGCGAGGCAGATTGCGTTGAGGAATGGTTTCATACGAACGCGTCCTGACGTTACCACACGCGCGGCTTTTTACGAGCGAAACGATTCGTTAGACTTTTAACCTACCGAATGGTAGGATGACCGCATTGTATGAAAAAACTGACGCTGATTTCGCTGCTGTCCGCCCTCGCGTTTGCGGTTGCCGCCGCCGAGACCAATGCCGCCGCGTGGCTCGCGCGCCCGCTGTCGCTGGCCGATGCGCTGAACGTGGCGCTGGCGCAGAATGCCACGCTGCTCAAGGCCAAGAATGATCTGCAAGCCGCGCACGGCCTCGTCGTGCAGACGCGCGCGGTGGCGCTGCCGCAGGTCATCGCGTCCGGCAAATATCAGGACGAGGAGCTCACGCTGCTGCAGACCATTCCCGGCACCGGCTTGCAATCGCCGCACCAGAACTGGAACACCGGCATCGAAATCGTTCAGGACATTTACACCGGCGGCAAGCTCATCGCGGCCATCAAGGCGGCGAAAGTCACCGACCAGCAGGCCCTCGCGCAATACCAGACCGCCGTGGCCGACACACTGCTCGCCGTGCGGCTGGCGTATTATGACACGCTGCTCGCCGCGCAGCAGATCACCGTCAACGAGGCCTCGGTTAATTTGCTGCAAAAGGAATTGGAAGACCAGCAACGCCGTTACGACGCCGGCACCGTGCCGCATTTCAATGTCCTCCGCGCCGAGGTTTCCGTGGCGAATGAAAAACCCAAATTGATTTCCGCGCGCAACCAATATCGCATTGCCAAAAACAATCTCGCCAACCTGCTCGGCTACGATTTGCCGCGCGACGTCTGGGAAAACCTCCCGCTCAACCTCACCGACACCTTTGACACCGCGCCGTGGGACGTGGTTTTGCCCGACGCCATCCAGCAGGCGCTCACCCGCCGCACCGAGCTGACCGCGTTGCGCAAACAGGTCGAGCTGCAAAAGCTCAACATCGTCAACGCCCGTTCCGGCTACCAACCCACCGTGCAGGCGTTTGCCGGCTACAACTGGGTGAACTCCCAGTTCAAGGACAATTCCAGCGACTACTTCGACGGCTGGACGATTGGCGCGCAGATGAATTGGAACATTTTTGATGGTCTGCTCACGCACGGCAAAGTCATTCAGGCCAAGGCGCAGGCCGCCCACGCGCAGACCGACCTCGCCGACCAGTCGCGGCAGATCGAACTCGCCGTGCGCACGGCGTATTCCGACTTCATCGAGGCGCGCGAAATTCTGGAATCGCAAGCCAAGGTGCAGGAGCAGGCCGACGAGGCCCTGCGCGAGGCCAATGCCCGCGCCGACGCCGGCACCGGCACGCAGCTCGACGTGCTGGACGCCGAGACCTCGCTCACGCAGGCGCGCACCACGCAGATTCAGGCGCAACACGATTATGTGGC
>Ga0007854_10002704_pt1 | contig 10922 bp, 10 predicted proteins | sample CryBogCBH12Aug08_FD_60382 | JGI IMG/M metagenome (GOLD analysis project Ga0007854, IMG submission 60382) | Freshwater microbial communities from Crystal Bog, Wisconsin, USA - CBH12Aug08 | ecosystem: Environmental > Aquatic > Freshwater > Lake | place: Crystal Bog, Wisconsin, USA | collected... | reverse complement strand
TGAGGTGGCCCCATGAACGCGGCGTCAATTAGCACGTCAATTACCCCCACATCGGCACGTTTGGGCGTGATGCTCACCGACCTGCGCCTGCCCACCATCAAACGCCTTGCGGGTGACTTGTGCGCACAGTCGGACCTTGAGGGCTGGCCCGCACACCGCTTGCTCGAAGCGCTGCTGGAGCACGAAATCAACGAACGCGAGTCGCGCCGCATCGACCGCCACCGCGTGGAGTCCGGGCTCAGCCCGGACAAGCGTCTCTCCAGCTTTGACTTTGCGGCCGTTCCCAGCGTGTCCAAGGCCCAGGTCATGGCACTGGCCGAAGGCACGCAGTGGCTAGACCGGGGCGCCAACGTGCTGCTGTTTGGACCGCCTGGCGTGGGCAAGAGCCACTTGGTCTGTGCTCTGGGTCATGCACTGATTGATGCTGGTCGGCGGGTGCTGTTTACGCGTTGCTCGGACCTGGTGCAGCGCTTGCAGGCGGCCCGGCGGGACTTGCGACTGCCGCAGGAATTGGCCAAGTTGGACCGATTTGATTTATTGATTCTGGATGACCTGAGCTATGTCCGGCGAGACCAGTCAGAAACCTCTGTGCTGTTCGAGCTCATATCGGAGCGCTATGAGCGCAAGAGCCTGGCCCTCACTGCCAATACGCCATTCTCTCAGTGGGGCGAGGTGTTTGTGGAACCGGCCATGACGCTGGCGGCCGTTGACCGCCTGGTCCACCACTCGACGATTCTGGAGATGAATGTGGAGAGTTACCGCCGGCGGGCAGCCCAGCAGCAGGCCCCAGCAATCCGCAAGGCACGTTCAACGACATAAAGATTCAAAATCATTCCCCGCTTCCACCGGCCAGGATAGTTGTCGCCGAGCGGTCAACATAGTTGACACCGACCAGCGTTATGAATTAATTAACGTGCCGAAAAACGTAAGAGGTAATTGGCCTCAACTCTACCCCTTAAGCCATAGCATTGCTTTCACGCGTATGCACAAAGCCTATCTAGATAGACGAGCGTCTTAAACCCCTTTTTTTCAGGGCCTTCTTCTGACGAGTACATCGACGGCGGTGAGTGGGGTGACTTGTTTTATTCCCTTTTGTATCAGTGCATCGTTTTCACGCAGAAGGCCAAGGTCAAGATCAGCGCTGAGGCGTCTTAATCCCTTTTATATCAGGGCATCGTTTTCACGCAGAAGGCCAAGGTCAAGATCAGCGCTGAGGCGTCTTAATCCCTTTTATATCAGGGCATCGTTTTCACCAACCCGGAATGAAACTGTTCCTCTCTTACAAATCTTAATCCCTTTTATATCAGGGCATTGTTTTCACCGACTCGGGAGCGGAAACTTTTGGCCGAAAAGGTCTTAATCCTTTTTATATCAGGGCATTGTTTTCACGTGTATTGCGTGGCGTACATGCAGGGCAACGAGTCTTAATCCCTTTTATATCAGGGCATCGTTTTCACAAGGTAAGAAAATGAAATTCTGCAAAGATTGCAAGGTCTTAATCCCTTTTATATCAGGGCATCGTTTTCACGGACGGTTCGTCGAAAGCATGCAGGGCCGAGCGTCTTAATCCCTTTTATATCAGGGCATCGTTTTCACTGCAGCACGCGAGTCTATCGGCCGTGGCCGTGGTCTTAATCCCTTTTATATCAGGCCATCGTTTTCACGTGGCTGAGTGGATGACAAACTGCGAAGCTACGTCTTAATCCCTTTTATATCAGGGCATCGTTTTCACTATATTTAGACCGGAATATAAGAGGAAGGTCTTGTCTTAATCCCTTTTATATCAGGGCATCGTTTTCACAGATGCTATAAATTCCGTGCGCTCCAACAAAGCGTCTTAATCCCTTTTATATCAGGGCATCGTTTTCACATACAAACGTGCTGGAGCTGGAGCCGCGCGACGTGCGTCTTAATCCCTTTTATATCAGGGCATCGTTTTCACAGATTATCCGAGGGAGTGGAAGCCAGAACTTTAGTCTTAATCCCTTTTATATCAGGGCATCGTTTTCACTGATCTTCAACTACACCTTTTCCCCCACGTCCAAGGTCTTAATCCCTTTTATATCAGGGCATCGTTTTCACGAATGAGACAGATTACCCAGAAGAGGGTGATGCGTCTTAATCCCTTTTATATCAGGGCATCGTTTTCACGTAGCTACCGAAGTTACAGCAAATCCGTTTGCTGGTCTTAATCCCTTTTATATCAGGGCATCGTTTTCACCCTTTGAGGGGCGGAGCACTGGTCAACCCTGACTGGTCTTAATCCCTTTTATATCAGGGCATCGTTTTCACGCGCCATTGCCAAGAAAATGGCCCGCGCAGGCGGTCTTAATCCCTTTTATATCAGGGCATCGTTTTCACGCAGAGCTGCATGAAGAGTAGCTACGGGTCTGTCTTAATCCCTTTTATATCAGGGCATCGTTTTCACGCCGTACAGCGTGTTTATTTCTATCCTCGATCGTCTTAATCCCTTTTATATCAGGGCATCGTTTTCACACAACATGGGCGACTACACCTATGCAGATATATCTGTCTTAATCCCTTTTATATCAGGGCATCGTTTTCACTGCAGAGACAAAAAACTTTAATACTATCAAACACTTACGATCACCCTTGGAGATATTTGGCAACCGCAAAAAGCCAACTTCCATTTACCCATATACATTTAATGAGCGATCATCAATCTTACTGAAAATAAACTGTCAACTGTATATCAACTCATCCAGATGTCGTCAGGCAATATTGACCTGCCCATCGTGACATTCCATCCTTTCTGAGGTAGTCGATAGGACCGGACGTCATCTTCTTTAGCATTGATAATAGTTGCAATTTTCGCTATCAATGCCCCCATCTTTGCATTCGTAGCCTCTACCATAAAAACTGAATACTGCAACGGAATTCCTTCTCTCTTGAGACATTTAAATACCCGCACCAAACGCCGCTTGTTGGCAATGTCATAGGTTACAAGCCAGGATGCAATTTCGTGTGTACTCATGTCAGTGTAGTTATGGCACGCATCGCCGTGCGATGTAGACTATTGAGATGCAAAACCAACGCTGCACCATTGCAAGTGATCCAGCGCTCGAAAAACTCAGCAATTTCTTTATCAGTAGTAATTGCATCGGCCAAGCTTCCAGCCGACATGTTCATTTCAGCCCATAAAAGCCGACAAAGGTCTACGTCCAGGTCAATCCTTCGGTTATCAACGTCCCAATTAAACGGAGCCACCACTGTGACAGCCATCTGAGCGCCAACGTAAGCCAATAGTTGGCTCTGCAAGTTCCTTGGCAAATGCTCGATAACCCGACCGCAATATACCCATTCCTTTTTAATAAATTCCCACTGAGCTGCAGTAGGCCTCTGCGCAAGCGGCTGAACCGAACGAATAAGAACATCCATGCGGCGTGAGCGCAGCCAATTTTGGTAGCCCTCGTACCCATTTGGCGCCTCCAGCCACATCACAATTGCAACATCAAGTGGTTGATATTGACGATTGCACGGGTAGCACGTGCCTATCAAATCTCTATGAACATCCATCCAGCTTATAGCTATTCCACGCTGTAAACAGTGTGCCAGCGCTGCGCCAGTCCAATCTACGTTTGTGCTACTGATGATGCGAGATACACGTGCAAACGGAAACCGCATTGTCTGTGCACGATTGTTTCGAACAACCAGCGCGTCTCCCGTACTATCAACACGCTTCCTTTCTAGTGAACCCAGATACAGAGTACGAGTATCAGGAGTCATCGCACTGCTACCCATATTCTTTGACCAATCAGCACGACTCATCATCCACAGGTTCCGTTTCCATCAGGAACGAGCCCGTTCCCCTTAGGTCACGCGCGAGCGCCTGCGCCTGTTTATTCAGCCAGCGTTGCCACGGCTTGGAGTGATTTTTCCAATCACAAAAGTATATTGACCTGCCAGCCTTACCTAAAAGGCAACCTCCCGCATCGGGCGAAAATGTAAAGTGATCTGAATTAAGAACACGACGGCGCAACACATTCCATACCCACAGGTCAACTGCGGGCCTTAACGCCTCGATTAAGTCACTCGCCAGACTCTCACGTCCAAAAGACGGTCGGTGGTAAAAGCCGAGTAAAGGGTCCAGGCCAGCTATCATGCAGGCCTGTATTGCCTGCGAGTGGAGTAAGGTGTATCCCAACGAGAGGCAGACATTTACTGGATCCTTGGGCGGACGGCGGTTTCTGCCGGAAAAGTGAAGTGCTGGCGGCATAACAGCTGCCATGCCAGCGAAATAAGCGCGCGCAGCCGCACCCTCCATTCCGCGCAATGTGTCTAGTGGCAATAGCGTCTTTTCGTCTTTTGCAACACCGTCCAAATTATTGCAAATTTTGGCTATCGCATCTAACGAGTCAAGGATGGGCTTGCGCAAATCTGGGCGCTGCTCCAACATGAGGCGTAATACTTTGCATTGTCGTGAGAGTTTGGCCCGCACGACGGACAGGGCCCAAGTACGACACCAGACATCGTCAAGTACCCGATGCGACTGCGCCAGACGAACTGAAGCATCATTGTGCTGAGGCCCCAGAAGTGTCGCCATTTTCCGCGGCGCGCGCGTACTAATAAATGTCACGGTAGCACCAGCGTCGGCCAGCTTAATAAGCACACCGCTGTCCAGACTCACCTGACTACCAAAAATGACGCATCTATCAACCAGCTTGATTGGCACCGTCCCGCAGCGTATTCCAGCCTCATACAAGACCAAAGTTTCGCCCTCGGTCTTCACCTCCAATTGAGCTCGATCCAACAATAAAAGGCCCATGATCTATATGATTTATATCTTTAACTTTTGTGTCAAAACGCAATCTACTTGTGGCGATTTGGACAACCTAACCAACATAGAAATAGTCGGGATCTGCAGGAGCCACAGCCTTGCCAATAGCAAACTTCTTACCGACAGGTTCGAGTCGAATCAAGAGGAATCGGTCCGCTGTGAGATCCAGGAGAGCGCGCATCTCAACCACTAAAGTGTCGCGTTCTGATCTTGTCAAAAAAATTTCGTAGGCAGATTTTTGTCCGCCTGTGGCATATCGGCGAACCAACTTTAATGCGGCACGCAAGCGACATGGTTCAACCACGTCATAGCAAGCAAGGTGCAAATCTCGATGCGTCATAACCCGATTATTGGCCTGACGACGCAAATAGTCAGGCGCGGCAAGCTTGTGACTATCTCTAGCTTACCAACGTATACCCGCCCATGCCCATGGTGGCATTTTTACCTACGTGCAGCCACTGACCCAACCAGAGCCAGGGCCAAATTTCTGAGAGCGACTCCTCCGGGCCACAAAGGGTCCATTCACCCAAAAGTCCACCCAGTGTCATCTCCTGCTGCTGACGACTCGAGTAGCGCGTCCAGTCAAACCAACGCATTTGATGAGTTCCATCAAGGTTGTTTGACAGGTGAGCAACATTTCGCGCCACTTCGCCGAATTGCTTTTGACCTGCATGAAACTCCAGTACCAACGCGCCCCGCCTGGCCAATGCAGCGATGAGGACATGTGGATTCAACTGGTGAGCTCGCAGGGGGCTGCCCTGATTCTGAAGCCGCAACGGCGTGTAAAACCGCAATGTAATTTGTTGCAAATCGGTAGGGCATTCAGGCAAAGGAAGCAAATTTATGTGCTGAGCAATTACCGGATGCTCAGCCGTCCAGACTGTAGTTGCTTGCGCACTATTGGATCCTACCCATTCAACTGCCAAGAGTTCGGCCCGACTACGAGATCGGGTCAAACCTTGGACAAGAGCCCTTTGCATTGCAAAAATCACCAGAGCAAGTTGATCCAGTGCGTTTCCGACCAGAACCAGGCTGAATTGAAATTGGTCACCCTCCTGAAGACGGGTATCATCCAACTGCGGGGGCTCCATCACATAGGCGTTGGGTATTTGGCTAAATTTCTGCAAATCGTGTCCCGTAGGAGGAACTGCCTCAAATATGCGCGTGTAAGGGCATGTCAGCTGCAGAGGACATCCCGAACAACTGGGTTGTCCGGTCATACATGCCACTCTTCGAAGTGCTGAACCAAACTGCCCCCGAAGCAGTGAACCAGCATATTCCGGCATTCGCACGTCACTAGCCATGCGAGCAGTAAACCGGTAACGTGCTACCGGCAGTTGGGTTTCGGCAAGCATGCGTGACTGTTAGGCGGTTTTTGCCCAATTCCGCAGGTACTCGCTAACCCTGGACAAATTTTCTGCGGCCAGGACTTCGATGCCATATTCTTTTGCGCGGGCAAGGTCGGCTTCGGTTAAATTTTGTGCACTCACATAGAGACCCTTGGCCATCAAACCGCCAACTTGTCTCACTACTTGACTGAGTTTGTAAATACTTTCCTGCGCCTTGTCCTGTTTGCCAGACTTGCACTCGACCAGCAACGCGCGATTATTTTTGACAGCAATGGCGTCAATCTCATTATCTGTCGCAGTCCTGCTCTGGCGGACCTTAACATTAAGTGCATACTGGCCGGCTTTCAGAAGTCCCGTCATCTTGAGAAACACAAATTCTTCGGTCCAACCACCAGCAAAAAAGCGTGCACAATCTCTATCAGCAAAAGTGACCTCGGTGCGCCCTTCGGTCCACTCCAGCAATTTATTTGATACCGAAAGCTTTAATAGCTTGGCCGCAGGTCCCCCGGGTGGGTAGTCAAATTCCTGGCTGAGACTGCCTCCATCAACGGCCAGATTAGCCCTATAAGCCAGATTGCTAAAAAATTTTCCCAACTCCTGGGCATGATCACCCATATGACGTGAAACCTTGGCACGATCTGCTGCACGCTGCTGATCCTTCGCAGGGCGGGTATCGCTGGTGGTGCGGTAGCCACGCAATAAAAGCAAATCCTGCAAGCTAAGAACATCCTGCATTGATTCTTGTGAGGGCTTTGCATCCATCCAGTCGATAGTCTGATTCTGGGTGTCAGCATAAATTGCCTTGTAGCTACCAGTGCCAGAGCCCAAAAGTGCAAGCTCCTGATGAATCGCCAAAACCATCAGCTTGGTTCCACCGGTAATATGAAAAATTACGTCTTTGCCATCCAATGAATCGTTTGCCAGTTTGGCTGCACTTGCGGTTATGGTCTCTGGATTTTTGTCATCGAAATTAAGACAGCGCACACTTGCCACGTATGGTGCCAATGCAGCTTTAAGATCGTCTCCACTTTTCTGAGCTTTCATGGCCGGCGTTTCCAGAATCCACACTTCCTGAGCCCCATACTGCTTCAGCGGTATAAAGTTAGCAGCGTTCTGCCCGGTGGCTATGCAAACATGTATTACCGTCATGACGGTTTATCTCCCTTATTCAGTACAGATTTAACATGGAACTGTTTGATATATGCTCCCATTCTCACCAAATCAGCAACGCTTAATTCACGTCCTCGCATTTCAAAAGGTACTGCCAAGCTCAGGTGCCAATATGTCGCCCCTTTAGCGCATACCTCTGCAGCAAGGTGAACGGGCAAACTACCTATAACTGTGTCGCCAGACTTGATTTCATCGATAACAAAATGCGAAGTAAATCTGCTTACATTCAACTTATTCTGTTTCGCCCACTCTACGGCGCCAGGATGCCGCGACACGAAATGAGTTGCCATCAATTCGTGCCTCTAAGGGCGGCAAGTTTGAGTTTCTTCCGTTGATCTTTGGCATCCCAGGGAGTTATGACCTTTGGCATCCATTGCTCCAAGGTATCCGCCAAAGCTGCTTTATCGTTACTTGACCATTCACCTGACTCAAGGGCCATCCTGACCAACTTCGCGGCCTCCTGGTAAATCGGACCCGGATTACCAGCGCTGTAGTTTTGCTTTTTAAAGTTGCCTCCAACAATTTTGGCCTCAAGGTCTTGACAAATCTGACGCCACTCTTCGATCGACCTGGCCTGAGGCGACATGCGGGCCAGCTCCTCTGCCCTTTTTTCCAACATTTGAATCTCAGCCAGTCTATTCAACTCCCTGGTAGCAGCCTCAGCTGCCAATTCAGATTTGCGCTGCAGATCGCGAGCCTTTTCCAATTCAAATTGTTTTCGCAGTTGGCCCATGTCTGGTCTACCACTTGACTGAGATTCGCACCAGGATTTGAGCTGTCCAAATTCCTGCTCACCTGGATCAATCTCAACAAGAGCCCACCCAAAAGGAAGGAGATGCTTTCGTTCAGACTCATTTTCGGCTGCCAGCCAGACTGTCTTTGTCGTACTTTCAAAAGTGGGCTTTTGCCCCCTTGCTCCCATGATCTTGATTTGAGCAACTCCTTCACCTGACAGAGTTTTATTGTCTGCTCCACCATACCTGCCCAAACGAATCAAAAATGCATCTCCGTTGCTCAGCTTGGCTTTCAAATCACCCGCAAGCAATTTCTCTATGCTCTGCTTCCAGCTTGGGTTTACCAGGCCGCGTCCGTCCAATAGCGCTAGTTCGCGCTTCAATCGGGTCAGGTTATATGCATTGGCTTGGCGAGCGATATTGCGGAAATTGGTCGGACGCAGATCGGGGGCCGGAGTATTTTTGGGATCAACATGATCACCTAGTAATGGCAGAACAGCGTCTGCAACAAAGGCGCGGTATTGACCATGCAAAATGCATTCTTTGCGAGTGGCTATCCCCTTTGGCGTTACTTCGATACCATCCTTGATAACTTCCTTCTTCTTCAGATTTACTGCATAAAGAACTCCTCTGGCGGGGTCGCATTGCGGCGCCGGCATCAGGTCCGCTACTTTTAGAAGCCTCAGCAAGCTGGTTTTGTAATCTCCAACCAATCGATTTTCCAGTCCAGTGCTCGATTTAGCTTCGCCGTTAAATTTATATTGAATGTCCTGCGGAATTTTGCCGTCATTGAGGTCATCAATCCATGCAGTACGAATCGCACCCTTGAAGCTACTGCCTGGTATATAAGAAACGGAACGCTCCCCGGTATAACTGCAACGCTCAATGAAAAACAAGTTAAACACGCTGTTACCGTTGGCCTCGATGTTCACTGCCCTTCCCACATCCCGCTCGTATTTGTCTGCGATGCCTTTACTCACTGGCATGAGTACATCTGCATGCACCTTGAAAAACTGAGCGTTCTCCCGAAAAAAACGCTGGATCCCAAGGAGCGAAGCACGATTGCCAGCTTCCGACAATTTTGCACGCTGTGCATCGTTAAGAACAGCCCTGCTAGGGTCAAATCCATACAGGACGCCGTCAACTATCACGTAGTTGGTAGGCTCAAAGTCTTCTCCGCAACCAATATGTATTGGCGACAACGGGGTCAGCGCAAGTCGGTGCGTCTTCAGGAAGGCATTCATTGAATAGTCTCCGTAGTCCGCGAAATAGGTATAACAGGAGCGTATCCTTGATGCACAGTCTCAGGCATAGCGGTCGACACTGGGTTATTGACACCACCTATTCCCTGCCCGATAAATTGTCGGCTGATGTCAATGGTGTCTGGCCAAAATACGCTACCTGCCTTTGCCAACAAGACTGGACGCTTGAATGGATGCCCGGTCTGGACCGCTGCATCACCGTGACGCCCAAAACGGGTAACGACCTGATACGTGCTTCTCACCGGGCAAAAGCCAAGCCCCTGAGGTGCACACGGCCCTAGTGTGAGGTAACTGTTTGCATTTGCGACCGCGTCAGCTTTAAATACCTCCCCATCTCCCAAAAGTTCAAACTTGCCAAGACCAGCGCTGGCGTCCCGGCCATATCCAGAAAGTCCAATGTAAGCAAGTGCATCAGTGATCTCAGATAAACCAAGTCTCGAATCGTCAATCACGACGTACAGGTCAAATTGTGTATCAGGATGGAACCATATTTGCGATGCAACATATGGAGCGAAAGCACCCTCACCAGTCGTTCCTGTTCTGCGATTGATTGAGTTGTGAGGCTGGGCTCGATTAACCGAGTGCATTGCATCAGGCGTCAGGTCAGCGTCCGTTAGAGCCACGCTTTGCCATTGTGAGAACGGCAAAACCAGGTCCGAACTTTTAAGCCATTTTCTTTTCTTGAGGGACTTGCGGTCCGCTGAAACGCTGCTTTCGGTTGCTTGCCACAAATCAGATGGCACGTTTGGCAATGGAACATACCCCCGCGGCAGTGCATCCGCTACAACTGCAAATGGCTGCGCATTCGTGTAGCCCTCCAGCAGTTCAACGAGGCGAGAGTTTCCCATTTGTCGACGCAATGTCCAACACAATTGGCCGAATAAAGTATCGCCCGCCAGTGGAGTACCGAAAGCACTCAACGGACGAAGGCTGAAGCGGTATGTCTGCATCGCGGTTATAGATATCAGGAACCGGCACCGTCAAAGGGTCGGATTGCGTCCAAACGTCCCTGAGAATCTGCACCGTCTATACGCAAATCAACAAAACGGATTTTTCCGTATCCACGCGAACCGGAACCTCCCACGCTATCCAACTCCAAAAGTTTCAGTCCCTGCAACACCGTATTCAAGAGTTCCTCACCATCTCCATCAAGCTTCTTCAAGGAGAGCCGGAAGTCAAATTGAGCACCTGCTGGCACACGCTCAGTCTGTCGGGGATGCTCGGCAACTCCGGAAATACGATTGATCCGGTTTTCGCTCTTCACTTCGGTCAGCGAAAAGTTATCTTCGCGCATCTGCTTTTCCCAGGCGGGGGTAAGACTGCAGTCCCAAAAAGAGACCCTGGTCGGACCCATTGCATCCATCTGCTCGACACCAACCTTGGCATCACCGCTAATGCCAAAGAGCTGAAGAATGCGCTTAACGTCGGACTTCACTTTACCGCTGGCTTTCTCGTAGTCCGCCCAACCCAAAGCATCCTCTCGCACGGCACCACTACGCCACTCGAGCAAGCTACGCATTTTCCCCTTGATGCTGGAGCCCGGTATGTAAGGAGATTGCGTGTGAGGGTGCTTGATGACCGTGTTGTCGACACCTCCAATATGCATTTC
>Ga0007854_10002701_pt1 | contig 10925 bp, 15 predicted proteins | sample CryBogCBH12Aug08_FD_60382 | JGI IMG/M metagenome (GOLD analysis project Ga0007854, IMG submission 60382) | Freshwater microbial communities from Crystal Bog, Wisconsin, USA - CBH12Aug08 | ecosystem: Environmental > Aquatic > Freshwater > Lake | place: Crystal Bog, Wisconsin, USA | collected... | reverse complement strand
GGCCAACCGCCGGGCGATCTCGGTTTTGCCAACCCCGGTTGGGCCGATCATCAGAATATTTTTTGGCAGCACCTCTTCGCGCAGCGCTTCCGGAAGTTGCTGGCGTCGCCAGCGGTTGCGCAGCGCGATGGCCACAGCGCGCTTGGCATCGCCTTGGCCAACAATGAAGCGATCCAGTTCCGAGACAATTTCCCGAGGCGTAAAAGCAGAGATCATAAAATTTCCACAATGAAGTTGGTGTTGGTAAAGACACAAATTCCCGCCGCAATCCCCATCGCCTTACGGGCAATGGCTTCGGCCTCAATTCCATCGATATCCACCAGCGCACGCGCTGCGGCAAGAGCGAAATGTCCACCCGAACCAATGCCGATCAACCCATCCTCGGGCTCCAAAACGTCACCGGTACCGGTCAGAACCAGCGACACCGACCGGTCTGCCACGGCCATCATCGCTTCAAGTCTGCGGAGATAACGGTCGGTGCGCCAGTCTTTGGCCAATTCGACACAGGCCCGGGTCAACTGACCAGGGTGCTTTTCAAGCTTAGCCTCAAGGCGCTCAAACAAAGTGAAGGCATCGGCGGTCGCGCCGGCAAAGCCGCCAATGACCGAGCCGTCTCCTAATCTGCGGACCTTGCGGGCATTGGCCTTGATGATGGTATTGCCAAGCGAGACCTGTCCGTCGCCGGCAATAACGACTTGGTCGTTTTTGCGCACCGCCAGAATCGTGGTGCCATGCCAAATTGGGTTGGTCGTCATAAATCCTCTGATGCCGGTCGTGGCCAAATTCCAAGCGCGAAAGCGCGGAGCGGCATGATAAACCGCGTCCGCGTTGGTGGCGATGAAGAAAAGCCGGATTATGCCAAATTGGGCACAGGCAACATCAGGGTGGCAGGGGGGGTGTCTTTATTATCGTCTGGAGCGGCCTCCCGGCGATTAATTTTTCCGCTGCATTTGGCGCCCCGTTGCAGGCTTAAGCGATCGCAGAAGATATCGCCTTTGATCTCGGCGGTGCCGCCAATGTCCAGAGAGCAACCGGAGACCTGTCCTTCGATGGTTCCCTGCAGCGAGGCCTGTTCAGCCACCATAAGACCGGTGAGGCGTCCGCCCTTAAGCACGACAAGCTTTTGACAGCGGATGGTCCCAATCACTTTGCCGGCCAGATGAATTTCGCCGCCGCTGAACAAATCGCCCGTGATCTCGCAGCCTGGGCCGATAATTGACAGTGGCATGGCCCGTTTTTGAGCCTTTCGGGACATCGCGAACATGGCCGCCGTCTCCTTTATATGAGGATCAATAAAAAGGTATCTGGGGCTGGTCATCCGCGTTCATGCGCTGGGCCAGCAAACTCTCGATTGAGCTTATGGCCTGTTCGACGGTCATGGCGATATCACTCAGTTGGGCCGCCTCAAGGTCCCGCCGCAGGTCTTCCAACAAAAGCAAATTCCGCTGCAATTGCAGGGCATGGCGCCGATCCGCCTCTTGTCTGGCAAAGTCATGCATCTTTGATCTGGCCGCCTGAAGGATAGGGAAATACCAATAAAGCTGAGCCTGACACATCCTTTGCGCGCAGGTATGTGAAGAGCTTCACGTTTTGTCAGGAAATTTTGCACGCCCGGCTCTGGCCTTGGGGGCTAGCAAAACAGCGTTCTTCCTGGTACTTACAGACCCCGACAGGAGGGACGTGCCATGCGCCAAGCCACCATCGAGCGCAAGACCACGGAAACCCGTATACGGGTCACCGTTGCCTTGGACGGGAAGGGTCACTATCAGGTGGATAGTGGCATAGGGTTCCTTGATCATATGCTTGAGCAACTGTCACGGCACAGTCTGATCGACCTCAGCCTGAAAGCTGAAGGTGACCTGCATATTGATGCCCACCACACGACCGAAGACAGCGCCATCGCCATTGGTCAGGCTCTGGCCCAGGCCTTGGGGGAACGTACGGGCATTTGCCGTTATGGCGATGCGCTCATTCCCATGGACGAAACCTTGACCCGGGTGGCTTTGGATTTATCCAACCGGCCCTATCTGGTTTGGAAGGTGGCGTTCAGCGCGGATCGCTTGGGCAGCATGGATACCGAACTTTTTCGCGAATGGTTTCAAGCCTTTGCGCAAGCCGCCGGCATCACCTTGCATGTTGAAACGCTGTATGGCACCAACAACCATCATATCGTCGAATCCTGCTTCAAGGGTTTGGCGCGGGCCTTGCGCCAGGCCATCACCGTCGATCCGCGCAAAGGGGATGCGGTTCCCTCGACCAAGGGCACGCTTGGCGGATCGCTGTGACAACGGTTCTGATCGATTACGGGTCGGGTAATTTACGCTCGGCGGCCAAGGCTTTTGAGCGGGCGGTGGCCGAGGCCGGATTGGGCGGGGCCGTCAAAGTTACGGCCGACCCTGATCTGGTTCGTCGTGCTGAACGCATCGTCTTGCCCGGTGTTGGTGCCTTCGCCGATTGTCGCCGTGGTCTTGATGCCCTTCCGGGAATGACGGAAACGCTTGTCGAACAGGTCCTGGAACGGGGCAAACCCTTCCTGGGTATCTGCGTCGGCATGCAGCTGATGGCCCAATGGGGCCGCGAACATGGAAATCATCCTGGCTTGGGCTGGATTGAAGGCGAGGTTGCGCCGCTTCAGCCCGCCGATCCTAGCCTTAAGGTGCCGCATATGGGGTGGAATGACCTAAGGTTTGAACCGGGCCGCCACCCTTTGCTGGCGGGTCTGGAACCGGGGGCACATGCCTATTTCGTTCACAGCTATCAGTTTGTCGCCTCTGCGGCCGATGTTTTGGCGGATGTTGACTATGGCGGGGCGGTGACCGCCATGGTTGGCCGCGCCAATATGGTGGGGACCCAGTTTCATCCGGAAAAGAGCCAGGCCACGGGTCTGGCGGTGATAACCAATTTTTTGCGCTGGCGGCCAAGATGATCCTTTATCCGGCCATCGATCTAAAAAATGGAGCCTGTGTTCGCCTGGTCAAAGGGGATATGGCCGCGGTCACCGTTTTCAATACCGATCCTGCCGCCCAGGCCCTCAGCTTTGCCGAGGCCGGCTGTCAATGGATCCATGTGGTGGATTTGGATGGGGCCTTTGCCGGTCAGCCGGTCAATGGTCAGGCGGTGGACAGGATTCTTGGGGCGGTCACGCTGCCGGTCCAGCTGGGGGGCGGTATCCGTGATCTCGCGACCATCGAAAGCTGGATCAAGCGCGGCGTAGCCCGGGTGATTCTCGGGACCGTCGCCCTTCGGGACCCCGCTTTGGTCAGACAGGCCTGTGCCCGCTTTCCCGGCAAAGTGGCGGTGGGCATTGATGCCCGTGGGGGCAAAGTGGCGGTGGAAGGTTGGGCGGAAACCTCCGAGGTCAGCGCGATGGACTTGGCGCTTCGTTTCGAGGATGCCGGTGTTTGCGCTATCATCTATACGGATATCGATCGCGATGGCCTGTTGTCGGGACCCAATATCGAGGCGACCGCGCAGCTTGCCGAAGGCTTGACCACGCCGGTGATCGCGTCTGGTGGCGTGGCCTCTCTTTCAGATTTGTTGGCTTTGAAGGCCCGCGCGTCGGTCGGGATCCAGGGGGTCATCTCCGGCCGGGCGCTTTATGACGGCCGGATCGATCTCAAAGCCGCCTTGGCGGCGTTAAGGGATGGACGCTGATGCTGAAGATGCGGATTATTCCCTGTCTGGATGTCAAAGATGGCCGGGTTGTCAAAGGGGTCAATTTCGTTGATCTGGTGGATGCCGGTGATCCGGTGGAACAGGCGCGTCTTTACGATCAAGCCGGCGCCGACGAACTGACCTTTCTGGACATCACCGCCTCGTCGGACCAGCGCGATACCATTTTAGACGTGGTGTCGCGCACGTCTGAACAATGTTTTATGCCATTGACCGTCGGCGGTGGTGTACGCAGCATTGAGGATATTCGCCGCTTGCTGTTGGCTGGCGCTGACAAGGTTTCGATCAACACCGCCGCCGTGCATCGCCCGGACTTTGTCGGGGAGGCCGCCCAAAAATTTGGCAGTCAATGTATTGTTGTCGCGATCGATGCCAAGCAAAGCGCCCCGGGGCGCTTTGAAATCTTTACCCATGGCGGCCGTCAGGCCACCGGGTTGGATGCCGTGGATTGGGCCCGGCGTATGGTGGATTTGGGTGCCGGGGAAATCCTGTTGACCTCGATGGATCGGGATGGCACCCGTCGCGGCTTTGATATCCCGCTGACCCGGGCCATTGCCGATGCCGTGACGGTTCCGGTGATTGCCTCCGGGGGGGTTGGCAGCTTGGATCATCTGGTCGAAGGGATCAGAGATGGCCATGCCACGGCGGTTTTGGCCGCCTCAATTTTTCATTTCGGTCAGTTTTCTATCGCTCAGGCCAAGGCGCATATGCGTTCGGCCGGTATTGCGGTGCGCTTGGATTAATACGGATTAGGGAACAGCCAATGAGCGCAGACAATGGAAAAATCATCGACCAGCTCTTTGCAACCATTGTCAGTCGCAAAGGTGGCGATCCCGAAAAGTCCTATACCGCCCGTTTGCTGTCCCGGGGACCGCGCAAAGTCGCCCAGAAGCTGGGCGAGGAAGCGGTGGAAACCGTCATCGCCGGCCTGACCGAAGGTCCCGAGCGTTTGGTAAGCGAAAGTGCCGATCTGCTTTATCATTTACTGGTCTTTTGGGCCATCAGCGACGTTACGCCCGATCAGATTTGGGCCGAATTGCAAAAGCGCAAGCTGATCGGTGGCCTGGATGAGAAAAAAGCGCGCAAAAGCTGAAGAGGGCGCCATGACCTATGATGACAGTAATATTTTTGCCAGGATCCTGAGGGGCGAAATCCCCTGCAAGAAGGTCTATGAAGACGATTTTGCGCTGGCCTTTCATGATATTCAGCCGCGCGCGCCTGTGCATGTCCTGGTGATTCCCAAGGGCCCCTATGTCTGCATGGCTGATTTCACCGCGCAAGCGCCGGAATCCTTGATCGCCGGCTATTTCCGTGCGGTAGGCGCCGTTGCCCGGCAGCTGGGACTGGAAGACAGCGGATATCGCCTGCTGGTTAATACCGGCGGCGATGCGCATCAGGAAGTCGCCCATTTGCATGTTCATATTTTTGGCGGTCGCAAGCTGGGGCCGATGCTGGCCAAATCGTGACCAGCGACTCTTTGCGATCGCAGGCGCAGAAAACAGCCGATAGGGTGGGGCGAGCAATGTTCGCCCGCGATCATGTTTCGCATGCCCTGGGTATTGTGCTGCAGGAAATCCGTCCCGGTTATGCAAAGCTCACGATGCGGGTAACGCAGGCCATGCTCAATGGCCATGGCACCTTGCATGGCGGGATGAGCTTTACCCTGGCTGACACGGCCTTTGCCTATGCCTGCAATGCCTATAACCAAAATGCCGTAGCCCTTGGGTGCGACATCATCTATCCGGCCGCCGGCCGGGAAGGCGACGATTTGACCGCCGAAGCCAAAGAATGCCTGTTGGCAGGGCGGACCGGCGTTTATGACGTCGCCGTCAGCAACCAGGATGGGGTGGTGCTGGCCTTGTTTCGCGGCCAATCCCGAAGGATCGAAGGCCAGATTGTGCCGCCCGAGGCTGTTTAACGATTGCCGCGCTGGCGAAAGCTCAGCGCTTCGGCGATATGAGCCCGCCCAATGACGTCCTCTTCGGCAAGATCGGCGAGGGTGCGGGCCACCCGCAAGACCCGATGATAGCCGCGTGCCGAAAGGCCCAGACGCAGCGCCGCATCCTGCAGCAGCTGCTGGCCTTGGCGGTCGGGGGTGGCCACCTCGGTCAAGAGGTCGCCATCGATATCGGCATTGCAAAGAAGCGCTGAGCGATCGCCCAGCTGCCGATAGCGTTGGTGTTGACGGGCCCGGGCTGCGGCGACTCGGACGGCAAGCTGAGCGGATCGTTCAGCCGGGGGGGGAACAGCCAAATCGGCTGGATTTACCGCTTTGACCTCAATATGAAGATCGATTCGATCTAGCAACGGTCCAGACAGACGGGCCTGATATTCGTTGGCGCAGTTTGGCGCCCGGCTGCAGCCCAGAGCCGGGTCGCCCAGATGGCCGCATTTGCAGGGGTTCATCGCCGCGACCAGTTGAATGCGGGCCGGATAGGTCACATGGGCGTTGGCGCGGGCCACAGTTACCCGCCCGCTTTCTAACGGTTGCCTGAGCGCTTCCAGGGCATTGCGCGGAAATTCCGGCAATTCATCAAGGAACAGCACGCCATTATGTGCCAAGGAGATCTCGCCGGGCCGTGCTCGGGCGCCTCCACCAACCAGAGCGGCGGCCGAAGTTGAATGGTGCGGATCGCGGAAGGGTCGGTGCTGCGATAACTGGCCACCGGTCAGTTGTCCGGCCAGGCTGTGGATCATGCCAACTTCCAAAGCCTCGGCCGGATCAAGGGGTGGCAGCAGCCCAGGAAGGCGATGCGCCAACATGGATTTGCCAGACCCCGGGGGCCCGATAAGACGGATATTATGCCGGCCGGCAGCGGCAATTTCCATGGCCCGCTTGGCACTTTCCTGACCTTTGATATCGGCAAAATCCAAAAAATGGGGCTGTGGCTCGGCCAAAGCGGGGTCGGGTGGGCTCAGCAATTGGGTGCCCTTGAAATGGTTGATCAGGGCCAGCAGGCTGTCCGGCGCCAATACGGCATTGCCTGACCATGCGGCCTCGCCGCCTTGCGCTGCCGGGCAAATCAGACCGCGCCCGCGGCCATTGGCGGCGATGGCCGCGGCCAGAATACCCGCCACCGGGGCCAGACGGCCATCCAGGCCCAATTCGCCCAACGCTGTGAATCCGGCAACATCCGCGCCCGGCAGGATGCCCATAGCCACGAGCAAGACCATGGCAATGGGCAAGTCAAAATGACTGCCTTCCTTGCTCAAATCGGCGGGGGCCAGATTGATGGTAATGCGTTTGGGGGGAAGGGCCAGGCCAAGCGCGTTGAGAGCCGCGCGAACACGTTCCCGGCTTTCGGCGACGGCCTTGTCCGGAAGTCCGACCAAAGTGAAGGCCGGAAGACCGCCGCCCAACTGGCATTGCACATCCACTGGGCTTACCTCAATGCCCTGGAAAGCGACGGTTTCAATGCGGGCGATCATGGGTGGTTATATTCTGATAATCTTTAAAGCTGTGTCAGAGGCAGAAATACACGTAAAGAGTTTGTCAGGCAAGTGATTGAAATTGATCGGTTGATTGCTATCTTTAAATGCCAGACGAGGAAGATTTGCAGATGTGGCCGTCTCTTAACAACAAAACGACGATCCCGGAACCGCGCCATTGTTTGCCGGGACGGGCCGTTCCGCTGGAGCTGCCGGGGACACATTATGTCAATGGGCGGACGCTGGCAGGCCCCTATCCCGACGGTGCCGAACGGGCCCTCTTCGCCATGGGTTGTTTCTGGGGCGCCGAGCGGCTGTTCTGGAGCAAACCCGGTGTGTTGGTTACGGCCGTCGGCTATGCCGGAGGCACGAGCTTAAACCCACTATATGAAGAGGTCTGCAGTGGCAAAACCGGCCATGCGGAAGCGGTGCTGGTGGTTTTCGATCCGAAGCAGGTCGAATATGCCCGATTGCTGGCTGCCTTTTGGGAATCGCACAACCCCACCCAGGGCATGCGCCAGGGTCATGATATCGGCACACAATATCGTTCGGCGATCTTTGCAACTTCGGCCGAGCAGCAAAATATTGCCGACGGCATGCGGGCGTTTTACCAGAAAAAATTGACCGCCGCCGGGTTTGGCACCATCACCACGACAATTTCCGGCGAGGTGCCTTTCTATTTTGCCGAGAATGATCACCAACAATATCTGGCAAAAAATCCAAACGGCTATTGTGGACTTGGTGGGACCGGGGTGACGTGCCCGCTGGCCTGACTATTTTTCCAGCAAGCTGTGAACGGCGGCAAACACCTGTTCCGGCGTGATGGCCCGCATACAGACGGGATCGCGGCAGGGCGTTTTGCGATGATTGGCGGCAGACACGCAGGGCGAGCAGGCTAATCCGGCGCTGATCGCATGACCTCTGCCCAAGGGTCCGTATAAGGCCGGCGTCTCCGGCCCAAAGAGCACCACCGTTGGCAATCCGGTGACTCCGGCAAAATGACCAGGACCGGAATCGTTGGTGATCATCGCCGCAGATAGCGCATACAGCCAGGGCAATTCGGCCAATTGCTGGCGGCCGGCGAAATTGATCATGCGCGGATGGGCGACCATGCCACGCAATTGTTCGGCCTCGGCCGCTTCGTCCGGGGCACCGGTAATCAAGATCAGCAGATCGTCCCAGCTGCCGAGCAGGGCCCGGGCCAGCGCGGCAAAATTCTCCTGCGGCCAGCGCCGTTGCGGCAATAATTCGCTGGCATTGGGATTAAGCAAGACAATGCGATGGCGTGCACTGTCATAGGCCGGATAAATTTCGGCAATTCTTTGCCGCATGGCGGTCCGCCCTTCCTCAGGGACCGTAACCTGCGCAAGGGTCAGTTCATCGTCGCTGATGCAGGTTTTGGAATAGGGAAGTTCCGGCGCGGCGGCGGCCAAGGCGTTGACCAGCGCAATGAAATTCTTGGCGATATGTATATGCGGATTGTAAGCGACAGCATGGCTCAGCATTTCGCCGCGATAGAGGCCTTCACCATGAAAGCGGTGAAAGCCAACCCGATGAGCGGCACCGCTCAGTCCGGTCAGTAAAGCGGTAAATCGCGAAAAAAGCTCAAGATCGATAACCGAGTCAATGCGCTTGGCGCGGGTCCAGCGCAGAAAGCCCAGGGTGTCGCTGGCCAAATGAGTCAGACGATCGGCGCGGATCGTATAAATATTTGCTTCGGGAACGGTCTTAAGCAGGGCCAGACTGGCGACATTGCTGCGGAAGATGACAAAGAACAATTCCGCACCAAACAGCCGGGCGGCTTTGCGCATCGCCGGGTCTGCCAAAATCGTACTGCCCATTTCCGAAAGTTCGACGAACAGGATGCGTCTTGGCACTTGGGTCCGGGGGCGCAGCCGACCGCTCAGCCATAGCCCGACGGTCGCCAAAAAGCACAGCGGTATGCCGACCCAATGGTCTATGGCCCGCATGGTATCGACTTTCATTTTGCTTAAAGGCTCCTGGTTCCAAGGCTGGTTGATGCGGCCGGGCTGGCTTTCGGCAGTTGGGCGCGTTTGGCTTCGATGGCATCCCAGATCACCGATTCCAGGCAAACGCCGTCAAAGCGGTTTATTTCCTGCAATCCGGTGGGCGAAGTCACATTGATCTCGGTCAGATAGTCGCCAATGACGTCAATGCCGACGAAAAGCAGGCCCCGTTCTTTCAGGGTGGGGCCAATGGCGGCGCAAATAGCCCGGTCGCGGGCCGTCAGAGTCGCTTTTTCGGCCCGTCCGCCGACATGAAGGTTAGATCGGGCCTCCCCGACCATCGGCACCCGGTTGACCGCGCCAGCCGGCTCGCCATCGATCAAAATAATGCGTTTATCACCGCGACGGACTTCCGGCAAATAGCGCTGGACCATCAGCGGTTCGCGGTAAAGTTGGGTAAAGACCTCGAGCAGCGCGTTCAAATTGTCATCGCTGGGCGTGATATGGAAGACGCCGGCCCCGCCATTGCCAAACAGCGGCTTTAAGATAATTTCGCCATGTTCGGCGCGAAACTCCGTAATTTGCCGGCGGTCCGCGGAAATCAGTGTGGGCGGCATGACCTCGGGAAAATGCGTCACCAGCAGCTTTTCAGGAGCGTTTCGAACATGGAACGGATCATTGACCACCAGGGTCCGCGGGTGGATATGTTCAAGTAAATGGGTCGCGGTAATATAGGCCAGATCAAAAGGCGGGTCCTGCCGCATCAGAACGATATCCACACTGGACAGGTCCAACTGCTCGGCCTCGCCCAAAATGGCATGATTGCCATGTTCGCGCTGAACCTTGAGTGGCCTGGCCCAGGCGGACAATTTTCCCGCCCGAAGGCTCAGATGCTGGGGCAAATAATGAAAGAGCCGATGGCCCCGCCGCGCGGCTTCCAAAGCCAGGACAAACGTGCTGTCGGCATCAATATTGATGGTTTCGATGGGATCCATCTGAATGGCGACGGACAAATTCATGCCGACATTTCCTTATTTTCAGTGTCGTTGGTGCGACCGACTACATGCTCTGGCGGTGCGGGTCAGTTTTCAGCAGGACATGATTGACCACCCGTTTGACATTATCGATGTTGCGGGCATGGGCGATGACTTTGTCCAATTCTTCGGGGCTGCGGGCAATGCCCATCAAATAGACCACGCCATTGACGACATCCACCGTGTAATTGATGTTACGGATCTGTTGATCGAACATCAGCCTTGTCCGCAGATTGTTGGCAATCCAGACATCGCGGCTGAAATCAAAAAAACCTGACTGATCGGTGACCTGGATTTCGTCGATGACCTGACGCACGCCGGCGGCCTGCCAGGCCAACCGAACCGCCTCAATCCGAGACTCAGGCTTTTTAACCGAACCGGTCAGCAAGACGCGGCCTTCGGTGACCGAGGTCGAAATATCGCTGAAGAGCGACCAGTCATTTTCCAGCCAAGAGGAATTGATCGACGCGCGAATTTTCGTGTCGTCAACCGCCGATTCAAGCCCGCGCTCCTGGACGCTTCCGGTGCCGACAGCGGCCGCGCCACTGATCAGGCTGCCGGTCACCGGATCGCAAGCCGTCACCGAAATAAGCAAAAACATCAAGGAAGCGGGGATGAATAAGGGGCGGATCACCATGGTAAATCCTCAACTGCTGAAATTGACTGGCACAGTGTATCGGCTTAGACCTCTTCCCGCCAAGCGTCCATCAGATGACGGGGCCAGCGCCATGGCCTCACCAGCACAACGTCAAAACGCGGGTTCAGCGCTGCCAAATCGGGGCGTTGGGCCAGAAAGGCGGCCGCGGCGCGGCAAAGTCTTTGC
>Ga0007854_10002700_pt1 | contig 10926 bp, 10 predicted proteins | sample CryBogCBH12Aug08_FD_60382 | JGI IMG/M metagenome (GOLD analysis project Ga0007854, IMG submission 60382) | Freshwater microbial communities from Crystal Bog, Wisconsin, USA - CBH12Aug08 | ecosystem: Environmental > Aquatic > Freshwater > Lake | place: Crystal Bog, Wisconsin, USA | collected... | reverse complement strand
TCACTGATTTATTGGAGCGTGGCGCTTTAGTGAAATCGGATTCTGGGGGTCGGAGTACTAGCTATGAATTGCAGTCACCAGCAAAGTCAAAATAACTCTGAATACTTACTTTCACCCGCTAGATCTTCAAGCCAATCCTTGCCATGCGAGCTTCAATTTTTTCCTGAGCCCAAGGCGTAATATTCACATACTCAATTTTTTTGTATGGGTACTTACGAATGGTAGCCGCATGCAGGCCAATGAGCTCATTGGCAATAATAACCCCCGGCTCATCTAGGGTAACTACATCTACAGCAAGCTCGGTACTCCCACATAGAATTTTGAAGATCCCAGAATCTCTTGGATTGGGCAGCTCTTCAATAATGAAATACAAGACCCCATCCTGGTATACGGGGTCTAAGAATGAATCTATAAAAAATTTCTTGAGCCCAGAAAGAAATGCTTTAACTGCCATGATCCATCCCCATTTCAAAAAAGCATCAAGATCATAGTGCAAGAATCCATCTTAAATAGGGTGCTCATGGTTTAGGAATTCCCCCCCCCATTCCAATCTACTGCATCGCCATTGGGTTGATATCCCGGCACTAATTTTTTGAGCATCCCTCTAATCAACTGGGCATCACATGCATCCAAGGCGATATTAAGCTTTTCGAGCTCTTGCTGTAAATCACCCCAAGACAAGAACTCTTCATGCGCCTTCATGATTTTGGGGTGAGCCGTTGGCTGTGGATTATCACCAATCAGGAGCTCTTCATAGAGCTTTTCCCCTGGGCGCAAACCAGTGACAGCAATCTCAATGTCGCCATGAGGGTGATCTTCATCTTTGACCAACAGACCTGATAAATACACCATCTTGACAGCCAAATCATGAATACGCACGGGCTCACCCATGTCTAATACAAAGACATCACCCCCAACAGCCATGGCACTGGCTTGAATCACCAACTGCGCCGCCTCAGGAATCGTCATGAAATAACGCGTCACTTCAGAATGTGTCAGAGTAATGGGGCCGCCTGCTGCAATTTGAGCACTAAAAAGTGGTGCTACTGACCCCGATGAGCCCAACACATTACCAAATCGCACCATCGAAAAATTGGTTGAATGATCGTCTTTAATATCTGCCATTGCCTGTAAAACCAGTTCAGCAATGCGCTTGCTAGCACCCATGATATTCGTTGGTCTGACAGCCTTATCAGTGCTCACCAAAATAAAGTTGCTTACACCGCACTCTAAGCTCGCTTGGGCGCAGGTGAATGTTCCAAATACATTATTCCGAATCCCTTCAGCAGGATTTTGCTCAACCAAGGGAACATGCTTATAAGCCGCCGCATGAAAGACCGTAGTTGGCTGATGAGCCCTAAAGATCTTTCGCAGCAAATCGCTATCTCGAACTGAAGCTAAGCAAGCCACCAACTTGATTGGCAAAACTGGATGAGGCAGCAAAGCTTGGTCATCACCGCCATTCGCCAAATGATTCCCATTAGGCCCGGTAATAACCCTCTTTAATTCTTCATAGATTAAATAGAGGGAGTGTTCACTACTATCAATCAGGATTAATGATTTAGGAGAAAATTTAATAATCTGACGGCATAGCTCGCTACCAATGGAGCCGCCGGCTCCGGTTACCAATACAACTTGGTCGCGAATATTTTTTTCTAATAGTCCGACTGCAGGCGGAACCACTGCTCTTCCGAGCAAATCATTCATATCTAGATCATGTAAGTCTGAAATCCTCACCCGACCAGAGGCCAAATCAATCAATCCCGGTAAAGTGCGAACACGTACACCACATCCGTGTAATGAGGCGATAATTTCGCTTCTGCGATTTTGACTCGCAGAAGGAATAGCCAGAAGCACATCTGTAATATCTAGTCGACGAATCAGCTCATGTAGGCCCGTATTGGTGTGGACAGTAATTCCATTAATCGTACTTCCCTGCAAATGAGCATCATCATCAATAAAACCTTTGACCAACATTTCTTTATTACTAGATATACCCAATGCCAATTGACGACCTGCTGAGCCGGCGCCATAAATCAGCACAATAGGTTGAGCTCGGTGAAATGATTTTTGAACACTATTGATGCTGCCCAACCAATAGCGCACAAAGTATCGACTGGTGCCAATTCCGATAAATAAGAGGATGGGCTGAATGACGCCAATTGACCGAGGCACGTCATCTACTCCAAAGAGTGTAAATGTGCAGAAGAATAAGCCCGTGTAAATGAGGAAAACGCGCGCCATTGAAGCGAGTGCAGCCGAGCCAACATATCTAAAAATAGCCCGGTATAAGCCAAAAGAAATAAAGAGGGGAAATGAAAATCCAATGGCAGCAATGAGAACTATCCACTGCTGACCTTGAATTTGACCCCACTGGTCTAAGCGAAGACCAAAAGCTAGCCAAACACTGAATGCGCAAATAAGGACATCACAGTACATTACTACGCCCCTCTTCACTGAGCGAGGCAGATTTAATAATGACTGTTTAGTTGCGTTAATTGGCACGATTATAATTATAAATTACATAGCCAAATGAAAGGGGATATGGGTGTGCATGACTCAGATTAAGAACTCTTATCTGAAAATATACTCAAAATAACCAATTCTTAGCGACAAGCTATCTGCCAAGAGCGAATAGTGAAGCAAAAAAGATGGGGAAGGCGCTACTAATTTCCAAAATTAATGGGAAACCCCAGATCGCCGGACCACCTTTAAAAAGGTTAGGCCCAATATCTTCATATCAAGCCAGAAAGACTGCTTCTGAAGATACTCCACCTCATATTGCACTTTGATTGGAATAGATAATTCATCACGACCATTTACTTGCGCCCATCCCGTTAATCCTGGCATCAACTTATCCACACCATATTGGGTTCGCAGCGCAATTAAATCATCTTGATTGAACAGTGCTGGACGGGGTCCCACAAAGCTCATATCGCCAACCAAAATACTCCATAGTTGGGGTAATTCGTCTAAGCTTGATTTTCGTAAAAATGAGCCAACTGGTGTTAAATATTGGCCCGAGTCAGAAAGTAGGTGGGTAGCTACTGCGGGGGTGCCTACCTGCATCGTGCGAAATTTTGGCATACTGAACATTACATTACCCCTACCTATGCGGTCAGACCAGTAAAGGACATGGCCAGCAGAAGTTAATCGAACAACAGTTGCAATAATCAAAATTGGTAGAGAAAGCAGGATTAAAAAAAGCAAACCCAGAATAAGATCAAAAATTCTTTTCATTTAAATAGTATCAGAACATAGAAATTTTATTAAAAGAAAATATAGCGCAAAGGATACTTAAATTCTTACTGCAAATCTCTGGCCACCATACCAGAGATGCATTCGATGAAACCTCTATACTTAAGCAATAATTTCATTTATCCAGCCTCTGATGCTATAACTTTGATATAGATCTAACCCAGGGGCTACAAATGGCTCATTAAAAAATGAGCTTGGTATGCTTGGCTTTTCCCTATCGATAATGCAAATATTGCTTGGATTGTATAAATCATATTCTTTAATGCCGTGATTTGTGGTGATTAATTTTTTATGGGCTCCAAAAGTTTCTAGCGTTCTCATCGTTAGTCCGGTCTGATTTGGATGCTCAATATCTAATATTGCCAAAGATTGAGAAAATTTTGATTGCACTTCATTTTTATGTAACGGCTCAAATTTAAATTCCCCAACCTTTGAACTGTGGTAAGCAGGCTTAGTTAGTTTATAGGCTTGGTAAACCCACCGTGCCTGGAGATAAAGATACCAATAACAACTTGAATCTGGTGGCAGATTTTTTTTCACTCTGTTAATAACCTCATATCTATCAGAATGTGCGGTTCCAATAAAGCTTAAGTGATAAGAAAAATCTAAATTTAATGACGGCTTATACCCCGGAGAGAAAAATAATGGTCTATGCTTAAAACCAAAATCTTTAGCACTTTTTTTATCAAAGCTAAGAACCTTATCAAACAATGAAATATTTTTCAAAATATTGGGGCGATTTTTTATTGAATCCCACATGTAAAGAATTAACTCAGCATTGGGATTATCAACTCGTAACCCACTCAACAACTTATACGAAACTGTTTGTCCATTGATAACTAAAATCTTGTCATACTTAGGTGCACTAAAATTTTTTAATAAATTTTGGTAATACCTATTTGTAAAGGGTAAAACGATGGAGGGACCTAGCTTTGTCAGCGCCTTTAGAGCTGTAGAATCAAACGGCCTATCTGGAAGCCAATCAACAATTGCGCCCTGTCGCTCCAACTCAAGCCGCACTTCATTTTCATAGCCAAAAAATTTTGGCATGATCAAGAGCACTCTTTTGCTAATTAACCCTTTATGACCATTCATTATTAATTTCCAATAATCCTTGCTGGCGCACCTACGGCTAATACATCATTCGGAATAGATGTTAAGACAACTGAATTGGCCCCAATCCTAACTCGATCACCAATCGTGACTGGGCCCAAAATAACTGCACCCGTTGATATGATGACTCCATTGCCAATAACTGGTCTGGATGATGCCAAATAAGAGAAGTCAAGCTCACGAGCGCCGATAGTAACTCCCTGATAGATGGTTGCATCCTCCCCAATTGATAAAGCCCCAATTACTATGCCACTTGTATGGGGGAAAAATAACCCCTTTCCAATTTCACATCGGATTCCAACCTCAAGCCCAAATAGGAAAAAATTAATAAGCGAAATAACTTTTGCTAGCGGGGTTAGCTTATATCGATAAAAAAGATAGGCGAGTCTGCAAAGTAAAACAGGGGTAAATCTTGGAGAAAACATACCGAGCCATATAATTACTCCGGGTTTAGTGCCAGACTGCACCCCCTGAAGTTCTTTTGCCCTCAATAGGTCTGCATAAAGAAAGGTGAAGAAACTAAAATTGATAGGTCGTCTCATACCCATTAACTACTTCACGGACCCCATTAAGCCTCTTGACGATAACTCGGACACCGATCTTGTATAGGCCTCCTTATCTTCAGCCGGGAGTTCAATGGCCCAGCCAAGAAAACGAGAAAGTCCGTCTGAAAATGAAACGCTTGGCGTGAAATCTAATAAGCCTTGAATTTTGGCGATATCAGCAATATTGTGGCGAATGTCGCCAATACGAAACTTGCCCGTCACCCCTATTGAGCTGTTACTTTTGAAATAATGCTTAATTTTCTCGGCTACAGTCATAACACTCGTAGGCTGTCCTGACCCTACATTCAAAGCCCCAACAAATTTTCCGTGGAAATTGATGCATCTTGCAGTGGCTTCAACCACATCATCTATATATACAAAATCACGGGACTCACATCCGTCCTCATAAATTTCAATAGGATGATTCTGACGGGCTAAATTTGAAAAAACTGCCAAAATTCCAGTGTAGGGATTTTTCAGAGATTGGCCCGGTCCATACACATTTTGATATCGCAAACCGAAAGTATTGATGTTGTGAGTATCTCCATATAGCAACACGGCCTGTTCTTGAACTTGCTTTGTCAACCCATAAAAAGACATGGGCTTAAATGGTGCTACCTCAGACGTGGCTACTAACGACACAAACTTTCCACAATCAGGGCAAATAGGATTAAAAACCCCCTGCTCCATCTCCTCTCTAATCCGCTGATGTGGATATACAGTGCCATGCTCTTCACATGAATAAGCCCCCTCGCCATAAACTGCTCGACTTGAAGCCACCACAATTGACTCAACAGAGCTTGCGCAATCACCATTCTGCAATAAATCAAGCAATACCGCCGTACCCTGAACATTTACACTAAAGTAGCGATCAATCTCATACATAGACTGCCCAGTTCCCGTTTCAGCAGCTAGATGCACAATTGAAGTTACGTCCCGCAATGCCTTCTTAAGAGAATCCTGATCACGTATATCAGCTTTAATTATTTCAGTGTGATTTTTTAAATTGCCATTTAAAAAATTATCGCCGTGAATCTGGGGGTTAAAGTTATCAAGAATTCGAACTCTTTTTCCTTCATTAACAAGCTTCAAGGCCAAAGATGATCCAATAAAACCGGCACCACCTGTAATCAGTATAGTCATATTATTGATAATTAGTAAGGGTTAATGCGAAAGAATTTTAAGATATTTGAAAAAATTCTTAACATAAATGGGGAATAACACAATAAAATCATAAATTTATTCTTATAAGGCAATTTAGCAATAGATGAAATATTCTTCGATTTATTATAAAATAAACTTTCTTTCATTATCCTATAGCATTTTATATAATCAAAATAACTTCCAACTCTAAAGGCTGACTGAATTTGCAAATAAGTATAAAATTTAACAACATGAGCATCAAAATATTTCTTTTGCTCTAGAGAATAATCCGCCTTAAAAAAATTATCATATTCTATTTTTAATAATTTTTCGGCATCAAGGAAACTCTGAAGATTCATTGTCCTGCTGGAACTATTTTTCCTAACTAGAGCATGATATAATACTTTATCTGAAAATATAACTCTTTTAGAAATTTTAGAAATAGCCCTAGAAAAATATATATCCTCAATAGCGCGTACGTCAGGAAAAAAGATTTTATTATCTACAATGGAACTTCTTCTGAAAACCTTATTCCAAACAATTGATAATATCTGATCATCTATCAGTGCCCGGATAAAAATATCTGGGCCATTTAACTCTTTGAATTTAAAGTTAGCAAATTTTTTAACCTGCACACCATTTACATCAACAAAATCAACTCCAAAATTAAAAAAATCAGCATCATTATCAGAGAGCGACTTATAGGCAGTTTCACATAAAATAGGTTCGATCCAATCATCGCTATCAATAAAACAAAGGTATTCACCTCTAGCGTAAGACATTCCAAGGTTTCTAGCAATCCCCTGACCCTCATTCCTCTTTGAAAAAACACTAAACCTTTTGTCTTTCTTGCAAAATGATTCGCAAATGGCAAGGGATGAGTCAGTCGATCCATCATCAATTAGTATGACCTCAATATCATGGACGGTTTGATTGGAAATGCTTACAAGGCACTTATATATATAATCTTCAACGTTATATACAGGTACGACTATTGAAAAGATGGGCATATCTTTAATTGGAAATAATAATGGAATTTTTGGCTAACTTAGGATTTGGTCTGCAATTTTTTGCAAAAAAGACCCCTATAATCAATTGAGTAATAGTACCCATGGTAAAAAAAGCATCATAAAATATAGAAAAAAACATGCATGCAAAAATGGCTGAGTAACACAATTGATAACCAAAGTTTTTAGATAAAGCCAATCTGTACCAAAATAATGATGAAAGTTGTATGAAAATTCCGCCAATAAGAGCACCCATAAAACCATAAGCAATAATTGGCCCAGCATAAAATGAAGCCACTGTTAAGTTAGCGTCTTTCACAATAGAGCTTACCACTGAATTTGTAGTAATCGCCTCTCCGAAAACCAAGTCCTTGAGCGCCCCAGGAACAAGATTCATAAAAATAGGATACAACTCATGCGTAGGTTGAAAGTTTGAAATTGAGAATAATACATTATTATAATTTGCAGTTATATACATATATATCCAAGTAAAACCAGATGGCAATATATTCATAATATCTTGGTAGTCTTCAAATATATAATCAGAAAAAGGATTTTGCACACCTCCAACCGTTCTATTATCGCCAATTAGTCCGAAAAAATATATCAAGACTAATGCTGATATAACTATTCTAAATATACTTTTTTTTAATTTTATTTCACTATTTAATAGGCCAACACATACTAATTGTAAGAACAGTTGTAACATCACATTTCTTGAAAAGATTAACACCGGAAAAGACAACACTACAAAAAATCTTAACTTTAATAAATTTTTTCTTTTTTCATTACTATTCATTAGCAAATATAAATAAGCACATCCCAAACTATAACAAAGGGTAATATTTAGGCCCCATAAAGATGGAATCTGAACATCGGTGTAATCGACCTGAATTCCTCTTAATATCCAAAGTAATCCAAATCCCCCAGCAAGGATTGAATATAAAATTATTAAAAATATCCAGATATAAAATATTTTATTAGTTATTTTTTGTAACCTGAATATATCAATTTTTTGTTCTGGAATATTTTTTTTAAAAAAATATTTTTGCCATAATAGAAAGATGATTGCAGTTGATATAGTTATATAAACTAACAAAGCACCATCACCAGAAAATTCCTCTAAATTCTTTGTTATTTTTAGAGAAATCAATAATGCTGTTAAAATCCAAATTAACGAATATATAATTAATGGATTCAATAATATATTTAATTTTATATTTTTCACTTTAAAATTTGTATATATTTTTCCGAATTTTATCAATTAATGATTTTACAAATCCGTATAATCGAATTTTGAAAAGAATAATTCTTAAAATTTCTGCTCTATGAGATTTTTTGTACTTATTCCAATATTTTAAATCTTCAATTTCATTACAAATAACTCCATCTAGATATTCAACTTTATCAATATCAATAAACCCATATTGATGAAATATATTTTTATGATTACCATAGGAGTGGACTCCATCAGGCCCTATGTTTGATATCATATTTGCATGTGGTCTAATGCAAAAATAATTTTTTTTGATTATCATATACTGCAGTTGATAGTCCCATGTATTATTTAGACCATCACTAACTAGATCTAAACAAAAATCTAAGTGTCTGCGAAAATGATTCGGGTATTTATTATTTAAATCTAATTTTTTTATTTTTTCTCTATTAACAATGTCAACTTCATAATATTTCCACCTAGATTTCCAAGTTGCCCATCCCCAAATACTTTGATATCTAGAAAAATAATAGCCATTACTTGATATATTTTGACCAAATAAATTTATTCCAGATATAGTTCCAACCCTTATGTCATTTCTATATTTTTCAAGCATTATGTCGCAAAATAAAAAAAAGTTCTTTTGCGGCAAACAATCATCCTCAAGAATAATTCCCTCTTCCTCATTTTTAAAAAACCAATCGATTCCCTCCGAAACGCCATACTTGCATCCTAAATTTCTATCGCGGAAAAGAGTTTTAACCTCACAATCCCAATCTATTTGACTTACGATTTTTCTGACCTCCATGCATTTTTCTATCTCACCTGTCACGTTTGCACGTGGACCATCTCCCACCAAATATAACCTAGGTGGTTTAGCTTGACGAATAGCGTCAAATACTTTTTGAGTAGTATGTGGTCGGTTGAATACCAAAAATAATATGGGTGATTTCATTTAATTAAATATTTTTTAATACCGAAATAGTCTATTTAGAAGAATTATTTTTATAAATTCCAAATTGCATTTTTATTAAATCTTTATCAAAAATTGCATTTATTAAAAAGGCTGATGTAAATTGGGAAAACAAAAGACTGGAAGCCGCACCTATAAGCCCATATTTTGGTATTAAAATAATATTTAGTATTACACATACAATTCCACCTGAAATAGTTTGTATTAGGTAATTTTTTGATTTCTTCTCATTAATCAACCATACCCCCTGTCCAACGCCCATAAATACAGGTATTGTAGTAAATATAATGATTCGCAACACTACCTCTGATTCTTTAAATTGATCTCCATAAAAAAAATTTATTAATTCACCGGAAATACAATACACAAAGATTGATATAGACACACTCAGTATTAATAATAATTTAAACAGTTTTACCATTCGCTCTAAGTATTGGCTCTGATTTACTGACTTAGATAGTGAAAAAGTTGGGAGGAGGCTCGTACAGGCTATTGTGGGAACTACATACCACATAGATGCGAGAATTATTGCCGCGGAGTATAAACCCAGCTCCTTTTCACCGAGCATGTTAGCAATCATTACTTGATCAATTCTCATATACATGGTGATTGATATTGCTGAAATCAGAAATGGCCATGACTCTTTGATTAAATTTAAGCCTATTCTTTTAATATCAAATACCCAAAAACTACCGCACGGCATTTTTTTATATGCATATCCTAATGCCACTGCAGTTATAACGAACTCCATAAACATTGCAACTGCAAAACTAACCAAAGGCAGTTCGCCAAAAATAAAAGCCGCTCTTAAACCATTTGTTACTAAAAATGCACAAAATTTGGCTAAAACTGTTTCTCGACTTTGGTTCTGACTTTGAAACCATAGATCTATAGTATTTGCTGCTTGAAAAACTAGGCACCCACCAGCAATGGCTGTAAGAATAAAATAATCTGAATTCCAACCATATAAAGCCCACATACCGCCTGCCGCAAGAATCCAACAAAAAAACCCGACTAAAAATCTCAGTGCAAATACAGTACCTAAAATTCCACCGATTTCAATTTTGTTTTTTAGCTGATGCTTACTTCCGTAGTTATATTTTTCTAAAGTTGCATTAGTTACAGCAGCTAAGTTAACAATATCCCTTACTACTATGCCGTCCATGCCCAAGTTTGCTATAACTTGAAAAAACATTAGATAAGCCAAAACATAAGTAAGCTTTCCAAACTGTTCGGGACCCAAATATCTAGCTATCCATGTTCCTAAAACTAGCGCGGTTACTCCGCGTAATAGGGCATCAAACACCAACCAACCACTATTTTTTAACACTTTAAAAAGATGCGGTCGCGCTATAATTTTTGAGTAAAAAATCATATTTTATTCTTTGCCCATTATTAAGATTTTCAAAATAGCGTGCATCACTCCTAAATTAACTGCTGCAAGAAACCAGATGTTAAATATTTTTATATATTAATAATTACACCAATGAAAATAATTTATCCGCCTATTTAACTAAACCTCATTAATCATATAATGAGGTAGTAACTTTAAATAACAATATCACTTCTAGCAAAAATAAAATTTGAATACTCATATATATTACTTTCAGGACTTTTAATATCTATTGGCGCAAGTCCTTCCCCGTAAGGTAAAATTTGATAGGCTGAATA
>Ga0007854_10002699_pt1 | contig 10929 bp, 10 predicted proteins | sample CryBogCBH12Aug08_FD_60382 | JGI IMG/M metagenome (GOLD analysis project Ga0007854, IMG submission 60382) | Freshwater microbial communities from Crystal Bog, Wisconsin, USA - CBH12Aug08 | ecosystem: Environmental > Aquatic > Freshwater > Lake | place: Crystal Bog, Wisconsin, USA | collected... | reverse complement strand
TTGCCTATTACGCCTTCGCGCGCCGCCGCGGCAGCATCATGGTCACCGGCAGCCACATCCCGTTTGACCTGAACGGCTACAAGCTGAACACGTCTGCGGGCGAGATTCTGAAGGAGCAGGAGCGTTCCATTACCGACTCCGTCTCGCTGGTCCGCGGGGCGCTCCTCGCCGCACCTGCCGAAACCTCGCCTTTCAACTCGCGGGGCATGTTCCGCGACGGCCACCGCGATCTTCCCTCCGCCGATCCCGCCTCGCGTGCCGCCTACATCCGGCGCTACGCCGACTTTTTCCCGCCGGCGGCGCTTGCGGGCAAGCGCATCCTCGTCTACCAGCACTCAGCGGTGGGCCGGGATGTCGTAGTGGAAGTTCTGCGCCACCTCGGTGCCGACGTCGTGCCGCTGGGCCGCAGTGACACGTTTGTGGCGATAGACACAGAAGCGATCGGAGCGCCCGAACTGGCAGCCATTCAGCAACTTGCCGACCAGGCCTCCGCATCCGGCGATCTTTGGGCCGTGGTTTCCACCGACGGCGACAGCGACCGCCCCCTGTTGCTGGGGGTCGATTCGGGGACGGTCCGGTTCTATTCCGGAGATCTGGTCGGCATGGTCACCGCCGACTACCTGGGCGCCGATGCGGTCGTTGTGCCGGTCACCTGCAACGACGGCATCGACCGCAGCGCGCTGGCCGACCGTCTGGAGCCGAAGACGAAAGTGGGCTCCCCGTTTGTCGTATCCGGTATGGACGCCGCGCTGGCAAGGGGCAAAGGTACCGTCTGCGGCTGGGAGGCCAACGGCGGCTTTCTGCTCGGCTCGGGTGTGTCACACTCGGGCCGCGCTCTCTCCGCTCTGCCGACCCGCGACGCCCTGCTGCCGATCCTGTCCGTACTTTGCGCAGCCGCCGGACGAAACTGTTCCGTGTCCGCCTTGTTCGCACTGCTGCCGCACCGGTATAGCCGGGCCGCCCTCAAGCGGCCGTTCCCGCGCGAAACGGGCCGCGCCATCGTGAGCTTTCTCGCCGGGCTGGACATGCCGGCACTCGGGCGCCTGTTCCCGTCGGACTTTCCCCCGGTTGCCTCGGTCAACCACACCGACGGTGTCCGTGTGCTCTTTCAAAACGGCGACGTGATGCACTTCCGCCCGTCGGGCAACGCCGACGAGTTCCGTGTCTACGCCGTTGCCGATTCACCGGAGCGCGCGGACGCAATTGTGGCCGCGGGTCTGGCCGAACCGGACGGGGTGATCCGCCTGCTGGAGCGTGCAGCCGGGTAGAGACCGGCCGCAGCCTCCCGGGATCGGATCAGGGAACCACGGTCCGGGGTGCTGTTTCGCTGCCCAGTCCCGCGTACTGTTCCTTGACCTTCACCACCTTGTTGCCCCGGAACGTGACAAATGTGACCTTGCCCGGGGGCTGGCCGTAGATCCAGTCCTCGAAGTCGTCGCCATCTTTGGTTTCGCGGTATTTGCGCACCGGCGTCCCCATGGCCAGCTTCACCTGATCGCGATCCATCCCCTCAATCGCCTTCTTCTCGGTGACAGCTTTCTGCACTTCCGGAGTCAGCGTTTCCGAATAGAGCTTGGTTGCCGACCGCAGGTCGAAATCCATCAAAGGCAGCAGGATCTTTTTCACGTCCGCAGAGGTCAGATTCTCCATCGCTTTGTGGAAATCGATCTCAATGCTGGTTCCTGTGCTGGCCGCGTAGTCGCCGTTGCCGACCGGCCGCCCGGCCCCGCCCATGCCGACCTCGACGTGGTCGTACCATTTCCGCCCGCTCTTCAGTCCGCCGTTGATCTCCAATACCAGCTTGTCGCCTTCAAACGCCACATGGGTGATCTTGATCTGGTCTCCGACGCGGGCGGCGACGCCGGCCTGCGCCATCCGCTGCCACAGTCCCTTGTCCCAGTTTCCGTCTCGGTCAAACTCGAGCGGTTTCTTGGAGCGCGGGATGTAGGTCTTGGCCTTCGCGTACTCGGCAGCCAAACCGCGCAGGATCTCAATCTTTTCGTCTTCGGTGAGTTTGTCCCGGCTGGGCAGCACGCCGCCGAACGCCAGGCAGGAGACCAAAACTAGACTGACGGCCCGCCGCGCGGCCCGGAGAGCAGCGTCGCGCGTCCGCGCCGGAACGGCAGTTTCCACACCGCAGCCGCCAGCAGCACCAGGACCGCCGAAGTCAGAACACTGGCTTCCGGTCCGTACTCGCCGCCGCTCCAAAGACTTCCGGCATTCCATACAAGCTTGTACCCCGTCACTCCGATTGTAAGACCGCTGAGCTCGACGCCGAGGAACGGAAGTACCGCGTTCCATCCGAAATGCATTCCGATGGGCAGCCAAAGGTCGTGCGACCGCAGTATCGCTGCCCCGAAGAGCACCCCGAACAGGCCTGTGTTCACCAAGCCGAGCGTCGTGGCCCCGGGATTAATGGAATGCGCAAGCCCAAACAGAGTTCCGGTAGTCAGAATCGCGGCCCAGTTGCCGTAACCCCGCATCAGGAATTGCAGCGGGAAGCCCCGGAACGCAATCTCCTCGCCCATGGCGCCGCAGAACAGCAGCACCGGCATGAAGAGTGTGGCGCGCCAGGAAACATCGGAATGAGCGAGTCTTTGGTAATGAGCCAGGCCCAGCGGCAGCGCCGGGAGAATGACGAGAGCCGCCGATGCGGCCCCGAGGCCAATCCCGGCCAGAAGGTTTCGGCCGGAACCCGGGAGCCAGTCCATTCCCAGATCAGCCAGCCCGCCGGCTTCGAAAATTGCCATGCATGCCGAACTCGCGATGGCTGCCGCCACCAGCGGCGGCACGGTAATGGCAACCATTTCTCCGGCGATAAAGCGGCCTGCCGGAACCAGCAGCTGCACCATCACCCAATACAGGAAGGCGCAGGTCGCAGCTCCCAGCATCGGACGGAACGGATCGCGCTTCTTCCGGACCGGTTCGGGCACGGGATCAGCTTCCGGAAGCCCCGCCCGCAGTTTTTGCGGACGCAGTCTGCGTCACCTTCACCTGCACGCCCTTTGGTGCCACTTTGGCGTCCAAAACCTGCGCACCCGCGTCGCGGATAACCGCGGCAACACGTTCCTTGGCCTCCGGTTCCACCAGAAAAACAACGCAGCCGCCGCCGCCCGCCCCGCAGACTTTGGCTGCGGTACTGCCCGCATTTCGGGTGAGAGTAATCAGGTTGTCAATCAGCTCCGTGCTGATGGTGGGGATGTTCTCGCGGCGGCTGGCCCAGTCTTCCCTCATGAGCCGGCTGGCTTCATCCCAGTCGTGGCGGTCCAGCGCCCTGCGCATGGCACAGGCGATGCTCGCGATCCGGCTAAAGTTGCGGTGGACGGTCTTGTCCCCGTCAATGTGCGCCTTCATCACTTCCCAGTTGTTGATGCCCGAATTGCGGGGCACGCCGGTGTAGGCGAGCACATACCGCTGGTCCAGTTCTTCGGCTGAGACAGCCAGCGCATGGCGCGAGATGCCCGCCGGGGACAATTCAATTGCAGAAACACCGCCGTACATTGCGGGGTAGTAATCCTGCGCGCCGGTGGGCACGCGGATCACCTGGGCCTCAATGTTCTGTACGATCTCGCGCAGTTTCTCCAGCTTGTGCCCCTGGCCCGTGAAGCGGTTCAGTGCCGACGCCACGGAAATCATGAGTGCCGAAGAACCCGAAATTCCCGCGCCGGCCGGTGCCTCCGAGTGGGATTCCATCTCGAACCCCTGTTCCGGGGCAAAGAACTTCACCAGCAGTGCCAGGAGCGCCAGTTTGTACGTTTGCGCCGCCTTCAGTTCCGCCAGTGACCCGAAAGTCTCGCTGGAGCCCAGATCCCGGGAACGCAGAACGATGCGGCTGTCGGGCAAAGTTCTAATGTCGCAGTAGGTGTACCGGTCCACGGCAAAATTTACGGTGACCGGATCATCATGGAACAGATACAGCGGCCAGATGTCGAGTGTTGCCCCCGCAAGATCAACACGGCAGGGTGCTTTGGTAGTGACGCGCATTTGAAGCTGGAGAATACACGAACATAGCATACAGGGAGGTTGTGGAATGGCTGTACGACGGATTATTCAACTGGGAGATCCCCTTCTGAGAAGTGTTTCCGCGCCGGTTCCGGGTGGGACGGGTTTGTTGCAGGCGCAGGCAACGCTCGACGACCTGCGCGACACCCTGCATGATTTTCAGCGGCGGCATGGATTCGGCCGCGGCATCAGCGCCGTGCAGATCGGATCTCCGCAACGGGTGATCTACATCGAGTTTGACGGGGCCGTCTACCGCCTGGTGAATCCGGAATGGGAGTGGCTCAGTGCGGACACCTTCCGCCTTTGGGACGACTGCTTCTCGTTCCCGGACCTCCTTGTTTGGCTCGAACGCTCGGTGTCGGTCCGGCTGCGCTACAGCGATCCCGACGGCCGGGCCTGCCTTCTGGAGGCCGAAGGCGCGCTTGCCGAGCTGCTCCAGCATGAGATGGACCACCTGGACGGTATCCTGGCGGTCGACCGGGCCCTGCCTGGGAACAGTCTCTGCACCCGGGCCGAGTGGCTCCGTCAGCGCACTGCAATGGAGTAGGCTGGGAATCATGCAGCTGGGATTTGTCAGCGCCATTGTTCCCGAACTCCCTCTTGGGGACGTTCTCACCCTTGCCCGCTCAATCGGGTATGACTGTGTGGAGGTTATGTGCTGGCCTCCAGGGAAGGCGGACCGCCGCTACGCCGGTGTCACCCACATTGATGTCACAAACCTCGATGTGCCTGCCGTGCAGGACCGGATCGCGTCCAGCGGTGTGACTCTGAGCAGTTTGGGCTACTATCCCAATCCGCTCTCGCCGGATGTGGCGGAATCCGCGCTCGCCGTCGCTCACATCCGGCAGGTCATTCAGGCTGCCCGTGCGCTCGGCTTGGACTGCGTGACTACGTTTGCGGGCCGGGACTGGACCCGGTCCGTGGACGACAACTGGCCGCGCTTCCTCGAAGTTTGGCGCCCTCTGATTGCCTTTGCCGAGGACCACGGCGTCAAAATCGGGATCGAAAACTGCCCGATGCTCTTCTCGCGCGACGAGTGGCCCGGAGGCAAGAATCTGGCCACCAGCCCCGCTATTTGGCGGCGCATGTTCGAGGACATCCCGAGCGCCCATTTCGGGCTGAATTATGATCCGTCCCACATGGTTTGGCAGCGCATGGACTATTTGGCCCCGCTGCGGGAATTTGCCTCAAGGCTGGTCCGCGTGCACCTGAAAGACGCGCGGCTGGATCTCCACAGGCTGGATCAGGTCGGAATTCTGGCTCACCCGCTCGAGTACCATACGCCGAAGCTCCCGGGCCTCGGTGAAGTCAACTGGGGGCGGTTTTTCTCCGTTCTGGCCGACGCGGGATACCGGGGACAGGTCTGTGTCGAGGTCGAAGACCGCGCCTACGAAGGCTCCCTGGACGACCGAAAACGGGCGCTCCGGCAGAGTCACGATTACATCCGTCAGTTCATCGGCCGCAAATGAGCATCGCGCCGGCTTACCGCGCGCTCATCCGGTACACGTAAATCGAGTGCGCCCGTCCGCCCGAATTGATGTGCTCCACGGTGGAGGGCTTCCAGCCCTTGATTTCGAAGTCATGTGAAACCACACGCGCCGAGGCCTTCAGGTCCTTCGCAAGAACCGGCTTCAGACGCTCGTTGGAACTGGTCATCAGATAGAGCGTGACGACGTCGGCTCCGCTCAGGTCGGTCTTAAGGGCATTGCCGTGGACGATCCGCACCTGGTCGGTGAGCCCCAGCGAGGCCACACGGCCCTGAGTGGCCTCAAAAATGTCGCGGCGGATCTCGATCCCGACCGCCTTGGCTTTGAATTTTCTTGCCGCCGCAATCACGATCCGTCCGTCGCCGCAGCCCAAATCGTAAACCGTCTCGCCGGGCTTAATGTCTGCCAGTTCCAGCATTCGGTCGACTACGGCTTCAGGAGTTGGAAAAGCCGGAGCCAACGTGTCCGGATCTGTGTATTTTTGGGCGCGAACCACCGGACAGGCGATCCAGGCCGTCAGACAGATCCCCACACCCGCCACCAAGCTGAGTTTCATTGTTGTTATTTGGACGTCGAAGCAGTCGTCACAAGTTTCATCTTTGCCAGCTTTCCCATAATGTCAGACCATGCGTTCCACAGATCCCTGGGGCGGCTGATCGTGTACTCCACACCCCTCATCCGTTTCACCACAGTGCCGATGGAATCCCGCCAGGGGGTCTGATTCGGGGTCAGGATGTAGTTCATGTAGAACACCGGGAAGGGGGCCGCCGCGATTTCCTTGAAGCTGTCTGTGGGAAGCGGCTCATCCAGCATCACCTTGGGCCCGGCGAAGATGACCGCGTCGGCGTTGCGCTGCCCCAGTTCGTCCTGGATCAATTTGGATAGAAAATCCGTTTCGCTGTGCTTGTCGGCGAGCTTTTTATAGTCCACCATGCCGAGTTTCAACGTCGCCAGGGCTTTTCCCAGACCGGGGAAGTCGATCTTGTCGCCGTCGTCCTGGCGGTACACCACCTTCTGGTCGTTCATGTTGAAAGCCACCAGGGAAAAGCGGTTGATACGCGGTTCCCTCGAAATATTGCGCAGAATCGACACCAGCGCGCTCGTGTCGACGGGCTGCATGGCCGCCGCCGAAGAACGCTGCGGGGAGAAGTTCAATAGAATCTTCACCTTGAGCGAATCGTCCATCGCGATCCGGGTCACCGGCGGCTCATCGCGGAAAAACTCCCGCTCGGAGGCCTCAATCGTCTTCGGCGCGATTGCGGTGCGGATGGACTGGTCTTTCGGCGGCAGCGTTGCCGTGATGTCCCAATTCTGCGAACAAACCCGCTCCAGCCGGTCCCGCATCATGAAGGAAAGGTGGTAACTGCCCTCGCCGATGTCAAACCCTCCCTGGAGGTAGGCATCGCCCTTGGCGTCCTCTTCGATTTCCGGCACGTTGTAGTGCTGCGAGAAGTAAACGGGACTGTCTTTGGCCTCGTCCGGGGTTACCTTGATCAGAATCGTCAGAACATCTCCCGATCCGGCAACCTCCTTAAGCGGCAGCACAATGTCGTAACCGGTATGGAACCGGAGGTCGAAACCCAGCACGGGCTTGATCTGTGTTGCGGTGCAGGGCAGATCCTTCTTGACGTCCTCGACATCCAGAACCGCCGCGTCCGAGGAGAGCAGTTGCACAGAGCCCCGGGGAGACACCGCATGCATCAGATTCTGTGCGCAAGCAGACGGGCACAACAGCGCCGCCGCCGTGCAAAAGGCCGCCACACAGGCCCCTCCGGAAAATTCTTTAGACCGACCCGATCGCTTCACGGTTCACCGGCTTCCAGAAGACAGATTGGTACCATCGTACACCCGATACAGTGCGTTAACGGACCCGTTCCTCTCACTCCGCGGAAAGGAAAAGTGAGACACTGCGGCGGCCCCCGCCGGGAACGTTTTTTTGAGGCCTGCCGGCCCTGCGGCCGCATGATGCTGCGCCGCGCACGCCGGAAATGCTACGATTCGGCTTGACCCGCCGAACTCTACTCGCGGCTGCGCTCCTCGCCGGCTGTTCGCGAAAACTTGCCCTGCGTTTTTCGGGCCGCCTGTTTACGGCATCCGCAGGGGCCCGGGGAATCGCCGTCTCTGACCTTTCAGAGTTCCGGAACATCCTCACAATTCCTTTGGAACATGTTCCATCCCAGGTGCTCCGCACGCTGCGCGGCGTGTTCGTCACGTGTCCGGACGGCCGGGCGCTGGTGCGCCTGGATTCGGACCGCCTCACCGTTGCCTCCACCATCCCGGTGCCGGGCCGGATCGCAGCGGCTGCGGTGACGCCGGATGGCAGCCGGATCGTGGTGGCGGTGGAACAGCCGGACCTCCTCCTTGTCGTCGACGCCGCCAAGGGCCGGATCGACCGCCGGATTCCGCTGCCGGTCCCGCCCACGGCTCTGGACACCACCGATACACTCACGGCCGTTGTTTCCGCTTCCCGCGACGCGCTGGTGCGCGTCTCGCTGCAGGACGGAACGGTGGCCGGTTCCACCGTGATCGGCGCTCCCGGCGGTCCCCTCTTGTTCCGCATGGACGGCAAGGCTGTTCTTGTCGGTCAGCCCGCAGTCAAGGGCATTGTGACAGTGGACGCCGCCACCGGTGTGCTTTTGGCCCGCCTGAACCTCCCCTTTCCCCCCACCCGGTTCGCCGTCAATGCCGACGGGGGCCAGATGTTTGTGACCGGGTCGCCGGAAGACTCGCTGGCAATTGTCAACACCTATCAGATTGAGGTCGATCAGACCATCATCGGCGGGCGCATGCCGCGCGGGATGGCTGTTTCCCCGGCGCGGAACCTGCTGCTCCTTGCCAATCCTTCCAGTGGCGATATCACCATCCTGGACATCGAAACCCGCAGGCTGGCCGCTTCGGTTCACGTCGGCGGGGCGCCGGGCCAGATTCTGATGACGCCGGACGAGGAGTACGGGCTCGTGTTTCAGGACTCCGGCGACGTGGCCGTGATCCGCATGCAGACCGTCCTGGACCGCACGAACAAGACCAAGCCCCTGTTTACGATGTTCCCGACGGGCCCCGCGCCGCAATCGGCCGTTATTGTGCCGATTCCGGCGTAGGGCTCCGCCGATGCATCAGCCCTCGATCAGAACGCGCCGGGCCTCTTTTTCAGGATCGAACTTCACTTCGCACTTGTTGTCGAAGTACAGCACCGCCGGCTGCTTTTCCTGAAAAGCGGGCCACTTGGGCAGGCCCGGATGGCCGGGATCGCCTGTCCGCGCGAAATGAATCCACGCATCGCTCACTTTGGCCGCGAGTGCGCGGGCTTCCGCGGTGCCGCCGGTCATCGGGGCGCAGCGGTCGGTGTTGTCGAACACAAAGGCCAGTTCGGCGCAATGGAAGGCGCGGGGCCGTCCGTCCAGAACCGGGGTCTGCCACGCAAACAGGTACATGTAGACCGGAGCCCCGCCCTGCGCGGCCTTGCGTGTTGCCTGCGTGATCGAGTCATGGCGCTGGTAGGTGGCGGAGATGAAGGACAGAACATCAAACCACTTCGCGTTCGGGTAGACCTTGCGGTAAGCGTCCACGATCTTGTCGCCCTTGCCCGGATAGCCTGTATTCACGCGGCGCCGGACCTCCGCCTCCGTCATGTTTTCGTACTCCGGATGGCTGGTCGCTGTCGTCATTTCGTTCAGCACCGTGCCGATCAACAGGGGCACTGAGGCGGAAACCTCCGGTCCGTGCGGGTCAAACGGCTGGGCCGGAATGATGCGGCCGTCGACCGACGGCGCGTAGCCTTGTCGTTCCCCCCGGTTCACGACGCGGATGCCTCCCGTGTCCGCCGCCGGTTGCAGCTTCCGATACGCGGCGTCGGCTGCCGCGAGCAACTTTTCGTAAGGGACCTGCTGGAGTTGATCCGCCTGCGAGGCGGAAAGCCCCAGTCCCGCCAGCGTTTCCGCCGCCACCTTTGCCGTCATCGCTGCGGTTGCCACCCGGAGGCCCGTCGCACTCTCCACCACCGCCTTGTGGAAGAGACCCTTGGCGGCAGGCATCGCCATCAGCGTGCTTACCTTTCCGCCGCCGCCGGATTGCCCGAAAATGGTCACGTTGGACGGGTCGCCCCCGAAACGGCCGATGTTGTCGCGAACCCATTCGAGCGCGGCCACAATGTCCAGCATGCCCACGTTCGCCGACGACGCATACTTGCCGCCATAAGCGGCCAGATTCAGGTGCCCGAGCACATTGAGTCTGTGATTCAGACTGACAACCACCACGTCGCCCCGCCGCGACAGGTTTTCCCCGTCATACGACTTCAATTCCTGGCTTGAGCCGGCCGAAAATCCGCCGCCGTGGAGCCACACCATCACGGGACGCCGGCGGTTGTCCTGAACGCCCGGTGTCCAGACGTTAATGCGAAGGCAGTCCTCGCTCGGCTGTCCGTCGTCCCATTCGAACAGGAAGGCTTCCTCGTCGTTGCGCCAGCCAGCCCGCGCACCCTGGGGGCAGACCGGGCCGTAGTGCAGGCAGCTGCGGACGCCCTGCCACGGTTCGGGCTTTACGGGGGCAGGAAACGTTTGGCCCCGCCGGTCGGGGCACCGTACGGGATGCCCTTGAACGTGTGGATGTCACGCGACAGATATCCGCGGACCTTTCCGTGCGAGGTCTCGACGATCTCCTTGGAGTCCGAGGCCACGATCAGTGCCGGCGCCGGTCCGCCTGTGTTCTTCGCCGGCGCCGCGTTCGCGGCCGGGGCAATGGAGGCAGTGCCGGCCAGCGTGGCGGCACCGATCAGGAGGTCCCTGCGTCGGGGGTGGGTGGGGGAGTCTTTGGTCATAACGACCCTTTCTTTATATACCCGGTAAACTGGAAGTTCAACGTTCCGCCAGATTCCGCCTTCCATGCAACGTCTCCTTGCTGGTTATCATCGTTTCCGGACCCGCGGTTGGCAGGCGCAGCGCAGGGCATTTGAATCCCTTGCCCGGGACGGTCAGGCTCCGCGAATCATGGTTCTCGCCTGCATCGACAGCCGTGTGGACCCCGCGGTGATCTTCGATGCCGCCCCCGGCCAGATTCTCACCTTGCGCAATGTGGCAAACCTGGTGCCCCCCTACGAGCCTGACGCCGCCTACCACGGCACCAGCGCGGCCCTGGAGTTCGGTGTTCGTGTCCTCGAAGTGGGGGATCTGATGGTGCTGGGCCACGGCCTTTGCGGCGGTGTCCGGGCGCTGGTGGACGGGGCCTCGGAAAAGGCGCCGGAATTCGTGGCCCGGTGGATGTCGATTGCCGAACCGGCCCGGCTGCGGGCGATGGCCTGCCCTGATCCTCACGCCCGCCAGCAGTTCTGCGAGTTTGAGGTCGTGAAAGTCTCTCTCGCCAATCTCATGCGGTTTCCGTGGATCGCCGAGCGCGTCGCGTCCGGCAGTCTCCGGCTGCACGGAGCCTGGTTCGACATTCATTCGGG
>Ga0007854_10002698_pt1 | contig 10930 bp, 9 predicted proteins | sample CryBogCBH12Aug08_FD_60382 | JGI IMG/M metagenome (GOLD analysis project Ga0007854, IMG submission 60382) | Freshwater microbial communities from Crystal Bog, Wisconsin, USA - CBH12Aug08 | ecosystem: Environmental > Aquatic > Freshwater > Lake | place: Crystal Bog, Wisconsin, USA | collected... | reverse complement strand
GATTGCATGGAAGGCGAGGCGCGGGATCTGGCCAGCGCCCATGCGGCAATTGCCCTGAGCGTAGCCCGGCGTGGCGTCCCGTTTGTTCCGCCGTGCGTGCTGTTGTCCGGCGGTGAGGCCACGGTTACGGTGCGGGGCAATGGCCGTGGAGGTCGCAACACCGAATTTATATTGGCCTTTGCCCTCGTTATGCAGGGGCAGAGTGGTGCCCAGCGTATCAGCGCTCTGTCTGCCGGCACCGACGGGCTCGATGGCCATGCCCGGGCTGCCGGAGCGTGGATGGATCACAACACGCTTGGGCGTGGCGTGGCGCACGGATTGTCAGCGCTGAAATGTCTGGACGACAATGACAGCGCCAACTTCCTGGAAATGGCCGGAACGCTGATCCACACCGGCCCCACTTACACCAATATCAACGACTTCCGGGCAATTTTGATTGCCTGATTTGGTACGATTCACATCAACAAACACCCTGCCGATTCAGGCCAGCGCAGGATAGGATCTCATGGATATTCAGGACGCATATGCCCAGTTGGGGTTACTCCCCAGCGCCAGTGACGCCCAGGTAAAGGCTACCTGGCGGCGTCTGGTCGCCGCATGGCATCCCGACCGCAATCCGGCACCGGAAGCTGGGCGGCGTATGCAGCAGATCAACAAGGCGTATCAGCATATTCGCCAGTCTCGCGATGGTGCTGGCGGTGCGTCCGGCGCCAATTCGTCGCAGCCCGAACCTGCAGCATCGCCAGCACGCACAGCCGCAAAGGCCAGCGCGGCACGCGCAGCTGCCAGAGCCGCCGCCGAAGCCGCTGCAAAGGCCGCAGCAAAAGCAGCAGCCGAGGCCAACCGCGCTTCAGAGGCGAAAGCCAGTGCCGAAACGGTGCGGGCCACGCATATACGCAGCGTGCATTTGTCGCTAGAGCAGGCTATTTTGGGTTGCACGCGCACGTTACGCGGCCACTTTACGCATGCGTGCGACGCCTGTGCTGGCAAGGGGCAGCGGGTATTGGCCAAAACCTGTACCACCTGCAACGGCCGCGGTGCAGTGCGAAAGCCGTCTTTGTTTGGCTGGCTCTGGAACGAGGAGGCCTGCGCTGATTGCGGTGGCGATGGCCGCATGCGCAAGCGTTGTGTCACGTGTGAAGGTGTTGGAGAGCACCGGCTGAGTTATCGAAGGCGCGTGCGTTTCCCCGCTGGCGTTCGCTCGGGCTATGTTCTGAGCGTGCCGGCAGCCCGCCATGGTGCGGTAGAAATTGTGCTGGAACTGGTGGTTGAGCTTGAACCGCACCCGTTTTTTGTGCTTGGTCCCGACGGCACCCTGCGCTGCGAAATGCCGGTCAACGGATTCGCGTGGATGTCATCGCGCTGGGTGGAAATTCCCACGCCGGATGGCTTGCAGCAAATGCGGCTCAACCGCGACGCACTGGTCTACCGGCTGGGCGGGCAGGGTTTTCCGATAAAGCCCAAGGGGCCGAGGGGCGACTATTTTGTGAAGTTGGTTCCGCAATTCCCGGCCAGGGAAGATGCTGTACAGGAAGCGCTGCTGACCAAGCTGATCGATGCGACCAACCGAGCCGCGCTGGCCGACCCCGAACAACCGCTGGGACAGTGGCAGCACAAGCTGCAGCGCTGGTCTGCCACGCACAAAGAGCCGGTTCAGGACGAGTAAAACGCTTTACCAGTGCGAAGGCAGCCAGGTGGCAGTGGCCGGAATCCACGAAATAAGTAGCGTTCCCAGAAAAATAGCCAGTAGCGCCGGCAATACGGCGGTAGCCACATAGCGTACCGATTTATCAAACATGGCGGACGCAAAATAGATATTCATACCGGCTGGCGGGCACAGGAATCCAAGCTCCATATTGGCCAGAAAGATGATGCCAAAGTGCACCGGATCAATGCCATAACTCAGGGCCACCGGAAGCAGCAAAGGCACCAGCACCACAATGGCGGCAAATATCTCCATCAGCGCACCGGCCATGAATAAAAAGACGTTGAGTGCGAGCAGGAATACCCATTTATTCGGGATAACGTTTTGAACCCATTCGATCGCCGCATCCGGTATTCCGGCATCAATCAGGTAGTTGGTCAAACCCAGCGCCATGCCCAGAATCAGCATGACGCCACCAATGATCTGGGTGCATTCGCCCAGCGTGGTCAAGAGCGTGCGCCAGGATAATTCGCGGTGTGCCAACACCTGTGTCAGGACAGCATAGAGGGCGGCAATGGCAGCGCTTTCAGTGGGCGTTGCCAACCCGCTGACCATGGCGCCAATAGCCACAAAGGGGGCCAAAATTTCCCACTTGGCACGCCATAGCGCAGTGCTAAAACGCGGGATCTGGCGCGTAGTCAAAACGTTCGGAATAGCCGCCTCGGGGGACGAGGGACGCACGTTGCTATTGCCGAAATTGCCAGCGCGAAAATAGCCGCTGCGCAAATAGCCACCAAATAACAGCAGGCAAGCCACCATGATGCACGCTGGCACCAGACCAGCCAGAAACATGGTGTTGATAGGCACCCGCGCGATGATGGCGTACATGATCAGCGGCACCGACGGTGCCAGAAGCACACCCAGCGCGCTGGCGCTGGTGACCAGACTAATGCCGCGTTGTTCGGCAAAACCGGCGTTGCGCAACAATGGCAGCAGCAGGCCGCCGAGCGCCAGAATCGTCACGCCGCTGCCGCCGGTAAACGCTGTAAAAGCCGAGCAAAGAATGGCACTGGCCACCACAGTACCGGTTACGCCGCCGCCAAACAGGGACACAAAAACATCGCCCAGCCGCTGCGCTGCGCCGGTTCGCGCAAATATCAGTCCCGCCAAAGTAAAGAGGGGAAGGGCAGGAAGCGAGGGGTTTACCGTGATTTGATAGTGTGACAACGCCACCGATGCCAATGGCAAGCCGTCCTGCCAGAACAGGGCCAGCGCCAGTGCTCCCAGCACGCTGAATATGGGCGCGCCCAGCACCAAGGCAACCAGCAAGGCCAGCAACGCGGGCCACATTGTCAGTGCGCTGCCGTCCCAAATCGACGCAAAGGCCATGCCGGCGACTAACGGAGAAAGGCTTGCGGCATGCACCAGAATCCGAAATCTGGGTGCCGATATGAGTGCAGCAGTTTGCAGGCTCATTTGTATGCCGAGCAACAAAAAGCCCACCGGCATCGCCGCCTGCAACCACCACACCGGAATGTTGTACGCCAGCGCGTGCGCAAGCGGCTGTTCGCTCTGCACCAGTCGCCATGCCGCCATGCATAGCAGGCCGCACACCAGCGTGCCAAAGCCCTTGGTGTATAGCTTGCCGGTCAGCGCTAAAAAGCGCGAACGGCCCACCAGAAAACCCGATCCAAATGAGCTTAAATGGCCGCCGCGCAAGGCCGCCACAGAGCCGGACATGGCCATTACCAGGCCCAGATGCTGCACCACGACCGGGGCATTTGCGATACCGCTGCCGCTCAGGGGTCGCACCAGAATTTCGATGATCGGAATCAAGGCCATCAGCGCCAAGGAAAGCGCCGCAATCAGATCATTCAATTTATTCAGAATGCCCAGCCGCCAGAGGCCAGGCCGCTGCGCTTGCGTCATTTGGGCTGCGCCTGACGGTAGGCTTTGACGTGGCGGAAGACTTCATCAAACGTGTCGGCCGGCACCATGGTTCCGCGAATGCGCGGGTACAGGGTTTCGGCCAGCGCGTTCCATTCCTGCATTTCTGCTGCATTGGGTTTGTGCGTGATCAGGCCGCGTTTTTTCATGGCATCGACCGCCTCGTCCACCTCGCGGCGCGCTTGCGCACGCATTTGCGTTCCGGCCTTGTCGGCCGCTGCATGCAGCGCCGCTTGCGTGGCTGGCGGCATGGCATCCCAGGCCTTGGTTGTGATGACCAACGCACCCACAATGGGCGCCCAATTTATCTCCAGCATGTGGGGCGCGATGGTGTAAATCTGGCTTGCCAGCGCGAAATAGGGCGTCGCCGGAACCACATTGACCATTCCCGTTTGCATGGACGGCAAGATGTCGGCTGTTTCCAGCGGAACCGGCGTGTATCCCATGCTCTTCATGATGGACTGCTGTTCCTGCTCGGTGCCCCAGGCAAAAAACTTCATGTGGCGGTAATCATCCGGACGCACGGCCGCTTCCTTGGAGAAAAAGCGCACCCAGCCGGCATCGCCCCAGGTGAGGACGACAAAGCCTTTGTCCAGAAATTTTTTCTCCATCGCCGGACGCATTTTTTCACGCACATAGTCCAGCTCTTCCCAACTGCGAAAGAGCAGCGGCAGATTCTGCAGTGCGGTGATGGACGGGTCGATATCGCGCAATCCGACCACCGAAATCAGGGCCGCCTGCAACTGTCCGATACGCATGCGCCGCACCATTTCCGACTCGCCGCCCTGGCTGCCATCGGGGTAGACAATGGCCTTTGACCCAGCCCCCTGTGCGGTGTGCCAGGCCTCGCCAATCTCCTGCAGTTGCCGATGGTAGAGCGAGTTTTTGGGTGCCAGCGTTCCAATGCGCAATTGTGAATCGGCGGCGTGCGACGGTTCCGTGCAGGTCAGCAGCGTCAAGAAAATCAGCAGGCAGGCAGACAAAAATTTAGACATAGGTGGAACGGTACTCAAAAAACGGGACGCAATCTTGCTAAAACAGTTCATCGGCCTGATCCAGCAACCACTGCGCGCGCTCGCGCATCACAGCATTTTGCAGGTTGGGGTTGGCCGCACTGATTGCCAGCGACTTGCGCAGCAATTGTTCAAATTCATCACGGTGACCCGCAGGAAGCGCCACGGCTTCGGCCTTGGCAACCAGCGGTGCGGCACTGTGTTCGGCGCCCAATGTGATGGCGCGATCAAAATACTGAACGGCTTGCTCGGCAGAGCCACCGGCACGGGCGCTTTCAAAATTGCCCATCAGCCCGGCCAGTGCGCCTTCACCAAAGTCCGGATTGGTTGCATAGGCCAACTGAGCGAGGCGAATCGCCAAAGGCAAATCGGCCACGATTTCAGGGCTGTCTTTGTGCAGGGCAATATAGGCGCCCCACGATGCCGAAGCCCAATAGGCCAGTCCCACCTGCGACGCGCGCACAGTGGGCCATTCAGATGGCTGGTTTTTTTCCAGTGCGGCGGTAAATCCGGGCTGGGCTTTCTCCAGTGCGGCCATGGCATGCTGACGTGCACGCCAGTACAACCGCGCCGCCCGCTCGCGCAGGTGCTCTGCCGCACGAACATTGACGGACTCGACCCGATCCGCATCGAACGACACAAATGCATACGCGTACTGGGTAAATCCGGCCGCTACAGCTTCGGACAGACGGTCGTTTTCGGGCACTTCGCGTAGCAGGGACTCCGACAATTTCAGGTAGAACGCGCTGGCTTCGCGCGCCAGTATCAGGTCGTCCTCCGGAGCCTGCCCTTGTGCGGCCAGTTCGTTGGCCATGCCTTGCACAATCAGATGTCGCGGTGAACATGCGCTCGTGCATGCTACGACGCAGAGGAAAAGCAATAGTTGCCAGAGGGGGCGCGCAGGATTGTGCAATGTGAACGGCGAATTGGTTGGGTGCATGACAAGGTGTACCCGGGCACGTTGGCCGTAGGTCAATATGACGAATTTAGCTCGAAGGTGTGAAAGTTCGGTGACGCGATTGCGTTAGCTGTACACAGATTGGCCGGGCGCTGCGCCGGCACAACAGCTACGCCCTAGTGCGGCGGGTGCGACGGAACAAGAAATATGCAATGCTCAGGTTCAGCAAATTCCAGGCAATGCCGTTCAGAAACGCGGCGTGGTAGCTCCCTGTCATGTCGAATACCAGGCCCGACATCCAGCCGCCCAGCGCCATGCCCACTAGAGTGGCCATGATCACGGCGCCCACGCGCGCACCGGCTTCTTCAGGCGCAAAGTGCTCCCGCACAATAATGGCGTACGAGGGCACGATACCGCCTTGAAACAGTCCGAACAGGCCGGATACGACGTATAGCGGCACGATGCCGTCAAACGGCAGGAACATCAGCAATGCAACGCCTTGCAGCACAGAGCCGAGTAATAGCGTTCGTATTCCGCCGATGCGGTCGCAGATCAGTCCCGACACCAGCCGGCTGACAATTCCGCAGGTCAGCATGACCGACAACATCCGGGCGCCGTTCGCCGCGCCATATCCCAGGTCGGTACAGTAGGCGACGATGTGAACCTGCGGCATCGCCATCGCCACGCAGCAGGCTACGCCAGCAATGCACAGGAGCCACTGCGCCGTTGCGGGTTGTAATCCAAAGGGCAGGCTATGGTCTCGGACTGCGGCGTGCGCGTGCTTTGGGGCATTGTTGACCAGAGGCGGCCTCTGGCGCATGCGCAACGACAATGCAAACATGCCAAGCCCGCAAAAAACGCCCAGCATCATGTAGGTGGGCCGCCAGCCCAGCGTTTCGATGCTGTGTTGCACGATGGGTGGCCACACCGCGCCCGCAATATAGTTGCCACTTGCGCAGATGGCGACGGCAATGCCACGTCTGCGGTTCCACCACAGTGCTGTGTCTGCAAGCAGGGGCGCGAATGTGGAGGAGCTGCCAATTAGCCCCATCAGGCCGTGGGCCAGTACAAACAGCCAGATGCTGCCGGCCATTCCCGCCACTACAAATCCGGTGCAGACCGCTGCCGCGCCCAGCCACAACACACGCATTAGTCCGTAGCGGTCGGCCAGACGTCCGGTCCACAGTCCACCAACGCCCAGACAAACCATCATCATGGTATAGGGCAGCGAGGCACCCGCCCGGCTGATGCCAAATTCGGCTTGTACCGCAGGCAGCACCACCGAAACTACATACATGCTGCTGTTACCCAATACCACCAGCCCAAGTGTGGCCAGCAATCGCCATGCGGCGTGGGTTGAATCAATCAGGGACGGGTCGGCGGGGCGTGCGGGCATGCCCCTAATCTACCCGAATAATGGAAAGCTCAGATCAGAGCAAACCCCGGGCTACTTAACGTCGCCTTCTGGATATTTCAATCCAGCAATTGACGCAACGCCATTTGCCGGGGGTCAGTTCCACACCGCCTTCGGGCGGGCGGGAATCCTGGCATTTTCCAGTGCAGAAACGGAACTGGGAGGAACCACGCAACGGGCTTTCCCGATTGGTAATAGAGCGCTTGCTGTGCATGCAGATCCTGTATTGGTTGGCCGCTAAGACCCATGAGGCCGCTGGCTTCGTTTGGGCCGTTGAATAGTCCTGCATCGCGATGAACAATTCATGACAGACTGACCAATCGTAGGCAAATTCATTGCGTTTGGTAAACGCACTCTAAGTATTAACCCGCGTGAACGGCCAGACCGGCGTCACCAGCGTCCGCTTCGTGGTATTTTGCGGTGCAACTACAACATAAACAGACTGCGCAACCGTGTACAAAATTGACCAACGCATCAAAGTCCTCAGTGCAGGCATTTTCAGTCTGTTACTGGCATTGGGCGTGGCGCGGTTTGCCTATACGCCGTTGCTGCCCCTGATGCAAAAGCAGGCCGGACTTGGCGTGACCGACGCTGGCTGGCTGGCAGCGATCAACTACGCAGGCTATCTGGGCGGGGCCATCGTGGCGTCGCGTATCAGCGATCTGGTTTTCAAAGACCGCCTCTACCGCATGGGCATGTTGATGGCCATAGTGAGCACCGCGATGATGGGGCTGAGCGATAACCTGATCGTCTGGATGCTGTCGCGTTTTCTGGCTGGTTTCAGCAGCGCAGCGGCCATGCTGCTGGGCACCGGACTGATATTGAACTGGCTGATCCGACACAACCGCCGCCTTGAACTGGGCATTCATTTCTCCGGTATCGGCATGGGAATAGCCCTGTGTTCGGTTGCCGTCGGCCTGATGCAACCCTATTTGGACTGGCGCGAGCAGTGGTTTGTATTTACCGCCGTGGGTTGCCTGTTGGCAGTTCCTGCACTGCGCTGGTTGCCGCCCCCGGATACCAGCGGGCTGACCACCAGCGGCGAGGTGATGCGCGACAACCCGCCTACGCGTTTGTTCCTGCTGATATTTATGGCCGCCTATTTTTGTGCCGGGGTGGGCTACGTGGTGAGTGCCACCTTTATTGTGGCCATCGTTGATAAATTGCCAGGTCTGGCCGGGCGCGGTACGCTGGCCTTTCTGGCAATCGGGCTGGCCGCGGCGCCAGCCTGTATCAACTGGGACCTGATAGCCCGTCGCACCGGAGATATCAATGCGCTGATAGCCGCTGCCGTTTTGCAAATAGTCGGAATTTTGTTGCCGGTAGTTGTGGGTGGCCTTATTCCTACGCTATTCGGTGCGCTGCTATTTGGTGGTACTTTTATAGGAATGGTGAGTCTGGTTTTGACCATGGCGGGCCGCTATTACCCGACCCGGCCAGCCAAGATGATGGGAAAAATGACGCTGGCTTATGGCAGCGCACAAATTCTGGCGCCCGCAATTACGGGCTGGCTGGCCAGACAAAGCGGCAGCTATAACGTGGGACTTTATCTGGCCGCCGGTGCCATGCTTCTGGGAACCTTGCTGCTGATGCTGCTGAAATGGGTCGAGTGGCGCGAACGCCGGTCCGTCTAGCCCAGTGAATCGTTTACCTGCTCGTTGAATTCGGCCAGACTGACGGCCATGTTGACTTCGCGGGGCAGGGCGTCGCGGACCGAAAAAACACCCAGAATTTTTCCCTCGTGCGACACCACCGGAAGGTGCCTGAAACCGCGTTCAATCATGATCAGGACCGCATCGGCAACCCGGGTTTCTGGCGGCACCACACGTGGGCCACGCGTCATCACTGCGCTTGCCGGGGTTTGCGCAGGATCGAGTCCCTTGGCCATCACACGGGTCATCAGATCACGCTCCGTGACAATGCCCAGCAATGTGCTGCTGCTGTCAATGATGAGCACGCTGCCGCAGTTGGCGCGGGTCATGATGCAGGCGGCGTCGTAGATGCTGGCCTGCGGCCCTATACTGATCACATGACGCTGAGACATCGACTGAAAGACGGTGCGTTCGGGCATACGAAACCTCCTGGACTGCCGGATGATGAAGGGTGTCAGCGTAGCGCTGCATTGATCTTGTCGAGCGCCTTGGCGCCCGGACTTAATTGTGCTGCGCTAAAACCGTTTAATGGAAATTTACTGGTATTCAGCGACGTATGCAGGTCGGTTGCTAGCGGGTCCAGATATAAGAGCCCCGTAACAACCTCGCCCCGTGCCGCGTGTTGCTGCAGGTAATTGACGGCCACATTCAGGTTGGTCGGATCGTACTCAGCGTGGAGCTTTCGCAAGCGCAGGATGCTGCCATCGTGCTGCGCCACGTCTATCACGCTGCCGGGTGCGTAATCGGCCGTAATTTCTTCGGCTACCGGCATGAAATCTATACGGCTCACGGCCTCATTGTGCTGGCGCACATAGTCGTAGCTCTTGGTGCTGCCACCGTGGTTGTTGAAGGTGACACAGGGGCTGATAACGTCGATAAATGCCGCTCCGCCGTGTGCAATGGCGCCCTTGATAAGCGGGACCAGTTGGGCCTTGTCGCCACTGAAACTACGCGCAACATAGGTTGCTCCGAGTTGCAGCGCCAGACCGACCAGGTCTACCGGGCTATCGCTGTTGATAACGCCTTTCTTGCTCTTCGAACCACGGTCTGCTGTGGCGGAGAACTGGCCCTTGGTCAATCCATAGACGCCGTTGTTCTCCACGATATAGGCCATGCGAACTCCACGACGCATGGCGTTGGCAAATTGCCCGAGGCCAATGGACGCCGAGTCGCCGTCACCCGAAACACCCAGATAAAGCAGGTCGCGGTTGGCCAGATTGGCGCCAGTGAGTACCGACGGCATGCGCCCATGAACCGTGTTGAAACCGTGCGATGCGCCCAGAAAATAATCGGGCGTTTTGGAGCTGCAGCCTATTCCTGACAGCTTCGCAACGCGGTGAGGCTCTATATCGAGTTCCCAGCAGGCCTGGATAATGGCGGCCGAAATGGAGTCGTGGCCGCAGCCGGCGCAGAGTGTGGATATACGGCCCTCATAGTCGCGCCGTGTATAGCCAACCTTGTTGGTATGCAGCGTCGGGTGGTGCAGGCGGGGCTTTGCAATATAGGTCATGCCATCTCCTTGCTCTGGCTATTTTGTGCTTGCATTCGGGTGCTGATGGCGCCGGCAATGAAGCGTGCGGTAATCGGTGTGCCGTCGTAGTGCAGCACGCGTGGCAGTCGGCCCGGGTCGATATCAAGCTCGTTGACTAGCAGGTTGTGCATCTGGCCATCGCGATTTTGTTCAACGACAAATACCACGTCGTGTGCTTCGATGAAATCGGGCACGCTTTGCGAAAACGGAAAGGCGCGCAACCGAAGCGCATCGATGTAAAGTCCCTGCGCGTGCAGCACATCGAGTGCCTCGTGCAGCGCGGGGCTGGTCGAGCCAAAATAGATGACACCGAAGCGCGTTGGCTGGGCCGCCTTGCGCAACACGGGTTGCGGCACCAAAGTTGCGGCGGTCTTGAACTTGCGCAACAGCCTTTCCATGTTGTAGATATAGTCCGGCCCGCGCTCCGAATACTGCGCATAGGCGTTGCGTGTTGTGCCACGCGTAAAGTAGCTTCCCTTGGTGGGGTGCGTACCCGGCAATGTGCGCCACGGTATGCCGTCGCCATCCACGTCCTTGTAACGGCCAAAGTCCTTGCCGGCCTCTAGCTCCTGCGCGGTCATGACCTTGCCGCGGTCGTATTCCCGTCCTTCTTCCCAGACGAACGGCTTGCACAGCCGCTGGTTCATGCCGATGTCCAGATCGGTCATGACAAAAATAGGCGTTTGCAGCCGGTCGGCCAGATCGAGTGCCGCCGCGCTGTGTTCGAAACACTCGTGCGGATCCTGCGGAAATAGCAGCACGTGTTTGGTGTCGCCGTGAGATGCGTAGGCGCACGACAGAATATCGGCCTGTTGCGTGCGGGTGGGCAT